>Ga0209810_1000233_pt1 | contig 154230 bp, 177 predicted proteins | sample Coa_R1_7_FD_187159 | JGI IMG/M metagenome (GOLD analysis project Ga0209810, IMG submission 187159) | Surface soil microbial communities from Centralia Pennsylvania, which are recovering from an underground coalmine fire - Coalmine... | ecosystem: Environmental > Terrestrial > Soil >... | reverse complement strand
CGCGCAGCGCCGTGTCGGTGTCGAGGAAGATCACGCCCTTCGCCGCCAGATCCTCCTGCAGCTTGTGGTAGACGACCTCGCTCTCGTACTGCGCGCCGACCCCCGCCAGGTACTTCTTCTCCGCCTCCGGGATGCCCAGCTTGTCCCACGTGTCCTTGATGTCGGCCGGCAGGTCGTCCCACGACTCCGCCTGCTTCTCGGTCGGCTTGATGTAGTAGTAGATGTTGGCGAAGTCGATCTCCGCCAGGTTTCCGCCCCACATCGGCAGCGGCCGCGCCAGGAAATAGTCGAGCGAGCGGTGGCGGAACTTCCGCATCCAGCCCGGCTCGTCCTTGTGCGAGGAGATCGCGTCGACGAGCTCATGCGAAAGCCCCCGGCCCGACTTGAAGAAATAGTCCTCGGGAACCGAGAACCCGTACTTGATCGCGTAGTCGGAGCCGATCCCCTGCACAATCTCGGTCTCGGTCTGTGCTTTCAAGCCCTACGTCCTTCCCGAATACCAAAGGCGATCGACCCGCGCGAACGAGCAGTGCGAGCCCTGAACCAGGACGATCCCGTCTTCCCGAGAGAACGAACCCTGCGAGCCGAACTCTGTTTGCCTTGGTCCCTCATCTCGCGCGCGCTGGGTGGCGCGTCGATGCCGTTGGGCCTCGGCCGGCGTCCTGGCACGCAGGGCCAGTGCAACCAGTCTACTCGCTGCGGGAGTCCCCGGCGAGACCCACGCGACACGGGCCGGCGACGGGGCGCGCTCATAGGCTCCAGCGTGACCCGGCAAGAGCGAGGCCGGCGCGCCAGACGACCGCCGCCAGGAAGACCGCGGCGCCCGAGAGGACGCCGAGCGCACCGACCGCAAGCGCGGCTGCGAGCGCCTGCGAAGTGCCGATGCCCGCTGCGACCAACGCGGCGGCGCCCGCACCGATCTGTGTCGCGGCGCCCGCGGGCCCGATCGGCAGCGCCGCTGCTGCCGCCCCGGCACAGAGAAAGAGCAGCGCGAGCGGAACCGAGAAGCGGACGCCGAGGCCGCCCAACAGAAGGAAGAATGCGATCGCGCGGACGTACCAGCAGGCCGAGACGAGCGCCCAGGCCTGCACCGCCAGCCCGTGCGACGTCGTGCGCGGGCCCACCCATCTCCCGAGGCGGAACCTGAGGAAGTGCTTCGCGGCCGCCAGACGCGGCAGCGCGAGGATGAGGACTCCCGCCAGCAAGCCGGCGGCGACGACGATGACGAGACCCGCGCGCACGCCCCAGCCGACACCCGGCAGCACCGCCGCGATCAGTGCCAGTGGTGCGAGAGCCACGCTGTCGATCAGCCCGAGCATCACGAGCGAGAGGCAAAGCACCCGAATACCCGCGGGGCAACCGGGGTAGCGACGTACGACCGCGATGCGCATCGCGTCGTCGAACCGCCCCGGGAGCACCATTCCGATCAGCGCGGCCCCGCCGTTGCCGGCCGCGAGCGCCAACGGACTCGGGCGTTCGTCCACTCCGAAGAGTCGGCCCCAGCCGAGCGCCTTGAGAGCCTGGGCAAGCAGCAACAGGATTCCCGCGCCGATGAGCAAGCCAGGACGTGCGCCCGTCAGCGGCCAGCCGGCACGCGCAAAGTGACGAATTGCGAGGAGCGCGAGCGCGATCGCTACCAGGCCGTAGCCGAGGCCGAGTCCCCAGCGGCCCCTCCGTGAGCCCCGCAGTCGGACGAGCGCCGCAAGCAGCACGTGGTAGCGGCCGTCGAGCGCGATCGGCGCCGCCGCGACCGCCACCGCAGCGAGCGCATCCGGGAGAAGCACCGGAGCCGGCGAGGCTCTGACAGGGTGGAAGCGGAACCGGAAGATCACGCGTGCGCACTGCTTCTCTCGACGTTCTCAACCGACCGGACAGACACCACCGCGGCCCCGTCTGAATCAGTCCGGTACGACTCGTAGGCGGCGAGCACGTCGAAGTCGTGTCGACGGCAGCGCGGAAAGAACCGTGCGACGAAGCCCTGCCAGTCGGTGCGTTCTTCGCCGTTACGCAGGAGGCTCTGCGGTCTCGGCTTGTGTCGGATCAGCCGGTAGCGCGAGTCGAACGGTCCGTGCCTACGTGACGCCTCCATCGTCAACCTGCGCTCGACCGACGCCGTGTGCGCGACCGGAACACCACACTCGTGACGATTCCGAGCAGCCAGCCGAGCACCGCACTCGCGAGGATGATCCAGACGAGCGAGGCGTGAGCCGAGCCGACCGCCCAACTCAGCTTCACCTGGCGCGTATTGGCGATCACGAGCGCGATCAGGACGACGAGCAGCGCCACCAGACCGAACGCCCAGGCGTAGAGCGCCGTCCGACGGCCGTGTCTTCGCAGCTGTTCACGACGAGGCTCGACAGACCCGGTTTGCGGCTGCGTCTGCGTTGGATCCGCTTCAACGTGCATCTCTCCTCCTTCGAGGCTGACGCGGGTGTCACGACTGGGTGTCGCAATGAACGAGGCGAGCCCGCACGGCAATCTCCTGTCACGGGCGTCGTCGCCGACCAATGCCTTGCGGTCGGCCGACTCTCCAGCCTGTGAGCTGAGGCGGATCCTTGGCGGGGCCGGGAGCGGTTTCTGACCCCGCATCGCACTTCGCGGCTCCGACGATTACGGCTCCGCAACAAGAAAGTCTACCGCGTCCGCGCGCCCGTCGCGACTTCTGCATCGACCGCGCTACATTTGTCGCACCATGGCCGAGGACCAGAGCAGCCGGCAGCTGCGGGTTCTGATCGCAAACGAAAAGCGAGAGCGGCTGGCGTTATTGGCGCGGGTCGTGGCCGGGCTCGGGCACGAGGTGATCGCCCGCGAAATCTCCGTCGCGGACGTCGGCGCTGTGACCGCCCGCGAGCACCCGGACGTCGCATTGGTCGGTCTCGGCCTTCATTCCGACCATGCCCTCGACCTGATCTCGGAGATCGTCCGCGAGGCGTCCTGCCCGGTCATCGCGCTTCTATCCGTCAAGGATCCGGGCTATGTGCGTGAGGCAGCCAAGCGCGGCGTCTTTGCCTACATCGTCGACACGACCCCTGAGGAACTGCAGAGTGCGATCGAGATCACCCTGCAACGCTTCGCGGAGTACCACACCCTCCAGGGCGCCTTCGGGCGGCGCGCCATCATCGAGCAGGCCAAAGGAATCCTGATGGCCCGCCACGCGATCACCGCGGAACGAGCGTTCGAGATGCTGCGCGACCACTCGCAACGCAACGGCCACAAAGTCGTCGACGTCGCGCAAGCGATCGTCGAGAGCCACCTGTTGCTCGCGCCACCGATCGCGCCGGCGCCGCGCCCGGCACCGCCCGAGCCCGTGTAGCGACCGGCCCGGAGATCACGGGGAAAGCACACCGCGTTCAGGTGGTCGCCCGGGTGCTACGCTCTTCCTTGGCGCCGCAGCGAATCGGCGCAGCGAGTCACGTGTGGCGCTCAAGAAGCGGCGCCGCGACATCCTCCCACAGCGAAGCGGGTTGGAGCCGGATACGGCCGACCTCGACCTCGTGGTCGGCGCCGACGTTTCGAGCCGGGAGGGTCGAATGGTCGAGATTCGCGTCGCGCTTCCAAGCGCCGCCGAGGCGCAAGGGTTGCTGGAGCGCCTAGCGGCACTGTTCGAGCGCTCATCACTCTCGTTCGACGCGGCTCGAAACGAAGTCCGGGTTCGCTCCGAGTGGGGGTCGCGCTCGGTCGTTGCCGTGATCGCCACGGTCCAGTCGTGGCTCGCCGCGGACGGCGTCGTTTCGGCCGAGCTGTCAGTCGGCGACCGCTCATACACCATGGTCGGCCCGACCCTCGTATCGCACAACGGACGGCCGTCGCCCGGATCGAGGGCGCGACCGCACTCGTTCCGGCGTTGAAGAGGAGGCACCAATGGTCACGTTGATCGTCTCATTAGCCGTCGCTGCATTCGTCTTGGTCGTCGCCGCTCGCACGATTCGCATCGTTCCGCAGGCGCGGGCCGGTGTGATCGAGCGCTTCGGCCGCTACCAGCGAACGCTCTCACCCGGGCTTGCGCTCGTCGTGCCCTTCGTCGACAGGCTGCGACCGCTGCTCGACCTGCGCGAGCAGGTCGTCTCGTTCCCGCCGCAGCCGGTGATCACCGAGGACAACCTCGTCGTCAACATCGACACCGTCATCTATTTCCAGGTCACCGACGCGAAGGCTGCGAGCTACGAGATCGCGAACTACATTCAGGCGATCGAGCAGCTGACGGTGACGACGTTGCGCAACGTGATCGGAGGAATTGCACTCGAGAAGACCCTCACCTCGCGCGATCACATCAACACGCAACTGCGCGGCGTCCTCGACGAGGCGACCGGCAAGTGGGGCATCCGCGTCAACCGGGTCGAGCTGAAGGCGATCGATCCGCCCGCCTCGATCCAGGAGTCGATGGAGAAGCAGATGCGCGCCGACCGCGAGAAACGCGCAACCGTGCTCAACGCCGAGGGTGTCAAGCAAGCACAGATCCTCGAGGCCGAGGGCGAGAAGCAGAGCGCGATCCTGCGCGCCGAAGGCGACCGGCAGGCACAGATCGTGCGCGCCGAGGGCCAGGCCAAGGCGATCGAGACCGTCTTCGCGGCGATCCACGCCGGCGACGCCGACCCCAAGCTGCTCGCCTACCAGTACCTGCAAATGCTGCCGCAGATCGCCGCCGGCAACTCCAACAAGCTCTGGATGATCCCCAGCGAGTTCTCACATGCACTGGCTCGCTTCGAATCGGAGTTCGGACAGGTCGACGCGAACGGAGTGGCACCGACGCCGGCCGTCCATGCCGACGGGCGCCGGTAACGCGTGCGGCGCGTTGCTACGGTGTGCCGAGCGTTCCCGTGGTCTGACTTCCACACGAGCCCGCTTGCCGTTTCGAGGGAGTCACGACAGGGAGCGACACTATGAGGTCTCGCCTGAAGCGGCTACTCGACGGTCTGCGCACGGCCGCCGGCGGTGGATTCCGGAAACCGAGCTCGGCACGCCGGGGACTGCAGGAGCCGCAGCGGATGCAAACCCGTCCCGCGCGGGCGCAGCCGCGCCGACGGAGCTAGAGGGTTGGGACGCTCGTGGGCGCCGGTGCGGTCGAGATCGCCGATCTCGTGGCCGTCGTGCACGAGCCGTCGAGCCCATAACGGCACGGCGCGCTCGCGCGATCGCGCAGGCCGTGCGCGGCGACTATGTTCGCACCGCTCGAATGCTCGGTCCGATAGACGTCGACGTCGTCCTGCTCCAGCATGAGTTCGGGATCTTCGGGGGAGCGGACGGCGAGTACGTGCTGTCCTTTGCGCAGGAGCTGGCACAGCCGCTCGTCGTCACGCTGCACACGGTGCTCTCCGAGCCGACTCCGCATCAAGCGGAAGTGCTCACGGACCTCTGCGCCGAGGCCGAGCTCGTCATCGTGATGACGGACACCGCATTTCGGCTGCTCGTCGACTCGGGCGCCTGCCCCGAGGACAAGGTGCGGCTCGTACCGCACGGAGCGCCGTCGCGGCTCACCGTTCGTGCTGCCCGCGATCGTGCGCGGCGCTCCTGTCGCGCCCGTTCCGTGACGACAACCCGTTCCGGCTCTCGACGTTCGGCCTGATCTCGCCCGGCAAGGGGTTGGAAACGGTCATCGACGCGCTGCCGGCGGTCATCGAACGCAACCCGGAGATCGTCTACACGATCGCCGGGCGAACCCATTCCGACGTCGCACTTCGCGAGGGCGAGCGGTACCGCCTCATGCTCGAGCGGCGCGTCATCGAGCTCGGTCTCGAAGCCTACGTCGAGTTCGACGACCGCTTTCTCGCGATCGACGAGCTGTCGGATCTGCTCGCCGCAACCGATGTCTTCGTGACGCCGTCCGAGGAATCTCGCGCAGACCACCTCTCAACTCGAGAGGGAGTCTGAACCGACCGGACTCAGTCGTGCTGCGAAAGGCGTCCGGCTCAGGTCGACTTTGAGCACGAGTGAACATCCGGGACCGAGCAAGTCGACACCTTGCGCTGTGATCGAGCCGCCGTGACCTGTCGTCGCTAAACGGCGTGCGCTCCGATACGTCGCTCACCCCGTCGTTTTCGCGGCGGGCTTCCTGTTGAGGCGCCGCCGTCACCCTCCCAGCGTTCGGTGTCAGCCGTCGAGGGCAGCTCTTCCGAGTCTTCGCTGCGCTGCGTCTTATCCAACCAGTCGTTGTGCACGGCACCTGGAGAGCTGGCGAGCGCCGACGCGGGGAAGCCGTCTGCCGGACGGCCGTGGGCATCGTTTAGGTACGACTCGTACGCCGCGAGTGCATCGAAGTCGTGGCGGCGGCTGTCGGGGAAGAACCGGCCGAGGAATCCTTGCCAGTCGAGGCGTTCCTCGCCGAGACGCCAGAGACTTGCCGAGACCGGCTTATGCCGGATGGGCGGGTAGCGGCTGTCGAATGGCCCGCGCTTTCGTGAGTGCTCTACGCGCGACATCGCTACCTTCCGGCGGCTCCCGTTCCTGCCGCGGTTGTGGCCGAGTCACCGCTTGAGGTGTCCCGCTGACTCGTTGGTGCTTGGATCGGCTCCACGATCCAGCGGTCGGTATAGATCGGTCGCTGGTTGGAGTGCTCCGGCGAGGCGATGTCGGTGATGCGCAGGGCGCGCCCGTCGCCGTCGGTGAAGGCGTCACCTATCTGCCAGCGCTCGGTATCGGTTACGAACGTGCCTTTGTAGGTGCCGTGCATGTCGCACAGTTCGTGTCTGAAGGCCACGTCAATTCCTCCTTCGCTGTAGTTGGTCGTTCTTGGCCGCGCGCCGTCGAGTTGCGCCACGTAACGACGCTCACTGTGCGGACGCGCGGCGCGTCGGGCCTCGGTACGTGCGGCGTCGGGGCGCAGCACGACTTTGCCTTCGTGCGCGCTCACGGCGTAGACCGATTCAAATGGAAAGGTGGACCGTCGCCGTCGGAACAGCCCGCGGCTGCAGACGACGATGTCGTCGGGGTGAGCGACTTGCGTTTCGTATCGGACGCGTTCGAGCGCGCCTACTGCTGTGCCTTGATGCGTGAAGACCGTGTAGCCCTGCGCGGCGGCAAGAAGCCGGCCGAGTTCGTTCGCGCTTTGGCCCGAGGCTTCCATCCTCGCTCAGACAGGCTGGATTGCGGGGCGTCGCTTTGCGATTGCCCGGGTCGCGATCGAGAGGGTGAGGCCGCAGAGTGCGGCGGCGGTTGCGGTGCTTACGAGCAGGAGGCCGGAGGCGAGCGAGAAGCTGATCGCAACGTCTTTGCCGGCTCCGAGCGCGAACAGGATGCCTGCGGTGGCCCCGACGTTTGCGATCGCGCCTCCGGCTGTGATCGGAATGACGCCTGCAGCGGCGCTGAGGCAGATCACGCAGAGCGCGGTAGTCGGCGAGAAGGCGAAGCCGAGTGCGCTCAGGAGCAGGGTGCTGCCGAGGGCACGAGTCGTCCAGCAGCCGAACAGGTAGAGACCGTCGAGCGTCGCGCTGCGCCGTCCTCGTTGTGTTCGGTGTGCAGAGACGTGTTCGGAAACGCGCTGTAGGCGTTGGCTGCGGCGCAGCAGTGGTAGAGGCGCGAGCCGATCGCTTCCTAGGAGCAGCGCGCACGAACCGAGGCCGAAGGCGACGACGATCAGGAGCGGCCCCCTGAAGCTCGCCGAGCTGGTGGCTGTCGCGGAGACTGCGAGCGGGAGCATCGCGACCGCGACCAAGAGGCACGCGGCGACCGTGACGGCTGCGGAGCCGACACCCGCGACCGGTCGGCGCCGCGTCCGCATCCAAGCGACTCCGCTCGAGAGCCCTGTCAAGTTCGTGCGCTCCTGGCTTCGAGGTCGTAGACAAGTCGGAAGGACCTCGGAGCCCTGGCGGCTTCGCGCTCAACGACGCGCTCCAGGCATCGTAGCGGGCTTTATCGGCTACGGTGTGGTCAGCGTCCCCGTGTTCTGACTTCCGCACGAGCCCGCCGCTTGCTGTTTCGGGGGAGTCACGAGAGGGAGCGACATCTTGAATAAAAGTCTGAAGCGCGTCCTTGAGCGGCTGCGCACGGCGAGCAACGGCAGGTTCCGCCGGCCCACCTCGACCCGAGGCGGCCTTGAGCACCCGCAGCGGCTGCAGGCATTGCCGGTCCGCGCAACGCACGCGCCGGTCTAGGCGTGCGGACGGCGATCGTCTCGACGTTTCCGCCGCGTGCCTGCGGGATCGGCACGTTCGCTGCCGACCTGCGGACGACGCTGGCCGGCACGGATGCCGTCAGCGCCGCCGATCTTGTCGCCGTCGTGCACGAGCCGTCGAGCCCGCAGCGTCGTGGTGTGTTGGCGACGATCGCGCAGGCGGTCCGCGGTGACTACGTGCGGACGGCGCGCATGCTCGGGCGACTCGACGTCGACGTGGTGTTGCTCCAGCACGAGTACGGGATCTTCGGCGGCCCCGACGGCGAGTACGTGCTGTCGTTTGCGCGCGAGCTGGCGCAACCGCTGGTGGTGACGCTGCACACGGTGCTGTCCGCGCCGACGCCGCACCAGGCGGAAGTGCTGACGGAGTTGTGCGCGGAAGCGGAGCTCGTGATCGCGATGACCGAGACGGCGCGCCGGCTGCTCGTCGACTCGGGCGCCTGCCCCGAGGAAAAGGTGAGGATCGTTCCGCACGGCGCCCCGGCACGAATTACCACTAGCGCCGCAAGCGAGCGCGATCAGCGAACGTCCAGGCTTCGGTCCGACGGCGCGTTCCGGCTTTCGACGTTCGGTCTGATCTCGCCGGGCAAAGGATTGGAGACGGTGATCGAGGCGTTGCCGGCGATGGTCGAGCGGCACCCCGGGATCAGCTACACGATCGCCGGCCGCACCCACCCGGACATTGCACGCCGAGAGGGTGAGCGGTACCGGCTGATGCTCGAGCGACGGGTGCTCGAGCTGGGGCTCGAGGGGCATGTCGAGTTCGACGATCGTTTCCTGACGATCGACGAGCTGACGGACCTGCTCGCCGCGACCGACGTCTTCGTGACGCCGTACGGAAACCGCGAGCAGATCGCCTCGGGCGCCCTCACCTTCGCGATCGCCGCGGGCTGCGCCGTCGTCTCAACCCCGTACTGGTACGCGCAGGACATGCTCGCTTCCGGCGCCGGCCTGCTCATCCCGTTTCGCGATCCGGACGCGCTCGCCGAAGCGGTCTGCAGCTATCTCGAGCAGCCCGACACGCTCGCAGCAGCACGCGCCGAAGCGCAGCGGATCGGCTCCTCGCTTGCCTGGCCCGCCGTCGCAGAAGCGACCGCGTCGGTGTTGCAGGAGGCCGACGACCGCGCGCCGCGGCGACGACCGACCGGTGTCGCGGACCTGCACCTGACCAGCTTGCGCAGCGACCATCTGCTCACCCTCGCCGACGACGTCGGCATCGTGCAGCACGCGCACGGAATCATCCCCAACCGCGACAGCGGCTACTGCGTCGACGACGTCGCCCGGCTCGCGGTCGTCTCGCTCGCACTCGCCCGCCGCGGCGACGAGCAGCTCTGGACGTCGCACCTCTACCGCGCGCTCGCCTTCCTGCACAGCGCCGCCGGCGAGGGCGGCATGCGCAACTTCATGAGCTACGACCGCCGCTGGCTGGACGAGCCACACATCGGCGACCACGTCGGCCGATCGGTCTGGGCGCTCGGCGACATTCTCGCCACCGCCTGGATCCCGGCCGTCGTGCGTCCGGCACGCGACCTGCTCGACCGGCTCGTCGCCACACTCCACGGCGACGTCTCGCTTCGAACCGCCGCCTACACCGTGCTCGGTCTCTCCCGCCTCGACGCAGACCGGCTCCAGCCGGCAGCCCACCGGCTGCTCGAGCGGCTCGTCGACCAGCTCGCCGACGCCTACGAGCACACCGCCTCGGACGACTGGCGCTGGTTCGAAGACACGCTCACCTACGACAACGCCCGCCTGCCGCAAGCACTCCTGAGCGGCGCGAACGCGCTCGACCGGCCGGACCTGGCCGAGCTCGGACTCGACTCACTGCGCTGGTTCGGCGACGAATGCCGGGTTGACGAGGAGACGCTCAGGCTGCCGGGGCACCGGGGCCGCCGCAGAGGCGAGCCCGCGCCGGGCTCCGGCGACGAGCAGCCGCTCGACGCGGCCGCGCTCGTCGAGGCCGAGCTGAGCGCCTTCACGGTCACGCGCAGCGCGGAGCACGGCGCCCGCGCGATCCGGGCATTCGAGTGGTTCCTCGGCCGCAACCGCCTGCACCGGCCGCTCTACGACTTCGCCACCGGCGGCTGCAGCGACGGACTCGGCAGCGACGATCTGAACGACAACCAGGGCGCCGAATCGACGCTCGCCTTCCACCACGCCGCGCTCCTCCTCGACGCCGCCGGCGTCCGCGCCGACATGCGCCAGCGCACCCGCGACCCCGCCCTGGTATGAGCACCGCCGAGCTCTTCCAGCGTCACGCCGGCAACCCGATCTTGACCGCCGCCGACTGGCCCTATCCAGTCAATGCCGTCTTCAACCCAGCGGCCACGGCGGTCAACGGCGAGACCGTGCTGCTCGCCCGGGTCGAAGACCGCAGAGGAATCTCACACCTCACGGTCGCACGCTCCGCAAACGGCCTCGACGGCTGGTCGATCGAACCCGAGCCGCTGCTTGCACCCGACGACGAGACCGTGAGCGAGCAATGGGGCTTCGAAGACCCACGCATCGTCCGCGTCGACGAGCTCGACCGCTGGGTGATCACCTGCACCGCCTACGGGCCCGCCGGACCGGCCGTCTTCCTCGCCACCACCGAGCAGTTCGAGACGGTTGAGCGCTACGGGATCGTCCGACAGCCCGAAGACAAGAACGCAGCACTGCTACCGCACCGAATCGAAGGACGCTGGCTGCTTCTCCACCGGCCGAAAACGCAGTACGGCGGCGCGCGCGGCGAGATCCTCCTCTCCCGCTCCGACGACCTCGTCAGCTGGAGCACCCCCGAACAGGTGCTGCAGCCACGCGCGGGCGCCTGGTGGGACTCGTTGCGCATCGGCATCGGACCGCCGCCGCTCCGGACCGAACACGGCTGGCTGCTCCTCTACCACGGCGTCAAAGAGACCGTCGGCGGCGAGATCTACCGGGTCGGCCTCGCCCTGCTCGACCTCAACGAGCCGGCGCGCGTTCTGCGACGTCTCCCCAACTGGATCCTCGCGCCGCTCGCCCCTTACGAGCGAGCCGGCGATGTGCCGAACGTCGTCTTTCCCTGCGGAATCGTTCACGATTCCGGCAGCGACGAGGTCCGCCTCTACTACGGCGCCGCCGACAGCTCGATCTGCGTCGCAACCGCGCGACTCCAGGATCTTCTCGAAGCCGTACTCAGCGCACCGCGCGAGCCCGTAAACGGCTGACCCTGCAGGGAAGGCCGTTCGCCAGAAGCTCCTCGCCTCGCGCGCAGCGCGCGTTGGTGGGTTGCGGGCTTCGGCCGAAACCTCTGTGCAGGGCCAGTCACCTCTACCCTACTCCTCTTGCTTCGAGTTGCGCGGGGCAGATTCCCGGGCTGACGGCGCCCTGATAGCAGCGGTAGAGGCGACGCAGTTGGCGGCTCGGGTCTCGCCAGAACTCGTCCGGCGCGATATCGATCCAGGGCTCCGTGTTGGCGCCGGCGCAACGTTCGGCGCCGGCGAACGCTTCCACGACGGCGACCGAGGGTTTCGCTGAGCCGTCAACTCGCCAGAGTCCAAACGTGCGCTCGTGCCTGGCGCGGTCGAGCGGCGGGCTTTCCCAGAGCGCTGGGCTGTAGTCGGAATAGCACCAGAGCATCGCGCCCAGACAGCCGGCGCGACGAAGCGCCTCCAGCGCTCTCGCCGTGTACGCGGCCGCAGCATCCTCGTCGACGAGCAGCGTCGGGTCACCCTCCGCTCTGCGTTCGCTCGGACCGGCGCGACGAAGGGTGGGAAGACCGAACTCGCTGAACAGGACGTCGCGGCCCGCGCCGAGCCAGCGGGTGATCCGCGCGAGAAACGTGAGCAGTTGCTCGTCGGTGGGACCGTCGGCCCAGGGTGCGTAGATCGGATAGCCGTGCATCGACAGGAAGTCACACGACGCGGACACTTCGCGAGGCCCGAGGCGGCGGTTCTCCTCGAGGTCCTCCATGTGCAGCCCGACGGTGAGCAGCGCCGACTCGTCCGCGTCTCGGATCGCCGAGGTGAGGCGGGCGAGCCATGCGCGCGCGCTAGCGGTGGTCGCAGGGATCACACAGTTGGAGTTCTCGTTGCCGAGGTCCCATGCCCAGAGCGCCTCATGACCCGCAAGCGCTGCCGCAGCCTCCGCGGCGAGCAGGGCCTGCGCAGCCGCGAGGGCCGGGTCGCTGTACCAGTTGCGAAGCCCGCCCTCGGCGATCGCGCCGCGCGAAATGACGCGGAAGCGATCATCAGCGGCCGGGCCGCCGAGCGCCCAGGCCGGGATCCAGTTCACCCCGCTCATGTGCCCCGTGAACAGGGTCGGGATCAAAGCGAGCCCGAGCTCAGCGGCGAGGTCGGCGACCGCGACCAGCCGTCCCAGCATCCCCCGGTCGACCGTGTCCGGCGACGGCTGGAAGTCTTCCCAGGTCAGGAACACGCGCACGGAGTCGAGGCCGGACGCGGCGATCTGCTCGAAGTCAGCCGCAACCTCGCCCCGATCGAACCGCGGCCACCAGCCCATCGCGGTACGCGCGGGCCAGTAGTTGACGCCGACGCGGAACCGCTCTGCGTGCGGTCGCAGGCTCAGCGGCGGTCCCCGCCGGCGGCGTGCGCGGCGCGGCGAGCGTTGATCACGCGCCGGTAGAGAGCGAGGTAGTCGTCGACCATCCGTTCGACGTTGAAGCGCTGCTCGACCGACGCGCGTACCGCCGCCCGATCGAGTCCCTTCGCAGCATCGACGGCCGCAGCGGCGGCGTCGATGCTCTCGACCAGGAAGCCGTTCTCGCCGTCGCGCACGATCTCCCTCATCGAGCCGCGCGGTGAAGCGATCACCGGGGTCCCAGAGGCCATCGCCTCGACGACGCTGAAGCCGAACGGCTCATCGAAATTGACCAGATGCAGTAGCGCCCGCGCACCGCCGAGCAGTCCCCCGCGAGCGTCTGGTCCCACCGCACCGACGTACGTCACTCGCTGACCGTCGAGGCTCGGTTCGATGAGCCGCTCGAAGTAGCTGCGGTCCTGGACGATCCCGGCGATCAGGAGCGGCAAGCCGACACGTTCGGCCACCTCGATCGCCTCCACCGTCCCCTTGTCAGGATGGATGCGGCCGAAGAAGAGCAGGTACTCGCCCGGCTCCTTCTGGAGTGGGAACTGGCTCAGGTCGATGCCGTGGTGAATCGTCGCGACGTAGTCGAGCAGCTCATGCCGGTCGGCATCGCTGATCGCAACGTAGAAGCCGCACCCGTTGTACTTCTCGAACACGGGAACGATCCGTTCCGACGAGAAGCCGTGAATCGTCGTCACCACCGGTGTGTCGACGAGGCCGCTGTAACTGAGAGGCAAGAAGTCGAAGCTGTTGTGGATTACGTCGAACTCGCCGGCGCGCTCGAACACCGCCGAGATATGGAGCGCCTCCCACACCTTCGCATCCAATCCGGGATCCTCCGAATAGCCGGTCGGCGCGGTGCCGACGAGGCGCGCGTTCGTGACGGAGTCAGCGGTCGCGAACAAGGTGACATCCACGCCTCGCCTGACCAACCCCTCGGTCAACAAAGACGCGAACTGCTCCCACGGCCCGTACCCGCGCGGCGGCACCCGCCAAGAGATCGGCGCGAGAACCGCGACCCGCAACGTCGCCTTACGGTTCGGGGACGCCCGCGTCCCTCTGCTCGTGCCTGCTTGCCTCGGCGTCGCTCGCGAGCGTCTTCTGCCGCGACTCCTCTGCGTCGGCCGCTTCCTGGGTGGTCAACGGCCCGGTCGGCGGTCTGCGGCCTCCGAAAAGCCGCTGGAGGAACGCGAGCCGGCGGTTCATGCACAGAGACTAGACGCTGCGAGCGCTGAGCTCGCACGCTCGCCGCCACCGCTGCGGCCGTCAGAGCGGGGCTGTGTTCGACCTATTTCTTGTTGGTCGTGAACCAGCCGCGAATCTTCGCGATCAGGTTGTTCATGCAGCGAACGGTACTCCTCTGCCGGGCACGCTGGAGCAGCGGCGCAAAAACACCGGACCCGACTCGCTCAGCCGCGGCGCCGACGGCGGAGGGGTTCGGGCGGGCGGCCGACGGACGCCGCGAACGACGAGGCGTGGCCGAGGTGCCCGGCTAGCTTGCCGACGTCGGTCTGCTGCTCCCGGCAGGACAACCGTGACGCCGGTGCCTCTGCGTCCGGCGCGGCCGGTTCGGCCGACGCGGTGCACGTAGTCGTCGCCCGTTCGCGGCGGGTCGAAGTTGATCACGTGCGTGATCGCGTCGACGTCGAGGCCGCGCGCAGCGACGTCGGTTGCGACGAGTGTCGTGACGTTGCCGCTTTCGAACTTGGCGAGTGAGTGTTCGCGGGTGCTCGATCTCGCTCCGCCCTGCTCCACCTGCCGCTCGAGGCGCACGTGCACCGGCGCCGAGGTGCGCGTACAAGCGCGGCCCGCCGCGAGCCGCGGCGATCCGCTCGATGAGCGGGATCCCGAATGCGAGTGTCTTGCCGGAGCCCGTGGGCGACGCCGCGAGGACGTCGAGGCCAGCGAGGGCGCCGGCAAGCCGAGCTGCTGCACTGCGAACGGTGCCGTGATGCCGCGGCGCTCGAGCACGCGCACCACACGCGGACTCACTCCGAGCGTGAAGAACGATTCCTGCATGTATTCACTCCTTGTACTGCCAGGTCGAGACAAGAGACTCGAAACGCCTGGAAAGGAGGACGAGAAGCCGATCTCACGGCGCTAGCAGCTACTTCTTGTCTCTCCTCGCCTGACGCTTCTCCTTCAGCGTCTTCTGCGGTCGCTTCTTCTCCATGCTCTTCTTGGTGTTCTTGTCCTTCGTCGCCATGCGACCCCTTTCGGTCGATCCGATTCACGCGGGACGTCGGTGTTCATCCGCTCGCTCGGCGCGCATCCGTCTCGAGCATCGTCAGGCAGCCGGGACACACGGCGCCCTCTTCAAGGACTGCCCATTCGACGTAGTCGGCATCGTCGCGTGGCGCCCGTACGCAGCGTGGGCACCTGACTTGGTTCGAAAGATTCGAGCTTCCTGGATCCACGGTCCCTCCCTTGTCCGTCATCGAGTCGGCGCCAGCTGCCGGTCGACCCAGGTCTCGGCATCGCCGATCGGGACATCCCGTGCGAGCGCGATCTCCGCCGTCACGAGCGCCCGTGCACGGCGCACGAGCTCGCGTTCGCTCGGAGCCAGCCGTGAGCCACGGCCTCGACGGTGCGTGCGCCGTGTGCCCCGAACACGACGACCTCGCCGACGGCCAGGTTCAGCATCTCGGCGCCGTTTCCCACTCACCACCTGCGCGGCTGCGCAGTGACGGCCGAGATCTCACCGTGCTCGTCGACCGAGACGACCAGTCGCCGCTCGCCGGCGCCTACGCGGGTGAACCGTCGGGCCAAGTCCCAGCGCCGGCGGGAAATGACGGCCTGCACTGCCGTCCGCGTCTCGATACGGTAGCCGTCCTCTACTTGGCGCGAGAGGTAGGCGTCGAGTGCCGCCGTGCGCAGATCGTTCGTCATCGCTCGAGCGCCCGTCCTAGCTCGCCGGCAACAAGCGCGCTCACCACGCAATTGCCGAGTTGCACAATCAGCTGCTCTTCGCCCTGCCAATAACCGCGCTCGAACTCATCCGGCCGGAGCACGAATCCGCTCTGCCGCGAGCCAACATGGAAGAACAGCGTCTCGACCTTCGCGTCGTCGCCGCGCAGCAACACCTCCTGCAACCGGGGATCAAGCTCGCCGCGATCGAGCCGACCCGACACGATCCCGGCAATGAACGGCGAACCGGCCACGCCCGAGAACAGGACGAGCACCGGCCGGCCGACCGGACTCAGCAGCGCCTCCAGCGTCTGCTCGAAGCTCAGCTCCGCCGCTCCCTCGGGGAGCCCGCTTCCGGAAAAACGCTTCACTCCGCCTCAGCCGTGCCCGCCTCGAGATCGGGTGCGGCCTCGTCGGCGCGGCGGCGGTCGATCGCGCGCGCGTCCTTCTTTGCCTGCTCTAGCTCCCGCTTCTCACGCATTGCCTGCTCCCGCGCGCGCTTGAGCACCGACTGCGGGCTACGCCGCGCCATCTAGCGACGCCCGCGCAGACGCGCGCGTCGCGCCGCTATCAGCGGCACCAGCGACACGTCCACCGCCCGTGCCTCACCCGGCTCACCAGACACGCGCTCGAAGCGCACGCTCGTTCCGCGGCAGCGACCGCCGAGCAGCGTCCCGCGCGCAAGCCCGGCCTCGTCGATCCGCAGCCGTTCCCCCTCGTCGGTCTGGACGAAGCCGTGCCGCTTCGCAGGGTTGAACCAGATTATCGTCCCTTGCATCGACCGCTCCTCCCTTTTCGGCGCTCGGCCCGCGAGAGCGAGCGCTCCCGCGGGACACTGGACCGGGCTAGACGGCTGCGACGCTCTTCGCCTCGGGACCCTTCGCCCCGTCGACTGCGTCGAACTGCACCTGCGCGCCCTCGGCGAGCGACTTGAAGCCATCGCCGGCGATCGACGAGTGGTGGACGAATACATCCTTGCCACCATCAGCGGGGGTAATGAACCCATACCCCTTCGCATCGTTGAACCACTTCACGGTTCCGGTTGCCATACAAACACCTCCTCCGCCACGAAAGAACGGGCAGGGGAGGCGCACGCCGCGCAACCGGTACTCGCTCAAGTATCGCCACCCACCGTAGCACGGCTGCGCGAACGAGGAATCCCACCCACCGCGAGCTCGGACGCGCGAGTCGGCATGTCCAACGCTCGCGCGCGTTCCAACAAGCGCCCCCTGCACCAAAGAGAGATCTGCAGCATCAGCGACGTTCGGTTTCGCTCTCTTCGGAGCAGGCGCGCGCCGCGAGCGCCTCCGCGCGCCTCAGCACGGTGCGGACTTCGTGCAATGAGCATTCAGGGCAGTCGTTGCAGTGTGTAAGCGACGGGTCGGTGATCAACTCGGCGAGTGCTGCGACGGCGAACCTGATCTCGCCGCCCTGCGCGCCGGGACCGGCGAAGGCCGCACCTTGCAGCGCGCTGAGCAGCGACCAGGACGGCGTCCGGGTCGAGAACGTCAACGGGGCGCCCGTCGAGCGCGCGGGCTTCGGTTCCTTGAGACCAGCCCGAAGCGACGCGGTCGCCCGCCTCACGCAGCAGCTCGCGCCCGGTCATCGCCTGGAGACGGTCGCGGAGGCGTTCGAGGTCGTCGAGCAGCCCGCGGAGTTTCTCACCCTCGTACTCGGCGGCAAGGTCGTCGATCAGCTCCAGACACCTAGCGACGAGTTGACGGCGCTCTGAAGGACCCTGGAAAAGTTGGAGGCTCCGATGCCGGGCGCTGTCCTGGCGAAAGGAGATGCTCCTGCGATGGCCAGACCGAGGAAGTACTCCGACGAGCGGCGTGAGCGTGCGGTCGGTTTCTACTTCGAGTCGAATCGTCCGGTCGCGCACGTCAGCTCGCAACGCACATGCGTGCCGAGCTCGTGCTCGACGCGCTCGAGATGGCAAACGGCCTGCGCCGCCCACACGCCGGCCTGATTGCGCATAGCGACCGCGGGTCGCAATACACGAGTCTGACCTTCACCGATCGCCTCGACGAGCTCGAGATCGCTCCCTCGGTCGGCTCGCGCGGTGATGCGTATGACAATGCGATGGCCGAAGTGTGGGTCGCGACCTTCAAGAACGAGCTCGACGACGGACGCCGCTTCCCGAGCTTCGAGCACGCCGAGCACGAGGTCCTCGAGTGGATCGGCTTCTACAACGACGAGAGACTACACGAAGCACTCGGTGACTTGCCGCCCGCCGAGTACGAGAAGTTGAATATCAAGACAGACAACAGACCAATGGTGGCCGCCACCTAACCGAGCCTCCAACAGACCCAGGGTGGATCAAACCGCTCGTCTCCCCCGCAACCGGCGAAGACCCCGAATACGAGGCGCTGCTCTCGGACGCGGTCGGAGTGGCGCTGCAGGTCGTCCTGGACACACTGACCCCCGCCGAACGCGTCGCCTTCGTCCTGCACGACATGTTCGCGGTGCCGTTCGACGAGATCGCCTCCCTGCTCGACCGCTCGCCCCAAGCAGCACGGCAGCTCGCGAGCCGCGCGCGGCGACGTGTGCAGGACACCGCACCCGAACCCGATGCAGACATACAGGCGCAGCGCACGATCGTCGAGGGCATTCTTCGCAGCCTCCCGCGACGGCGACCTGGACGCGCTGGTCGCCGTCCTCGACCCCGACGTCGTCGCACGCAGCCACGGCCGCGACCGGGCGATCGAACTGCGCGGCGCAGAGCAGGTCGCCGGCGGCGCACTGCAGTACAGGCGTTTCGCGCCGTTCGTCCGACCCGCCCTGATCAACGGAGCAGCCGGCGTCGTCGCCTTCGACGGCGAGCAGCCGTTCGCGCTACTCGCGTTCACCGTGCGAAACGGGCGGGCGATCGCGATCGACATCTTCAACGACCGCCAACTCGTCCCCAAGCTCGTCCGCCACGCGCGCTGAACAGACTCGGTAGAGGTCGCGAGTGCCTCACGCTGCAACACCCCGCCCGCCAACCCGTCCCTGTCGTCAGCGCCAATGGCAACAGTGCGAGGCGGCACACCGTCGACGAGGCACGCAGCGAGATGCTCGGAAGCTCCGCTTCACCACGAGACGGCTGACCCGCGCTGCGGGCCGGAGCGACGCGCGCGGCGGGGGCTCGAGTCAGCGGCCGGCGTTCGCGATGGCCTCTCTCACCTTCTCGGCGGTGAGCGAGCCGTGCGATGCGGGCAGGCACGCCTGCACGACGCGCAGGACCGCCGGCGCGTGCACGTCGATGCCCTGCGCTTGAACCATCTCGACCGACAGCTCGCCCTGCGCGGTCGGGTCGGGGAAGCGGGCGACGCCGTGACTGCGCATGCACCGCGCGAATGACAGCTCGTCCTCGAGCTGCTTGTGCAACTGTTGCGCGGTTTCCTGTGATCCGCCAGGGCCGCTCGGAAGCAGGTGATTGCAGGCGCTCAAGGCGGCGTTGAAGTGCGCGGTGCCCGACCCGTAATTATGGATCGTCAACTTGACGTTTCCACCGGCGTAGCGCTGCGGGTCCGGGAAGCTCGGCACGCCGTTGGAACGCATGCACTGCGAGAAGGCGACCAGGCTCCTTTGCGTCGGCCTCGTCGGTGCGGTGGTCGTCGAGGAGGGAACGCTCGCGACACCTGCGGGGCTGACACGGCCGCCGCAGCCGGCTGCGAGCAACGAGAACGCGGCGACCGAAGATGTGAGGATCAGGAGAGCGCGCATGTGATCGTCCTTTCAGACGGTGCGGAGGGCTTCGGTTGGTGAGAGTCGCGCCGCGCGAACAGCGGGAAGCAGTCCCGCGACGGCGCCGATGAGGAGAGCAGCGCCGAGGCCTCCCGCCCACGCAGTCGCGGGGACGGAGATCTGCCAATGCTTCGTCGCCGCGTAGATCGCGGTGGAGATGACGCCGGCGGTGACGCCGACAGCGCCGCCGATGACTGCGAGCAGTATCGCCTCCGAGAGGAACTGCGTCCGGATGTCTCTTCTCGTCGCACCGAGCGACCGGCGGAGCCCGATCTCGCTTCGGCGCTCGAGGACGCCGATGAGCATGATGTTGGCGACGCCGACGGCGCCGACGAGGAGCGAGACGGCGCCGAGCCCGAGGAAAAGGCTGTTGAGCGCGCCCTGCGCCTCGGCGCGCGCGGTGAGAGCGGCGGACGGTTGGCTGACTTCGACTTCGTTCGGCGCCTCCGGGTTTGCAGTCGCGCCGAGCACCGACTGAACCGCCGCCGTCTGGCTCGTCACCGTGCGGACGTAGATCGTCGTCGGGTGACCGTCGAAGCCGAGGTAGCGCTTCGCCGCGGGGAACCCCACGAGCACCGACGAGTCGATCTCGGGAGCGAGGGCGGCGGAGTCGAGGATGCCGGCGAGGTAGAACCACATTCCTCCCAGCCAGACGCGCTCGCCGGGGTAGAGCCGGTCGATGCCGAGCCGTTGCGCGGCTGCGTAGCCGAGCACGGCGACCGGCTCACGCGCGGTGGCGGCGTTGAGATACGTGCCGGCGGCGATGGTCGCGCCGACGGCCCGCGGGAGGTCGAGACTCGCAGCCTGGACGGCGAGCGCGTTCGTGTTGACCGAGGGGATGAGCGGGCTGCGGTAGACGTTCACGCTCGTCGAGCCGGTGTACTGCACCTGCTGCACCGGACCGATGCGCGAGATCATCCCCGGCGCTGCGAGAGGCAGCTCCGCGGTCTGCCCGAACAGCGTCTGCCCGTTCTGCACGGTGAGCAGGTTCGTACCGAGCTTGTCGATCTCGGCGAGCAGGCCCGCCTGGGACGAGGAGGAGAGGCCGAGCACGGCGACGATGGCGGCGACGCCGATCGCGATCCCGAGCGCCGACAGCGCTGCCCGCATGCGCCTCGTGCGGAGCCCGACGCTCGCGACGCGCGCCAGATCGGAGAAGTGCAGCCGGGGCGGCTCGATCATCCGCGCGGCAGGTTCAGCAGTGCGAAGGCCGTCCGCACCGAGCTGCCCTTGACGGTAACGGTGACGACGTAACCGCCCGACGACGCGTTGGCGGTGAACGCCGGCGCGACGGCGATGCCCTTCCCGTTCGTCTTCACGCGGACAATGCGACGGCGAGCGTGGAAGCGCCCGCTCGCTTCCTTTTCCGGCGCGGTGAACGTGACTCTCGCGCCCGCGACCGGGTTGCCGTTCCTGTCGGTCACCGTGACGGCGAGCGGGATCGCGAATCGCGTCCCGACGGCGGTCGACTGGCCGTTGGCCGCGCCGGCCGCGATGCTCGCTGGCGCTGCAGCGACGTTTTGCAACGTGTACCGGCCGGCTTGCGCTCCCGGCGTGGTCGCGGCAGCCGTGAACGTGCCGGCGGTCTTGTTGGCGACGAGCGGCGGCGCAGTCGCCAGCCCGTCGAGGCCCGTGAGCGCGGTCGCCTGGCTCGTCCCGCCGACGAAGGTGGCGCCTGCGCCGTTGTCCGCGGGAGTGATCGCGAACGTGACGGTCGCGCCCTCGATCGGCTGGCCGTCGGCATCGAGCAGGCGAACCTGCAGCGACGACCGATAGCGCGTGTCGACCGTGGCCTTGGCGTTGCGCGACGTCGACGTCGTCTGCAGCGTCGTCGTCGCCGCATGGTTGTCGAGGCTGTATGTGGCGACGGTCGCGACACCGTCCGTCGACGCGGTGGCCGTGAAGCGACCTGACACGCTGTTCGCCAAGAGCGGCGGAGACGTGGCGAGGCCGTTCGAGTCGGTGATCGCGCTCGGCGCGCCGCCGAGGAAGCTCGCGCTCGCACCCGTCGGGCCGGGGACGATCGCGAAGGTGACGGCGGCGCCCTGCACGGGGATGCCGTTCGCGTCGGTGACGCGCGCCTGCAGTGGCTGCGCGTAGACGCCGTCGACGGTCGCTTCCTCCGTCGCCGTCCCGGTGGCCGCAATTGCCGACGGAAGGCCGTTCGCGGTGTTCGACAGATAGAGCTCGACGGTGCCGTAGTCCGAGTGCGCGTCGACGGTGTAGGCGCCGACTGTGTAGTTGGCGGTGAAGAGCGGTGCGGTGGCGACGCCCTGCGCATCCGTGCCGACGTACGCCTCGCGGGAGCCGCTGCTCGCGAAGATGCCGCCGGCGCCGCTTCCCGGCGCGTCGAAGTTGACGGTTATCCCGGCGAGATTGCCGGTGAGCGGGCAGCCGTTCGTGTTCGCGAGCTGCACCTGCAGGCTCTGGCCGAACTGCTTGCCGAGCTGGGCCTGCTGGCCGCTGCCGCCCGCGAGCACGAGCTCGTTCGGATTGTTGTTCGCGGGGCACGGTGTCCCGTCGGCGCGCGCGCTGCCTCCGGAGACGATCGCGGCGGCCGCTGCGAGTGCGACGAGGACGAGCGCGCGCATCATGTGGATTCCTCCTTGCGACAGTCGGAGACGACGCGGCCGTCGAGCAGCTGGATTCGCCGCGGGCAGCGGTCCGCGATCGCGTGCTCGTGGGTGATGACGACGATGGTCGCGCCCCGATCGTTGAGCTCCTCGATCAGGGCCATGATCTGCTCGCCGGTCGTGCTGTCGAGGTTGCCGGTCGGCTCGTCGGCGAGCACGATCGCGGGCGAGCCGACCAGCGCGCGCGCGATCGCGACGCGCTGCCGTTCACCGCCGGAAAGTTGCGTCGGCCGCGCCTTCAGCCGCTCGCCGAGGCCGACGGCCGCGAGCGCGTCCGCCGCCTGCTCCCGCCGCGCGTGGACGGCGACGCCGGCATAGAGGAGCCCGTCGGAGACGTTCTCGAGCAGCGTCGAATGCTCGGCGAGGAAGAACTGCTGGAACACGAAGCCGATCCGCGTCGCGCGCACCGCCGCGAGCTCCCGGTCGGTCAGCTCGGAGACGTCGAGGCCGGCGACGCACACCCGTCCAGACGTCGGCCGCTCGAGCGTCCCCATGAGATGGAGCAGCGTCGACTTGCCTGAGCCCGAAGGGCCGACGATCGCGACGAGCTCGCGCGCGGCGACAGCGAAGCTCACTCCCTGCAGCGCCGGCACGGGCGGATCGGCGCCGTACGTCTTCGTGACGTGCTCGAGCTCGAGCACGGGCACCGCAGCAGGAGGACGCGGCAGCGGCAACACGAGTGTCTGCGTCTCGCTCATGACGAGGCCGGCACCACCACGTGCTGCCCGGCTGCGAGCCCGGAACCCGACACCTGCACCATCCCCGCGGCGTCGTCGAACAACCCCACGCTTACTGCGACGAGCTGGTGGACGCCTGTCGGCTCCACCTCTTCGACCGCGTAGCCGCCGCCGGCGAGCGCCACGAGCGCGTCGACCGGCACCGCCAGGACGTTCCGAACCGTCGCGGTCGTGATCGCCACGTCGACCGGCGCCTGGTCGAGCCGGCCCGTCGCGGCCGGACGGTCCGGGGCCACGTCGACTTCGATCGTCGGGGAGCTCGACCCGTTGCCCTGGTCACTCGAGGGCGTCGTCGCCACGGTGCCGACGAAGGAGACGCGTCCGGGAGTCGTCGAGTTGTCCGGCAGCGTGATCACCACCGGATCCCCGACCCTGACGCTCGTCTGCTGCGAGGCGTCGAGAGCGATCGTCACGACGCGCCGCGTCGAGCTGATGCCGAGGACCGCGCCTGCCTGCACCGGCGCGCCCGCCGTCGGCGTCACGCTCGTCACGCGCACCGCGCCCGGCTCGAACACGACCGAGCCGAGGGGGAGCGCTCCTGTCGCCCGCAGGTGATGCTGCGCCTGGAATCGCTCGACCGCCAGCATCGACACCGACGTAAAGGCGTCACCCGGCGGCGCGCCGTAGCCGCGCAGGTTGCGATTCAACTCCGCGACATCCGCGCCGGGCGGCATTCCCGGCATGAACGCGCGCGACGCCGGCACGTCGCCGTAGAATAGGAACGCGGGCTCCCCGCTGATGGCATACAGCGGCTCGCCGCCGCGCACGATCTGCCCGACCTTCGGCAGCATCGTGTACACCGCGTTCTGCCCGTACGTCGCCGCCGAGGCCTCGCCTTGCGCGAGCGTCGACTGCGCAGCGGCGAGCGCACGCTGGTCGGCCTGCACCTTGCCGGTCGCGGCGATGACGCTTTGGCGATCCGCCGTCACGGCCTCGGCATCGGTCGCGCACGGGCCGGCGCTTCCGCCGGCCTGCTGCGAGCCGCCGCTCTCGGCGGCGTTGTCGCCGCTGCAGTCCACCGCCACCTTGCGCGAGTCGGCGTCCAGCGATGCTTGTGACTGCGCGCGTGCGCGCTCGTCTGCGACCAGCGTCTGCTGGGCCGCCGTCACCGATTGTTGCGCCTGCGCGATGACGTCCGGCGCGGTTCCCGCCGGAACCGACACCGTCGAGGCACCCGCGTAGCCGAGCGTCGCACTTACCTGCGTCTGCTGCGACAGGTCGATCCGCTGGACGGACGCGATCGACGTCGCGGCGCCGTTGTCGGAGGCGCCGGTCGCGGCGGGGGAGTTCGCCGCGAAGGGGTCCGCGAGCGCTATCACGACGCCGGCTGCGACGAGGATGCCCGCGACGCCGGACAGGGTGCGCTTGCGCGCGCGCGTCATTGGTTCAGCCACCGCCCGCCTTCGCCGTGATGCCGCCCTTGAAGGGCAGGTATTTCTGGCAGGCCTGCTGTGCGTTCTTGAACGTCGGGTTGCTCGGGTCGAGATCGCTGCCGGGGTGCACCGAGATCCGTAGGCCGCCGTTGGAGGGGTCGGGGAAATCCTTGACCCCGTGTGCGCGCATGCAGCCGGAGAACGCGAGCAGCTGTTGCTGCTGCTGCACGATCTGCGCCGGTGTCGGCCGGCCGCCGTTCGGCAGGAGCTTCGCGCACGCGCTCCGAGCGCCCTGGAAAACAGGCGAGCCCGGGTCGATCCCCATGCCCGAGCTGATCGAGATGACCCCCTGGCTGTTCGGATCGGGGAAGTTCGGAAGACCATGCCTGCGCATGCAGGCGGAGAACTTCGGCCCGTCCTCCGTGCCCACCATCATCCCGATCTGGAAGTGACCGCTCGGGCCGGGGCCGCCGACCGGCTTGTCCCCCGACCTGTTCTGCGCCGCGCTCACGGCCGTGGTGGTGTCGGTGGTCGTCGCATCGCCGAGGTTCGCGACGCCGGGCGAGTTTCCGCCGCCGCCGCAGCCGGCCGCGAGCAGCGCAAAGACGGAAACGGCGACGACGGAGAGGATGACGGGACGCATGGCCTTCAGCTCCTTCTGCATCAGGGTCGACGAGCAGAAGGGATAGCCCCGATCCGGTTACGGTGGGGGAACGGAAGCTGTTACCTGCGTGTAACCGCCGCTGAGTCATGCTTGGAGGCCGGGAAGCGGAATGCGCGTGCTCGTCGTCGAAGATCACAAGGAGCTCGCTGCGACCATCGCGGTCGGGTTGCGCCGCGAAGGGATGGCCGTTGACATCGTCTTCGACGGGGAGGACGCACTGCGGCACGCGGCGGGTGACAGCTACGAAGTGATCCTGCTCGACCGCGACCTGCCGAAGTTCCACGGCGACGACGTCTGCCGCGCGCTCGCCGCACGCGGCTCGCGCTCGCGCGTGCTCATGCTCACCGCCGCCGACACGATCGAGGACCGCGTCGACGGCCTCGGCCTCGGCGCCGATGACTACTTGTCGAAGCCGTTCGCGTTCGCGGAGCTGGTCGCCCGCATTCGCGCGCTCGCGCGCCGCCGGCCCACCGGTCAACCGCCGCTCCTCGTCCGCGGGGACCTTCGACTCGACACCGTCCAACGCATCGCCAGCCGCGCCGGCCGCCGGCTCGAGCTCAGCAGCAAGGAGCTCGCGGTGCTCGAGCTCCTGCTCACCGCCGGCGGCGCGCCCGTCACCACGCGCGAGCTCCTGGCGCGCGGCTGGGACGAATACGTCGATCCCGACGGAAGCGTCGTCAAGGTCACGGTCAGCAGGCTGCGGCGCAAGCTCGGCGATCCGCCGCTCATCGAGACCGTCCCGCACACGGGTTACCGGATCGCCCGATGAGGTTCCCCGCCCCGACGATCCGCCTCCGGCTCACGCTCGTCTACGGCGGCCTCTTCCTCTGCTCGGCGGCCGCGCTGCTCGCCATCACGTACGTCCTCGTCCACCGCCAGTACACCGGCAGCTTCTTCATCAGCTCCGGCCAGCACGGGCTGATCACCTCCAAGGCGAACACCGTCAAGGCCTTCGCAGCGAAAGGCGTCAGCGTTCTCCCCGAACCGATCGGCCCGAAGCAGTTCGCGCCCAGTCACGACATCGCACTCGCCGCTGCTCAGGGGCAATCCGACGCCGCGCTGCACAAGCTGTTCATCGACTCCGCGATCGCGCTCGCGGTGATGGCGGTGCTCTCGCTCTGGCTCGGCTGGGTGATCGCGGGCCGCGCCCTGCGCCCGCTGCGCACGATCACCGACGCCGCGCGCGAGATCTCGGCGAGCAATCTCCATCGCCGCCTGGCGCTCGAGGGGCCCGACGACGAGCTCAAGCAGCTCGGCGCGACCTTCGACGGATTGCTCGCACGCCTCGAGACCTCCTTCGACGCGCAGCGCCAGTTCGTCGCCAACGCATCGCACGAGCTGCGTACGCCGCTCACGCTCGAGCGCACGCTGCTCGAGCTTGCGCTCAGCGATCCAGATGCAGGGGTCGAGTCGTTCCGGCACACATGCGAGCAGCTCCTCGCCGTCGGCGAGCGGCAGGAGCGCCTGATCGAAGCGCTGCTGACGCTCTCCCGCAGCCAGCGCGGACTCGACACGCATCAGCCGGTCGACCTCGCCGCGATAACCGCGGCCGCGACGACGGCGGCTGACGACGGCAGGATCGTCGTCGAGACATCGCTGCGGCCGGCGCGTACGAGCGGCAACCCGCGCCTGGTCGAGCGTCTCGTCGCCAACCTCGTCGGCAACGCAGTCCACCACAACATCGCCGGGGGCACGGTCAGCATCACGACTGGGACGCGAAACGGCCACGCCGTCCTCGCGGTCGCGAACACCGGGCCGAAGATCCCGGCGGAAGAGATCGAGCGGCTCTTCCAGCCGTTCCAGCGACTGGACGCCACGCGCGCGAGCGGCACGAACGGCTTCGGCCTCGGGCTCTCGATCGTCAAGGCGATCGCCAACGCGCACGACGCGACGATCGCTGCCGAGGCCCGGCCGGACGGCGGTCTGCAGGTCCACGTCAGCTTCCCCGCTTCATGACCCGTTCGCGTGCGTCCGCGCCCACGTGTTGTAAGCCGCGTTCGACGGGATGTACGGCGGCCGGTACTTCGCACAGGCGTTGTTGGCGGCCTCGAACGTCGGCGAGCCCTGATTCACACCGGGCCACGCCTCGGGGATGCGGCCGTCGCCGCCCGGATCGGGGAAGTTCGGGACGCCGTGGTCGCGCACGCACCGGGAGAACGCGAGCGCCTGCGTGTTCATCCGCTGCTGCTGTGCCTGGGTCGGCCCGTTGCCGCCGTTCGGGAGCAGGTGCCGGCACGCGTTCTGCGCCGACTGGAGCTGCGAACCGGCGACGCCGAGCTGCTCGAGCGTGAGCTTCGTCTTGTCGAACAACCCGGTGCGGTCCGGGTCCGGCCAGTTCCGCACGCCGCTCGACCGCATGCACTGCGCGTACGCCAGCGCAGTGCTCTGCCGCGAGCCGCGATCCGCGGGCGAACCGCCGCCGCATGCCGCCAGCACGGAGACCGCGGCCGCGACGACGACTGTGGCTCTGATCATTCCTTTCTCCTTATGCGCCCGGTGGGATGCCGATGCTCGCGGGGAACACGCGCTCACAGGTGCGGATCGCGGCGCCGACGCGCGGCGCGCTCGCGTCGATGCGGACGGCCTCCGGATCGAAGCTGGCCCTGCCGCGATCGAGAGTCGGGTCCGGCCAGTTCCTCACGCCGGCGGCGCGCATGCAGCGCACGAACTTCGCCATGTCGAGCTGGATCTGCCGCACCACCGCCGGCGTCGGCGAAACGCCCGGGCCGCCGTCCGGGAGCAGGTGCCCGCAAGCCCCGGTCGCAGCGTCGAACTTCGTGCTACCGGAGGCGAGATCGACCTGGCTCTTCGGCCATACGCCGCTGCTGTTCGGATCGGGGAAGCTCGCCACGCCGTGGTGGCGCATGCAGTGAGAGAACGCGAGCGACTGGTCGGTCGCAGAGTGAGAGCTCGTCGAGGCTCGCGTCGCGACGCCGCATCCGGCGGCGATGACCGCCAGACCGGCCGAGGCGGCGACGGCGACCGCGGTGTTCACGGCAGGCCGAGCGCCTTCCGCGCGCGCTGCTCGCACGTCGCCGCGGCCGCCTGGAACTGCGGCGAATTCGTGTCGATGCCGGACGGCCGCGGGTTCGCGCCCAAGCCGGTCGGATCGGGCATGGTCGGGAAGCCGTGCGTGCGCATGTGCCGCGCGACCTTCACGCCGAAGGCGAGCTTTTGCTGCCGCTGCTGCGGTGTCGCCGGGGTGTCTCCATTCGAGAGCAGGTGCTCGCAGGCGTCGTTCGCAGTCGACGAGATCTGCTTCGAGACGCCGGTGTGGGCGTCGGGCAATCTCCCTGCCGCCGATCGAGCGCCGTGCGCATCCGGCGCGAGGGTCGCAGCCGTTCCTGTGCTCACCCTGAAGAAGAGACCGCCTTCAGCGAACGCTCAGGATTCGGCGACGATACTGCTGTCGTGAGCGCGCACTCGCCACGGGTTGTGCTCGTCGAGGACGAGGAGCCCGTGCGGCTCGCGGTCGAGCGCGCGCTCGAGCGCGACGGGATGGCCGTGACCGGGTTCGCCGACTACCCCGATCCCGACGCCGTCCTCGCGGCCGCGCCGGACCTAGCGGTGCTCGACGTGATGCTTCCGAGCGGCGACGGCTTCGCGCTCGCGCGAACCCTGCGGGCCGCCCGTGACCTTCCGATCGTCTTCCTGACCGCCCGCGACGCGGTCGAGGACCGCCTCGGAGGCTTCGAGCTCGGTGCCGACGACTACCTCATCAAGCCGTTCGCACTCGAGGAGCTGCTCGCGCGCGTACGCGCCGTGCTGCGCCGGACGGGCCGTCTCGGCGCAGCGATCGAAGCCGGCGAGGTCGTCGTCGACGAGCAGGCCGGGCTCGCGACTCGTGCAGGCTCGCCGCTCGACTTGACTCCGACCGAGCTGCGGCTGCTCGCCTATCTCGTCCGCCAGCGCGGCCTGGTTCTCTCGAAGCACCAGCTGCTTACACAGGTCTGGGGCTACGACGCGTACGACCCGAACGTCGTCGAGGTGCATGTCAGTGCACTCCGTCGCAAGCTCGAGGGGCACGGCCCGCGCATCCTCCACACCGTCCGCGGCCTCGGCTACCGGCTCGACCCGCGGTGAAGACCAACTCGCTCCGCGCGCGCGTCATCGTCACCACGCTCGCGCTGCTGACCGTCGTCCTCGCGACCGTCGTGACCGCGGTGACGCTCGCGTACCGGGCAAAGCTCAACAGCGATCTCCGCAATCGGCTGACCGGAGCGGGCACGCTCCTCGAGCAGGTCGGATCGGCCGGCGACGCCAAGCCGCTCATCGCGGGCCTCGCGCTCGAGGGAATCGCCACCCGCTTTGGAGGGCCTCCGTCGACCGCGCCGACGAAGGGCCCGAGGATCGAGACGCGCGGCTCGCTGCTCGTCGTCGACGAGATCCTTCGCGACGGGACGCGAGTCAGGTTCAGCGCGAGCCGCGCGAGCATCGACCATGCGGTCACGAACCTGCTCGTCGTCGAGCTGTCGGTCGCCGCTGCGGCGCTCGCACTCACGACGCTGATCGTCTTCCGCGTCACTCGGACGGCGCTTCGCCCGCTCTCCGAGGTGATCGAGACCGCGACGCGCATCGCCCATGGTGACTCCACGCTCCGCCTCCAGCCGAGCCGCACCGACACGGAGCTCGGCAGCCTCGCCGCCGCGTTCGATCGGATGGTCGACGCACTCGAGAGCGCGATCGACGAGGCCCGCGCGAGCGATGCCGCGACGCGCCGCTTCCTCGCCGACGCTTCCCACGAGCTCCGCACGCCGATCGCCGCGCTTCAGGCGAGCGTCGAGACGCTTCTACGCGAACAACCCAGACGACCGGAACGCGACCGCCTCGAGGCAGCCGTGGCCCGCGACAGCGAGCGGCTCGGCCGCCTCGTCGACGACCTTCTCGGGCTCGCACGACTCGAAGCACGCCCGGCACGGGCGCCGGTCGACCTCGCCGCGATCGCCCGTCCGCTCGTCGACGACGCACGAGAACGCGCGCCGCGCGCAGAGATCACGTTCAGCGCGGACGACGACACCGCCGTGCAGGGCGATGCCGACGCACTCGAGCGCGTGCTCCGCAACCTCATCGACAACGCGCTCACCGCGATCCAACCGAACGGCCGGATCGAGGTGCGGCTGCGACGCGCGAACGGCTACGTCCAGGCGCTCGTCGCCGACGACGGGCCCGGTGTGCCGGAGCACCAGCGCGAGCGTATCTTCGAACGCTTCGTCCGCCTCGATCCGAACAAGCCCGGCCACGGTCTCGGCCTCGCAATCGCCCGGCGCATCGCGCAGCAGCACGACGGCGAGCTCACCTGCGACGACCGGGCGATCGGAGCCGCCTTCACTGTCCGACTTCCCGCCGAGCCCTTACCCGGAGACGTCGTCGACGATGCGCGCCCCGGTGCTGTTGTCTGATCATCGATGCCGTCGAGGCGCCGGCGCAGCTCGCTCAGTGATTGTGCAACGGAAAGTCGCAGGCAGCCGCCGCTCGCGTGAACACCGGCGACTCCCTGACGAGCGTGTCCGGGAAGACGAAAATCGCGCCTTCGATGTCGGACACCTCGCCGACGCCGGCCATGCTCGTCGGAATCGAGGTCGTCGGGTCGGGGAATCCGGGCACGCCGTGACGGCGCATGCACTCAGCGACCTTCACCATGTGCGCCAGCCACTTTGGGGAAGGCTGCGTCCTCGAGCCGAGCGCAGGGCCGGGCATGAACCTGCGGCATTTCGCCTGCGCCGCCTGTACCGCGGCAGAAGACGGATCGATCCCGGTGCCCGGTGAGAACTGGAAGCCGCCGCCGGGGCTCGGGTCGGGAAAGTCGGGGACCCCGTTGGCGCGCATGCAGCGGGCGAACTTCAGCGCATCCGGCAGCGACTGCGCCTCGCCCGCCGCTGCGCCCGAGCCTGCCCTGCTTGCAGTGCTGCGCGTCGCGGTCCTAGTGATGCTCGCGACCGAAGGCGACTTCGACCCACCGCAACCGCCCAGGGCGATGCCGACGCCGACTGCAGCGAGGAGCGCGCGGCCCTTCTCCATGTCGACGTTGTACGGAACGGCAGGTGACAGCGCCGTGACGACGTCTGTTACCTGGCTGTCACCTTCGACCCGCCATGCTTTGGCAACCGTGTGAGAGTCCTGATAGCCGAAGACGACGAAGTTCTCGCCAACGCGGTGGCGGTCGGCCTGCGTCGTGAAGGCATGGCGGTCGACGTCTCCCTCGACGGCGACGACGCCCGCACCCGGCTGGCGATCACAGGCTACGACGTCGTTGTGCTCGACCGTGACCTCCCCGGCACCCACGGCGACGACATCTGCCGAGCTCTCGTCGCCGGCAAGTCGACGACGCGGGTGCTGCTGCTGACGGCTGCAAGCACGGTGAAAGACCGCGTGGAAGGGCTCGGGCTCGGGGCAGACGATTATCTTCCCAAGCCGTTCGAGTTCGCCGAGCTCGTCGCGCGAATCCGTGCCGTCGCGCGGCGTCCGGCCACGCCGCCGCCCGAGCTCGCATTCGGCGACCTCAGTCTCGATCCCGTCGGGCGAGTGGCATTCCGTGCCGGACTCCGCCTCCAGCTCACTCACAAGGAGCTCGCCGTGCTCGAGTGTCTCCTCGCCGCACAAGGCAATCCGGTCTCGGCCGAGGAGCTCATCAAGCGAGTCTGGGACGACGACCTGGATCCCTTCACTGCAACCGTGAAGACCACGATCAGCCGGTTGCGGGTCAAGCTGGGTGACCCACCACTGATCGAAACCGTCCGCGAAAACGGTTACCGCATCGGAGGGTCATGATGAGATTGCCTCGCCACACGGCACGGCTTCGACTTGCCGCGCTCTATGGCGGGCTCTTCTTCCTTTCCGGCGCCGCGCTGCTCGCCGCCACCTACGTGCTTTTTCGACAAGCGACCGAGGTCAGGCCGCCGCACTTGCCGAAGGTCCCTCACACGCCCACGATCCAGAAGCTCGAGCCTCCGCTTCCCGCGTACGCTCTTCCTCAACTGAGGCGGTTCCAGTATCAGCTGGCACAGACCCAGCACCAGCTGTCATTGCGCGTGACCGGCGGCACGCCACCGTTCGCCTCTCCGCAGCTGGGACGAGATCAACGTCGGCTGACCCGCGACCAGCAGCAGCTGGCGAAGGCGGTGCATCAGCTTGCGCAGGCCGTGCGTGACGTCGCCCAGGCGAGGACGGCCCAAGCCGCGCAGCGCGAATCGGACTCGCACGAGCTCGTGGTCGATTCGGGAATCGCACTCGCCGTCGTCGGATTCCTCGCCCTGGTCGCCGGCTGGCTCGTCGCCGGCAGGATGCTGCGCCCGATCCGAACCATCACCCACGCGGCCCGGCGAATCTCGTCGAGCAGCCTGCACGAGCGCCTGGCCCTCGCCGGCCCTCAGGACGAGCTCAAGGAGCTGGGCGATACGCTCGACGACCTGTTCGCGCGACTGGAAGCGGCATTCGACGCGCAACGCAACTTCGTCGCGAACGCCTCGCATGAGCTTCGAACTCCTCTGACGCGAGAGCGGACTCTCGTGCAGGTCGCCCTCGGCGACCCGTCGACCTCCGAGGTGTGGAGATCCGCCGGTGAGGAGCTACTCGCCTCCAACCGAGAGCAGGAGAGCCTGATCGACGCGCTGTTGACCCTCGCCGGCAGCGAAAGCGAACTCGACCGGCGTGAGCGTGTGGACCTCGCGGAGATCTGCAAGGACGTTCTCGCACGGGCCGGCCTGGATGCCGCCCGTCTCGGCCTACGACTCGAGACGGACATCCGTCCCGCCCTGGTCGACGGCGATCCGAGGCTGATCGAACGCATGGTCGTCAACCTCGTCGACAACGCCGTCGGCCACAACGTCACCGACGGACGGGTCCTCGTCTGCACCGCGACCACGGACGGGCGTGCAATTCTCGCGGTGACGAACAGCGGACCAGTTGTTCCGGCGGGCGAGCTCGACCGGCTCTTCCAGCCGTTCCAACGACTCGACGGGAAGCGCACGCACTCCGGGAACGGCCACGGGCTCGGGCTTTCCATCGTCCGAGCCGTCGCGGCCGCGCACGACGCCACCATCACCGCAGAACCCCTCCCCGACGGAGGGCTCCTCCTTCACCGTCACGTTCCCGCGCCGCGCAGACAGCGCAGTCAGCGTTTCACCCCGCGCACCTTGACGGTCCGCTTCGGCGTCGGCACGCACTGAGACTGTTGGCCACGACCGCCGGGCATCCGCTAGTCAGGGCGCGTCCAGAGAGGGCGCGGCGTCGTCAGCACAGACGACAGATCGTGGCTACGGCCACCTCGCCAACGACAGCCGTGACCACGCTGTCGCGCTACTCGATGCGCTCGCGTTCGAGCGGGCCGTGGACGCTGCGTGGACGTCGAAGGCCGGACGGGGACCGTCATAGCGGAAACCAACCTTCCTTGAACCTCGCGCGCTGCGGCATGTGGTCGGTGCGCCGGATGACGCTCAACCGGCCGCATCGCGTGTCTTCAGTTTGCGCCAGCCGCCGGCGCGGTTGTTGGCGATGATCTGCCGCAACATCGCCGTCAAGGCGCGCGCGTTGATCGTGTCGCCGCGGTGGAAGGCGATCGTGCGGGCGGTCTTGTTCGCGTGGCCGGCCGTGATGATCCGCTCCGGATCGGGCACGATCCCGCCGTCGTAGAGGAACAGGTTGACGTGGTCCTTGGTCGCGAGCAGCGCGCACACGTTGCCCTCGAGCACGAAGTAGGGCTGCACCGTTCGCTTGATCGTCTCCGTCACGTCCGGGTCCGCAGCGTGGATCAACTCGCGCAGCCGGCGACAGATCGCCTGCTGCCAATCGGGGAGCGCATCGATGTACTCGTCGATGCGCGGATCAGCGGGATAGCTCGAGCCGGACGTCATCGGCAACGCACCCATTTTTCATCTAGCAGCGCTCCGCCCGTACGTATCGGGCATTGCGAGCGCTGCCGGACGACCTCCGAGGCCTTGACTGTGACGCGCAAAGCATATTTTACTTTGTGTCACAAAGCGACCGGGAGGCAGCAGCGCCATGCAAGGAACAGACGACACCAATCAGGCCATAAGCGCCGAAGACGGCGACGACTTCGATGCGCGCGAAGCAGCACGCCTGCTCGCTGAGTCGGGCCGGGAGGCGCAGCGGCAGTTCAATCTAAGCCGGCCCTGGATCACGGTGCTCATGGGCGCCGTGCTTCTCGTCGCCTACGGCGCGCTCTGGCTCTCGACCCGAGCGCAGCATCCATACACGGGCCCGAGCCTCGACGTGGTCGGCTTGGTGTACGCCGCGGTGGCAATCGCCATCGCCGCGTCGGTGAAGGTGTACCGGCGCGCGACCGCCGGCGTCAGCGGACCCTCGGTGAGACAACAGCAGCTCGAGGGGGTCGCGATCCTGGTCTCGTTCGTGCTCGGCAGCCCCGTGTTGCAGGGCGCGATGAAGCACTACCACGCCAGGAACGCAGTCGTATATGGAGTGATCCCGGCGGCGGCGCCGCTGATCATCGTCGGCACCACCGTGCTTGGAATCGCCGCCACCAAGGCCGACCGGCGGCAGTTCGCAGCCACGCTCGCGGTCGTGATCACGGGCATCGTCGCCGCGTTCGTGGGCCCGAGCGGAGCCTGGCTGGCAGCCGGCATCGGCCTGTTCATCGGCATGGTCGTCTACTCCGCAGCGGGTTCCATGCCGCATCGCCCTGTGTCGCTGCAGGCATGAGGGCAAGCTCGCTCGACGCCGTCATCCACGCCCCAGCGCGACTACGGATCGTCGCGACGCTGGCTGCGCTTCCCGAGGGGGACAACCTGTCCTTCACCCGCCTGCAGGAGATGCTCGATCTGACCCCAGGCAACCTGATCACCCACCTACGAAAGCTCGAGGACGCCGGCTACCTCGACAGCGAGACGACCGGCAACGGCAGAGCATCTCGCACTTCGATCGCACTTACACGCCAGGGCCGCGCCGCACTCGACGCCTACACGGATGCGCTTCGCGAACTGCTCGGCGGGCTGTAACGGAAGCCCCGATCGAGACGAGCCCGCGCCGCGGGAATCCCTCCGCTCCAGGGCTTGCCGTCTAGTCGGTGGCCGAGCCGATTCCGATCCACGTCAGTCCCTCGTCGCCAGCGACCATCTGCCGACGCACATCCGGCGGAAGATGAACAAAGTGGCCGGCGCGCAGCGGAATCTCTTCTCCGCCTATTCGCAGCACACCGCTGCCCGCGACCACTGCGTAGACCTCTTCCTGATCGTTCCCGATGTGATCGTGCTCGAGCCCCTCTGCGCCCGCGGCCAGCTCGAGCTGATTGATCCGAAAACCGACGACGCCCAGCTGGTCCGTCAACGCACGGAAGATCCCGTTCCGGGCCTCCACCTGACTCACGTCCACGATCCGGTGTGAACTCATTGCTCCTCCTCCTTCTTCGCTGTTTGGATCGCATCGTCTCGCGCGTCACTCCCGAGGGGCTCGAGCGACGACCGTGATCTCGACGAGCATCCCGGCGACGAGGTCAGCTCGCACAGTGGTTCGCACGGGCTTTGTGCCGGGGAACTGCTCCTCGTAGATCGCGTTGAACGTCGCGTAGTCCGACAGGTCGGCGAGGTGCACCAAACACGACACCACGTCGTCGAGCGACGCGCCGGCTCGCTCGAGGAGTACTTCGATATTGCGAAAGGTCTGCGCGGTCTGCTCGGCGATGTCGTCGCTGGTCATCTTGCCGGTCTTTGGATCGAAGCCGCCCTGGCCGGAGAGGAAGATCCACTCCCCAACCGAGAGGCCTGGCGAGTACGGGCCGACCGGGGTAGGCGTGCCTCCCGAGCTGATCAAGGTCTTCATGGGGTGAACCTCCTCAAGAGTCGTCATGCCGTATGCGCCGCGATCAACCGGCCGGTGCCGACGCAAGACGCGGCGCCGTCTCGTGCGGTGGGTCGGGAATGCGGTCGCCGAGTCGAAGGAAGCCGGCCCCGGTCAGTGCCATCGCCAGGGCGGCGCTCCACCAGATGGCGTTCGGTGATGTTGCGAGCAGCGCGCCGCCCACCGCGGGGCCGAGGGCCACGCCTGCCATGAAGCTGAGCTGGTAGAGCGACATGTAGCGGCCGAGTAGATGCGGTGGTGCGAGCTCGGCCACAAGCGGTCCGATCACGATGAACTGGCCACACTCAGCGATTGCGATGATGATCGCGACGCCGGCCAAGACCGCGGTCGCACCGAGCGTCGATCCCGCTTCCGTCGCGGGCAGGACCGCGAGCATGCCGACTGCAAAGATCGCGCTGGTGGCGAACAACGCGTGGCTGCGGCGCATCCGCGCCACCACCCGCGTCGCCGGTACCTGCGCGACGACGATGAAGAACGTGTTGATGAAGACGACGACGCCGATCTCACCCGCCCCGACTCGTGTGTGTGCCACCGCAAACGGTGGAAGGATGTTGGAGAAGTAGGCGCCGCCGATCATCACTTGCGCGAGGTTGCCCGCAACCAAGGCGAGCAGCAGCCGATCTCGAACGACAGCCCGAAAGCCTTCTCGGCTGTCGCTCGTCGCGACGTTCGCCACGCCGGGATTCGGGATCCAGACGAGCACGACCAGCGCGAAGAGCGCGAAGGTGACGGTGTCGAAGAGGTAGAGCCCCTGGAACGCGTACAGGCGGTGGTGGGCGGCTGCGACGACGACGCCCGCAACCGTCGCTCCGAGACCCAGACCGAAGTTGCCCGCGACCCGGCGGAGCGCGGTCGACGCGGCGCGCCGCTCGGCGGGGACGAGCGTCAAGGTCAGAACCTGGCTCGCCGTTCCGACGAACCCGAAGCCGGCACCGCCGACGGCCGAGCAGACAAAGCCTTGCCAGGGACGGTGGACGAATGCCAGTCCCCCGTAGCCGAGTGCGTTCACGAGATTGCCGGCGATCAAGATTCGTTTCGCGCTGAAACGATCGAGCAGCGCACCCGAAGGGAGCGTGACCACCGCGGCCGTGGCCATGACGGTCGCCAGCACCAGCCCCGCGGTCGCCGTCGAGAAGCCGCGGACCGCGTGGAGGTAGATGATCTCGAACGGGAGGATCAGTCCGGTGCCGAAAAAGTTGAGCGCGAACCCGGCCTGAAGAAGAAGGACAGGTCTCGGTAGGTCCGTACGCCAAGCGGCGAACACACGTGCGAGGGCGCTGCGTTCTTTCTGCATCAGCTCGTCTCCGTCTCGTGGGGTGTCTGGACGTCGAAGACACCGCGACGGCGCGAAACGGACCGCCGGTCCGTTTCCGACGGACCTGGTGTCATTGACGCGATGACCGTCGATCTCGACCGGGCCAGGGCAGGTGACGAGCGTGCGTTCGCGTCGCTGGTCGAGCCGCTCCGGCGCGAGCTCCAGCTGCATTGCTACCGGCTGCTCGGCTCGGTGCAGGACGCCGAGGATCTCGTCCAGGAAACGCTGCTCGCCGCCTGGCGCGGACTCGACGGCTTCGAGGAGCGGGCCACGCTCCGCTCCTGGCTCTACCGGATCGCGACCAACCGGAGCCTCAACGCGATTCGCCAACGCGGGCGTCGCCCCGCCGGGGAGAACACCATGAGACCGTCACGAACCCGCCGCGCCGTCGAGCCCAGCTGGCTCGAGCCGTACCCCGACAGCGAGCTTCCCGATCCGGCTCCCGGACCTGAAGCACGCTACGAGCAGCGCGAAGCGATCCAGCTCTCGTTCATCGTCGCGCTGCAGCAGCTGCCTGCGAAGCAGCGGGCAGCGCTCGTGCTGCGCGACGTGCTCGGCTTCCACACCGACGAAGCCGCCTCGATCCTCGAGACGACGCCGCAGTCGGTCAAGGCCGCGCTCCAACGCGCACGCGCAACGCTCGACTCCTACACCCTCGAACGCGAGCAGGCGCCGCTGCCCGACTCGCCGACCGAGCGGAACCTGCTCGCCACCTTCAGCGACGCCGTCGAAGCCGGCGACACCTCTCGCCTCCTCACGCTGCTGAGCTCCGACGCCCGTGTGACGATGCCGCCGCAACCCGGGGAGCTCATCGGACACGAAGCGATCGGCGCGTACCTCGACCACGGCGCCGAGGCCCGCGGCGCCCCGCTGCACGTGCGCCCAACCCGCGCCAACGGCCAGCCCGCCTTCGGCTGCTACCTGCGCTCGCAGGCCTGGGGCATGATCGTGCTCACCCTGAGCGGCGACAAGGTCGACGAGATCACCTTCTTCGCCGACCCCACGCTGCCCGGCCGCTTCGGTCTTCCCGCACACATCTAGACGGCACGTGGACAGCGCCCGGGGGCGCGTGAAACGGCGGCGAAGAACGAACCGGTCTATGCGCTCTCCGGAACCGCCTCGAGCGTCGGGACCGCCGAGGGTTCGCCTCGGGTGTTCGTCGCGCGAACGGCGATCAGGGCGGCGGCGACGAGGAAGATGCTCGCGGCGGTGAGGGCGCGCTGGAAGCCGGCTGTGAGCGCGTCGGGCTGGGAGGCGCCGAGCGTGACCAGGTGGTTGGTGCGGCTGGTGGCGACGACGGAGAGGATCGCCAGGCCGAGTGCGCCGCCGACCGAGGTGGAGGTGTTGATCAGGGCGGCCGCAAGTCCCGCCTTGTCGGCGGGGACGCCGGCGTTGGCGGCGGTGCTGACGCCGACGAACGGCGACCGTTGGTGCCGCCGTCCCCGAGCCACGGACGTCGAGCCGGCGACGGGAATTGCGATCGCAGGCGGTCAGATCCGCACGCGAGGACGGATCAATCGTGCGGGGCCTCGTCCTCCACGTCGTCCGCTCTACTCTCCGCGACGTGTTCTGCCTCTTCGATCTCGCCGAGCACGATGTTCACGCCGACCGCATTCGGTTGCGCGCCGCCGGCACCGGGAGTCTGAAGTACGGAGGCGCCGACAGCCGTCTCTTCCGCTTCGCGGTTGAAGCGCCGAACGGCACGTCCGAGCCATCGCAAGGCCGTCATCTCAACGAGACTCCATACCCGCTGCGCTCAATTCTCACTCGGCTCGACTGCGACGGCGCCGCCGTCCACGCGCACCGTCCACCGCTGGCCAAAGGCACGCACGCCGTCCAGCACGAGGCCGTCGACCCAGTCGGGCACCTCTCGAGCCTCCGAGCGCACGGCGCCCGCCGGCCTATCGGCGACGAGACCGAGGACGATCTGCACCAGGAGCACGGGCGTTGCGGCCGCCCACGCCTGGGGTGACGACGCGGTCGGGTACACGACGGGGAAGCGCGTGCGGTGGCGCGGGAAGCCGGCGAACACCTCGGGCAGTCGGTAGTCGAAGTGCGCCGCCGCCTCGACGAGCGTGTGCAGGATCCGCGCGACGTCGTGCGCGCGTCCGGCACGCGAGAGCCCCCATGCGACGAGTGCGTTGTCGTGCGGCCAGACCGTCCCGTTGTGGTAGACGAGCGGGTTGTACGCTCCTTCGCCGGCCGCCATTGTCCTCACGCCCCAGCCGGACCACAAGTGCTCGTCCATGAGCGCGTCCGCAACCGCGGCCCTACGCTGCTCGGGCACGATGCCGCTCCAGAGCAAGTGCCCGACGTTCGAAGTGAGCGAGTCGATCTGGCGCTTCTCTCGGTCGAGCCCGAGCGCGTAGAACCCGCGCTCGTCGACCCAGAACGCCTCGTCGAACCGGCGTCGCAACTCCGCCGCCTCGCGTTCGAGCTGCTCGGAGGTCGCCGCGTCGCGCCAGACTTCGCGCGCGAGCTCGGCGACGCGCAGCTTGGCGTCGTAGACATAGCCTTGCACTTCGACCGGCGCGATCGGGGCCTCCGCGAGCGTGCCGTCGCGGAACGCCATCGAACACTCCGAGTCCTTCCACGTCTGGTTCCGGATCCCGTTCCGAGCGCGCATGGCGTACTCGACGAAGCCGTCGCCGTCACGGTCGGCCGGGCCGTCGATCCACGCGAGCGCCTGACGCACGTTGTCCTCCAGCTCGAGCGGAAGCGTCGGATCGTCCGTCCACCGCCAGAGTTCCGAGAGCAGGATGAGGAAGAGCGGCGTCGCGTCGATGCTCCCGTAGTAACGGTCTGTCCAGGCGAGCGCCGCCTTGCCATGCCGCATCTCGTGGATGATCTTCCCGGGCTCGGCATCGCGTTCCTGGTCGTCCTCGGTCGACTGCGTCGACGCGAGAACGCGCAGGGTGCTCGCTGCCAGCTCAGGCCCGAACAGCAGCGTCTGCAGCGACGAGATGATGGTGTCGCGGCCGAAAACTGTCATGAACCAGGGAGCGCCCGCAGCGAGCAGCCTGCCGGCGTCGGGCGGCCCGACGTGCATGCGCAGCGACGCGATGTCGGCGACGGAACGGTTCCAGGTATGCACGAGGTCGTCCGAGCGAGCACGGAGCCGCGGCGCCGACGCCCGCCACGCGGCGTGAGACTCGGCGGCCCGCCGCCGCTCCTCGTCGAGCTCGCGCGCGAACGACGCGGCGGGAACCGGCGCGGCGCCGTCGAGCTGCGGTTGCACGCCGACGACGAGCCGCCAGCGGTCGCCCGGCGCCAGCGAGAGCGCGAACATCACCGCGCCTCCGACCTCGCTGAAGGGCTCCGAGAGATGGACGATCGTCCTGGCCGGATACGTGCCGTCGGCGAAGACGAGCGTTCCGTTGTTTCTCTGCTCGAGCGGCCGCGACGGCGGCAGCTTCTGATCGCTCACCCAGCCGAAGCCGGGCTCGAGCTCCTTGACGACGAAGATGTCCGCGAAGTCGGCCTCGAGCTCGAGTCCGAGCTTGACCTCGACACGGCGCTGTCCGTGGTTCTCGACGACGATCCGCTCCTCCATGCAATCGCCGACGAAGCGCTCGCGCTCGATCGAGAGCTCGTTCGCCTCCAGCCCGTCCACGATCGGGTTCCGTAGCACGAACGCCGCGACGTGCGGCGCAGCCTGGTCGTGTGACAGCGGCTCGAGGCGCTCGCCGCCGAGCGTCAGAACCGACCGCGACAGGAAGCGTGTGTCCGACGCGAAGAAGCCCGACGCGGTGGCAATCCCGTCGACGTCGCCGCGCTCATCGCAGACGCAGAACGTCGAACCGTCGAGAACCGTGAGCGGCACGCTTCGTCAGACGGCGGTACCGACCGCCTGCGTGCTTTGCGCGTCGAAGAGCAGCACCTTCCGGAGCGGAATCGAGAACGATTCCTGTTGACCCGGCTCCAAGCGCGGCTCGACCGGCAGCTTCGCGACGACGTCGTGGTCCTGCAGGCGCAGGTGCGCGAGCTGCTCGTCGCCGAGATACTCGACGACCTCGACGGTGGCCTCGTAATGCGCCGAGTTCGGCCGACCGTCCCCGAGAGCGACGTGCTCCGGCCGGAAGCCGGCGAGCTTCCCGCTGTCACCGACGCCGAGCACACCGGATGGTAGGAGGTTCATCGCCGGAGACCCGATGAACCGCGCGACGAAGGTGTTCGCCGGTTGCGTGTAGAGATCCTCAGGGCTCCCGATCTGCTGCAACACGCCCTTGTTCATGACGGCGATCCGGTCTCCCATCGTCATCGCCTCGACTTGGTCATGCGTGACGTAGATCGTCGTCGTGGCCAGCCGCTTCTGCAGCTTGAGGATCTCGCCGCGCGTCTGCACGCGCAGCGCGGCGTCGAGGTTCGACAGCGGCTCGTCCATCAGGAACGCCGAGGGCTCACGCACGATCGCTCGGCCGAGCGCGACACGCTGCCGCTGGCCGCCCGAGAGCTGCTTCGGCTTGCGCTTGAGGTAGTCCGTGAGCTCGAGCGCGTCGGCGGCATCACGAACACGGCGGCCGATCTCCGGCTTCGGCACGCCGAAGTTCTTCAGGCTGAACGCCAGGTTCTCGTACACGGTCATGTGCGGATAGAGCGCGTACGACTGAAAAACCATCGCGACGTTGCGCGCGCCCGGCGCCACGTTGTTCACGACGCGGTCGCCTATCAGGATGCGGCCGTCGCTTATCTCCTCGAGGCCCGCGAGCATGCGCAATGCGGTCGTCTTCCCGCAGCCGGACGGACCGACGAGTACGAGGAACTCGCCGTCGGCGACCTCGATGTTCAGGTCGTTCACGGCCAGGGAGTCGTCGAACCGCTTCGTAACGTGCTCGAACGTGATCGGGGCCATTCAGCTCTCCTTCGGCAGCGTGAAGTGCGCGACGGCGACGCACGAAAAGGCAACGGTCAGCGTGAGGAACGGCATCACGCCCGCCGCAACCCCGGCGGCGTTGACGAGGAGGAGCGAGAGGCCGAGCAGGAGGGTCGCGCCCGGCCTCCGCGCTCCGACGGCGGCCGCATCGCGCGCAGCCAGCCGTAGTGGACGCTCCGGGTCGGCAATCGCGAGCGTCGCGACCATTGCGAGGTATGTGCCGAGCCCGAGCAGGAGGTACAGCGTGAGGAAGACGAGTGGCCAGCCGAAGCCGACGCGCGTGTAGAAGCGAACTGCGAACGCGCCGAGCAGGACGAGTGCGAGTCCCGCGGCGCCGAGCTGGAGCCCGCGCCGCCAGTGCAGGAGCAGTCCCTCGCGTGCGTCTGCGAGCGCGAGGTTCTCGGTGCGTACGAGCACGACAGCGCAATGGATGAGCGCCGCGGCGACCGGTCCGGCGAGCACAGCGAGCACGAACAGCGCATGCACGGCGTAGGAGGCCATGCCGACCGCCACGATCACGACGCCGAGCGCCGCGTTGGCCGGGACGAGCCGCCACGAGTTGTGGAAGAAATCCCGAACGGCGAAGCGCAGCGCGACGCCCGCTCTCATCCCTTCACCCCCGCGGACACGACGCCGGAGACGAAGTAGCGCTGGAACGCGAGGAAGATGGCGAGAATCGGGAGGATGGCGATGATGCTGCCGGCGCAGATCTGCGGCCACAAAGTCGTGTACTGGAAATTGAGCGACGCGAGCCCGAGCTGCACGGTGTAATGCGCGGTGTTGCCCTGCCCGAACAGGATCAGCGGCCACACGAAATCGTTCCACGTTCCCTGGAACTGGAGGATCACGAGCGCCGAGATCGCCGGCAGCGCGAGGGGGAGCATCACGCGCCAGAACGTCTTGAGGTACCCCGCGCCGTCGAGCTTCGCCGCCTCCTCGAAGTCCTTCGGAATGGTCAGGAAGTACTGCCGCATGAAGAAGAGGTTCGTCGCGGTGACGAGGTTGATCAGGATGTAGCCGGAGAAGTTGCCGATCAGATGCCAGTTCGTGAGCATCACGAAGATCGGGATGAAGCGCAGCTGGTCGGGGACCATCAGCGTCCCGAGCACGATGAGGAACAGCACCTCGCGTCCGGGGAACTTCAACCGCGCGAAGGCGTAGCCGCCGAGGCCGCCAAGGACGATGTTCGCGAGGGTGATGACAACGGCGAGGAAGAAGCTGTTCTTGATGTAGAGCTTGAAGTCGTACTGGGTCCACATCGCCCGCCAGGCCGACGTCGTCCACGGATGCGGCACGAGGTGGACGTTGATGCTGTCCGGAATCGTCTTGAACGAGGTCACGAGCGTCCAGAGGAACGGGACGAAGAAGAGCAGCGCGACGCAGACGATCAGGCCGTAGAGGATCGCCTTGCGTGCGACGTCGGAGCGCGCTCGGCCGGGGATGAACGGCTCGGCCGCTGCGGCGGCCTCGAGTGTCATGCCGCCTCCGGACGACCGACCGTCAGCCGCTGCACGACGGTCAGGACGAAGATGATGACGAAGTAGACGATGCCCGCGGCTGCCGCGACGCCGAAGTCGAAGTTCGAGAATGCCTCGCGGTAGATGTAGAGCACCGGCGTATACGTTGCGTAGTTCGGGCCTCCGCTGCCGCCGGAGACGATGTAACTCTGGTCGAAGAGCTTCAGCGCGCCGACGCCGAAGACGACGAGCACGAAGAAGTGCGCCGGCCGCAGGAGCGGAAACGTGATCCTCCAGAATGTGCGCCAGGCGCCCGTGTTGTCGAGCGCGGCCGCCTCGTAGACGTCGTTCGAGATCGCCTGCAGGCCCGCGAGGTAGTAGAGCATGATCGTCCCGGACGTCGTCCAGGCGTTGAGCCCGACGATCGCCCACGTGGCCGTGCTCGCCGTCGTGAACCACGGCGTGTGGCTGCCGATGATCCGGTTGAAGAGCCCGTCGGAGTTGAGGATGTAGAGCGCGATCGTCGTGATCGCGACCGACGAGGCAATGGACGGGAAGTAGAACGCTGAGCGGATGAAGTTGCGCCCGCGGATCTTCTGGTTGATCAGGAGCGCGAGCGAGAGGCCGAGCGTCATCTCGAGCGGCACGACGCCGAGCGTGTACTCGCCGATGTTCTTGAGCGCCGTGTGAAAGACGGGATCGTGGAGGACCTTCGCGTAGTTGTACGTCCCTGCCGCGCCCGGTTGGTGGCCGAGGATCCCCCAGTGGAAGAAGCTGATGTAGACCGCGTAGCCGAGCGGGTAGATGAAGAAGATCCCGAAGACGGCCATCGGGAGGCCCGCGAAGCCGTAGCCCCAGAGAGCTTCGCGCACCTTGACCCCGCGCATCGACGACCGGACGGGGGCGCGGACGCTGTCGCTGATCGCGTTCATAGCACCGGAGGGTCGTCCCTCCGCGCGCGGCGCGCGCGGAGGGACCTGGGTTTCTGTCGGATCAGCCGCCCTTGAGGGCCGACGAGACGTCGGACATCATCGAGGCGACGGACTTGCTGCCGGCGATGACGGCGTTGAGGTCGTTGCCCATCACGGTGTAGGCGTTGGCGAAGAACGGGTTGGCGAAGCCCCAGCCGCGCGCATACGGCGCGGCGCTGAGGAACGCCTGCCGGCCGCCGATCGCCTTCACGTCGCTACGCGACGGCAGCGCGAGGCCCTTCGACACCCACAGCTTCTGCCCGGCGCGGCCGGTCAGCCAGCTGAGCAGCGTCCACGCGGCCTGCTTGTTCGACGAATCCTTGGCCATCGAGTACGAGACCGTGAACGCGAGGTTCCCGCCCGTCTTGTTCTTGATCATCGGGAAGATGCCGTACTGGACGCCCGGGTACGTCGACTTCATGAACGGGAGCAGCCAGTTGCCCTCGAAGATGATCGCGGCCTTCTGCTTGCCGAGCGCCTCACCGCACCAGCCGGAGCCGAGCTTGTCCGGCGTGGCCGCGAGGCCCTTGTTCATCAGCCCGACGTAGAAGTTGACGGCGGCGATCGACGCCGGCGAGGTCAGCGTCGAGAGCGACCCCTTGTTCTGGTAGATGAACGCGAGCATCCGGGCCCAATCCGCAGAGAGGCAGATTGGCTTCCCGCCCGGGACGACGTTGTTCGACGCCATCGTCTGCGCGACCTGCTGCAGCTGCGCCCACGTCTTCGGCGCCTTGCCGCCGGCCTTGCCGAGCATGCCCTTGTTGATCTCCATCGCCAGCGGCGACCAGTCCTTCGGGAAGCCGTAGATCGTCTTCCCGACCGTGAACGCTCCGAGGAGCTTCGGGAAGAAGGCCTTCGTGTTGAACTTGCTCGCCTTGATGAAGCTGTTCAGCGGCTCGAGCACCCCCTGCTTCACCCACGAGCCGGCGACGCTCGAGTCGACGTAGAAGACGTCGGGCGGAGTGTGCGCCGCGAACCGCGCCGTCATCGCGGTGGGGTAATCACCGTTGATGATCGAGAGCGTGGCGTGGATTGACGGATGGGTGCTGTTGAAGGTGTTGACCACCTGCTGCAGCAAGGTGTCCTCGTCCGGGCCTGACGACCAGCCGGCGAGCGTCACGTTCGTGACCGCCGGCCGTTTGGTCCCCGCCTGGGCCGACGCAACCAGGAGCACCAGGGCAACGACCACCCCGAGGAGCACTCCCACGCGCATGCGCATGACCTGATCCCTCCTTGTTTGGAACCGGTTTCAGTCCGCCAGTGGCGGCGAGCGTATCGCCACTACGAGGCAATAGTCAAGACGAATCGCAATTGACTTCGACGCAGCCGACGTGGAACATTGCGCACGCATGGAACCGCTACCAGATCGTGGTCCCGCGCGGATCGCCGACGTGGCCGCACGGGCCGGAGTGGGCGTGGCGACGGTCTCGAGGGTCGTGAACGGCAGCGCAGCCGTTCGCCCGGCGACGCGCGAGCGCGTGCTGGAGGCGATCCGGGCCCTCAACTACCGACCCAGTTCGGTCGCGCGCAGCCTCTCGCTCCAGCGGACGATGGTCGTCGCCGCGCTCCTGCCGTGGTTCACGAACCCCTCGGCAGTCCAGCGCGTCCGCGGCATCGTCGAGGGTCTCAGCAGCTCCGACTACGACCTCATGGTCTTCGACATCGAGTCGGAGAATCGGCAGCGCCGGGCCTTCGAGCTCTTCGACGGCGGCGACCGCGCCGACGGCCTCCTGGTCGTCTCGACACGCCCACCGGAGGAGCAGGTCGAGCGAATCCGCGCGGCGCGAATCCCGTGCATCCTCGTCGACGCCGTCCACCCCGCCCTGCCGAGCATCGCCGTCGACGACCTCGCCGGCGGCGAAATGGCGACGCGGCACCTCGTCGAGCTCGGTCACCGCCGTATCGCGCTGATCGGCGAGCCGCCGCCGGAGTTCCGCTTCGAGTGGAGCCGCGACCGCACCCGCGGCTACGAGCGGGCGCTCGAGCAGGCGGGGATCGAGCTCCGGCCGGAGTACGTGCGCGAGGGCACGCGCCTCGCACATGTCGCGCGGGCGATTGCCGCGGAGCTCCTCTCCCTGCCCGAACGCCCGACCGCGATCTTCGCCGCGTCGGACACCCAGGCGCTCGGCGCGATCGAAGCCGCGCGCTCGCTCGGCATCCGCGTTCCCGACGAGCTCTCCATCGTCGGCTTCGACGACATCGAGGTAGCGGCCTATGTCGGGCTGACGACGGTGCGCCAGCCGCTCGCGGAAAGCGGGCGGCGGGGCGCGGAGCTGCTGCTGCGCGCACTGAGCCGACGTCCCGTCGACCTGCGGACAGAGCTGCTGCCGCTCGAGCTCATCGTCCGGTCGACGACGGGCCCGGCCCCGTCCGTTCGCTAGCACGACCGACAGTGGCGGCTCAACCGATCACGCTGCTGCCCGGCGAGCGGCTCGAGAGCGTGCGGGAGCTTGCGATCGTCGACCCTCCGACGGTGCCGGATCCGCTCGCAGAGCTCTGCCGGCTCGCAGGCGTCGAGCGGCCGGAGGAGATCGGCCGCAACGGGCCGGTCATCGCGGCGCGCGTGACCGACGCGAACGCGGACGAGGAGGCGCTGCGACTGTTCGAGGTCGTCTTTGGACGCGATGCGCTCATCACGGCCTTGTTCATCGGCGACCTCTTTCCCCTGCTGCGCGAGGCGACGCTCCGGCACCTCGCGCGCTTCCAGGGAAAACGGTACGACGCCCGCAGCGAGGAGGAACCCGGGCGGATCGCCCACGAGATCCGAACACCCGATCCCGATGCGGTCTGGGGGTATCCGTACTACGGCAGCGTCGACGCGACGCCGCACTTCATCAGCGCCGCGGTCCGCTCGATCGAGCGGCGACCCGAGTTCGAGCCGGAGATCCGCGAAGCGCTGGCCGCTGCGGTCGCGTGGCTGCGACGCCGAGTCGCGACCGATGAGCTCGGCTTGCTGAGCCATCGGCGTGTCAACCCGCGGGGACTCGAGAACCAGGTGTGGAAGGACAGCTGGGACAGCATGTCGCACGCGGACGGCGCGATCGCGAATCACGAGGCGCCCGTGGCCTCCCTCGAGGCGCAGGCGCTCGCCCACGACGCGCTGCTCGCGGTCGGCGAACGGAGCGCGGCCGAGCGGCTCGCGCAGGCGGTCGAGAACCACTTCTGGCTCGACGGCTTCTACGCGATCGGAGTCGACCGGGACCCCGCGACCGGCGCGCCGCGCCCCCTCGCTTCGCGGGCGTCCAACATGGGTTGGCTGCTCGGCTCGCGACTGCTCGACGGCCGCGAGGATCGGCAGCGACGGATCGTCGAGATCCTCTTCTCGGACGCGTTCCTGGCCGAGGGCGGCATCCGCACGCTCGCCCGCGGCGAGGCTCGCTTCCGCCCCCGCAGCTACCACAACGGCACCGTCTGGCCGGCCGACAACTACATGATCTCGCTCGGGCTTCAGCGACGCGGGTTCCACGACGAGGCGCAGGAGCTGCGCCGCCGAATCGCAGCCGCGTGCGCAAAGACCCACCGCCTTCCCGAATTCGTGTCGGGCGGCGCCGCCGGCGAGGAGCTCATCACGAAACGGATCGTCGACGTGTACGACGAGATCAACAGACGACCGAACCGCGTCGAGCAGCCCCCGCAGGAGATCGCCGCCTGGACGGTCGCCGCCGTGGTCGCGATCGAGCACGACGACGACTCCGCCGGCTCGAGGCTCGGACCCGCGCGGACGTAACTCCGCGCGGGCACTAGGCAGTCGCGAGCGCCGGGTTTACGATCGAGGCCGCTAACCCGCTAGGTGGGAGGAGAGGACCGTGCCGCACGATCACCAGCCGGCCGACAGCTACGACGTCGCGATCCTCGGGGGCGGCCTCGCCGGGCTGACGCTCGGGCATCAGCTGAAGCAGCTACGGCCGGAGACGAGCATCTTCATCGCCGAGAAGCACGAGTTTCCCGTGCGAGAGGCCGCGTTCAAGGTTGGCGAGTCGACCCAGGAGATCTCCTGCCACTACTTCGGCGACGTCCTCGGCTTCAAGGAGCACCTCGAGAACGAGCAGATCCACAAGAACGGCCTGCGCTTCTGGTTCACCGCGGGTGACAACAGCGAGCTGGCCGAGCGCGTCGAGCGCGGCCCCGCGGGCCGTCTGCCCGTGCCCACCTACCAGCTCGACCGGGGCCGTTTCGAGAACTTCCTCGCCGAGCAGGCGCGGGCGCGGGGGATCGACCTCTTCGGCGGCGCCCGCATCCAGGACGTCGAGATCGCCGGCGACCGCCACCAGATCACGAGCACGGACCTCTTCCCGGGCGGCTTCGACGCGGCGTTGCAGGTCGGCGACCTGCACCGGATCACGTTCACGCTCGCGGGCGAGACGGTGACGACGCAGGCGCGCTGGGTGGTCGACGCGACCGGCCGCTCCTTCACGCTCAAGAAGCGACTGGGCCTGCTCGAGGACAACGGGCACGTGATCAACTCGTCCTGGTTCCGGCTCGCCGGCGGCCTCGACCTCGAGGACTGGGCCGACCCGAGCGACGAGGAGTTCTTCGGCCGCATGGCCGAGCGCGGCGTCCGCAGGCTGAGCACCAACCACCTGTGCGGGCAGGGCTACTGGATCTGGCTGATCCAGCTCTCCTCGGGACCGATCTCGATCGGCCTCTGCGCCGACCCGCGCTTCCATCCGTTCGAGGAGTTCAACACGCTCGAGGGCCTGCTCGACTGGTTCCGACGCCACGAGCCGCCGCTCGCCGAGGCGGTCGAGGGCCGGCTCGACCAGGTCGAGGACTTTCTCAAGGTCGAGGACTTCTCGTACGGCTGCAAGCAGGTCTTCTCCGGCGGCGACCGCTGGGCGCTCGTCGGCGAGGCGGGAGCGTTCCTCGACCCGTTCTACTCGCCGGGCTCGGACTTCATCGCGATCTCGAACACGCTGACGACGGATCTCGTCACCCGCTCGCTGAGCGGCGAGGACGTGACCGCGCGCGCCAAGGCCCACGACGAGCTCTATCTCGCGGCCTACCGGACGCACCTCACGTTCTACGAGGGCCAGTACGAGTTCTGGCACAACCCCACCGTGATGAACGTGAAGATCGGCGCCAACAACATCCACTACTGGGGCTGCAACGCACTCCTCTTCTTCAAGCGCAAGTGGCAGGACGTCGACTTCATCGCCCGCGTCCGGCCGGACGTCGAGCGCCTCTGGGCGATCACCCGGCGGCTGGAGGCGATGTACCGGGACTGGCACGCGCTCGAGTCGCGGGAATGGCGCAGGGCGCTCGTCTCGACGGCGGCGTTTCCGGCGATGTTCGAGCGGCACGAGGACCTGGAGCGGCCCTTCGACGACGACGCGCTGGCCGCCCGGCTGGCGGCCAATGCCGACCTGATGGAGGCCTACGCCGTGCTGGCGTTCCACCGGGCTGCGCAGAACCTCGGCGACCTTGCGCCCGGAGAGGACGAGCGGATCAATCCGTACGCGGTCAGCCTCGATCCCGACCGCTGGGAATCCGACGGGCTCTTGAACGGCGCCGGGCTCTCGCTGGTGGAGGCGCGGCAGACGCCGGCGCAGGGCATGGAGAACCTCTTGATGGAAGCGATCGCGCAGCCGGCGTGACGAAAGGAGACATGGTGCCCTACGAAAAGAACCCGGCTGAGGACTACGACGTTGCCATTCTCGGCGGAGGGCTTGCAGGGCTGACGCTGGGCCTGCAGCTGAAGGCGGCGCGGCCCGAGATCAGCATCTTCACGGCGGAGAAGCGGCCCGGCTTGGCGCCCGAGGCGGCGTTCAAGGTGGGCGAGTCGACGCAAGCGGTCGCCTGCAACTACTTCGGCGAGGTCCTCGGCCTGACGGACCACATGGAGAAGCGGCAGGTGCGCAAGTCGGGCCTTCGGTTCTGGTTCAGCGCGGGTGACAACCGCAACCTCGCCGAGCGGGTCGAGCTCGGCGGCACGGGGCACCTGCCGGCGCCGAGCTGGCAGTTCGACCGCGGCCGGTTCGAGAACTTCCTGATGGAGGAGAACGTCAAGGCGGGCGTCGACGTCTTCCAGGGCGCGTTCATCACCGACGTCGAGGTCGGCGACCCGCACGTGGTGACGATCGTCCGCGGCGGCCCCGGCGGCGAGGAGAGCAAGGTCAAGGCGCGCTGGCTCGTCGACGCGAGCGGCCGCGCGTTCATCCTCAAGCGCAAGCTCGGCCTGCTCGAGGACAACAACCACAACGTGAATTCCTCGTGGTTCCGCGTGGCCGGAGGCATGGACCTCGAGGACTGGGCTCCCCAGGACGAGGAGGACTTCTGGACGCGGGTTCCCGAGCGCGGCTTCCGCAAGAACTCGACCAACCACCTATGCGGCAAGGGCTACTGGATGTGGATGATCCCGCTGGCCTCCGGTCCGATCTCGATCGGCATCTGCGCGGACCCCCGGTTCCACCCGTGGGAACGGATGGACACGCTCGAGCACGCGCTCGACTGGATCCGCGAGTACGAGCCGCAGCTCGGTGACGCGCTCGACAGCCGACTCGACGACGTCGAGGACTTCCTCAAGGTCCAGCACTTCTCCTACGGCTGCAAGCAGGAGTTCGACGGGGCCAAACGCTGGGCCCTCGTCGGCGAGGCGGGCGCGTTCCTCGACCCGTTCTACTCGCCGGGGTCGGACTTCATCTCGATCGCAAACACGCTCACCACAGACCTGATCACGCGCGACCTGGACGGGGAGGACGTCACCGAGCGGGCCGCGGCCCACGACGACCTGTACCTGAACCTCTACCTGGCGGGCCTGGCGCAGTACGAGGATCAGTACGTGTTCTGGGGCAATCCCGTCGTCATGTCGCTCAAGATCGTCGCCAACAACTTCTACTACTGGGGCGTGCTCGGGCTGCTGTTCTTCCACCGCAAGCTCGCCGATCTCGACCTGATGGCCGAGGTCCGCCCTGACGTCGAGCGGACATGGGCGATCACCAAGCAGCTCGAGGCGCTGTTCCGCGAGTGGCACGATCTGGAGGAGCGCGAGTACCGCCGGGCGATGATCACGCCGCAGGGCTTCCCCGCGATGTTCGAGCGCCACACGGACATGCTCGCCGGCTACGACGACGACCGGATCAAGGCACGCCTGCGCGAGACCGCCGACATCATGGAGGCGATGGCCGTGATCATCTTCCACCGCGCTGCCCGCAACCTCGGCGACGCTGCTCCCGGGGATGACACGAAGATCAATCCCTATGCGGTCAGCCTCGACCCGGAACGCTGGGAGCAGGACGGGTTGTTCTCCGGCAAGGGCTTGACCCTCGCGGAAGCCCGTCAGACGGGCGCGGCCGGGGTCGAGAACCTGTTCATGGAGGCGATCGCGCAGCCGGTGTGAAGGCGGCCGCGTCGGCAGTCGGCGGCGCACTGATGTGGAGGAATGGAGTGCTAGACTCGCGCTTTCCCGCAAGCACAGGAGGCCGCCGTGCCTAGCGTTCTGATCGTTGGTGCCGGCCAGGCAGGGCTGCAACTCGGGATCGGCCTGCTCGACGACGGCCATGACGTGACCGTGGTCTCCAACCGTACGGCGGACGACGTGCGGAACGGTCGTCTGCTTTCCGGACAAACCATGTTCGGCGGGGCGCTCGAGACGGAGCGCAAGCTCGGCATCGATCTGTGGCAGCAGGAGTGTCCCCAGCTCGAGGGAAAGGCGTTCGCCCTCTTCAGTCCCGGCGACCCGGACCCGGTATTCGACTTTGCGGCGCGTCTGGACAAGCCGGGACAGTCCGTCGACCAACGGGTCAAGTACCCGGCCTGGATGGATCTGTTCGAGCAGCGCGGCGGGCGCCTCGAGATCGCGCAGGTGGGAATCCCCGAGCTCGAGCGCTACGCCGAGACGCACGATCTCCTGATCGTCGCTGCCGGCAGGGACACCGGCCTGTTCCCCAAGGTGCCCGAGAAGTCCCCGTTCGACAAACCGCAGAAGATCGCGGCGATCTGCGCAGTCCACGGCCTGGCTCCTCGGACGCCCTGGGACGGCGTGTGCATCACCATCGTCCGGGGTTGCGGCGAGAACATCATTCTGCCGGTGCTCCTCCCGACCGGTCCGGGCCACCTCTTCGTGTTCCAGTACTTCCCCGGAGGGCCCTGGGACAACTGGCCGGAGGGCACGGAGGCCGTGTTCGGCGGCGTGAAGCAGAACTCGGTGGAGGAGCATCTCGCCCACGCCAAGCAGCTGCTGAAGGAATACCTGCCGCATATGTACGAACGGGTCCGCGACTGCGAGGCGGCGGATCCTCTCGCGAACCTACGGGGCGGAGTGACCCCGGTTGTCCGCGAGCCGGTGGGCGAGCTGCCCTCCGGTCGGCTGGTGCTGGGAATCGGCGACGCCGTGGTCGTGAACGACCCGCTGACGGCGCCGGGCGCCAACAGCTGCGCTTTGGCCGCCGACGCGTATCTGGAAGCGATTCGCGCACACGGCGACGCCCCGTACGACCGCGCGTTCATGGAGAAGACGTTCTACGACTTCTGGAACAAGGACATGCGGTTCATCACCGAGTGGAACAACAAGCTGCTCGGCGGCACGCCCGAATACATCGTCCGCGTGCTGAAGGCGGCAAACGAGGTCCCGGAGATCAGTCGCCGGTGGGTCAACGGGTACTACCGCAATCGCGCCGACTTCTTCGAGTGGCTGGGGACACCCGAAAGGGCCGAGGCCTTCCTGGAGCAGGCCGAGTCCTCGCGCCTCGCTGCGCACACGTAACACGATCATCCGCGCCACGTGCGGCATCGGAGCGGCGCGCGTCCGGGTCACGTTTAGAGCGGCGGATCGTATTCGAGCCGGCATACGACGTCGAGGCTCCGCGCGAGGTCGGTCGCTTCCGCCTTCTTGTCGAACTCGAGGACGAACGGCTGCTCGAGGTCTGCGCCGGCGAGGGCGTTGAGGGGGCTCGCCGCCGCCGCGCCGAGCAGCTCGCCTGCGTTCGAGGTGGCGATTCCGCCCTGCATCGTGACCGATGCCTGCTCGCCGGTCGACTGCGCGTTGATGCGCAGGCCGACCGGGCCGCCGTCGAAGCCGACGATGAGCACCGCGATGTTCGTAAGCGTGCGCTTGGCCGCTGTGAGCGGAAGTTGCAGCCGCCTCGGATCGATCAGGAGCTTCGCCTTGGCCTTCGCGGGATCGCGGAGCGCCTTCAGCCCGGCGGGATCGAACACGCTCGCCGCGACCATCGCGGCTCCGGCGGCGGCGATTGCGGGTGCCGCCGCCGCCGACGCCGACCAGCCGGCGTTCATGTCGAAGGAGATGAGCACATCGGCGACCGCGCGCAGTCCCTGCAAGTTCGCGCCGAGCGGGAGCTCGAGCTCCCAGCTCGTCGAGTAGCCCGAGCCCTCGAACTGCAGGAGCGTCTCTCCGGGCAGTCCGAAGACGAAGAGGTCGTCGCGGAGCCGAAACTCGGACAGCGGCAGCGCGTCGGGGAAACGCGCGAGCGGGGTCGACGTGCCGTCCTCGGCGCCGACGTGCGAGATGCCGCCGTTCCTCAGGATTCCGCGCGGCGGCGCGCCGTCCGGGTTGTCCGCCGCGACGGTGAGCGCGCGGATCCGGTAGCCGTAGGTGCCGGGATAGAGAGCGCGCAGTTCCGCCTCGTCCGTCGCAAAGCGGCACATGCCCGTCTTCTTCAGCTGGCCGAACGCGAGCGGAAAGTCACGCGCAAGCGACACGGTGTGCTTCACCGGCGCGGTCAGGCGGACGCCCTGAAGCCGGTTCGCTTCGAGCTGCGCGAGGTCGAACAGCAGACTGTCCGCGCCGGTGAGTCCGCGAAGCGCCGTCGGCCAGTAGTCGAGCTTGATGATCCTGATCTCGCGGTCCTGCTCGAACGCGAGCGCACGCTCGGCGAACCAGGCGGTGCTCGCGCCGAGGTCGAGGTAGCGCCGCATCAGATCGTTCGCGAAGAGCGACAGGCGATTCCAAAGCTCGATGTTCAGGAAGCGGTCCTGCTCGAACCGCAGCAGCTGCTGCCCGTATTCCAGGTCGGCCTGCGCAATCGTCAGCTGCTGCTGCGCGATCGTCACGTCGCGCTGGCGAAGCACGACCTGCGCCTTCGCGGCCGGTAGGGCGGCGTTTTGGAGCGTGCTCAGGTCGGCGCTACGTTTGTTGGCGGCGTCGGCCATCGCCGACATCGACTGGTAGCTCGTGTACGCGAACGCGCCGTAGCCGACGAGGAAGGCAGCACCGCTTCCGAGCGCAGCCGCAGCGGCGTCCTCGCCTGCGGCCGCACCACCCGAGGAGGTCTTCGACGCGATCCCTGCGAGATCGCCGAGCGAGACGCTGCCGCCGGCCGCCGCGCTGTCGCCCGCGACGACCTTCTCGGCGAGAGGGACCATCCCTTCGAGCGAGTCCTTCACGCCGGAGAGGTAGTCGGAGAACTGCGAGAAGAGGCTGTTCTTGTCTGCGATCTCGGCTTCCTTCGCGGCGATCTGCTGCTCGACCGCCGTGACCTGTGCCTGCGCCTTCGTGACGCCGTCCTTCGCGATCTCGATCTGTTCGTTGGCGATCCTGGCGCTCGCGTCAGCCTTCTTGACGAGCGCTTGCGTCTGCCAGAGCTCGATCTGCGCCTGCTCGAGGCGCGTCAGGTAGTTCAGGTAGTCGTTCTGGGCGTCCTTCGCTCCCTGCGCGAAGACGTCCGCCGCATGCTTCAGCGGCTTGTAGCGCAGGATCGGCGCGACGTCGTCGGCGTAGCCGTACGCATTCAAGCCTTGCTCGATCTGAAAGAGCGCGAGCCTCGCGCGTTCAACCTGCGAGACCTTCGCGGGGTTGTCGAAGAACCGCCAGAACGGCCCGGCGTTCGGCAGCTGAAGCACATTGGGCGAGAAGTGCGGCGAGATCCCCGGATCTTCACCGTGCAGGAAGAGCACGCCCTTGTACAGCTCCCTTGCGCGCGCGATCTGGTCGGGCGTGTCCGAACGGTAGAGCGTGTCGGCGAGCGCGAGCATCACGGTGCCCTGGAAGAGCTGGAAGAAGCGCTGTTCGAATGGAGCGATCGCCACCTTCGTGTCCGTCACGTACGACAGCGTCGGGTCGGGCACGACCGGATCGGGCTGCGTGACCTCGTGGTTATCGTCGTAGGGGATCTTGACCGTGTAGGGAAGCGACGACTGCATCCAGAGCTCCGCGGAGAACGAGCTCATGTCGTAGGCCGAGGTATCGGTCGGCGCGCCGATCCCAACCGGATAGCCGGTGAGCGGACCGAGCTGATGCAACGCCTCTGCACAATCGCCCTGCGTGAACGCGATCCGCGCACGCATGTACGGGATGAAGACGTCCTTCGTCCACACGGCGCCCCAGAACTCCTTCGCGCGCGCGACGGCGACCCACTCGTCGACGTACTCCGGGTCTGGGTATTCCTCGGTCGGGCCGGGTTGCTGCAGGAACGCTTCGAACTGCGCGAGCTTGCCGAGGTCGTCGGCCGTGGACGTCGCTCGCTGTGCGAGCGACACAGGCTCGTGCACGACCACGCCGTTGGAGTAGGTGTACGCGAACGACGAACGCACCCAGGCCGGTTCGTACTCGAGCACGGCGTCGTTCAGCGCGAGCCAGGCTGCGTCGAGCTGGCGACCGGCTTCGTTGTAGTCCTGCACGTCCAGCGCCGCAAACACCTTGTCGAGGGTGTCGCGCGTAGGCGGGAGCTTCGCGAGCCACCCGATCGACTGCGTGCGCTCGGCCTTGTCTGCAAACAGGCCGTTCGAGCTCGGGCTCCAGTCAGGCGTGATCCAGAAGCGGAACTGCTTGTCGTAGACGGGCACCGCTGCCCGGATGTCGTACGCGTTCTCGGGAAAGAACACGCGCTGACGCTCGAGCCACTCCTCGTACTCGAGGAAGAACGGCGCCCGGCCGAGGAAGCCGTCGAAGACGATCGGCTGACCATTGCCCTCGATGGCCGGCAGCGCCGGAAACGGTTCGATATCCGACTGATACGTATCGCGGAGCAGGCCGAGGAGCGCTTCGACGTTCAAGTCGACCGCCGTCGTCTGTTCATTCGGCCGCCGCACGAACGCGATGCGGAAGCGGTTGCGCAGCTCCTGCGGCTTCTCGCCGCTGAGCGCCACGAGCGTCGCGAGGTAGTCGTCGTCGCTCGCGGCCCCCTGTTTCGGAATTGTGGCAGCAGGGATGCCGAACCCCTCGCGCGCCGCATCGGCGACGAGGATCGAGACGAGGATCGGGATGAGCAGCTTCGCCGCCGGCACCGCGGCAGTGTCCTCGGTGTGGAAGTCCTGGTGGAAACGCGAGTCGAGCTGCGCCTCCAGCGCCGCCGGCGACGGCGTGCCGCCGCCGATGTTCCACGACTCCCACATTCGTGTCGCGGCGTCGACCCAGACGCTGCGGAGATAGTCGCGGTAGAGCGCACGGTCTGATCGCGGAAGCCGCGGAACGATCTGGCCGATCGCGTCGAAGCCGCCCGCGAGGATGCCGTCGCGTGGATTGAGTGCGCGGACCAGTCTCCCCTGCGCAAGGGATTCGAAGTCGAGCACGACGTCGCGCGAGCCGTTTCCTTCGCCGAGCGCGGCATGCACGGCGGCGAGCGCGGCTGCACGCGTGGCAACGGAGAGGCCGCTGCCGGTGCGCGGCGCTGCAGACAACGTCCGCACGAGTGCGTCGTGGCCGAGCGCGCGCTGCGCCATCAGGACGTCTGCGAGGCCCGCCCACTGCTCCCGCGTCGGCGCGGACGATTTCTTCGTCGCGAAGACGAGCGTCGCCTGCGCGCCGGCACCGGGGTCGGGAACTGCCTTCACGCCGTCGGCAACGAGAAACGTGTCTCCGCCGTGAGCGCAGTCGAGCTCTCGAAACGCTGCCTGCGCTTCGGCGTCGTCAGCGAGCACGATGGTGAACAAGCCGTCGTCCGCACTTGTCGCGCGACCGAGCTCCTGCTGCGAATCGCGACGTTTGCCGTCGCGGACGATCCAACGGACGGCGACGCCACCGAGCGGTTGCGACGAGAACTGCTCGATGACGGTGCCGACGCGCGTCGCGCCGGACGGCGTCGCGACAGGTGCCTGCCGTCGCTTGTCGGTCGGGACGGCCTCGGTGCTGCGCATGCTGCTCTCCTCTCGCTCCGAGAGAGGCGGAGGCCGCGCGCCACTCAACCGTTTGCGGGCCGAGAACGCCCGCCTCGGCCGAGCGTGCTACTCGGCGGGGTTCGTTGTCAAGTCTCCGACGGTGCAGGGTTTTCATCGCGCTGCGTTGCATGCGCGACGCGACGTCGGCGCACCGCGGTGCTCGACCGGGATGCCGCTCGCGGTCCTGTGCGGAAGCGACGTTCTCGCCGCCGGCTGGAAGTAGCGGCCGGGGGTGACACCGGTGTACGCGCGGAAGGCGGCCACGTAGGCGCTGGTCGTCCGGTACCCGACCAGTCGCGCGACCGTGCTCACCGGCATTTGCCCGGCGAGGTGGGCCAGCGAGGCTTGCAGGCGGACGAGCGTGCGCCAGCGGCCGAAGGAGAGTCCGGTTTCTTCGAGGAACACGCGCGCGAGCGTGCGGTCGCTCGCGCCGACCGCGCGTCCCCATTCGCGCAAGGTGCGCGGGTCGGCGGGGTCGGCGAAGAGCGCGTCGGCAACATCCCGAGCGCGCGGGTCGGACGGTGGCCGGACGTCGATCGTCGCGATCCGGAGCGGCAGGAGCAGGTCGTAGAGCACCGCCTCCGCTCGAGAGCGCTCCTGCGGTCCGAGCGCGCGGTCGTCCAGGTGGTGGATGAGCTCGCCGAGCAGCGGGCTGACGGCGACCGGTGTCGGCGCAGCCCACGCGATCGGGCAGCGGAGGGGCGCGAGATAGACGGAGCGGAGAACGGCGGCGCCGGAGGCGCGCGTCTCGTGCACCGTGCCGGCGGGGATCCAGAGCGCCCGCGACGGGGGCAGAACGTAGCTCGCGCCGTCCTCGGTGACCACGACGAGCACTCCCTCGGGCGCCCACGCGAGCTGGTGATCGCGGTGCGCATGCCATTCGAACCGCGTCCCGACCGGCATCGGGAAGGTGCCGACGATCGCGGCCGGAGCAGGTTGTCCGTCTGCCGACACAACTTGGCAGCGTACGCCCTTTCGGCATCGGTCGAACCCAGCTAGCGTCGGCTTCATGAACGAGAACCACGCACTCTGTGCCACGCCCGAGTGGGCCGAGTTCATGGAGTCGGAAGTGCTCGAGCCGGTGACCGACGGCCTCGAGCTCGGAGACGAGATGCTCGAGCTCGGCCCCGGCCCTGGTGCCGCCACACGCTGGCTTCGCCATCGCGTCACGCAACTCGTCGCGCTCGAGCTGGACCCGGACGCCGCCGCGCAGCTCGCAAACGAGCTCTCGGGCACCAACGTCACCGTCCAGGTCGGCGACTCGACGAGCACGCCCTTCTCCGACTCGTCGTTCGACTCGGTCGGCTGTTTCACGATGCTCCACCACCTGCCGACAGCCCAACAGCAGTTCCGGACGATCTGCGAGGCGTTCCGCGTCCTTCGCCCCGGCGGTGTCTTCGTCGGCGCCGACAGCCTCGCGAGCCAGGGATTGCACGAGTTCCACGAAGGGGACACGTACAACCCGATCGATCCTGCTCGCCTGCTCGTGTTCCTGCAGGCCGCAGGGTTCGGTCACGTCATGGTCTCCGTCGGCGACGGGCTCCTCTTCACGGCTCGCAGAACCGACGACGAGACGAGCTGCGGATGAGCGCTATGACACTGCCCTTCCGGGAGCCGCTCGTGCCTCGCGAGCCGGCCCCGCGCCAGATCCCCGAGCCGCCGCGCCGCGGCGAGCCCGGAGGGCCACCGTGCGCGATCTGCGGCGGCAAGACGACCGCCGCCGTCTGGTCGGACGACAACTGGACGCTGCATCCGCCGGTCGGGGGCAGCCTGCCGGGCGCCGTCTGGCTTGCCAGCCGCGTCCACGTCGACTCCTTCTCCGACCTCCCCGAGCAGCTGCAGGCCGATTTCGGGCGTGTCGCAGCGCGGGTCGAGCGGGCGATCCTCTCGCTCGGCGAGGTGGCGCGCGTCCACCTCTACCGCTGGGGCGACGGCGGTGCGCACTTCCACGTCTGGTTCCTGCCGCGGCCGCTCGGCATGGTCGAGGCCTCGGGGATGGCCCTCCCGGTCTGGGAGGACGTCCTGCCCAACGTGCCCGACGACGAGCTCCGCACGGCCGCCGAACGGGTTGGTGCGGCGATGGTGTGACCGAAAGGCGCTGTCGCGCCCGACCGTCTGCTTCAGAAAGCGTGAGCCTCAGAGCGCTCGCCGCGGGACGGCGCTCGTTCTACCGTCTGCTCGACCTGAGCTACGACGACGCGCTCGACGAGCTCACCGCGTTCTTCCGCACGTGAGGGGTCACATGCAGAGCCAACCGCCGTCCACCGGCAGGTTGATCCCGTTGATCGCGCGGTTCTCGAGCAGGAAGCGCGACGCATCCACGATCTCGGCCATGTTCACGAGCCGGCCGATCGGCGTGCGCGCCACGAGTGCCTGGAAGCGGTCCGGCGGCATGTCCCGCCACTGGGGGCTGTCGCCGACGATCGCCGGATGGAGCGCGTTCACCCGCCGCGGGGCGAGCTCGATCACGAGCGTGCGCACGAGGCCCGTGACGGCGCCGTTGACGGAGGTGACCGTCGTCGACCCGGGGTAGGGCCGGTCGCGGGCGAGCCCGCCGTAGAGGAGCACGGCCGAGTCGTCGCCCATCCGCGGCAGCAGCGCGTGGACGACCTCGGTGTAGCCGACGACCTTGAGCGTGACCAGCCGCACGGCCGCCGCGATGTCGTAGTCGGCCACCGTGTTGGTGTCGCGCTCGATCGCGGCGAGGACGAGGAACTCGACGTCGCCCACGTCGCCGAGCCGCTCGGCGATCGTCTGCGGCTCGGCGAGATCCAGGGCGATGCCGCGCGTCGCGCCGCCGATCTCGGCGGCGCACGCTTCGGCCCCGGCCGCGTCGCGGCCGGTGATCACGACGTCGCGTCCCCGGCCGGCGTAGAACTGCGCAAGCTCGCGGCCGAGCCCGCGCGTCCCGCCGACGACGACGACGCTCCCCATCTCCTAGACGGCCACCGACTCCGCGCACCAGTCCGGCAGGAGCCCGCCCTGCGAGAGGATGTGGTTGCGCGACTCCTCGAGCTTGCGGACGACCGACTGCATGTCGACGCCGACGAGCTTCCCACCGCGCTTCAGCGCGTTCCCGGCGACGAAGACGGAGTCGACGTTCGACGTGTCGGAGAAGGTGACGATCGTCCCCTTCGGGTCGAGCACCGGCGCGGTGTTGATCGCGTCCACGTCGAGCAGGACGATGTCCGCCTGCTTGCCCGGCGTGAGCGAGCCGACCCGCTCCTCGAGCATGATCGAGCGGGCGCCGTCGATCGTCGCGAACTCGAGCACGTCGGCGTGCGTGAGCGTGGGCGCGAACGCGACGTCGGGCGTGTCGGTGAACTCGAGGATCCGGTCGTAGGCGAGCGCCGTACGCATCTGCGTGAACATCTCGCCGGGAACGCTCGAGACGACGTCGACGCTCAGCGAGGGACGCACGCCTCGGGCGAGCATCTTCCCGGTGGGCGGCGGACCGTGACCCATCAGCATCTCGACGTACGGAGCGATCGACGCCTTGCCGCCGCTCTCCGCGATCCAGTCGAGCTCCTCGTCGGTGAGGTCGGTCATGTGGATGTAGCAGACGTCCGGGCCCATGAGCCCGAGGTCGTGCATGTCCTTCACCGGCGTGTAGTGCAGGTTGTGGAGGCGCATGCCGACGTGCACGCTGATCAGGATCCCGAGCTCGCGCGCGAGCGCCCAGTCGTGCCGCGCCACGTCCGGCGTCACGTTTCCGGGCTGGCGCGCCGCCAGCGCGAGCGTGATCAGGCCGTCGTCCGACGAGAAGTAGGTCTCGCGGATCCGGCGGATGTCCTCCGGATGGTTCAGCTCGCTGTACGACCACCACTCGCCGCCCGTGGGCATGCCGTGGGCATAGACGGCGCGGATGCCCGCGTCCTTCAGACCCTGGATGGCCGCGTCGGAGTGGTCGGGCGTGTTGCTGATGTGCGACCAGTCGAGCAGCGTCGTGACACCCGCGTTGAGGGCTTCGAGCGCGCCGGCGTAGTCGCCGATGTGCACGTCCTCGGGCCGGTAGAACCCGCCCACCTGGCCGAGCATGACGGCGAAGTAGTGGTCGAGCGTGCACGAGGGGAGGACGCCGCGAACCGGCGTCTGCCACGTGTGCCGGTGGGTGTCGACGAACCCGGGCATCACGATCTTCCCGGTCGCATCGACCTGCTCCGCGTCCGAGACCCCGAGGTCACGCCCGACGTCGACGATCGCGCCGTCCTCGACCAGAACCTCGCCGTTCGGGATGTCTCCGACCGCAGGGTCCATCGAGACGACGAAGCCGTTGCGGATCAGGAGCCGCTTCGAGCTCATGTCTTTCTCCTTGTCTCGCCGGACAGGAACCGGTGCGACGGCATGCGTGGGCCTCTCTCGGCAGCCGACCTGTGCTCACGCCGCCGCATGTACAGCGACCATAAACGGTCGCGCCCGCCTCCGTCAACGCTCCGGCCTGTCCTCTTGGAAAGACGCGCGCAGACGCGGCGCACGGTCGTTAAGCCATCATTGACACTGTTCGTCGCACCTGCTGAGAATGTCTCGTGGTAGCGGCCAGCCCTTCAACGCCGCCCGGGGTGCGGGGGTCGGCGGGCTCCTCCGGACGAGCGCTGGCGGCGAAGGCCATCCTCGTCGCCCGGTTCCTGCCTGTCTGGCTCGCGACCGCCGCGCTCATGGTCGTCGCCGCGATCACTGCCCCGAGCGCCCTCGGCAACACATCCTGGTCGTACGTGCTCCCGCTCACGAGCGTCCTCGCAATCGCGGCGCTCGGCCAGATGCTCGTGGTCATGCACGGCGGCATCGATCTGTCCACGCCGGGAGTCGTCTCCGTGGGCGGCAATCTCGTCGCCGGCGTCGGCGCGGGCTCGGACCACAAGCTTCCCGTCGCCATCCTCGCCGCCCTCGGCGTCGGCGTGCTCGTCGGGCTCGCCAACGGCGTCCTCGTCGGCCTGCTGCGCCTGAACCCGCTCATCGTCACGCTCGCCGTCGGCCAGATCGTCCTCGCCTGGAGCAGCAAGTACTCGCGGGATGTCGTGACGAACCGGCCGAACGTTCCGGGAGCGCTCGCGACCTGGGCGAGGGACAAGCAGCTCGGAGTCAGCAACGTGTTCTGGACGGGCCTTGCGATCACGCTCGTGCTCGCACTCGTGCTCCGCTCCACTGTGGTCGGGCGCAGGTTCCAGGCGGTCGGAGCGAACCCGAGGGCCGCGTGGATGGGCGGCCTCCACGTCCGGACGCACGTCGTGCTCGCATACACGGCGGCGGGCACGCTCTACGCCGTCGCGGCGGTCCTGCTCGCCGGCGTGAACATCAGCATCGATCCGGCCTTCGGCTCGGCGTACCTGCTCGCGCCGATCGCCGCGGTCGTCATCGCCGGCGCGTCGCTCGCGGGAGGGCTCGCCAGCGCGACGTCGACGTGGCTGGCCGCGCTCGCGCTCACGTTCCTGACGCAGATGCTCGTGATCCTGGGGCTGTCGGCGGCGATGCAGTACGTCGTCTTCGGCGCCGCGATCCTCGCCGGAATGGTCGTGTCGGGCGATCGGGTCACAGCGGTGCTCAACCGCGTGCTGCGACCAGAGGCAGGCCACCTCAGGTGGCGGGAAGGAGGGTAACCATGCACGGAAGGAAGGAGTCACACATGAGAGGGAAGCGTGAGTTGGTTGCGCTGCTCATGGTCGTGGCCGCGACGGCGATCGCGCTCGTCACGGCCGCCGGCAGCAGCGCCGGCAGCAGGCACGCGGCAACCTCCGGCCCCTCGGGCGTCGGAACGGGAGGGCCGATGATCGGAAGCGGCCACGGCTTCGGAGAGACGTTCGCGGCGCCGAGGGGCACCCTGGCGCACGCGCTCTTCCAGGCCAACCTGCTGCCGGCGAACAAGTCGGCTCGTGACATCTCGCTCGCCGCGTACGGGCGCGCGACGAAGAGGGTGAACTACGCGCTCGCGCTCAAGTGCTGGAAGGACAACGGCTGCAGCACCGGCACCGGTGGGAAGCTCACGGTCGCGTACGTCGAGGGCTTCGGCGAGAACACGTACCGGCAGATGTCGAAGATGGAGTTCATCCTCCAGGCGCTCACGTATCCGCAGATCGGCAAGATCATCTACCGGAGCGCGCATTCCGACCTGAATCAGGCGATCGCCGACTTCAAGTCCGTGATCGCGCAGCACGTGAACGCGATCGTCACCTACCCCGACTTCGGCGACGCGATGATCCCGGTCTTCCAGCAGGCGACGAAGGCCGGCATCCCGGTGTCGACGTACGCCTGGGGCTATGTCACGGGGCCGGGCAAGAACTACACGACCGTCGTCGGCGAGGACACGTGCAAGCTCGGCAAGGCGTTCGCGAACGTCATGAACACGCAGGTCAAGTCCGGCAACATCGCGTTCATGGGCGGCTTCCCCGGCAACCCGCTCTCGGCGGGCTGGCAGAAGTGCGAGCAGGCTGCGCTCAACCCGAACATCCACGTGATCGCGAACGACCCGACGAACTGGGACCCCTCGAAGGTGCAGGGGATCGTCGCGGGCATCCTCGCGAAGTACCCCGACCTGAAGGGGCTGAGCTACGAGGACGCGCTGTTCATGTCGCAGGGCGGCTACGCCGCGTACCAGGCGGCGAACATCCCCTACAACGGCGTGTTCACCTACCGGACGGACGAGGCGGGGATGGGCTGCTTCGCCGACAAGCTCAAGAACCCGAACCTCCACATCTACTACTACTCGGCCGGCAACGCGCAGATCCGCATCGCGCTGACGGCCGACATGATGAAGCTCGCCGGCGCGAAGATCCCGCCGACGATCGTGTTCCCGATCCAGCTGCAGCAGCAGTCCAAACGGGACATGTGTCTGAAGGGGTATCCGTCCGAGGCGTCCGGGACGTCGCTCATCCCGCTGAGCCTGCTCCACCAGATGTACCCGTAGGAGGCGTGAGAAGCTCGAGCTGAATCCGGAGATGTCGACTCCCGGGCCCGACCGCCCCGTCGTGCTGTCGCTTCGCGGCGTGTCGAAGGCATTCGGCGCGGTGCAGGCCCTCCGCGACGTCCACGTCGAGTGCCGGGCGGGCGAGATCCACGCGCTCGTCGGCGAGAACGGGTCCGGGAAGTCGACATTGCTGGGGATCGCGAGCGGGTTCCTCTCCCCTGACGAGGGGGACGTCGAGATCGGCGGCAGGCGGCTGCGGCGCGCCTCGCCCGCCGAGGCGAGACGGCTCGGCCTCGGCATGGCCTACCAGGACTATTCGCACGTCCTCGACCTCTCCGTGGCCGAGAACCTCTACCTGGCGGCGCCGGCAGGCGAGCGGCACGCGTACCCGGACATGGCCGCCTGGGCCGAGCAGACGCTCGCGCCGTTTCGCCTCGATGTCCCCGTCGATGCGCCGACCGGCTCGCTGTCGCTCGCGGAGCGGCAGATCTTCGAGGTGGCGAAGACGCTGCAGACCCGTCCGAAGGTGCTGCTCCTCGACGAGCCGACGACGGCGCTCGGCCCGGAGGAGGTCGAGCAGCTTCACCGCCTCGTGCTCGAGCAGGCGCACGCGGGCGTCGCGATCGTCTACGTGAGCCACAGGCTGCCGGAGGTCTTGTCCGTCGCCGACCAGGTGACGGTTCTCCGCGACGGCGTTTCCCAGGGGACGTTCGCAGCGGCAACGGTTTCGGAGGAGGGCCTCGTGGCGCTCATGATCGGGCGCCCACTCGAGGTCGCGTTCCCGGAGCGGCGCGTCCGGGACGCAGAGGCAGAGATCCTGCTCTCGGTCTCCGGCCTCCGCGGCGAGCGGTTCGGGCCGATCGACCTGAGCGTCCGGAAGGGCGAGATCCTCGGCATCGCCGGAGCGGAGGGCAATGGGCAGGTGCAGTTCCTGCGCGCGCTCGCGGGCGTCGAGCAGGCGAGCGGCAGCGCGGCGTGCGACGGCGAGCAGCTCGACACGAGCTCGCCGCTCGGCCCGCTCCGCGCGGGCGTCGTGCTGCTGAGCGGCGACCGGCGCGCGGAGGCGCTCTTCCCCGCCTTGAGCGTCCGTGCGAACGCGACCGTCCAGGTCTTGAAGCGGCTCGCGCGCTTCGGTCTCGTCGGGCGGCGGCGCGAGCGCCGTGCGATCGAGGATCTCGTCGGCCGGCTCCGCGTGCGCATGGGGTCGGCGGAGCAGCCGGTCGCGGCGCTCTCCGGCGGCAACCAGCAGAAGGTCTCGCTCATGCGCCCGTTCCTGCGCGGCGACGTGAAGGTCATCCTCGCCGAGGAGCCGACGCAGGGCGTCGACGTCGGCGCGCGCTTCGACATCTACGACGCGCTGCGCGCGAAGGCGGACGAGGGGGTCGCCACGATCGTGAAGTCGAGCGACCCGATCGAGCTCGCCGGCCTGTGCGATCGGGTGCTCGTCATGTCGCGCGGCCGCATCGTCGAGGAGATCCCGCACGACGAGCTCGGCGAGCGCCGCATCGTCGAGGCGATCGTCGGCTCGCGTCGCCGTGAGGGGAGCGAGAGGTGAAGCGCGAGTGGCTGCCGCCGGCGTTGATGACGATCCTGATCGTCGCGCTCGGCGCGTACTCCGAGGCGCACCATTCCGCATTCCTCTCCAAGCTCAACCTCAGCAGCCTCCTGCTCGAAGCCATGCCGCTCGTGCTCGTCTCGCTCGGGCAGGCGTGCGCGCTGCTCGTGGGCGGCTTCGACATCTCGGTCGCCGCGCTCATGACCATGTGTGTCGTCACCGCGTCGTTCACGATGACCCCGACGATGACCGGCATCGCGCTCCTCCCGGGCGCGCTCGCCCTCGTCGGCGTCGGGCTCGCCACCGGGCTCTTCAACGCGCTTCTCATCCGGCTGCTCCGACTTCCATCGATCGTCGCGACTCTCGGCACGCTGAGCATCCTCGAGGGGGCGTCGCTCCTGCTGCGCTCGTTCCCGGAAGGCCCGATCAATACCGATGTCACAAACGTGCTGAGCTCGAGCGTGAGCTTCGTCCCGTACGCGTTCGTCGGCGCCGTCGCGCTGGCCCTTGGCGCGGACGCCTGGTTGTACCGCACGCGGGCGGGGCTTGCGCTCCGCGCCGTCGGCTTCGACGCGATCTCGTCGCGACGGCTCGGGATGTCGACGACGCGGACGGTCGTGCTCGCGTTCGTCGCGTGCTCGGTGATGGCGTCGATCGCGGGCTTCTACCTCGTGGCCGAGGTCCAGATCGGCTCGCCGATCATCGGCAACCAGGCGCTCGAGAGCATCGCCGCCGCCGTCCTCGGCGGGGCGAGCCTCGCCGGCGGGCGCGGCTCGTTCTTCGGGACGCTGCTGGCGGCGCTCTTCCTGACCGAGATCGACAACGTCCTGCCGTTGTTCCAGCAGCCGACCGAATACGCGGACATGACGATCGGCGCCCTGATCCTGCTGGCGCTCGTCCTCTACCAGGCGCCGGAGCTCGTCGCCCGCGTCCGCGCGGCACGGCGCCGCCCGGGCCGCGTGACTGCTCCGGCCGGCGAAGCGCCCGCCGCCTAGGACGGTGCCGCAGCGTCGGTGCGCGGGTCGGCTGCACGCCCGATGACGACCCAGATCGCGTGCACGGGCTCGTCGCCGATCGTCCAGAGCCGGTGCGGCGAGGACGAGTCGAACGCGATCGACATGTCGCGGTCGAGCCGGTACTCGTCGAAGCCCACGCGGACGCCGAGCGTCCCGCTCGTCACGAAGCCGTACTCGCGGCCGCCGTGGGTGACGAGCGCGTCCTCGGGACAGGACTCCGCGCCCACGGGGTACACGACGTAGAGAAACTCGACGTCCGGGTCGCTGTGCGGCGTCAGCCGCTCCCAGCGGACGCCCGACGCGAGGTTGATGACCCGCCGAGTCGCCGGATGTGCGACGAGCCCGTCGCCCTCCGACTGCGCGCGCACGACGCGCGGCCCCGCCGGGCTGTCGCCGAAGACGTCGCTCATGGTCATTCCGAGCTCGGTGACGAGCGCGTAGAGCGTGCTCACCGAGGGGTTGACGCGGTCGAGCTCGATCTGAGAGACGAGGCTCGGCGAGACGCCGACCCGTCGCGCGAGCTCGCGCAGGCTGATCCCGCGCCGCTCGCGTTCGGTCCGCAGGCGGCTGCCGACCTTCGAGGGCTCGAATCCGCGATCGGTTGTCGCCATCGAGCCGCTACGGTAGCCGCCGTCGGTGCGGCTCATGCCGCTCCCACCTCGGCTGCGAGGCGCTCGGCGAGGTAGTCCCAATCGCGCTCGAAGCGATACGAGTGACGCGCCGGCGGCCCGGGGGCCGACGTCTCGAGCCAGCGCACGCGTCCGCCCTTCACCTCGTAGAACGCGTGCACGCAACCGGCCGCCGTCCAGAAGACGTCGCCGGGCCGCAGCTCGTGGCGGTCGCCGTCGGCGACGACGTCGACCTCGCCCTCGAGCATGTAGTACGACTCCTCGAACGGATGGTCGTGCGGGTGGGCGACCGCGCCCGGCTGGTAGTCGACCATGAACATCGTGTGCAACTGCGCGTCGAGCCGCTGGTCGACGAGCATCTTCACGGCGATGCCGCTGTACGCGAGGACCGCGGTGGCCATGCTCGCCGAGACCGTCGGGGCGCCGACCGCGGCGCCCCGCTTCAGGAGGTCGAGGTCCATCTGGCCCTCGCCGAGCAGGAACAGGTTGCGGTTGCGCGGGTCGCGCACGTCGAGCGGCCCGGCCGGCGCCTCCGGCGCGGGTCCGAGGAAGAACGTGTCGCTCCCGTCGGGGCGCGGCCGCGGCGCTGCCATCTCGATCCACAGCGCCGCGTTGTCCGAACGGAACGCGTGCGGCACGCCCACGGGAACGACGCCGCACGCGCCCGACTTCAGTTGCACGCCGCGGCCGTCGAGGTACAGGATCGGCTCGCCTTCGAGCACGAAGAAGCCGGTCTCGAACGAGTGCACGTGTGTGTCGACGTGGCCGCCGGCGAGCGAGACGAGCGTGAGCGCCATGTGCGTCGAGCCCAGAGCCCCGCCGACGAGGCGGCACGAGCGCAGCCCACGTGCGTGGCCCGGGAGCGCATCCGCGAGCTCGACGTCCTCGCGGCGAACGAGGCGGTACGCCGGCATGCCGTCGGCGAGGTAGCGCGTTCCCGACTCGGCGCTCACACGCGCTCCGGGACGACGGCGGAGACGGCCACCGCACCGGCCATGCCGTCCCGTCCCGCCTCTCCGTCGCCGGAGAGGTCGGCGCCGCGCACGTAGATCCGCCCGGCCACGAGGAGCTCTTCGGCGGGGAATCGGGTGATCACGTCGCAGCCCGTCGCCGTGACGACGACCTCCTCTTCGATCCTCGCTGCGGAGCGGCCGTCGGTCGCCGCGCAGTAGGTCTCGAGCGCGAAGACCATTCCCTCCTCGATCTCCACCGGGTGGTCGAGCGAGTGCACGCGGGAGATCATCGGCGGCTCGTACAGGCCGACGCCGATCCCGTGCCCGAACTGAAGCCCGAAGCACGTCTCCTCGTCGGGGAAGCCGAGCTCCTCGGCCGTCGGCCACACCTCGGCGATCCGGTCGGTCGTCATGCCGGGACGGACGAGCTCGATCGCGGCGTCGAGCCACTCGCGGCACCGCTTGTACGCGTCGAGCTGTGCCGGGCTGACACCGCCGACGTTGAACGTGCGGTAGTAGCACGTCCGGTAGCCCATGAAGGAGTGGATGATGTCGAAGAACGCCTGGTCGCCCGGCCGCAGCAGCCGGTCGGAGAACACGTGCGGATGGGGATTGCAGCGGTCGCCCGAGACGGCGTTGACCGCTTCGACGTACTCCGATCCCATCTCGAAGAGCAGTTGGTGCACGCGCCCGACGATCTCGTGCTCGTACACGCCCGGGCGCAGCATGCGATAGATCTCCTCGTAGACGGCGTCCACGAGCCCCGCCGACTGGTCGAGCAACGCGATCTCCTGCGCCGTCTTGATCTTGCGCGCCTCGAGCACGACGCGCGATCCGTCGGTGACGTGGATGCCCGCCCGCTGAAGCGCCTCGAGCGCGACCATGTCGGTCATGTCGATGCCGAGCGGCTCGCCGGCGACGCCGCGCTCGCGCAGCTCGTGCGCGATCCGCTCGCCGAGGCGGTCGGGGACACCGGTCTCGACGGGCATCGCGCCGCGCATCGGGGAGACGCCGGCGCGGAAGTTCTCGGGCGGCAGCCACGGCGCGAACAGCTGGTGATGGCGCGCGGCCGAGCCGAAGTCCCACAGGATGGGTTCGCCGCCGCGCGGCAGCAGCACGAAGCGCGCGTTCTTGTCACGGGCCCATTCGCCGATATGCGTGCTCGTGGCGTAGCGGATGTTGTTGGGGTCGAAAAGGAGCAGCGCGCCGAGATCGGACGCTTCGAGGGCGGCCTTCGCCCGGTCGAGACGCTCCCGGCGGAGGCGCGGGAAGTCGATCCGCTGCTCCCAGTCCACCGCCCGCGTCGCGTCGGGCGAGCCGTTGAACCCGCTCCGCATCGTCATCGCAGCGTCTCCTGGTGCGACGCGCTCTGCAGGTGCGGGAAGAGCGCCATGAAGTCGTCGTCGCCGTACCCCGCCTCGATCGCGGAGCGGAGGATCGCCTTCAGCTCGCGCGTCACGGGCAAGCGGACACCGGCGGCCTCGGCCGCCTCGAGCACGAGGTCGAGGTCCTTCTCCATCAGACTCGTGGTGAAGGTGGCGGTGTAGTCGTCCCGCAGGATCGGCTCGGTCTTGTACTTGACGAAGGGTGCGCCTGCAGCCGAGTCCGCCATCGTCTCGAGCAGCGCCGCCCGCGAGACGCCCGAGGCCTCGGCGAGGACGAGGGCCTCCGCCATCAGTTGCGCGAGTCCGCCGATGACGAGGTTGACGGCGAGCTTGACGATGCGCGCCTGCTCGCCGGTGCCGACGTAGTGGATCGTCGGGCCGAGCGCGCGAAGCACCGGCTCCGCACGCTCGAGGGCCTCGCGCGGTCCCGAGACGATGCAGCTCAAGTTGCCGGCGCGGACGACGCTCGGATTCCCGCTGACCGGCGCCCGCAGGTACGGGACCGAGGCTGCCGCCATGCGCGCAGCGACGCGCTCCGACGCCGCGGGCGACACGGTGCTCGTGTCGGCGTAGATCGTCCCCGGCCGTGCCGCGGCGGCGACCGGCCCGGCCACCGCCTCGAGCGCCTCGTCGTCGGCGAGCGAGGTCAGCACGACATCCACGACCGCGGCGAGCCCGGCGGGTGAATCGGCGACGGCGGCGCCCCGGGCAGCGAGCGGCTCAGCCTTCTCCGGGCTGCGGTTGTGCACCACGAGGTCGTAGCCGGCCGCGAGAAGGCGCTCTCCGAACGCCGTGCCCATGTTGCCGAGCCCGATCAACCCCACGGCCGAACGGGGGTCCTGACTGGCGGTCACCGTTCAGTATGAATAAACGACTCGGCGGGTCAGAGTCAAGGAGTCCGCGGACGGTGTACAGCGGCACGACACGCGGATCGCCCGATGGCGCGACGCCGTTGCCGCTCCAGGGGAAAGCTCAGGCACCGAATGACGGTGAACTCGCGGGCCCGCGCCCCGGACTTCGAAATACGGCTCGGTCCCGTTGACGGTCGCTCTCGGCATCTGCGCCGCTGTCCGGCTCGACCTCTGCTTCGCCTCTGTGCTCGCGGCGATCCTAAGTCAGCGGACGTACTGTTTGGTTGCGTCGAACACGGGCGCATAGTCCCAGCGCGTGCCCGTGATCGCCATCGCCCGCGCGATCAGCTCGCGGCGCCGGATGCTCGCCTCGCCGACACGAGAGATCGTGTCAGGATCGAAGCGCTCGAGGATGCAGGCGCGCAGCGCCGTCGTATCGCGCTCGGCCGCGAGGTTCGTCCATTCGCCGGGATCCGCGTCGAGGTCGAACAGCTGCTCGTCGTAGCCGTGCACGTAGATGTACTTCGAGCTCCCGCGCCGGACCATGAAGCAGGGCGCGCGCACCTTCTCGATGTGGTATTCCGCGAAGACGATGCCGCTGGGCCGGTCGAGGCTGCCGCCGTCCATCGCCAAGCGATCGTCGACTCCGACCCAGTCGAGGATCGACGGCGAGAGGTCGAGCAGCGAGACCGGCGTGTCTACGCTCGTGCCGGCACCGGTGCCGTCCGGGTGGCGGACGAGCAGCGGAACGCGCGCAGACCACTCGTAGAAGCAGCGCTTCTGCACCATCGCACGCTCGCCGAGCATGTCGCCGTGGTCGCTCGTGAAGACGACGAGCGTGTCGGGAGGGACCGCGTCGAGAAGCTCGCCCAGCTTGCGATCGACGTAGGTGACGAGGGCGTAGTAGGCGCGGCGGAGCGCGCGCAGCGCGTCGGGGTCGCGCAGGTCGACGGCGTCCGTCTCGTGCGCGTCGTTTGCCCACCGGTCCATGGCCGAGTACTCGACGTGCGGCGGTACGCGGGGGATCGGGATCTCCACGCCCTCGTACAGATCCCAGAGGTCGCGCGTCGGCTGGAACGGGTCGTGCGGATGATGGAAGGAGACCACGAGGAAGAACGGCCGCTCCGAGCCGGCGCGCAGGTACTCGAGCGCGCGGAACTGCGTTTCCTCGTCGTAGGCGAGGAACTTCGACCACGGCACGACGCCGACGCGCGGCGGAACGTAGCTGCGTGCGTGCCCACCCCGTACGAACCTTCCCTCGGGATCCTGCGTCGGCACCCAGTCCATCGCCGCGGGGTACACATCCGTCGTCAGCCGGCGCTCGAAGCCGTGCAGCTGGTCCGGGCCGACGAAGTGCATCTTTCCGCTCAGGACCGTCTCGTAGCCTGCGAGGGTCAGGTAGTGCGCGACCGTCGGGATGTCGGCGGGCAGGATCGACGCGTTATCCCAGCATTCGTGACGGGAGGCATGGTCGCCGGTCAGGAGCGCCGCACGTGCCGGCGAGCACAGCGGGTAAGGCGTATAGGCCGCGTCGTAGCGAATGCCCTCGCGCGCGAGCCTGTCGAGGCTCGGCGTCCGCGCAACCGGGTCGCCGTAGGGCCCGGTCAAGAACGGCACGAGCTGGTCGGCCATCACGAGCAGGACGTTCACCGCGGCACCCCGTTCGCGCGCACGACCTCCCGGTAATAGCGCGCGCTGTCCCTCGGCGTCCGCTTCTGCGTCTCGTAGTCGACGTGGACGAGGCCGAACCGCTGCGCGTAACCGAGCTTCCACTCGAAGTTGTCCATCAGCGACCAGTGGCAGTAACCCAGCAGCTCGACGCCGGCCTGTACGGCGGCCTCGAGCGCGGCGACGTGGTCGCGGATGAACGCGATCCGCCGCTCGTCGTGCGGACACTCGGGAAACACGCCGCCGTTCTCGGTGACCATCAGCGGCGGCCCGTAGTCACGGTGTACACGAACGAGCAGGTCGGTCAGGCCGCTCGGGAGGATCGGCGTGCCGGCGTCCGTGCTCGCAACGCCGCCGCTGAAGCCGGCCGTCGTCGGCCATTGCTCCGGTACGACCACCCGCCAGGGCCACGGGGTGTCGCCAGGGACAGCCTCGATCACGCGCGGCGCGTAGTAGTTGACCCCCAGGAAATCGGTGGCTGCGGCGATCGTCGCGAGGTCGCCGTCGCGGATGAATTCGAGCGGGCCGACGCGCTCCTCGTAGCGGGTGCGCATGTCGTCGGGATAGCCGCGCCCGTAGAGCACATCGAGGAACCAGCGATTCACGTAGCCGTCGCTCGCCTGCGCCATCTCGACGTCGGCGGGATCCTCGGTCGCCGGATAATGCGGACAGAGGTTGAGCGCGATCCCGACGCTGCCCTCGCCGTCGTAGGCCTGCGTCGCGAGCCCGTGCGCGAGCAGAAGATGATGGAAGACCGCCGCCTCCGCGAGCACGTCGCCGCTGATCCCAGGCGCGTGCAGGCCGAGCAGGAATCCGAGCAGGCCTACGATCCACGGCTCGTTCACCGTCAGCCACCAGTGCACGCGGTCGCCGTAGGCACCAAAGCAGAGCTCCGCGTACTCCGCGAAGCGCTCGGCCGTATCGCGCTCGCGCCAGTCGTAGGCCGCCGGCAGGTCCCAGTGGTAGAGCGTCACCACCGGCTCGATACCGTGCTCGAGCAGCGCGTCGATCAGCCGCGAGTAGTGGTCGACGCCGCGCGACTCGATTCGACCGCTGCCCTCGGGGAGCAGCCGCGGCCACGCGAGAGAGAAGCGGTACGCGTTCACGCCGAGCGACGCGAGCAGATCGACGTCGTCATGCCAGCGCCGATAGTGATCGCATGCGACCGCGCCCGTCTCGCCCGCGTCGCTCGGGAACTCGTCCCAGATCGACGGACCGCGCCCGTCTGCATCGAGCGAGCCCTCGATCTGGAACGCCGACGTCGCGACGCCCCATAGGAAACGTTCAGGGAACGCCGTCGAGGACCTCCTCGCCCTCCCGAGCCCTGGTCACGGAAAGACGATACTTCGCGTGCGACCCGCGGGCCCCGAGGGCGCGAGAATGCCGGGGATCACATACGCCAGGAACGATCGCGCTCGCGACGAGGCGCTAGATCGCGTCGAGACCGACGTAGTTCTCGGCGAGCGCGCTTGCCTGCGCGGCGGACGTCGTGACGTAACGAAGCTGCGAGCGCTGCAGCTGAACATCGAACGCGTCCCCGCCAGGCGGTCGGTGGAGCATCGTCGTCATCCACCAGGAGAAATGCTCGCATCGCCACACGCGACGTAGGCACGCGTCCGAATATGCGTCCAGCAGCGACTCGTCACCCTGCTCGTACCGGCGACGGATGGCGGCCGCGAGCAGCCGGACGTCGTGGATCGCGAGGTTCAATCCCTTGGCGCCGGTCGGCGGGACGATGTGCGCGGCGTCGCCCGCGAGGAACAGCCGCCCGTGTCGCAACGGCTCGCAGACGTAGCTGCGCATGCGCGTGACGTCCTTGTCGAGGATCGGCCCGGGTTGCAACGACCAGCCGTCGACGGCCGTGCGGCGCGCGAGCTCGGCCCAGATCCGCTCGTCGGACCACTCGCCGATGTCCTCGTCGGGCTCGCACTGCAAGTAGTACCGCGAGCGCGTCGGCGACCGCAGCGAGAGGAGCGCGAAGCCGTCTTCGTGATGCGCGTACACGAGCTCGTCGATTGAGGGCGCGACCTCGGCGAGGATTCCGAGCCAGGCGTAGGGGTACTCGCGGCCGAACTCGCGGAACGCGCCGGGCGGGATGACGGTTCGGCAGACGCCGTGGAAGCCGTCGCAGCCGGCGATCACGTCGCACTCGACCTCGCCGCCGCCGTGCCGAACGATGCCTCGCTCCGGGTCGACACTCTCGACCGGAGCGTCGAACCACAGCGGCGGCCCGCTCTCGATCCGTGCGGCGATGAGGTCCTTGACGAGCTCGGTCTGCCCGTAGACGACGATCGTCCGACCGCCGGTGAGGTCGCTGAGCGGCACGCGATGGCGCTCGCCGTCGAACTGCAGCGAGATGCCGTGGTGGACGAGCCCCTCCCGATCCATGCGGGCGCCGACGCCTGCGGCACGCAGGAGATCGACCGTCCCCTGCTCGAGCACGCCCGCGCGGATCCTCGACTCGCAGTACGAACGGCTTCTCGCTTCGAGGATCACCGACTCGATGCCGGCGTTCTCCAGCAGCCGGCCGAGCGTGAGGCCCGCCGGACCTGCGCCCACGATCGCCACCTGTGTCCTCACTCGTCGAGCACCTCCTGGGCGACCGCGAACGCGCGGTTGGCGGCGGGCACGCCGCAGTAGACCGCGGTCTGGAGGAGCACCTCCTTGATCTCGTCCGGCGTGAGGCCGTTCCTGAGCGCAGCGCGCACGTGCAGCGCGAGCTCGTGGTGATGCCCGAGCGCCGTGAGGGCGGTCAGCGTGATCGCGCTGCGGGTGCGGCGGTCGAGGCCGGGGCGAGACCAGATCTCTCCCCACGCATAGCGCGTGATCAAGTTCTGGAAGTCGCGCGTGAACTCCGTCGTGCGCTCGACCGCACGGTCGACATGCTCGTCGCCGAGCACCTCCCGGCGTGTCTTCATCCCCTCGTCGTAGCTCATAGGGCCTCCATGACGGTTGCGGCGAACTCACGCGGCCGCTCGACGTTCGCCAGATGCGCCGCTCCCTCGAGGACCACGAGTCGAGCGTCCGGTATCCGCTCCGCGAGCAGCTCCGAGTCGGCCGTCGGCGTCGCCTCGTCGCGCTCGCCCGCGACGACGAGCGTCGGCACGGACACCGCCGGCAGCTCGTCACGGAAGTCCCAGCCCGCGAGGGCCTCGCAGCAGCCGGCATAGCCCTCGACGGGCGTGGACACGAGCATCGTCCGGAACCGTGCGCGGGTGCCCGCCGGAGTCAGATCACTGAACCAGCGGGCGACGACGGCGTCGGCCACGGCCTCGAGGCCGTGGGCCCGCACGATCGCGGCGCGCTCGCGATACGCATCAGGCGCGGGGACGCGCGCGGACGTGCACGCGAGCACGAGCGACCGCAGCCGTTCCGGCGCGCGGACGCCGAGCCACATCCCCACCATCCCGCCGATCGAGAGCCCGCACCAGGCGACGCGCTCGAGACCGAGCTCGTCGAGCAGGTCGAGCGCATCGCGTGCGAGCTCCTCCATCGAGTACGGCGCGGGCGGGACCGGCGAGTCTCCGTGGCCGCGGTGGTCGTAGCGGAGCACGCGGTGGCGCGCCGTGAAGAGGGCCGGCTCCCACAGCTCGGTGTTCGTTCCGAGCGTGCACGGCAGCACGAGAACGGGCGCATCCTCCGGACCGTCGAAACGGTACGCCGGGGTCACGCTTCACCGCGCCAGAGCTCGAGCGCACGGTCGACGAGCGCACCGCTCACGCCGAGATACGCCTCGTCCTCGAGGCCGAGGCGGTCCCGTTCCGAATAGAGCTCGGCGGACATGTTCTCGCGCATCCGCCCGGGCAAGACCTGCAGCTGCTCGAGTGACTCGCGCGCCGCGGCTGCGGCGCCGCCGGCGTGCGCGAGCAGCTCGCTCCACGCCGTCCACTCGGCTTGCCACGCGCCGGCCGCGCGTTGCAGCTCGTGCTCTCCCGACTCGATGATGCCCGCATTCGCATGGACGGTCCGTGCGCACGCGCGCGCCACCGCCGCGCGTGCCGGGTTGCGCTTGTGCGGCATCGTCGACGAGCCGCCGCCCTCGCCCTCGGCCACCTCCCCCAGTCCGGTCTGCGATAGCAGCACGACGTCGAGGCCGATCTTCCCGCACGCGTGTGCCGCGACGTCGAGCGCCGCCGCGAGCTCGATGCACGGCCCGCGCGATGTGTGCCACGGCAGGAGCGGCGCCTGCAGGTCGAGCTCGGCCGCGAACGCCTGCACGACCTCGAGGCCGCGCCCGCCGAACGCGGCGAGCGTGCCGGCCGCGCCGCCGAGCTGCGCGGGAAAGCGGAACGCGCGCAGCCGGTTGCGCGGAACGATCACACCGACGAGCCAGCCGGCGGCAACGGCGCCGAACGTGGTCGGGACGGCCTGCTGCAGCAGCGTCCGCGCGGCCAGCGGCGTCTCGCGGTGGTCGGCCGTGAGCCGCGCACACGCCGCCGCGACGCCGTCGAGCTCGCCGAGCACGGAACCGAGCGCTTCGCGGGCGACGAGCATCGCGGCGGTGTCGACGATGTCCTGGCTCGTCGCGCCGAAGTGAACCCAGCGCGCCGACTCGCCGTCCACGCGGTTCCGCAGGGCGCGGACGAGCGGCTCGGCCGGATTCCCGACCGCCCGGGCCTCGGCGAGAATCGCGGCGACGTCGACGTTGTCGAGCCGGCACGCCTCGGCGATCGCGGCGGCAGCTTCGGCCGGCACGACTCCCACGGTCGACGACGCGCGCGCCAGGGCGCGCTCCGCCTCGAGCATCGCGCGCAGCCACGCCTCGTCCGAGACCGTCTCCCGGAGCGCCTCGGGGACGAAGATCGGCCCGAAGGTCGTCAATGTGCGAAGAAGAGCGTCGCCTGTTCGCCCTGCATGCGGATATCGAACAGGAAGCCGTCGCCCGTGCGGGCGGCAACGAGCGACGCGTCCTCCGCGGCGGCGGCATCGCCGAGGTGGATCCGCGTCCGCTGGTGGCGGAGCAGCCCGCGGGCGAAGACGAACGCCTCGAGCACGTCGCACTCGCGCGGGACGAGGAAGCGGAAGCCGCCGTCGGCGTCCGTGCCGGACCGCCCCCAGCGGCGGCGCTCGGCGTCCCAGACCTCGATCATGCCGTCGGCGATCGGCTCGCCGCGGCCGTCGACGAGCCGGCCGCGCAACTCGATCCCGTCCGCGGCGAGCTCGTCGTCCGACCGGCGGCAGAGGCCGATCGCGTAGAACGGCCCGACGGTTTGCGACGGAGTCGTGTTCACGGCTCGAACGGCGTCGCGCGAAGGACGACGTCCCACTCGAATGCGAGCGCCCACTCCGGCTGCGTGTGCTCGACGTCGAATCGCGCGACGAGCAGCGCGCGCGCGCGTGGATCGCGGACCGAGTTGTAGATCGGGTCGTACGGGAACAGCGGATCTCCCGGGAAGTACATCTGCGTGACGAGGCGCTGCTCGAATGCACGGCCGAAGATGGAAAAGTGGATGTGTGCGGGCCGCCACGCGTTGGGGTGGTTCTGCCACGGGTAGGCGCCCGGCCTGATCGTCGTGAAGCGGTAGCGGCCCTCGCCGTCGGTAAGGCAGCGGCCGGCGCCGGAGAAGTTCGGGTCGAGCGGCGCGGGATGGCGGTCGACCTCGTGCCGGTAGCGACCGGCGGCGTTCGCCTGCCATACCTCGACGAGCGCACCGGGAAGCGGTCGCCCGTTCGAGTCGAGCACGCGGCCGTGCACAAGGATGCGCTCGCCGAGCGGCTCCCCGTCGTGCTGGCGAGTCAGGTCGTCGTCGGCGGGCCCGAGCGCGTCCTCGCCGAAGACGGGGCCGTCGACGCGGTGCAGCGCTTCCGGCAGCGTCGCGAGCGGCCGCGTCGGTGCGCGCCACCGAGTCGACCGGTACCCCGGATAGTCGACCTGCACCTCGGGGCCGAGCGAGGGGTCGTCGGGAAGGACGACGGGGCCCTCGTCGACGATCATTCGCTTGCCTTCGTGCGCAGGGAGCGCACCGCGGCGAGCTCGCCGGCGGTCGGCGGCTCGGTCTCGCGGAGGTCGTCCGCGACGCGGAGATCCCAGCCGGTTGCTGCGCGTGCCTCGTCGGCGGTCACACCCGCGTGCGTCGCCACGAGCGTGAGCTCTCCGTCCCGCGGCTCGAGGATCCCGAGATCGGTCACGACGAGCCGAACGCGCCGGCCGAGGCTCGTCGTGAAGTCGAGACGCTCGACGAACGAGCGAACCGTCTGGCGGAGCATGACGAAGACCTCGCGCACTCCGGTCGCGATCTCGGGCGCGCCGCCGCCGCCCGGAAGCCGAACGGCCGGTTTGTCGTACGGGCCGATCACCGTCGAGTTGAGATTGCCGTGGCGGTCGATCTGCGCCGCTCCGAGAAAGCCGACGTCGATGCGGCCGCCCTGCAGCCAGTACGCGAACATCTCCGGCACCGACACGACGGCATCGGCGGTCTCCGCGAGCTCGCCGTCGCCGATCGAGAGCGGCAGCTCCGTCGGCTTCGCGCCGATCGTCCCGCTCTCGTAGATAAGCACGGAACGGGGTGCGTGCGTTCGCCGCGCCACGTTCGCGGCGAGGCTCGGCAGACCTATGCCGACGAAGCAGACCGTGCCGTCCCGCAGCCGGCGCGCAGCCTCGACTGCCATCATCTCGTCCGCGGTCCAGCCGTTCACGCGACCGCCATCTCGCGCAGGCTCGCGTGATACTCGGAGATGTCCGCCGTCTCGAGCACGTGCCGTCGCATCCACCCGCGGAAACGGTCGCGGTCGCGACTGATCTCGTCCCATGCACGGTAGAAGCCGTTGTCGCGACCGTAGTACCCGTGCGCGTACGACGGGTGCGCACCGCCGGGCGCGAGGCAGACGGCGTCCACGACCCAGCCGGGGATGACGACGCCGCCCGAACGCAGCTCGAGCTCGTCCACGATCTCCTCCACCGTGACGATCGACCGCCGCGACGCGAGCACCGTCTCCTTCTGGATTCCCGTGATCCCCCACAGCTGCACGTTGCCGTGCCGGTCGGCCTGCTGCGCGTGCACGATGCCGACGTCGGGGCGGTGCGCGGGCACCGCGGCGAGCTGCTCGCCCGTGAACGGGCAGGCGATCCGCGCGACCCGCGTCCGCGACGGGAGGTCGCCCCCCTCGTAGCCGCGGAGCACGCCGAACGGCAGGTTCGCCGCGCCCGCCGCATACGCCGCCGCCATGCCCGCGTGCGAGTGCTCCTCGAGCTCGAGCGGCGCCGGCCAGCCGTGCTCGACCGCGTCGCGGAGCCGGTGCAGCGAGCCGACGCCGGGATTCCCGCCCCACGAGAACACGAGCTTGCGCGCGCAGCCCATCCCGATCAGCTGGTCGTACACGAGGTCCGGCGTCATGCGGACGAGCGTCAGGTCGCGCCTCCCCTGGCGGACGAGCTCGTGCCCGGCCGCCTGCGGGATCAGGTGCGTGAAGCCCTCGAGCGCGACGACGTCGCCGTCGCGGACGAGCTCGCGGACCGCGTCGCTGAGCGTCAGAACGGGAACGGGTGGCTCCCGCTCCGCACCGTGATCCACCGGACGTCGGTGAACTCGTCCACGACCGCCTGTCCGCCGAACCGCCCGAAGCCGCTGTCCTTCACGCCGCCGAACGGCATCTGCGGCTCGTCCGCGACGGTCTGGTCGTTGACGTGGACGATCCCCGACTCGATCTGCTGCGCGAGCGCGAGGCCGCGGTCGGGATCGCTCGTGATGATTCCGGCGCTGAGCCCGTAGCTCGTGCGGTTCGCCTTCTCGACCGCCTCCTCCGCGGAGCCGACGACTTCGACGGTCGCGACGGGTCCGAACGTCTCGTCTCGCGCGAGCTCGGAATCGTCGGGCACGTCGGTGAGGAGTGTCGCCCGGTAGCAGGGCCCGACTGCCTCGCCGCCCGCGAGCACGCGCGCGCCGGCGGCGACGGCCGACGCGACGCGACCGCTCACGGTGGCGAGGGCCTGCTCGTTGATCAGCGGCCCGATCACCGTGTCGTGCTCCTTCGGGTCGCCCGCCTTCAGCCCCTGCGTCTTGGCCGCGAGCCGCGCGACGAACTCGTCGGCGATCGAGCGCTCGACGTAGATGCGCCGCGTCGACATGCAGATCTGGCCCTGGTGGAGATACGAGCCGAAGGCCGACGCGTTGACCGCGTACTCGAGGTCGGCGTCGCCGAGCACGATCAGCGGGTTCGAGCCGCCGAGCTCGAGCACGACGCGCTTCAGCTGACGTCCCGCCGCCTCGGCGATCAGCCGCCCCACCTGCGTCGAGCCGGTGAAGTTGAGGCGGCGAACGGCGGGATGCTCGATCAGCACGTTCGCCACTGCCGGCGCGGCGCCCGGCTCGTGCGCGACGACGTCGAGCGCGCCCGCCGGGAGCCCCGCCTCGCCGAAGATCTCGCCCCAGAGCAGGCCGCCGGTGAACGGCGACCACTCGGACGGCTTCAGGACGACCGCGTTGCCGAGCGCGAGCGGCGCCGCAATCGCCCGCGCCGAGAGGATCAGCGCCGCGTTCCAGGGCGCAAAGGCGCCGACCACGCCGACAGGCCGGCGGAGCCCCATCGCGAACGCGCCGGTGTCGGAGGGCAGAACCTGGCCGAGCGGCGCATACGCGAGCGCCGCCGCCTGGCGGAAGAGGCTCGGGACGAACATGCACTGGAACATCCCGAAGCCGAAGCTCGCGCCGGTCTCGCGGGCAAGCAGGTCGACGATCTCCTGCGTGCGCGACTCGAGCAGGTCGGCGGCCTTGAGAAAGACCCGCTGCCGCTCCGCCGGCGGCGTCTGCGACCAGCCCGGAAACGCCGCCGCCGCGGCCTCGATCGCACGCGTCGCGTCGTCCGCGCCGCCCGCAGGCGCGTGAGCGACGACGTCGCCGGTGAACGGATCGAGGTCCTCGAACGTGCCGCCGTCGGCGGCCGGCGCCCACTCGCCGCCGATGAACTGCCGGTACTCCTGTGCTGCCGTCGTGGCCATTGCCGTCTCCTCTCTCAGACCTTGTCGACTCCGGTGCGCAGCCGATAGCCGACCGGCAGGAGTTGGACGTTGAAGCGCTCCTGGATCGTCCCCCAGATCCCGCGCGGCAGGAGCAGCGCGAAGCCGATGGCGATGCTGCCGAGGAGCACGAAGTACCAGACGCCGTTGTTCGGGCCGTACGTCTGGAGCACGTACAGCGCGACGGCGCCGATGATCGGGCCTTCGAAGGTGCCGAAGCCGCCCACGAGCACCATGAAGATCATCCGCGCCGTCCAGTTGATGCCGAAGACCGAGTCCGGCCCGAGTGGCAGGATCGAGAGCTGCCACGCGAGCACGATCGTGCCGGCGGCGGCGCAGCCGGCCCCGGCGACGACGAACAGGATTCCCTTGCCGAGCAGGACATGGACGCCGAGCGAGGCGGCCGCCTCCTCGTCGTCGCGGATCGCCTGCAGCGAGCCGCCGAGCCGGCTGCGCAGCAGCACCCATACGAGCACGAGTAGCACCGCGACGGCGCCGAGAGCCGCCCAGTACGTGTAATGGAGGCGCTGGTCGGGCGTGTAGCGGAGGTTGAACGGCAGCAACGCCGAGGTGCCGGTGCCGCCGCCGATCGCCGGGTTCGGGTCGAGGGAGACGAGGATCGCGAACGCCTCGGCGACGACCCAGGTGGCGATCGCGAACGCGCCGCCCCGCAGCCAGAGCAGGATCGCGGCGATCGGAATCGCGACCGCGCCGCCGACGAGCGTCGCGAGCAGCATCGACACGTACGGGTTGAGCCCGTGCTGCACCGAGAAGAAGACCGCGCCGTACGCACCCAGCCCGATGAACGCCTGCTGGCCGACGGAAACGAGCCCGCCGTAGCCGGCGAGCGCGTTCCACATCATCGCCATGATCACGAGGAAGTAGAGCTGGATGAGGTTGTTCTGCGTGTTCGCGCCGAGCACGACCGGCCCGAACGCGAGCACGACCACGAGCGCGACGACGACTCCGGTGAAGCTCATCGAGATCGGCGTCCACCGCTCGACGCGGAAGCGCGGGGCCGGGCGAGGAGTGACGGCGATGTCGGTCAGGCGAACCTCCGGAGCAGCAGCAGCCGGACCCTGCCGACCTGGAGCACGCTCCGGCCGACGAGCACGGCGAGGAAGACGACGTGGCCGCCGAGCGCGAAGTACTCGGGGTTGATCTGCGCGCCGACGTTCTGGGCGACGCCGAGCACGATTCCGCCCCAGAGCGTCCCCCAGAGCGAGCCGATCCCGCCGATCACGACGGCTTCGAACGCGAACAGCAGCTCGCTCGCACCGGCATTCGGATCGAACGAGGTCCGCATGCCGTAGAAAACGCCCGCGAGCGCGGCCGTCGCGATCGCGATCGCCGTTGCACGCGCATAGACGGCGCGCGCGTCGACGCCGACGAGCTCCGCGGTCTCCGCGTCCTCGGCGGTCGCGCGCAGCTCGCGCCCGAGTTGCGTGTAGCGGAGGACGAGCTGCAACCCTCCGAGCACGGCGAACGCGACGCCGAGCGTCAGCGCGTCGAACCACGGGATCGCGAGCGAGCTCGTGACGTTCCAGGCCGTCGACCCGATCCGGCCCGCGTCGAGCGAGTGCACGTCGGGCGAGAAGAACTCCTGCAACAGGTTCGCGATCACGACGAGCAGGCCGAACGTCGTCAGCAGCGGCACGAGCGGCCCGGCGCGCAGGCTGCGCTCGAGCATCGAGCGTTGCAGGACGTAGCCGACGATCAGAGCCCCCGGCAGGACCGGGAGGAGCGCGAGGTAGGCCGAGATGTGGACGTGCTCGACGAGCAGAAGCGCCATGTATGCGCCGATCAGCGCGAACGAGCCGTGCGCGAGGTTGATGATGCGCATCACGCCGAACATCAGCGCGAGTCCCGCTGCCAGCAGCGCGTACACGCCGCCGAGCAGGATCCCGTGCACGACCGCGTCGACCCAGGTCATGCCGTCGCCCCCCGGCGCCGCAGCCCGAAGTACGCCTCCGCCACCTGTTCGCGCGTGAGCTCGCGCGGCGCACCCTCGAGCACGACGCGACCCTCGAGCATGCACGCGAGGCGGTTTGCGACGCCGAGCGCGCGCGACACGTCCTGCTCGACGAGCACGATCGTCGTTCCGCTCTCGGCGAGCGTCGAGACGGCGCGGTAGACGCCGTCGACGACGACGGGCGCGAGACCGAGCGAGACCTCGTCGAGGAGCAGCAGCCGCGGGTTCGTCATCAGCGCCCGGCCGATGGCGGTCGCCTGCTGCTCGCCGCCCGAGAGCGTGCGCGCCGGCCGGCGGCGAAGCGGCTGCAGGAGCGGGAAGACATCGAGTACCGCATCAACCGTCCACGCCCCGGTCCGGCGCGCCGCTCCGGCCACGCGCAGGTTCTCCTCGACGGTCAGGTTCGGGAACAGCCGGCGCCCTTCGGGAACGAGCGCGATCCCGAGCTTGACGCGCCGGTGCGCAGGCAGGCGCGTCACGTCCTTGCCGCCGAAGACGATCCGGCCTGCAGTCGGGGGATGCGCGCCGGCGATCGCCCGCAGCAACGTCGTCTTGCCGGCGCCGTTCGCGCCGACGAGCGCGAACGTCTCTCCGTCGCCGATCTCGAGCGACACCTCGCGGACCGCGGGCAGGAGGCCGTGGCGTACGTCGAGCCGCTCGACCGTCAGGAGCGCGTTCATGCCCGCTCCCGGCGCCGGCCGAGCCGGCGCCTCCGCTCCGGTTGTTGCTTCGGCGTCGGCAAAGCCGACGCCGCCGCCGGCTCCGTCGAGCCTACGCCGGTATTGAGCTCCGTCGAGCTTAAGCTCATGCGGCGTCGGTCCCGGCGGTACCGAGATAGGCGTCGATCACGGCGGCGTCCTTCATTACCGCTTCCGGCTCTCCGTCCGCGATCACCCGTCCGGCATCCATGCAGACGAGCCGCTCGGCGACCTGGACGAGCACGTGCACGATGTGCTCGATCCAGACGATGGTGACGCTCCGTCGCCGCACCTCGCGGACCGTCTCGACGAGCTGGATCGCCTCCTCGTCGGTCAGGCCGGCGCCGATCTCGTCGAGCAGCAGCAGCCGCGGCCCCGTCGCGAGGGCTCGGGCCAGCTCGAGACGCTTGCGGTGAAGCAGGCCGAGCGACTCCGCCGGGCGGTTCGCGAGCGGAGTCAGCTCGCACAGGCCGAGCACCTCGACGACGGTCCGGTACGCGTCGCGCCGCCGCAGCCGCCCGCCTGCGGACGCGCCGACGAGAACGTTCTCGAAGATCGTCATCCCGCCGAACGGCTTCGGAACCTGGTGCGCCCGTGCGATCCCGAGCGTGCAGCGGGAGGCCGCCCCCCTCGACGTGACGTCCAGCCCGTCGAGCAGCACCGTGCCGTCGTCGGGCCGCTGCGAGCCCGCGAGGATGCTCAAGAGCGTCGTCTTGCCGGCGCCGTTGGGGCCGACGATGCCCACTGCATCGCCGGCCCCGAGCGACAGGTCGATGCCGTCGAGCACGACGAGCGCGCCGAACCGCTTTCTCAGTCCGGCCGCGGCGAGAAGCGCCGTGCCGTCAGCGTCGTCAACCGGGATAGCGCTTCAGCCTCGCCTGGATCGGGACACGGTGGTCGTCCGCGTGCTCGCAGAGGACGAAGTCGAGCGGGAACTTCCCCTTCGCGGGCACCCACTGGCCGCCGATGATCGACGTCGTCACGACCGGCGGCACCGGGTTGCGCGCGCCGCCGGTGCCCCAGTGGAGCACCCCGGAGGGAGTCGTGACCTTGAGCGTCTTCATCGCCGTCACCACGGCGTTCTTGTCCTTCGGGTTGCCGCTCTTCTTCAGCACGGCCTCGGCGACGTCGAAGAGGGACATCGACGCGCCGAGCTGCTGGTTCCACTGCCGGCCCGTCTTCGCCGTGTAGCCGTCGCCGATCTGCTTGGACGAGAGGCCGGTCAGCGGCGAGGAGTACGGGAAGTGCGGCGTCCAGTAGGCGCCGCTCGAGAGATACGGTCCATGCTTGCCCGAAGCGGCGATCTGCGACGGGAACAGCCCCGTCTTCGCCAGCTGGGCGATCTTGCACATCTTCGTGTAACCCTGCTGCGCCGCCTGCTTCCAGCAGGTGGTGAAGTCGGGCGGGATCGGCGCGCAGTGGAAGATCTCGCACTGGTTCTTCTTCCAGAACGAGATCAGCGACGTGTAGTCGGTCTGCCCGTCCTGATAGCCGCCCGGATCGAAGACCTTGTAGCCGGCCTTCTTGAGCAGCGGGATCAGGCTCGACCGGAAGGCGTTGCCGTCGGTGTCGTTCGGATACATGACGCCGACGTGCTTGTTCGTCTTCACCTGGGGCCAGAGGTCCTCGTACGCATTCGCGAACTGCTGCGTCCCGAAGCTGAAGAGGAACGAGTAGCGGAACGGGTTCGGCCCGCCGGGCTTGGCGCCGCGGCCGAAGTAGAAGGACTCCCACGGGTCGACGGTGCCGACGCACGGGACGCCGGCCGCCTCGCACGCATCGGCGACCGGGTTCACGACCTCGGGCGTCGACGTCGTCAGCATCAGATCGACGTTCGAGCTGTGGATGAGCGAGTTCGCGACCTGCGCTGCGGTGGCAGGGCTCGACTGGCTGTCCTTATTAATGATGGTGACGGCGTAGTGCTTGCCGCCGACGGTGACGCCTTTGGCGAACGCCTTCCGGGCGAGGCCGATGATGTAGGGATCGCCCTCCCCGAAGCCGGCCGCCGGGCCGGTGAGCGGGCTGACGAAGCCGAGCGTGATCGTGTTCGACGCGTCCCACGTCTTCGCGCGCGCCCAGATCGGCTCGGCGAACGCTCCGGAGACCGCGAGACCCGCAGCGCCGACGCCGGCGCGCTTGAGCAGCTCCCGCCTGGTGACTTTCCCGCTTCCGTACTCGTCCGGCATGGACCCTCCTCGAGGTGGTGTGGGCGGTACTGCGATCGAGGGCGACGAGCGCGACGCTACGACCGGCCGTGTCGGCTGTCAAGGACGCCGTTCCGAATAGTCGAACAGCGGCGTAGTATCGCGCCATGGCCGGCAGAGCAGGCGACGAGGGTGGCACCGGCTACTCCCAATCACTCGAACGCGGCCTCGCCATCCTCTCCGCCTTCCGCTCGGGCCAGCCCCAGCTCGGCGTGAGCGAGCTCGGCCGCGAGATCGGCCTCAGCCGCAGCACGACGCACCGGTACGTCGCGACGCTCGCGACGCTCGGCTACCTCCAGCAGGACGAGGGCACGAAGAAGTACCGGCTCGGTCCGCGCGTCCTCGACCTCGGCTTCTCGGCGATCAACTCGATGGAGGTGCGCGAGGTGGCGGCTCCGCACCTGCGCCGTCTGAGCGACGAGACCGGCTTCACCGTGAACATGGCGATCCTCGACGGCAACGACATCGTCTACGTCGAGCGCTGCCGCAGCACGCGGCCGGGTCAACGCGAGATCGACCTCAACCTCCATGTCGGCTCGCGCCTGCCTGCGTACTGCACCTCGCTCGGAAAGGTGCTGCTCGCACATCTGCCGCCGCTGCTCCAGGACGCGGCGCTCGAGAGCATCGACCTTTCGCGCCGCGGGCCGAACACGATCACGTCGCGAAGCGCGCTGCGCGCAGAGCTCGTGCGCGTGCGCGAGCAGGGCCTGGCGACGAACAACGAGGAGCTCGCGTACGGGCTGCGCTCGATCGCCGCGCCCATCTTCGACTATCGCGGCGACGCGGTCGCGGCGATCAACCTCGCCGTGCACAGCTCGATGGTCTCGATGCAGGACCTCGTCGCGCGACTGGGCGGAACGGTGCGGCGGGCGGCCGCCGACGTGTCGGCGCATCTGGGCTACCGACCGGCATGAGCGCCGGCGTTGGTCGCCCGTTAGGGTAGAGAACGAGTTCAACGCCACGGCCGATTACACGGCCGAGATCGAAGTTCCAAACACAGAAGGTGAAATGGTCGCGGTGGGCACGTACTGGCAAGTCCATCCGGAACACCCGACAAAGTTCATGACCGCATACCCGCTGTAGCACGACTATCGTTGTCAGAGAAGAACGTATGGCCGTCGCTCTCCACATCCCGAGCTCGCTGTAGTCGAGCTCACGCATGACCTCAGCGGGCATCCGTCCGGCGCCGTCGACGTGGTGGTCTCGGCGTATCCCGAGGACGATGTCTACACGGTCGAGCTTTCCGACGGCGCCGGCCGACCAGTCGATCTCGTCGAGGCGCGTTCCGCCGATCTGCGTCTCACAGACCTCGCGTAGGCGCCCGGCCGACCCTTAGCCGTACACTGCGGCGCATCTGGGCTACCGACCGGCCTGAGCGAGCCCGAGCAGCCGCGCCGCGTTCTGCTTGAGGACGAGCGGGCGCACCTCGTCCTTGAACGGCGCCTGCTCGAAATCGGCGAGCCAGCGGTCCGGCGTCAGCAACGGAAAGTCGGAGCCGAAGAGCACCTGACTGCGCAGCTGCGTGTTCGCGTACTGCACGAGCTGCGGTGGGAAGTAGCGCGGCGACCAGCCGGAGAGGTCGATCCAGACGTTCGCCTTGTGCAGGCAGACCGAGATCGCCTCGTCCTGCCACGGGAACGACGGATGCGCGAGCACGATCTGCAGCTCCGGGAAGTCGGCGGCCACGTCGTCGAGGCACATCGGGTTCGAGTACTTCAGGCGCAGGCCGCCGCCGCCGGGTAGACCGGTGCCGATGCCGCTGTGGCCGCTGTGGAAGAGCGCCGGCAGTCCGGCCTCGGCGATCGCCTCGTAGAGCGGGTACCCCGCGCGGTCGTTCGGGAAGAACTCCTGCAGGTTCGGGTGGAACTTGAACCCGGCGACGCCCGCGTCGATCAGGTCGCGCACGCGCGCGAGCGCGTCGGGCCGCGCGGGGTCGACGCTGCCGAACGGGATCACGACGTCAGGCCGCGTGCGCGCGACGTCGAGGATCTCCTCGTTCGGGATCGGCGGGATGCCGCTGCGCGACTCCCAGTCGACGGTGAAGAGCACCGCGACGAGGTTCCGCTCGGCGTAGTACGCGGCGACATCGTCGACCGTCGGCAGCGGCGTGTCGCTGTGGAAGTAACGCGCCGCGGCGGCCCGCAGCTCGGCCGGCATCGGGTCGTGGCCTTCGCGCGAGCGCTCGGTGTGGACGTGGACGTCAATGGCGCGGACGGACGCGAGGTCGATCACGGCGACGGCACTCCGAGCTGCTCCTGCAGCGCGACGCCCGCGGCAAGCAGGTCCCAGTCGGCGCCGTCGGACCCGATCAGCGAGACGCCGGTCGGAAGGCCGCTGCGCCGGCCGACGCCGGACGGCAGCGCGACGACCGGGAGCCCGACCCAGTTCCAGTAATGCGTCAGCGAGATCTCCGCAGCGTCCGTGAACGGCGCGTCGTACCCGGAGCCTCGGTGACGCGCCACGATCGGCACCGTCGGCTCGACGATCGCATCGACGCGGCGCTCGGCGAACCAGTCGAGCCAGCGCCGGCGATCCTCGCGCCGCTGCCCGTGCGCCGCCTCGAGCTCCTCCGCGCTCAACTTGCGTCGTTCGGCGTGCTCGAGAAAGCCGCGGACGGACGGCCGGTAGCGCTCGCGCCGGTCGGCGAAGGTACTGTGGTGCGCGAGCATCTCGGCGCAGACCGTGTCGAGGAAGGTGACGCCCGGATCGAGATCGACCTCCGGCGGCGCGGCGCCGACGAGCGGCAGCTCCGCGAGCGAGCGCTCGAGTCCCTCGGCGACGTCCGGCTCGAGGTCGCCGATCCGCGGCGAGAGCACGACCCGGCGGAGCGGCCGCCGCTCGGCCGGCGCCGGCGTCGCGGTCATCGCCGCGAGCAGGGGCTCGCAGTCGGCGAGCGTCCGCGCCATCGGGCCGGCGTGGTCGAGCGACGCCGCGAGCGGAAAGATCCCGCGCATCGGGATGCTCCCGAACGTCGGCTTGACGGTCGACGTTCCGCAGAGCGCCGACGGGATGCGCAGGGACCCCGCGGTGTCGGTGCCGGTCGCGGCGGGCACCATCCTCGCCGCGAGCGCCGCCGCAGAGCCGCCGCTCGAGCCGCCGGGCGAGCGCGAGATGTCCCAAGGGTTCCCGACCTGGTCGGTCGTACCGCCGGCGGCGAGCTCGTGCGTGTGCAGGTGCCCGAGCAGCACCATCCCCTGCGCGCACAACCGCGCCCAGACGTCGCAGTCGCGCGCGGGCACGCCGTCGAGCACGCGGCTCGACCCGGTGAGCGGCTTGCCGCCGACGGCGTACAGATCCTTCAGCCCGATCGGGATGCCACAGAGCGCCGGTGCGTCGCCCGCGGCGAGCCGCGCGTCCGCGGCGTCCGCCGCGGCGAGCGCGTCCTCCTCGTAGACGCGGATCCACGCGTTCACCGACGCGGAGTCGCCGTCGAAGCTGTGCGTCCCGTCCCGCTGGGCGATCCGCGCGAGGCACGCCTCGGCGAGCTCGCGCGACGACAGCTCCCGACGCGCAAGCGCGTTCGCGGCCTCCACCACGCCCATGTCCGCGGGATCGGCCATCGGTGCGATATACACGACCCCGTGGCACTGCGCGACACGCCGCCCTTCCGCGCCGATCACGTCGGCAGCCTGCTCCGCCCGCCCGAGCTCCTCCGCGCGCGTGCGCAACACGCCGAGGGCGAGCTCGACGACGCGGGACTGCGCGCCGTGGAAGACGACGCGATCCGCGAGGTCGTGCGCCTGCAGGAAGGCGTCGGCCTGCGCTCGGCCACGGACGGCGAGTTCCGCCGCGCCTCCTGGCACATGGACTTCATCTACCAGCTCGACGGGATCGAAAAGGAAGCCGGGCACATCTCCGTCAGATTCTTCAACCCCGACGGCGAGATCGAGTTCACGCCCGCAGCGCTGCACGTGAACGGCCGGCTCGGCGTTTCCGAGACGATCTTCGGCGACGCGTTCCGCTTCCTGAAGGAGACGGTGACGAGCGCCGTTCCGAAGCTGACGGTTCCGTCGCCGAGCATGGTGCACTACCGCGGCGGCCGCGCCGCGATCGACGAGTCGGTCTATCCCGACCTCGACTCGTTCTGGTCCGACCTGACCGCCGCCTACCGGGAGCAGGTGCGCCGCCTCGGCGAGCTCGGCTGCCGCTACCTCCAGTTCGACGACACGAGCCTCGCCTACCTGAACGACCCGCACCAGCGCGAGTATGTCGCGTCGATCGGCGGCGACCCCGACCGGCAGCACATCGAGTACATCCGCCACATCAACGAGGCGCTCGCGGAGCGGCCGGAGGGAATGGCGGTGACGACGCACATGTGCCGCGGCAACTTCCGGTCCTCCTGGGCCGCCGAGGGAAGCTACGAGTTCGTCGCCGAGGCGCTCCTGAACGAGCTCGACGTGGACGGCTTCTTCATGGAGTGGGACGACGAGCGCTCGGGCGGCTTCGAACCGCTGCGCTTCCTGCCGAAGGGCAAAGTCGTCGTGCTCGGGCTCTTGACGACGAAGCGCGGCGAGCTCGAACGGAAGGACGAGCTGAAGCGGCGGGTCGAGGAGGCGAGCCGGTTCGTCGACGTCGAGCAGCTCTGTCTCTCGCCGCAGTGCGGGTTCTCGTCCACGGTCGAGGGCAACGCGCTCACGATCGACGAGGAGCTCGCGAAGCTCCGCCTGATCGTCGAGACCGCGCAGGAGATCTGGGGCTGATCGGAGCGCGGTGACATCGTGACGGTGCGTCGGCGCGGCGAATGACGCTCGCCACGCTGCTCGTGGACGCGGCGGGGGCGCACGGTGAGCGGCCGGCCCTCGCGCACCGCGGCGCTCGCATCAGCTACCGGGAGCTCGACGCGGCCGCCGCGCGGGCGGCCGGCGCCCTCCGGGAACTCGGCGTCGGGCGGGGCGACCGCGTCGCGTTCGTGCTGCCGAACGAGCCCGCATCCGTTGCCGCCTACCACGGCGCGCTGCAGCTCGGCGCCGTCGTCGTCCCGCTCAACCCGCTCCTGCGTGCGAACGAGATCGGCCAGCGCGTCGCCGACGCCGGTGCGGTTCTGCTCGAGCCGGCGGGGCTGGACGGCCCGCCGGTGGACGCAGTCGCGTCCCTCGCCGACGAGGACGCGGCGGTGATCCTCTACACCTCGGGCACGACCGGTGACCCGCGGCGGACCGAGCTGACCCAGGGCGGCCTACGCCGGGTCACCGAGTACCTCGCGCGCGACGCCCTCGGGTTGCGGGAGGACGACGTGCTCTTCGGCTGCGCGCCGCTCGCGCACGTCTTCGGCATGACGGGCTGCATGAACGGCGCGCTCGCAGCCGGCGCGTGCCTCGCCCTCGTTGCGCGGTTCGAACCGGCTGCAGCGCTGGAGGAGATCGAGCGCGAGGGCGTGTCTGTCTTCATGGGCGTGCCGGCGATGTGTGCGACGCTCATCGCGGCGTCGGAGGCGACCGGTCGGCGTCCGCGACTGCGCCTGGCGCATATCGGCGGCGCGCCGCTGCCCGTCGAGGTGCTGGCCGCCTTCGAGGAGCGTTTCGGCACGGTCGTGCTCGAGGGCTACGGGATGACGGAGGCCGGAGGCCCGCTGACGACGAACCACCACGATCGGCAGCGCAAGCCGGGCTCGGTCGGAACGCCCGCCGCCGGGGCGGAGGTGCGCATCGCGGCCGACGGCGAGGTGCTCGTGCGGGCCTCGTGGCTCAGGGGCGGCCACGACGGCTGGCTCGCCACCGGCGACGTCGGCCGCCTCGACGAGGACGGCTACCTGTTCCTCCTCGACCGCAAGAAGGACGTGATCCTCCGCGGCGGCTACACCGTCTATCCGCGCGAGGTCGAGGAGGCGCTCCACCACCATCCGGCGGTCCGCGAGGCGGTCGTGCTCGGCGTGCCTCACCCGACCCTCGGCGAGGAGGTCGTCGCGCTCGTCGTTCTCGACGGCGACGCCGACGCGGACGACGTGAAGGCATCGGTTCGCGAGCGCGTCGCGGCGTACAAGTACCCGCGGGTCGTCGTTGCGGTGGACGAGCTCCCGCACGGCGCGACCGGCAAAGTGCAGCGAAACGCAATCGACCGCAACGCGCTCGCGCGGCTCGTCGCCCGCTCGTCATGACACGCGCGTGATCGCGAGAGCGCAGACTGTGCCCGAGCGCCCGCCCGCCGGCTACCAGCAGAGCGCCTGACACGGACTTGTTCAGCCTCTTCGGCGAGGTCGCTGCATCAGACAGCGGTAGGGGGACGAAGACGTTCACGACAACGGGCTGCTCAGCACGGTGCCTGCGCGGAGAGCCCCGCGAGCGGCAGCGCGATGCTGAGCTGCGTCCCGCGGGGGTGGTTCGGCGCGAGCGAGATGTCTCCCCCCATCGCCTCGACGATCTGGCGGCAGATGTAGAGGCCGAGTCCCGATCCGCTGACGCCGCTCGTCAGCTCGGGGTCGACGCGGTAGAACCGCTCGAAGCGGCGTCCGCGAGGATCAGGTGCCGGACTGGAGCCCCGACGGACGGAAGTCGCGTTCGCGCGGGGTGACGTCGGCAGCGGCCGCATCTGGGTGATGAACGCCGACGGGAGCGACCAGGTGCAGCTGACGTCCGGACCCGGCGACGACTTCGGCACGGCATGGTCTCCCGGCGGCCGGCAGATCGCTTTCGTCCGCGACTTCGCAAACGGCGATCGCTCGGTCTGGACGATGAACGCCGACGGCTCGGACCAGCATCGTCTGATGGCGATCCCGCTCACGGAGTACGTCGCGACCTGGGGAGTCGCTGCCGGCGACCAGCACGGCAACCACTGAGCACGGGCCGGCATTTCTCGCTCCGCGCGACCCGACCGAAATCCGGGTCGCGCGGAGCGGAGCCGATGCGGAGGGCTCGCTACCCTCGGCCGCCCGCGCCCTTACCCGCCGCTCAGACTCTGTCGGCGAGCCGTTCATACGAGGCGATCAGCACCCTCTTCCCGTCGTCTTGGTGCCGACGAGGTGCAGGTCGTCAGGCGGGACGCCCTCGACGAACATCCTGCGACCTGTTCCCGGCACGAGGGGGTGGATGACCAGCAGGTACTCGTCGGTCCGGCCGCGACCCATCAGTGTCTCGATCAGCTCGCCGCTTCCCATCACGAACAGATCGCCCGCGGTCGGCTGCTTGAGGCCGGCGACGGCGTCGCCCGCCTCGCCGTTCAGGATGGTCGAGTTCGGCCATGGGAGCGGTTCGCGCAGCGACGATGATCTTGGTCATCCTTCGCTCCTCCCGTCACTCGTCTCCGAGCCGTCCTGCTCATCCGCTCGGTAGAGACTGCCGAAGGCGCCGCGATTCATCGCCGACAACGAGGGAGCCGAACAATGGATCCACGCCTTAACGTGATCACGCTCGCCGTCGACGACCTCGAGCGGGCGCTTCTCTTCTATCGCGACGGCCTCGGCCTGCAGACGAACGGCATCGTCGCAGGCGACCTCGTCGACGAGCTGACAGGCGCCGCGGGCGCAATCGTCGTCTTCAAGCTCGAGAGCGGGCTCATCCTCGACCTCTACCCACGTTCCGAGCTCGCCAAGGACGCGGGCGTCCGCGGCGGCACGCCGCAGACCGGCCAGTTCAGCCTCGGTCAACTCGTTGCGAGCCGCGCCGAGGTGGACAGGATTCTCGAACAGGCGGCTGCCGCCGGCGCGGTCGTCACGCCGCCCCATGACCGCCCCTGGGGCATCTACTCCGGCTACTTCCGCGACCCGGACGGACATCTCTGGGAGATCATCTGGAATCCCGGGCAGACCTCAGAGGCGGACTGAGGGGATAGCCGCCCGACGAAGCCGGGGCGCCGTGGGGGAATCGTCGTCATGACGCGCAGCCGTGGTCGGTCGCTTCGGGGCGCACCTCGCAGCGGCAGGCTCCGTCGGCGTGGGTCCGGCGTAGCCTGTCGCCCGGCGATGCGGGCGACCATCGCGTCGGCGGCCGCGAGACCCGCCGCGATCCGATCATGGCCGGGCTGGCCCAACACGACCCCGGTGATCGTCGTCCGCCTGCCGTCGATCCAGCGGACGGACCGGAAGGCGAAGCAGCCGCCGGCTGCGTCGTCCGAGCCGGTCTTGACGCCGACAAAGCCGTCGTGCCCGAGCAGTGTGTCGGTGTTGTGCACGGTGCCGATGACCGGGAGCGTCGCGCTCGGTGTGTCGACGATGCTCGCGAACACCGGCAGGCGCATCGCGCGGTCGACGATGCGCACCTGGTCGGCGGCAGTCGACGCGGTTGCGTCGTCGTAGCCGCTCGGATCGGTGTAGCGGGTGTGGGTCATGCCGAGCGAACGAGCGGCAGCGTTCATCCAGGAGACGAACTCGCTCGCCGAGCCCGCATCCCACCGCGCCAGAACCGCGGCGATGTTGTTCGCCGACGGCAACAACAGCGCCTGCAGTGCCTGCAGCTCGGTCAGCCGCTCTCCTGCGACGACCGGCACGACGGACTCCTGACGTCGGCGCCGACGGTCGGTGTCTGCGACATCGGCGTCGGTGAGCGTGATCGTCGGTCCGTCCTGGGCGAGCTGCAGCGGATGGTCCCGGAGCACGAGATAGGCCGTCATCACCTTCGCGACGCTGGCGATCGGCGCTGCGTGCTGGTTCGGGCCGGCCAAAACCTGCGACTGTCCTCCTCGGACGTACGCGGCTTGGCCCTGGGCCGGCCACACCCACGCGTCGCCGCGCGCACCACGGCGCTCGCTGCGAAGGCCGTCCATCGGTGATGCGGCTGTCGCGGACGAGGACGCGAGCAACCGGTACCCGAGGGCTGCGAGCGCCGCAATCACGACGAGCAGGCCGGCGATGCGGGTCCTGTGGTTCCTGATGGGACGTGCGAGTTCGCGGTTCGTCATACCGCGATTCAAGGCCGCATGACGTTGCGGGCACGTATCCGGTTTTCGATATGCCGGCGATATGCGTTGGCTCTAGCATCGGAGCATGCGGGTCTTGATCGTCGAGGACGAGCCGTACATGGCAGAAGCCATCCGCGACGGCCTGCGCCTGGAAGCGATCGCGGCAGACATCGCGGGCGACGGCGTCAGCGCGCTGGAGCTGCTGAGCTTCAACGCCTACGACATCGCCGTCCTCGACCGAGATATTCCCGGACCGACAGGCGACGAGATCGCCGAACGGATCGTCTCCTCCGGGAACGGCATGCCGATTCTCATGCTCACCGCTGCCGACCGCCTCGACGACAAGACCTCCGGGTTCGAGCTCGGAGCCGACGACTACCTCACGAAGCCGTTCGAGCTCCGGGAGCTCGTGCTCCGGCTCAGAGCGCTCGACCGCCGGCGCGCCCACAACAGGCCGCCGGTGCGAGAGCTCGCAGGTCTGCGGCTGGATCCGTTTCGCCGAGAGGTCTACCGTGACGGCCGCTACGTCGCGCTGACGAGGAAGCAGTTCGCAGTGCTCGAAGTCCTCGTCGCAGCCGAAGGCGGCGTCGTCAGCGCCGAAGAGCTCCTCGCGCGAGCATGGGACGAGAACGCAGACCCGTTCACCAACGCCGTGCGCATCACGGTCTCGGGACTGCGCAAACGGCTCGGCGAACCGTCCATCATCGCCACCGTCGCGGGCGTCGGGTACCGGGTCGATGCCGGAGGAGCCGGTGGATAGAGCCCCCGGTCCGAGCGTTCGGCTCAAGCTCACCCTCAGCTACGCAGGCTTCCTCATGCTCGCCGGCGTCGTTCTGCTCGTCGTCGGGTACGTGTCCCTTTCCCGTGGTGTGCACCCTGGTGTGCTGTTCATGGTGCGCAGCCACAGCGACCTCCTGCGCGACTTCGCCCCGACCGCGGCCCTCGTGCTGGCGTTCCTGCTCGTGTTCGGTCTCCTGGGAGGATGGCTGCTCGCCGGCCGCATGCTCGCACCGCTGACGCGCATCACGGAGGCCACACGCATCGCTGCGAACGGATCGCTCTCCCACCGGATCGAGCTGGCAGGCCGCAGAGACGAGTTCCGGGAGCTCGCCGACGCGTTCGACGCCATGCTCGCCCGGGTCGAGGCTCACGTCGTCGAACAGCGGCGATTCGCGGCCAACGCCTCCCACGAGCTGCGCACGCCGCTGGCGATCACGCAGACGCTGCTCGACGTCGCCCGCAACGACCCGAACCGCGACACCGGCGAGCTCGTCGACCGCCTCCACGCCGTCAACGCCCGAGCGATCGACCTCACCGAAGCGCTGCTCCTGCTCAGCCGCGCCGAGCGACGGTCCTTCACGCGAGAACATGCCGACCTGTCCCTCATAGCGGAAGAAGCCACCGAGACGCTTCTCCCCCTCGCGGAAAAACGCGGCCTCACCATCGAGACGTCCGGCGCCATGACGCCCGCCGTCGGCTCACGCGCGCTGCTGCTGCAGATGACGACGAACCTCGTGCACAACGCGATCGCCCATAACCTGCCCGAACAGGGCACCGTCTGGATCACGACGGGCGTTCATCGCGAGAATGCGGTGCTCACCGTCGAGAACACCGGCGACCAGCTCGATCCCCAACTGGTCGCCACACTTGCCGAGCCCTTTCAGCGTGGCACCGAACGTATACGCAACGATCACGCGGGCGTCGGCCTCGGCCTGGCAATCGTCAAGAGCATCGCGCAGGCACACGACGGCACCCTCGTCCTCACCCCCCGGCCCGCCGGCGGGCTCCGCGTCACGGTGCAACTACCCGCCGCGCCGCCGACCGGCGTCGCCGCGTGAGGTCGCACGCCTGGAGAAAGGACCTGACCGTTGACGCGCTTGGTATGGGCAATCGAAGCGCACACGATTCCGGAGCGGCCGCCGCTGAAGCTGGCCGCCGGAGACGTCGTCCGTGTCGGCGAGCGAGACACCGAGTGGCCGGCATTCCTCTTCGTCACGTGCGAGGCGGGAAGCGGGTGGGTTCCGTCGCGTTGTCTCTCGGCCGACACGGGAAAGGCCGAGGTCGTCGCGGCGTACGACACGACAGAGCTGCCGACGTCGGCCGGGGAGGTGCTCGAGGTGGTCGAGGTCGACGACGAGGCAGGCTGGCTCTGGTGCCGGTCGACCTCGGGCCGCGAAGGCTGGGTGCCGACCCGGACGCTCGCCCGGCTGGACGCGAGTCGAAGAAGCTGACCTAAGATCGCGGTGTGCCGGCCTTCGCCGCCGAGTTCCGGGCCTGCCTGAGCGAGGTGCTGCGCGGCCCGGTGCCTGAACCGGCCGACGCGGACGATCCCGTCCACTTCTTCGGGCAGTGGCTCGCGGAACGCAACCTCGGCCTTGTACCGATCGCCGAGGCGGCCGCGTTCGCCTGGCCCGGACAGTGGATCGCCCTCGTTCGGGACGGAGCGGACGAACACGCCCTGGTGATGTTCGGATCGCCGTCGGGTGTCTGGCTCGACCCGGGCAACGGCTCCCACGCCGGCGCCCGCATCGAGGCGGGATGGGTCGTGACGCCGCTCGACCTCCGCCTGCCGGCCGGACAGCCGTACGGCACGACGTCGGCCGTCGGAACGGTCGCGGCGATCCTGATCGCGCCCGACGCGGAGGCTCCGCTCGCGCGTGTCGACGAGGCCGAGGCGCTCGCCGGCCGCGGGCTCGCGGGCGACCGCTACGGCGCAGGCCGCGGAACGTTCAGCGGACCCGGCCGTGGGTACGAGCTCACGCTGGTCGAGGCGGAGGTCCTCGACGAGATCGAGCTGCCCTGGGAAGACGCACGTCGGAACATCGCCACTCGCGGCATCCGGCTCAACGGCCTCGTAGGCCGGCGCTTCCGGATCGGCCGCGTCGAGTGCATCGGCCGCCGGCTCGCCGAACCATGCGCCCACCTCGAGAAACTCGCAGGGCCCGGGCTCCTGCGACCACTCGTCCACCGCGGCGGTCTCCGAGCAGACATCGTCACCGGCGGCGTCATCCGCCTCGGCGACGAGGTCGAGCCGATTCGCTAGCGACGCCGGCGCGTCATATTCGACGGCGTCCGGCGCAACCCGCGACGCCGGACGACCTTGGCCTGCGCCCGGCAGCGGTGCATGATGACGCTGTTCGAAGGTTCGCGGAGATGACAACCACGCGATGAGGCGTTCGACCGCGGAGGGCGCCCCTCCACCGCCCGCCGAAGGAGGCAACCATGGCTCAACGTGAAGAGATGAGGCCGGAGCGCCCCGTCGGGCTTCTGAGCGGCTTCAAGAACTTCCTCATGCAGGGCGACATCATCATCATCGCCGTCGGCCTCGTGATCGCGCTCGCCTTCAGCACGCTGATCAAGGCGTTCACCGACAACGTCATCACGCCACTCGTGAACGCAGCCGGAAGCGGCGGCACCACCGGTCTCGGCTTCCACGTCAACGGCCAGCTGGTCAACATCGGCGCGTTCATCTCCGCGATCGTCTACTTCATCATCTTCATGGCGGTGATCTACTTCGCCATCGTCGTGCCCTACCGCGCCTACCAGCGGCGGCGCGGGGTCACGGTATTCGGCGATCCCCCGCCGGCCAAGAGCTGCCCGGCATGCCTCTCGGAAGACCTTCCGATCGCGGCGACGAAGTGCCGCTACTGCGGTAGCAGCATCTAAGAAGAGACCGGGGTCGCGGTAGGGCTCACGCGCGTCAGCCCGATCCGGGCTCGCTGCGCGCACAATCGCGCACATGCTTCCTCGGAGTGTTCTCCGCCGCCACGCCTCGGACGAGTCCCCCGAGGTGACGAACCCCGAGCTCTTCTTCGACCTCGTCTACGTGTTCGCGATCACCCAGCTCTCGCACACGCTGCACGCGCACCTCGACGGGCGCGGCGCGCTCGAGACGCTCGTGCTGTTCGACCGTGCGCGTGCTGTTGCTCGCTCTGATGCTGGTCAGCCTCGTGATGTCGGCTGCAATCCCGCAGGCTTCGGCAACCGCGGCGCGGCGTTCGCGGCGGCCTACGTCGGTTTGCAGCTGCTGCGCAGCAGCTTCATGGTCGCAGCCTTCCGCGGCCGGCGGATGGGCCACAACGATGCGCAGCTGCTCGTGTGGTCTGCGATCGCGGGCGCGCTGTGGCTCACCGGTGCCTTCTGCACGGCGACGCCCGGCTCGGTGTCTGGATTGCGGCAGTCCTCGTCGACTACGCGGCGCCGCTGCACGGCTTCGCGCTGCCTCGTCTCGGGCGAACGCCGATGCACGACTGGACGCTGGCCGCGCCGCACCTCGCCGAGCGAAATCAGCTCGTGCTCCTGATCGCACTCGGCGAGTCGATCCTCGCCGTCGGCGCCACCTTCGCCGGAACTCACTGGACGACAGGCGCCGGAGCCGCCTTTGTCAGCGGCTTCGTGGCCACCGCCGCTCTGGTGGATCTACTTCGGCCGAGCCGGCGAGGCGGCGCGCACCGTCGAGCGAGCGTCCGACCCCGCCCGAGTCGCACGCGGCGGCTTCGCCTACGCGCACGCGATCATGGTCGCCGGCGTGCTCGTCTTCGCCGTCGGGGTCGATCTCACGATCGCAGAGCCCTCCGCGCAGAGCGCCTGGCGAGCCGCAGCGACGATCCTCGGCGGCGCCGCGCTGTACCTCGGCGGCAACGCGCTCTTCAAGCGCTCGATCGCCGGGAGCATTCCGCCATCCCGCATCCTCGGCCTCCTCGCAGTCGGATGCCTGGTTCCTCTGAGCGTCGTCGTCGATCGCCTTTTCCTCGTCGTCCTCGTGACGCTGGTGCTGCTCGTCCTCGCCGGCCTCACGACACGGTCGCACCAAGCCGACTGATCCGATTCAGTCGTAGTTGCGGACGACGCGCACGCTGAGGACGAGCATGATCGCTCCCGCGGCGACGATCACGAGGTAGCCGAGCCCGATCGTCTGCCAGCGGAGGTGGACAAGGATGAGCGAGCGGAGCGCTTCCATGATGTAGGTGACCGGATTGATCGTCGCCGCGATCTCCATCGGGTGGGTGAGCATGTTGCGCGGCACGAAGTTCGGCGTCAGGAACAGCAGCGGGAAGAACACGAGACCCGCGGAGTTGGTGGCGGCGGCGCTGCGGGTCTTCAGCGCGATGATCTGCATGAAGCCCGAATAGACGACGGCCCAGCCGGCAGTCAGCGTGATCAGCAGGACGAAGCCGAGGGGGCCGCTCGCGATGCGAATCCCGAAGGCGAGCCCGAGCAGGACGATCACCGCCGCGATCAGCAGCGCCTTCGATCCCTCGGCGATCAGGCGGCCGAGAACGATTGCGCTCCGACGCACCGGGGTTGCTCGCAGCTTGTCGAAGTAGCCGCCCTCGATCTCCTCGACGAGGAACAGGGCCGCCGCGCCGAAGGATGCCGCGAGCAGCATCGAGCTCGGCAGCTGGAACGCGCCGTACCCCTGGCCGTGCAGGAAGGCGGTGGTCGAGCCGGGGAAGATGCGGGCGGCCTGGCCGACGTTGACGACGAGGAAGAAGAGCGGGATGAAGAGCGACGGCACGATCACTTCCGGCGTGCGCGTGGCCTCGCGGAGTGCGCGCCGTCCGAGCACGAGCGTGGCGGTCATGCCTTCACCTCCTGCACCTCGCCCGCGAGCCGGGTGCGCGTACGCCCGGTCGCGTCGAGGAACACGTCGTCGAGGGTCACGTCTCCTGCGAGTCCGAGACGCTGTCGCAGCTCCGCCTTGAGCTGAGCCGGCGTTCCTTCGCGGACGATGCGGCCGCCGTCGATGATCGCCAGCCGGTCGCAGAGCTGGTCTGCCTCCTCCAGATACTGGGTGGTGAGAAAGACGGTCTTGCCGCGCTCGTTGATGCGCCGCACCTCCTCCCACACCGTCACGCGGCTGGCCGGGTCGAGCCCCGTCGTCGGCTCGTCCAGGAAGAGGACGTCCGGCTCGTGCACGAGCGCGGAGGCGAGATCCAGCCGCCGCTTCATGCCGCCGGAGTAGCTCTTGATCCGGCGATCCGCTGCGTCGGTCAGCTCGACCAGCTCGAGCAGCTCCTCCGCCCGGCCTCGCGCCGCGTCCGCGGAGAGATCGAACAGCCGACCCTGCAGGACGAGAAGCTCGCGACCGGTCTGGCGCTGGTCGAGGCCCGCCTCCTGCAGCGCGACGCCGATCCGCTTCCGCACCGCGTCCGGCTCGCGGGCGACGTCGATGCCCGCGACGCACGCGCTGCCCGACGTGATCGACAGCAACGTGGTCAGCATCCGCACCGTCGTCGACTTACCGGCGCCGTTCGGACCGAGGAACCCGAAGATCTCGCCGTGCTCGACCCGCAGGTCGACGCCGCGCACCGCCTCGACGGTGCCGGAGCGGCCGCGGTAGGTCTTCACCAGCCCTTCCGCTTCGACCGCCGCGGCGCGCCGGCGTCGGACCGGCAGGGCATTTGCTCGATCCATCATCTCGGTCACGTTCGCGGCTCCTCCGTTCACCGGTTGCTTGGACGTTCGCTGCGCTCGAAAATCATCGCCGGCTCGGAGGAAGCGACCGACTTCCTGCTGCAGCCGAAAGCACATGATGCTCGTTGCCGGTCTCGCGGCGTGAGAAGGTTGGAACGTGGACGATCCCCCCGCCGCGACGCACGATGAGCCGATCGTGATCGTCGGGCCGCTCGCACTGTTGGCGTTCCTGCTCGCCGTCCGCGCGCTGCGGAGGCGATCGCTGCGGGCGGGAGCATTCGCGGTCGCGATCGCCGGCGTCGAGACGTCGTGGCCGCCGTACCGGAGATTGCTCCGACAGCCGTGGTTCCGAGACTTCGACGTCGTCACGATCTTGCGGGACCGCGGGGCCGAGTAGCGCAGTGCGCGGCGGGCGAGGGGCGCCTGGTCAGGCGCCCCTCGCCGACCAACCATCAGCGAGCCTGGTCGACCAGGCCGACGGCGCGGAAGGTGAGCACCTTGTCTCCTGCGCCGCTGACGAAGGCGAGGTGTCCCCGCCCCGCGAGATGCTTGTAGGCGCCGGTGCCCCCGGCGACCTTCCATGTCCCCGTCGTGATGAAGTAGCCGTTCCCGGAGTTCACCCAGGTGATGCGCTCGCGCCAGGTGAGCGAGCCGCGCTTGCCGACGAACGTTGCGAGCGGATTGTCGATCTCGACCGACTCGCCGTCGCGGCGAACGAACTTCTGCGTCCAGCAGCACCAGGAGGTGGATCCGGAGTCGCGCGCGACCGGGCCGGAGGTGAGCGGCGTCAGCGTCATCTTGCCGGGATTGCCGTTCGCGTAGACGAACGCGATCTGCTGTTGCGTCGCCGCCCCGCCGGACGCGACGCCGGCCACGACGGCCGCGGCGACGAGAGCCGCGGTCGCGATGAGCTTCTTGTGCATGGCGTGCTCCTTTCGGGCTCGAGGTTTGTCCGGGCGGAGCGTGGACGAACGCGCTGAGGGCGGACTGAGGCGCGGCTGAGTCAGCGGATGCAGATGTATCCGTTCGCGGGTGCGACCGTCACCCAGATGCTTCCGGCGCCCGCCGTCATCGACGTGAGGCACTGGCCGCCGGCGGTGGGGAGCGCCCGCGCCACGGGGATCCGCCGGATCGGGCCGCCCTCGACCTCCTGCCGGTACACCGCGCCGGTCGGCCAGTCGTACCACCAGAGTGCCCCGAGCGTTCCTCGGTCCTCCTCCCAGCCGGGTGGACCGACGACTCCCACCGAGCCGTTGAGATGAAGCGTCGACGGATCGATCGAATCGGCGACCCCGCCGTCGCCGCTCACCCTGACCCAGAGATCGCCGCCGCGCGGCATGACCTCGGGTCTCGCGGCACGCGAATGGGCGAGCACGACGAGGCTTCCGTGCAGACGAGCCGACCGAGGGTCGATTCGGTAGAGCGTCGCGGTCGCCGAGCTCACGACCCATACCGCGCCGTAGCCGTAGGCGATCGAGTCGACCCGCGCCGACGCCGGAAGACCCTTCGCCGCAGTCGCCGTGCCGTCGGCCGGATCGACGCGCTCCACCGCGTAGCCGCGCGCGCGGTGCCCGACGACCCAGATGCCTCCCCCGCCGACTGCGACTCCGGTGGGCGTGAAGTCGAGCGGATACTCGCGTCGTTGGTGCCCGTGGACGGGCAGATGCGTGAGCAGCGGCGTGCCGCTGTTGCCTCCGCTGATAAACCACGCGCCCGAGGCGTCTGCGTCCAGCACCGGTCCCGAGAACGTGGAGCAGCATTCGTCCGGCACGGGGACGGTCGTCGTGGTGAGCACGCGGTTCGTGCTCGCGTCGATCTCCGAGACCGTGTCGTCACCGCGGTTGTAGACCCAGACGGTGCGGCCGCCCGCCGCGGCGACGACCGGGTCGTAGCCCACGTCGACGACCGCGCTGACGCGATTCGTCGCCGGGTCGATCCGGGCAAGCGTGTCCCCACGCGCGAGCAGCGGGGCAGCCGCCCGCGCGGGCTTCCCTGAGCGGTCGAAGAGGAGAGCCGCGGACACGGCGGCAACGAGCAGCGCGAGCACGACCGCGGCCGGAAGAAGCAGCGGCTTCCGTCGCTCGAGGAGGCCCCGCGGGCCGAACCCGAGCGCTTCCTCGGCAGCGGCGACGAGCGCCGCACCGGTGGCGTACCGCTCCTCCGGCTCCTTCGCCATCGCGCGTGCGATCACGGCGTCGATCGCTTCCGGCAACTCGAGCCGCCGGCGGCTGGCGCGGGGCGGCTCTTCCTCGAGATGTGCCCACGCGACGGCGAGCCGTGAGCTGCGGGGGAAGACGGCCTCGCCGGTCAAGCACTCGTACAGCAGGCAGCCCAGCGAGTACACGTCGGCACGCCCGTCGACGTGCCTGCCTTCCAGTTGCTCGGGTGCGAGGTAGGCCGGCGTGCCGACCGTGCGGTCGTCGCCGATCTCGCCGGACCGGTCCTCGAGACGTCTGGTGAGGCCGAAGTCGGCGAGATAGACGTGCTCCGTCTGGTCGAGCAGGACGTTGGAGGGCTTCACGTCTCGGTGCACGAGCCCGCGCGCGTGCGCCGCGTCGAGCGCGGAGGCGATCTGCCTGCACATCGCCAGGGCCCGCGGCGGATCGAGTGCCCCCTCGCTGCGCAGGAGCGATCCCAGGTCGGTGCCGTCGACGAGTCGCATCGCGAGGTAGACCTGGCCGTCGACATCACCGGCGTCGTAGATCGGGACCACGTTCGGATGCTCCAGCGACATGACGAGCTCCGACTCGCGTGCAAAGCGCTCACGGAATCGCTCGTCCCGCGCGAGCGACGGCGCGACCAGCTTCAGCGCAACGGTTCGCTTGAGCCGGAGGTCGTAGGCGCGGTAGACGACGCCCATGCCGCCCCGGCCGGTCAGCTCCTCGATTCGGTAGCCGACGAAGTCGGAGCCGACGACTGCGACGGTGTCGGTAGGCGGCTCGATCACTCACCGTCCCTTGCGGGATGCGTGGATCGTAGGCATCGGCCGGCCCAACCTCCAACATCGCGCTGAGGTCGCGCTGAGGCGGTTCTGAGCCGAAGAGCCTGGTACGGTCGCCGGCGAGGGCAGCGTGGACTTCCGGATCCTAGGACCGCTCGAGGTCGTGGACGGAGACCGTCCGGTCACGCTCGCGGGCGCAAGGATGCGCGCGCTGCTCGTCTTGCTGCTGACGTCGGCGAACGAGGTCGTGTCGGCGGATCGGCTGATCGACGAGCTCTGGGGCGCACGGCCGCCGCGTGCGGCCGCGAACGCGCTTCAGTACCACGTCTCCCGGCTGCGCAAGGCGCTCGCGCCCACCGATGTGATCGCGACGCGGGAGCCGGGGTACCTGATCACCGTCGAGCCCGAACAGCTCGACCTCCTGCGTTTCGAGCGGCTCGTCGCCGACGCGCAGAACGCGCCGCCGGAGACGGCCGCGCGGATCCTGCGCGACGCGCTCGCGCTCTGGCGGGGCCCGGCACTCGCCGATCTCGAACGGGAGCCGTTCGCACGGGCGGAGATCGCGCGGCTCGCGGAGCTTCGGGTCGGCGCGCTCGAGCAGCGGATCGCGGCGGACCTCGCGCTCGGGCGCCGCGCGGAGCTCGTCGGCGAGCTCGAGGCCCTCATCCGCGACCACCCGTATCGGGAGACGCTTCGCGCGCAGCTGATGTTGGCGCTCTACGGCGCGGGCCGGCAGGCCGAGGCGCTCGAGGTCTACCGCGAGACGAGACGGCTGCTCGTGGGCGAGCTGGGCATCGAGCCCGGCCCGGCGATCCAGCAGCTCGAGCAGGCGATCCTCCGGCAGGACCCGCAGCTCGACTCACCGACGGCGCCGGTCGGAGATCGACCTGCGCCGCGCGGGTCGATCACCGTGTCCCTACGGGAGGCCGACCCGGTCGAGGGCCTGCTGGCGATCGCAGAAGCGCTCGCGCGTGAACCGCCGCGCGAGCTCATCCTCGCCCGTCTCGTGGAAGCAGAGGACCGGCTCGCGGCGGTGACGGCCGAGCTGGCCGAGCGGCGACGCGAGCTCGCGGCCCGTGCGGTCTCGTCCCGCGTCGCCGCGTACACGACGAGCGAGCCGGGGGCCGACACCGTGCTGCTCGCGACGCAGTACGACTCGGACCTCCTGCTCCTCGCCGCGTCAGCCGACCTCGTCGAGAGCGGGGAGCTCTCCGGCGAGCTGATGACGGTGCTCGAGCAGGCACCCTGCGACGTCGCCCTCCTCGCGGGAAGCGCCGGTCCGGGCTCGTCTGGTCCGATCGTGACGCCGTTCGGCGGGATCGAGCACGAATGGTCGGCGATCGAGCTCGCCGCCTGGCTCGCAGGCGCGCTCGGGACGACCCTCCGGCTCGTGGGGACGAAGGCCGACGACAGCCGCGGCCGCCGCGACGCGAGCAGGCTGCTCGCGCGCGCCTCGCTCCTCGTCCAGCAGGTCGTCGGCATCGTCACCGAGCCGGCGCTCGTTCCTGCCGGCACGGCGGGCGTGCTGGAGGCGGCGGCCGACGGGCGCCTGCTCGTGATCGGCCTCTCCAACCGCTGGCGCGCAGAGGGCATCGGCCCTGCCCGGGCGGCGGTCGCCGCCGCCGCCGGCGTGCCCACGCTCTTCGTGCGACGCGGCCCTCGCCCGGGCGGGCTCGCACCGAGCGAGACGCTCACCCGCTTCACCTGGACGCTCGGATCGCCGTAGCCCGGTCAGCCGCGCTGCGACGAGCCGTGCAATGGGCGGCGGACGTCGATCGCCGCGGCCGCGAGGATCGCCGCAACCGCGACCGCGAGCGGCCAGGTCGTCCAGCGGCGCTCGCCGAAGCCGCCCCAGACCGCGCCGCCGAGGAACGCCGTCCAGACGGCGACGTGCAGAGCGAGCCGTCGAAGCGATTGCGGGCGGTCGCCGAGGTCGAGCTCGTCGCGGAGGTAGCTGCCGCGCCCCGCGGGCGGCGGAGCGAGCACGTTCACGAGCTCCTGGCCGAACGTGGTCAGCAGGCCGGAGACGTAGGTCGTGCGTAGGGTCCGCCCGAACGCCTTCGTCAGGCTGGCCGTCTGCGTCCCCATCGCGAGGATCGCGAGGGTGAGGAGCGTGTAGAAGCCGCCGATCGCGTGATCAGGTGCGGTGTTGTGCCGGATGATGCGGCGGCCGTCGACCATCAACGCGGCGATCACCGCTGCCTCGAGCACGAGCGTCGGCGCCGCCGTGGAGCGTAGACCGCGCCGAGCGGCGAGCTCGATGGCCGCGGTCGCGATCACAATCGCGGCGACGAAGGCCGCAACCGCGACGGCGAGCGGCAGCACGGCGGCGCCGTTGCCCCGGCCGACCGCGATCCCGAGCTTCGTCGTGTTGCCGGTCATGTTCGCGGTGAAGATGTGGTGGAGGACGATGAAGCAGACGGCGTCGACGCTGCCGGCGGCAAGGGCGAGCAGCAGCGCCGTCGCCGCCTGCGCCTGCCGCTCGCTCATCGGGCGGCGCAGAAGCCGTAACGCGCCTTCGTCTCGAGCTCCATCGGCGACCTTCCACTCCTTCCCGCCCCCGCTCTTCCCGGGACGGCCCCGAAGATCACTCCCTACGCGGGATACTCATCCTTGCGATAGGTGAGCGGGCCGTCGGGTTCGGGCTTCGGCGTGCGCTCCAGCAGGAAGTTGAAGAACGGAGCGACGAACGGGTCGGGCGCGGTCACGGTGTAGGTGTGGTAGACGGTGCCGTTCTCGCGCGCGAAGGCGATGTAGCCGGGCGCCTCGCGCAGGCCGTCCTTCAGCTCGGCGCCGACCTGCGTCGCCCAGAACGCGAGCCAATCCGGCGGGTCGTCGATCAGGGCCTTCACCGCGGGGATCTGCTGTGCCTGGTCCTCGGTCAGGGCGAGCCCGAAGTCGAAGGCGAAGTCGGTCGCGTACGTCGACACGTACGGGAACTGCCAGCCCATCCGCTTCCGGTACGCGGCCAGGCGATCGATCGGCGCGCGCGAGAAGCAGATGAAGGTCACATCCCGCTTGTTCAGGTGGATCAGGCCGCCGTCGAACCCGTCGGCGAGGCTCGTGCAGCCCGGGCAGGCGCCGAGCTCGTACTCGGGCCCGTACATGATGTTGTAGGCGAGCAGCTGGGAGCGGCCCTCGAAGAGCTCGGCGAGCGTCTGCTTGCCGGACTCCGTGTCGAACACGTACTCCCGCTCGACCGGGACCCAGGGAAGGTCGCGCCGCTTCCGCTTGATCACCTCGTTCTGCTCGGCATGCGCGGCCTCGAGCTTCGCCAGCTCCTCGCGCGCCGACTGCCACTCCTCACGCGTTCCGACCTTGTGCTCGGACACCTCTCGCACCTCCTCTCGATTGTCACGAATTACGACGGATCTCGGAGCCCGAACTCATCGCCGCGTAGACTCGGCGACGTGTCTGGCGCACCGGCGACGGCGGGTCGGGACGCGCTCGCAGAGCGGCTCTTCCAGGCCGCGGTCGCGACGTTCGATCTCTACGGCGTGTACATCGGCGACCGGCTCGGCCTCTACCGGGCGCTCGCGGACCTCGGCGCCCCGACGGCGGCCGCGCTCGCGCAGGCAGCGGGTATCGACGAGCGGTACGCGCGCGAGTGGCTCGAGCACCAGGCGGCGAGCGAGATCCTCGGCGTCGAGAACCCGGAGGCAGACGCCAGGGAACGACGCTTCTTTCTGCCGCCGGGACACGACGAGGTCCTGATCGACGAGACGAGCCTCGACTTCAGCGCGTCGCTCGCGCAGGCTGCGGTCGCCTGCGCTCGACCGATCGACGCGGTCGTCGACGCGTTCAGAAGCGGCACCGGCATCACCTTCGGCGGATACGGCCCGGATGGGCAGCAATCGCAGTCGCGCTCGACTCGTCCGATGTTCGAGCAGTTGCTCGGCAGCACCTGGTTGCCGTCGATCCCGGAGGTCCACGCGCGGCTCGCAGCCGACCCGCCGGCCCGCGTCGCCGACGTCGCGTGCGGCTCCGGATGGTCGAGCATCTCGCTCGCGCGTGCGTACCCGAACGTCACGGTCGAGGGGATCGACCTCGATTCCGCGTCGATCGAGCAGGCACGGCGAAACCTCGTCGGCAGCGGCGTCGAGACGCGCGTCCGCTTTCACCATCGTGATGCCGCCGATGCGGCTTTCGCCGAACGCTTCGACCTCGTGACCATCTTCGAAGCGCTGCACGACATGCCGCGCCCTGTCGACGTCCTGCAGACGATCCGCGGCATGTTGAGCGACGATGGATTCGTGTTGATCGCAGACGAACGCACCGAGGAGACGTTCACCGCACCGGCAAGCGACCGGGAGCGCCTGTACTACGGCTTCAGCATCATGTCTTGTTTACCGAGCGGAATGGTCGGCCCGGATCCCGCAGGCACAGGAACGCTGATGCGGCCGAACACGCTCCGGCGCTACGCCGTCGAGGCCGGCTTCACGCGTATCGAGATCCTGCCGATCGAAAACGATTCCTGGCGCTTCTACCTGCTCGCCGCCGCCGAAGCGGCGAACGAGTCGACCGCCCCGTGAACACGGAAAGGCCGGTGCGCGACTCACGCGACGGCTTTAGCCGATGCGGTGGCGAAGCCACCAGAGGGCGGCGACGAGGAGCGCCGCGGCGAGGCCGGCGAAGATCGCCGCCTCGATCCCCTGGAAGAGCCAGAACCTGCTCGCCGGCTGGTAGACGGCGACGTTGTAGATGTGATGGGCGCTGAGGCAGCGGCCGGCTGCGAGCTCGGGACGGCTGACGCAGGAGGCGATGATCCGCTCGGCGCCCGCGAGCGGCCGGCCGCGCGCGTCGCTCGGTCCGCTGACGAGCTGCCAGGCGCGGTCGAGGTTCGTGGGGCCTTCGGCCGGCGCCTGCCAGACGACCTTGATCGGTGCGAGATAGTGCTCGCGCACCCAGGTCTGGAACGAGATGCGCAGCGCGAAGAAGGCGAGCAGTCCGCCGCCGGTCGCGACGATCGTGCGCCGCGTGAAGACGCCGAGCGCGATCACGAGTGAGAGCGCGAGCAGCGCGTAGGCGTAGGGAACGATTCCTTCGAAGTCGAAGACGTTCGGCTCCATCCGGCCCTGCACGTGGTCGAGCGGCTCGCGCCACCACGTCAGGAGCACCGTCAAACCCGCCGTCGCCACGAGCCCCGACGCGTAGATGGTGGCGAGCTTGACGGAGAGCCAGCGGCGCTTCGTGATGCCCTGCGTCCAGCTGAAGCGGAACGTACCGTGCTCGAGCTCGAGGACGAACGGGGCGGCGAAGAGCACGCCGAAGAGCCCGGGAATGAAGTTGAGCCAGGGAACGATCGGGCCTGCGTGCTCGAAGCGGTGCAGGAAGTCGTTGACGATGCCCCCGCAGCCGGCCCCGTTCGCAGCGGTGTGGTCGACGCAGGCGGCGGCGCCGCTGCCGCTGTAAACCGAGGCCATGTGCAAGCCGAGCGGCAGCAGCAAGGCGCAGGCAAGCAGAAGGAGCGCCGCGGTCAGCGCCGTCTCGACCCGCTGCTGCCGCCAGGTGAGCCAGATCACGACGCGACCTCGCGGTCGGCCGGTTCCGCGACGCCGCCGCGGGAGGCCCGCGCGAGATATGCGAGGACGACCTCTTCGAGGCCGACCTCGCTGACGCTCCACCGCGCGTCGTACAGGTGGCCGTTGCTGCGAACGAGGAGGTTCGTCTGCCGCTCGCTGTGGCTCTCCTGCAGAACCGCTCCGACGCGTGTGCCCGCACCCTCGCAGCGTGGGCCGATCAGCCGCTTGTGCGTTTCGAGCAGGTCGTCGATGTCGCCTGCGAGCTGCACGTGTGCGTTGGCAAGAACGACGATGTGATCGCAGACGCGCTCGAGGTCCGAGATGATGTGCGACGAGAGCAGCACCGTCAGCTCGTCCTCGGCGACGGCCTCGAGCAGCGACTGGAGAAAGTCACGCCGGGCGAGCGGGTCGAGCGACGCCACCGGCTCGTCGAGGATCAGAAACTCGGGCCGCTTGGCGAGCGCGAGGCTGAGCGCAACCTGCGCCTGCTCCCCGCCCGAGAGCGAGCCGGCCTTCCGCTCGAGTCCCAGGCCGACACGTCGCAAACGCTCGCACGCGACCCGCTCGTCCCAGCTCGAGTTGAGCTTTGCGCCGACGTGCAGCAGCTCGGCGAGCGTGAAGCCGCGGTAGAGCGGATGATCCTGCGCGACAAAGCCGACCCGCGGCAGGATCTCGGCCGCCGCGGAGCGCGGCGGGTAGCCGAGCGTGAGGACTCGGCCGGCGCTCGGCTCGGTCAACCCGACCGCGAGATGCAGCAACGTCGTCTTGCCGGCACCGTTCGGCCCGACGAGCGCCGTCACCCGCCCGCGCGGAATCGCGAGCGTGCAGTCGCGGAGCGCCCAGGTCGAGCCGAAGCGCTTGCCCAGGCCGGTCGCTTCGAGCGCGGCAGAGCTCATGCGGCCTCCTCAAAAAAAGCTGCCCGCAGGGTCGTCGCGAACAACGCCGCGATCGCCTCCTCGTCCAGTCCGGCCTTGCGCGCGCTCTCCATCCAGCGCGCGAGCGCACGCTGCACCGTCTCGTGGTTCTCGAGCGGCGTCACGCTCGGAAGGCTCGCGACGATGAACGTGCCCTGGCCGCGGCGTCCCTCGACGATCCCCTCGATGTCGAGCTCGCGGTAGGCCTTCAACACCGTGTTCGGGTTGATCACCAGCTTGGCCACGACGTCCTTCACCTTCGGCAGCTGATCGCCCGGTTGCAACAGACCGACCTGGAGCGCCTGTTTCACCTGCTGGACGAGCTGGCGATACGTGGGGACGCCCGAGCGGGCATCGAGATGGAACTCGATCATCGATCCGCCCAACTCTCTATAACTACTTCCATAGATAAAGATACTTGCACGCCTGCGACGCGCTGTCAAGCGCGCGCCCGCGTCCGTATCAGGGGGCCGAGCGGAGACCGGCGGCCGTCGCGAGCACGTTGGCCGGGTAGCCCGGGAGCGCCTCCGTGAGCGAGCGCGTGCCGATTGCGGCGTCGAGGTTCCAGGGTGCTCCGAGCCGCACCCAAAGCGGCCGGTTGAGGCCGAAGCGGAGCGACTTGCCGGCCGGCAGCGTCCCCCGGTAGATCGTCGGCCCCGCGCTCGAGCCGAGCCGGACCCACACCCAGCAGCTGCCGCGGGTCGCGGTGAGCACGAGCGTGCGCGCCGCCTTCCTCGCCGGCCCGGCGCGGCCTGCGTGGTGGTGGGCAGGCGACGCCGTCCTCGGGCGACCGTGCCCGAGCGTCGCCGAAGTGCCGAGGTGGCCCCCGCTCCCGCCCGGCCGGCTCAGCTGCCACGCCCCGACCGCGGCCAGCGCGACGATCGCGAGCAGCCCGGCGAGCAGGAGACCGAGCTTCCCGGAGAGCAGCCGAGACCGGGTCTCGTGCCGCCTCGCCGGGGGGCTCGGTACCGGCGTCTCGGGCGGCCGGAAGCGGCGATCGTATTCGGTTGTGTAGAGGTCGCTGTCGAGGCCGAGAAAATCGGCGTACTCGCGTAGGAAGCTCCGCCGATACGGATCGGGCGGCAGTTGCTCGAACCGTTCCTGCTCGAGCGCTTCCAGCTGCTGCACCCGGATGCGGGTGGCCCGTTCGACCGTGGCCAGCTCGAGCTTTCGGCGCCGGCGCGCCTCTCGCAAACTGGTGCCGATCTCGAGCATTCCAGGATTCCCTGCGGCTTCCGTCGCCTATTGTCACCGACCGCGCGCCGCGGTGCGCTCAGCCTTCGCGTAGATACGCGAGCGACAACCCGGCGCCCCGGCGTCCGTGGGTGGTGCCGGCACCACTCTCGAGCGGGTGGCCGCCGTACCACGCGGTTCCTTCTTTGGGAGGAGATGCAGTTCGTCCCTGCGGCCGAGGCGCAGCCGCCGGCAGCTGAGTACGGTGGCTCCATGATCGAAGCCATCAGTCTCACGAAGGATTACGGCGAGAAGCGTGCGGTGAACGAGATCTCGTTCAACGTTCGTCCGGGCATCGTCACCGGCTTCCTCGGGCCGAACGGCTCGGGGAAGTCCACGACGATGCGCCTGGTTCTCGGCCTCGACGCGCCGACGTCAGGGGACGTCCGCGTCAACGGCAAGCATTACCGCGAGCACGTCGCGCCGCTGCACGAGGTCGGCGCGCTGCTCGAGGCGCGCTCGGTGCACACCGGTCGCTCCGCGTACAACCATCTGCTCGCACTTGCGCAGACGCACGGGATTCCGCGCAGGCGGGTCGACGAGATGATCGACCTGGTCGGTCTGCACGAGGTCGCACGCAAGCGGGCGGGGCAGTTCTCGCTCGGCATGGGCCAGCGCCTCGGGATCGCAGCTGCGTTGCTCGGCGATCCGGCGACGGTGATGCTCGACGAGCCGGTGAACGGCCTCGACCCGGAGGGCGTGCATTGGATCCGCAACCTGCTCCGGCAGCTCGCGAGCGAAGGACGGACGGTGTTCGTGTCGTCGCACCTGATGAGCGAGATGTCGCTGACGGCCGACCATCTGATCGTGATCGGCCGGGGCCGCCTGATCGCCGACATGAGCGTGGAGGAGTTCGTGCGTCAGGCGTCGGGCGAGCGAGTGCGCGTGCGGACACCGCAGGCGACGCAGCTGCGCGAGCTCGTGCTCGGGCCTGAAGTCAAGGTTGCAAGCGAGGAGGCCGGACTGCTCGAGGTACAGGGGCTCTCCGCCGCGCGCGTGGGCGAGATCGCGGCCGCGAACGGCATCGTCCTGCATGAGCTCGTGCCGGTGCAGGCCTCTCTCGAGGAAGCATTCATGGAGCTCACACGCGACGACGTCGAGTTCAAGTCGATCGAGTCGCAGCAGCGAGAGGAGTTGGCAGCATGAGCAGCGCAGCGGCAGTCGTATCGATTCCGGCCCTGAAGGAGCGCGGGCGGGTCACGCAGGCCCGGGTCTTCCTCTCCGAGTGGACGAAATTCGGGTCGCTCCGCTCGACACGCTGGTCGCTCAGCGTCGGCTTCCTGCTCACGATCGCGTTCCCGATCATCTTCGCCGCGGTGACGGCGTCGCATTGGGCACACATGTCGGCCGCCGACCGTGCCGACCGGCATCCGCTCGACATCGCGCTCGCCGGAGTGAACGTCGGCCAGCTCGCGATCGCCGTGCTCGGCGTCCTCGTGATCACGGGCGAGTACTCGACCGGGATGATCCGTTCGACCTTCATCGCAGTGCCGAAGCGGCTCCCCGTGCTCTGGGCGAAGCTCGGCGTCTTCGCTGCGGTCTCGCTCCTGCTGATGGTGCCCGCAGTGATCATCAGCTTCTTCGCCAGCCAGTCGATCCTCGCAGGCCACCACATCCTGCAAACCTCGTTCGGCGCTCCCGGCGTCGCACGCTCGGTGATCGGCGGTGCGGTGTACGTGATGCTCGTGGGCGTCTTCGCGCTCGGTATCGGCTCGCTCGTGCGCAACACGGCGGGCGGGATCGCGACCTTCGCCGGCATCTTCTTCGTGCTCCCGCCGCTGATGAACGTGCTGCCGACGAGCTGGAACAACGCGATCTCGAAGTACCTCCCGAGCGAAGCGGGCCGCCAGCTGTTCTCGCTCCACCAGGGCGCCCATTCGCTGTCCCCGCTCTGGGGCGGCGTGCTGCTGCTCGGCTACTGCGCCGCTGCAATCCTCGTTGCGGCGGTGCTGCTCGTCCGGCGCGACGCCTGACGAAAACCTGCGGGGTACGGTGGAGCCGCGATGATCTGGGGCTGGCTCCACCGTCATCCGCGCGCGATCGACATCGCGCTCGTCGGCTCCCTCCTGTTCCTGGGGGTGGGCGCGGCTGTGCATCGCCACCATCTGCGGGCCGCCGCCGTGCCGCTTGCCGTCTGCGAGGCGTTGCCGCTGCTCTGGCGGCGCCGGCACCCGGGTGCAGCGGTGGCGGCCGTCACAGTCGTCGTGCTCGTCTCGATCGCTCTCGGCGTCTGGGTGATCCCGCTCCAGCTCGGCGTCGCGCTCTACACGCTGATGGCCGTCCGCACGGAGTGGCGCGAGCGCGCGATCGGCGTCGGCGCGATCGTCGTGGTGGCGATCGCGGTGCTCGCGGCCGGCGGTCTCGAGTTCGGAGCCGCGGCCGCCCGCGTCGTCTTTCTGATCGCCGCGGCGCTGCTCGGCGACAGCATCGGCTCCCGTCGCGCGTACATCCGCGAGATCGAAGAGAAGGCAGACCGGCTCGAGCGCGAGCAGGAGATCGAGGCGCGTCGCGCCGCCGCCGAGGAGCAGGCACGGATCGCGCGAGAGCTGCACGACGTCGTCGCGCACGCCCTGAGTGTGATCGTCGTCCAGGCCGGGGCCGCTGACGATGCGTTCGCCCGCGAGCCCGCAGCCGCGCTCGCCTCGATCCGCGCGATCGACGACGCCGCCCGCACGGCGCTCACCGACCTGCGCCGCGTGCTCGGCATCCTCCACCACGACGAGCCCGAGTACGAGCCACAGGCCGGCCTCGAGCGCATCGACACGCTGGTCGAGAACGTGCGCGCGACCGGGCTCGCAGTCTCGGTCGAGGTCGAAGGGCGGCAGCGGCCGCTGCCGCCGAGTGTCGCGATGTCCGCCTACCGAATCGTGCAAGAGGCGCTGACGAACAGCTTGAAACACGCGCACGCCGAGCACGTCCGCATTCGCATCGGCTACGGCGCGACCTTGGCGGTCGAGGTCCGCGACGACGGCCGCGGCGCGACGAACGGCACGGCGGCGGGGCGCGGCCTGATCGGGATGCGCGAGCGTGTCACGCTGCTCGGCGGCACGCTCGCCGCGGGCCCCCAGGCGGACGGCGGCTATCGCGTCCGCGCCGACATCCCGATCGACGCAGCGGCGACATGATCCGCGTCGCGATCGCCGACGACCAGGCACTCGTGCGCAACGGTTTCCGGCTGATCCTCAACGGCCGTCCGGACATCGACGTGGTCGGCGAGGCCGAAGACGGCGCGCAGGCGGTCGACCTCGTCCGCGAGCTCACGCCCGACGTGCTCCTGCTCGACGTGCGCATGCCGAACCTCGACGGAATCCAGGCGACGCAGCGCATCGTCGCCGACGGCAGCCCGACCCGCATCATCATCCTGACGACGTTCGACCTCGACGACTACGTCCACGACGCGATCCGTGCCGGGGCGAGCGCCTTCCTGCTCAAAGACGTCCGCCCCGCCGAGCTCGTCGACGCGATCCGGCTCGTCGCCGGCGGCAACGCGCTCCTCGCACCGACGGCCCTCACGCGTCTGCTCGAACGCTTCGACTCGGCGCAGCGCGAACCGGCTTCCACGCTGCTCGGGGCGCTGACCGAACGCGAGCTCGAAATCCTCCGCCTCGTCTCCGAAGGCCTTTCGAACGCCGAGATCGCAACGCGACTCGTCGTCAGCGAGACGACCGTCAAGACGCACGTCTCGAACCTGCTGCGCAAGCTGGGCGTCCGCGACCGCGTGCAGGCCGTGATCGCCGCCTACGACTCGGGGCTCGTCCAGCCGCGACGGCAGTAGGGCGAGGTCAGGCGGAGCGCGCGAGGTCGTTCCGGCCGGCGGGTCCCGCCGGGACGACCGGCGAGCGCCAGCCGGGCGCGCGACTCCAGCCGCCGTCGCCCGCATCGTCGTCGGGCCGCGTGAGCCTCCACCCGATCCAGGCAGCGAGAAACCCTCCGACCACGACCGGCACGAAGAGCGCAACGTTCAGGAGCATCAGGTTCGCCACCGCGGCTCCGCGCCGGAGTATCGCAAAGCGCGACGCGTCACGGCAGCGCCGCTTTCAGCGCGGCCAGCGTCGCGCTTCCGGCGATCCCGTCCGCGACGAGGCCGTGCGCTTGCTGGAACCGGCGAACCGCGGCCGCCGTCGACGGCCCGTATCGCCCGTCGATCGTTCCCGGGCTGTAGCCGAGCCGCACGAGCACCTGCTGGAGCTGCTTGACCGCAGTCCCTTGCGCTCCCGAGGTCAGCGGCGCGCTCGGGACCGTGAGTGACGGCTGCGTCGTCGTGGGCGGCGCCGTGGTCGCCGTCGGCGGCGGAAGCGGGGTCGTCTGGAGCGTTGGAGCAGCCGCACCGTGGCTGCCGGAGAAGACACCCGCCGCGGCGAGCAGCCCGAAGAGCACGGCGACTCCGAGCGCCGCAACCCCGCCGAGAGCGACCTGCCTGCGCGTCGGCGTCGCCGTCCTCGGCCGGCCCGGCGGAGACTCGATCAGCCAGTCGTCGCGCTCGCCCTCGAGCTGCGGGCGGGCGGATCGTGCGAGCCGCTCGGCACGCGCCTCCCAGACCTCGGAGAGGTCGGGCTCGTCGAACCAGTTGTCCGGATCAGGCCCGTCGGAGCTCTCGCGCCCAGCCACCGACAGCAACGTAACTCTCGCTGCGCCCGCCGTCACGCGGGGGCGAACGTCCCGCCGCCTCGCTCGCGGAGCGGGCCGAGCCCTACATGTGCCGATCGTGCCTCGGCGCCCGACCGTCGAGGTACGCAACCAGATGCGGCTGGTAGCGCTCGAACAGCGCGCGTGACTCGTTGCGGAGCACGCCGCCGCGATACGCGGCGATGTGTCGGCGCACGTAGTCGATACGCTCGACGATGCGAAACGACTCCACCGCCGGATCCTCGTGCGCAAAGACGATGTGCGGTACGTCGGCCATCACCGCGGCGCCGAGGCACAGAGGGCACGGTTCCACGGTCGTGAAGAGCACTGCATCGTCGTAACGGGTCAGGATCCGCTCCCCGGCATCGAGCAGTGCGTCGAGCTCAGCGTGTGCGAGTTGGGTTCGCCGCTCACGCTGTCGTGAGCGTCCCCGGCCGACGACATGCTCGTCGAGGACGACGACAGCGCCGATCGGAAACTCGCCCGCGGCACCGGCCGCCTCGGCCTCCCGCAACGCTTCCCTCATCCAACGCTCCAAGTCGAGCCCAGCGGGGAGGCCGTCCATGACGGGATCTTCCTCTAGATCACAGTGACGAGGACCGTTCGCTCGCGCGGTCCGTCGAACTCGCACAAGAACACGGCTTGCAGATCGGCGAGAGCCAGCCGTCCGTCGACGAGCGGAATCGTGAGCGACGACGACACCAGCGCAGCTCGCACGTTCCGGCCCACGCAGACCGGCGTGAGGCTAGTCGCCGGCGCCCGGTAGGGTCGGGTGGTCCGTGGGATAGACGCCGACCGCGAAGCCGTAGACGGTGTCGCCCGCGCGCGGAAGCCGGTCGAACTCCGCCACCAGCTCGGCCATGCGCTCCCAGAACTGCGACGCCTGCGCCTCCGAGATGCGTGCGTGCCGGATGAAGCCCCACAACTTCCCCTCGAGGTACGCGGCGCCCGATTCGCGTGCGGCGACCTCGAAGTCGTTGAAGTCCCGAGGCAGATCGTCGCCGTCCGGGCCGCGCTCGACGCCGACGTAGAACATCCGGGCCGTCCGACCGTAGAACCGCTCCTCGATCGCCCGCACCCGCCGGGTCCGCACGACCTGCACGAGACCGGCGTCGTTCAACACCTTGACGTGGTGGGCGACCGTGCTCTTGGGTCGCTCGAGCGCGCCCGCCAGCTCGCTCACCGTCGCTGCGCGCTCGTGGAGCAGGCCGAGGATCGTCGTGCGCACGGGATGGCCGATCGCCTTCACCTGGAACGGCGTCGTGAGCGCGATGCGGTCGGCGAGGTCGTAGTCGGGCGGAGGCGGCTTGCGCTCCATGCCTGAATAGACTAGCGTTGTCGAACGTTCTAATTTTATGGATCAATCGCCGGGAGGCTCCGATGACCGAGGTCGTGCTGTATCACCACATGCAGGGGCTGACCGCGGGCGTGCGGTCCTTCGCCGAGGAGCTGCGGCAGGCGGGGCACACGGTCCATACGCCCGACCTGTTCGACGGACGCACCTTCGACACGCTCGAGCGGGGCATGGCATTCGCCCGCGAAGCGGGGTTCGGCGAGCTCGCCGAGCGCGGCGTGGCCGCCGCAGACGCGATCGGAGCGGAAGCCGTCTACGTCGGCTGCTCGTTCGGTGTGATGATCGCCCAGCAGCTCGCACAGACGCGCCCCGCCGCCCGAGGCGCCGTGTTCATGTACGCGTGCCTACCGGTCTCGGAGTTCGGAGACGCGTGGCCCGCGAACGTCCCGGTGCAGGTGCACGGCAAGGAGGCCGATCCGTTCTTCGCCGAGGACCTCGAGGCGGCGCGAGCCCTCGTCGAGTCGACCGATCAGGCCGAGCTCTTCCTCTATCCGGGCGCCGAGCATCTCTTCGCCGACTCCTCCCTGCCCGCCTACGATCCTGCCGCCGCGGGGTTGCTCACCGAGCGCGTGCTGGCGTTCCTCGGCGGGACGGTGCCGTCAACCACCGCGCGGCGCGAGGCTAACCCGGCTCGACCTCGGGTGCTGCCGCGTACTCCGCGTCGGTGACGTGCTCTCCCCAGGTGGCCGCGTTGCCGTGCTCATCGGCCTCGAGCATCGCGACGTGGGTCATGAAGCGGCTCGGCGCCGCTCCGTGCCAGTGCTCTTCGCCGGGCTCGAAGAAGACGCAGTCGCCCGGGCGGACGATCTCGATCGTGCCGCCGCGACGTTGGCACAGACCGAGGCCTTCGGTGACCCAGATCGTCTGGCCGTGCGGGTGTGTGTGCCACGCGGTGCGCGCGCCCCTCGCCGAGCACGCGGAGCGCCTCGGACCTCGAGCCGGCTCGGTCGCGTGCACGAACGGCTCCGAGCGTAGCTCCGGGTCGCCCTGCCTGATGCTTGAGTGGTGGCGTGAAGGGTCGAGGTGCGTTCCCGTCGGCTGCGGAGCGATGAGCGGCGAGCCGGTCGAGGTGCCTGTGCACCCGTGACGCCCGGCTGGACGGAGGAGGAGCTCGAGCGGATCGCGGGCGCCGAAGAGCTCGAGATCGCACCGCGACGCGCCGACGGGTCGCTGCGGAGGCCGACGAGGATCTGGGTCGTCCGCGTCGGCGATCACCTCTACGTCCGCTCCTGGCGCGGCGCGACCGCGGGCTGGTTCCGGGCGGTGCAGCGGACGCACGAGGGTCGCATCAGCGCAGGCGGGATCGAGAAGGACGTCGAGCTCACGAGCGCCGAGGACGGTCTCGACGCCGCAATCGACGACGCCTATCGGAGCAAGTACCGACGGTACCGGGCGAGCTACCTCGAGCCGATGCTGGGGCCGCAAGCGCGCGCGGCGACGCTCGAGCTCGTTCCGCGCACCGCGCAGTAACGTCGGCAGAAGACGAGGCCTTACGGAACGCCGAGCGACAAAGCAACATCGGCCGCCCACGCCTTCAGACGCTCGACCGGCTCGCGCGTCAGCCCGGACGCCGACGCGACCTCGACGATCAACGTCAGAGCCGAACGCGCGGCCGCCCACGCACGGGCTTCGTCGGTCACGACATCGTATTCGACGAAGCCGTCGGGAGTATGCGGAAACGGGTTGAGCACCCCGTCCACGTCGAGTAGCAGCAACGGTTTCTGGACGATCGATATCGTATGATCTAGGATAATACGATATGGGAATAGTTGCCGACGTCGAGCGCGCAACGCACCTCACGGCTGTCCATCTCGATGCGACCGTCGGCGAGCTGCGGATCACCCAAGGCGAGGCTCACGTCCTGGCGCACCTCGCCTTCGCAGGGGACTCCACGATCGGCGCGTTGCACGCCGAGTTCGGACACAAACGATCGACGTTGACCAACATCGTCGACCGCCTGGAGCAGCGCGGCTTCGTCCGGCGTGCGATCAACCGCGAGGATCGGCGCTCGTTCCTCGTTCGCCTGACCGCTTCCGGGCGGCGTGCCGCGGACCGAGTCGCCGCAGTCCTCGACGAGCTCGAGCGGGACCTGCTGGCGCAGATCAGCCCGCGCGACGTCCGCGGCTTCGAGAACACCGTTGCCGCCCTGACCGAGGTGGTCGACGCACGACGCCGGAGCTGATGGTGGAATCCGAGCGACAGCAGACACGGGCAGCCGAATTCGAGGTCTCGAGCGACCCGGCGACCACCTTCGCGCTGCTCGAACCGATCGGCGAGCGCCGTTGGGCGCCCGAGTGGGATCCGCAGTTCGTCTACCCGGAGAGCTGCGCGCCGCAGACCGGGGCAGTTTTCACCTATGGCAACGGCGACCGCACGAGTTTCTGGACGATCGCCGACTACAACCGCGAGCGTCGCCACATCGTGTACGTGATGTTCCTTCCCGGCGAGCGGTTGACGAGGATCGAGATCGACTGCAGCGCGAGCGGCGCCGGTGGAACGCGCGTCCGCGTGGCCTACACGCACACCGCACTCGGCGACGCCGGGCGTGCGTTGCTTGCCGGCTTCACCGAAGCGGCCTACCGGCGGGAGCTGGACGGATGGCAAGCGGCGATCGAGAGCTGCCTCGCGCTGTGAACGGGCTGGGCGAGATGCGACTGGCGGCGATCCGCGTCTATCCGGTGAAGTCGCTCGCCGGCGTCGACGTGCGCGACGCAGAGGTGCAGCCGTGGGGGCTGCGGCACGACCGACGCTGGCTCCTGCTCGAAGCGGACGGCACGGTGCTGACCGCGCGTGAGGAGCACACCATGCTCGGTATCGCCGCGACGCCGCTCGCGGGCGGCGGGATCGACCTCTCCTGTGACGGCTCGACGCTCCGCGTCGAGCCGCCGCTCGAGGGAGAGCTGCTGCCGACGACGCTGTCGCGGCTGGAGAGCGTGCGCTCCGCGGGTCGCGAGGCCGACGAGTGGCTCTCGCGGATGTTGCGGCGGCCCGTTCGGCTGGGCTGGCTGGACGATCCGCGTCGACGGACGGTTTCCGCCGCCCACGGCGGCAGGGCCGGCGACTATCTGAATCTCTCCGACGCGGGGCCGCTGCTCCTGACCTCGGAGCGCTCGCTCGAGCAGCTGAACGCGTGGATCGCCGAGGCGCAAGCGCCGATGGTCATGACGCGTTTCCGCCCCAACGTCGTCGCCGCCGGGAGCGAGGAGCCCTTCGCGGAGGACACCTGGACGCACGTCGACATCGGAGAGGTCCGCTTCCGCGTCGGCGAGCGTTGCGATCGCTGCGTCCTGACGACGATCGACCCGGACAACCTCGACGCCGGCAAGGAGCCGCTCCGAACGCTGGCTCGACATCGGCGGTGGGACCACAAGACCTGGTTCGGCATCCGGCTCATCCCGACGAGGACGGGAACGATCCGGGCGGGCGACTCGGTCGCGGTCGCCGGCCGCTGACCGGCGCGAACGCCGGCACCGTTTCCGCGATATCGTCGGCGGCGGTGGAAGGGGGGCTCGACACGGAGAAGATCGCGGCGCTCGAGCGGTGGGGAGTCGGCCTCCAGGCGGACCCACGTCCCGAGGTCGCCGCCGCCGGCCGTGCGATCGTCATGCTCATCGACGAGATCGAACGCCTCAACGTCCTCGTCTGGGGGCCGACGCTCTATCCACAGGAGGCGTCGGAGGCGCGGGCCGACGAGAGCCGGCCCGGCGACCTCCTCACGACGTTGCGCAGGCGCCTGCGGCTGCATCGGCGCGGCACTCGAGCCGGGCCGGCGACGGACGGGGCCCCGCCCGCGGTTGTCCACACACCGTCCACAGGCGAGCCGAATCACGTCTCAGGTCAGGCGCCCGGGCTGTAGCGCGTCCTCGAGCCTCACGCGGCGATGCTCGCCGCAGTGCGACGCTCCAGCCGGCGAGTGTGCCGGCCGTGCCCCGCGGCGTAAGTTTGCGGAATGGGAGCCGTCGAGATCGACCTCCTGGGCGGGTTCGCCGCGCGCGTCGACGGCGCGACGGTGTCGGAGCGGGCGTGGCGCCTGCGCAAAGGGCGGGAGCTCGTGAAGCTGCTTGCGCTCGCGCCGGGGCATCGACTCCATCGCGAGCAGGCGATGGACGCGCTCTGGCCCGATCGAGGCCCGGATTCGGCGGCAAACAACCTCAACCAGGCGGTTCACGCCGCGCGCAGAGCGCTCGGCCGCGCTGCGATCGTCGTGCGCGACGAGGTCCTCTCGCTCGACGCCGTGGTCGACGCCGACGGGTTCGAAGCGGCGGCCGCCGACGCGATGCGTGCCGGCACAGGCGCCGCCTACCGCGCTGCGCTCGCGCTGTACGGCGGAGACCTCTTGCCGGAGAACCGCTACGACGACTGGGCGGAGGATCGGCGGGAGCGCCTGCACGAGCTCGCCGCCGCCCTCCGCGCCGAAGCGGACGCGCTCGGCGCGGGCGAGCGGTTCGCGCTGCCGGCGGCGACCAGCTCGTTCATCGGCCGCCGACAGGAGCTGGACGAGCTCGCGTTGCTGCTCGGTCGAACGCGGCTGCTGACCCTCAGCGGGACCGGCGGTGCCGGGAAGACGCGTCTGGCACTCGAGCTCGCGCGCGGCGTGCGCGAGCCCGACGGCGCCGTGCTGGTGGAGCTGGCGTCGATCAGCGATCAGCGCCTCGTCGCGGACGCGCTCGCGGACGCGCTCGACGTCCGCGCGCTGCCGGGGCAGGACGCGGCCGAAGCCGCCGTCGAGTTCCTCCGATCCCGCACGCTGTTGCTCGTTCTCGACAACTGCGAGCATCTCCTCGAGGCGGCTGCCGTGCTCGCGCAGCGTCTGCTGCGCGACGCGCCCGGCGTGACGATCGTTGCGACGAGCCGTGAGCCGCTCCGACTCCCCGCGGAGACCGTGTTCCGCGTACCGTCGCTCGACCTGCCGGATCCGCAGCGCTCGTTGTCGCCCGAACAGCTGCTCGAGTACGAGGCCGTATCGCTGTTCGTCGCGCGCGCGCAGGCGGCAACGCCGCGCTTCGCGCTCGACGAGCAGAATGCCGCGGACGTCGTCCGGATCTGCAGGCGGCTCGACGGGCTGCCGCTCGCGCTCGAGCTCGCCGCTGCGAGGATGGCGGCGCTGACGCCCGCGGCGATCGCGGCGCGGCTCGACGACCGTTTCGCGCTCCTGCGCACCGGCAGCCTCGCCGCGCCGACGCGGCAGCAAACCCTCGAAGCCGCCCTCCAGTGGTCGCACGACCTGCTCGAGCCGGACGAGTCGGTGCTGTTCCGGCGACTCGCGGTCTTCAGCGGCGGCTTCGAGCTGGACGCGGTCGAGCACGTGTGCTCCACCGGCGACCTCCGCGCGCCCGCGCTCGTCGACATCCTCGCCCGGCTCGTCGAAAAGTCGCTCGTCGCCGTCGACGACACGCGCCACGGCCGGCGCTACCGCTTGCTCGAGACGGTTCGGGTGTACGCACGCGATCGGCTCATCGCCGCCGGCGAGGAGTCGCTGCTCGCCGACCGGCACGCCGCGTGGGCTCTTTCGCTCGCCGAAGGGGCGGGCGGTTCGCCGTCGCTCGATCCGGAGACCGGCAATCTTCGCGCCGCGATCCGCGTCCTGCTCGAGCGCCGGCCGCACGAAGCGCTGCGCATGTGCGCGGCGCTGGCTCCCTTCTGGTTGCGCCGGATCGAGCTCGCGGAGGCGAGGCGTCGGTTCGCAGAGGCGCTTGCCGGGTGCCCGGAGCAGAGCGCCCTGCATGCAGAGGTGTTGCTCGCAGCCGCGGCGATCGAGTTCCGCGGCGGAGCGCTGGCGGCGGGCGAGGAGCTCGTGGAACGCAGCCGGATGCTCGCGTCGGCGCTCGGCGACGCGCAGCGCGAGTGGCGCGCCTTGCAGCTCCTCGGCGAGTTCGCGGTCGCGGTCGACGACGCCGACCTGGCCACACCGCGGTTCGCGCGCGCGCTCGAGGTGGCGCGAGCGGCCGAGTTCGTTCCCGGCGAAGCAATCAGCATCCACTCGCTCGGCGCCGCGGCGTGGGTGGCAGGCGAGCTCGAGCCCGCCGACAGGCTCGTTTCGCACAGCATCGAGCTCCTGCTCACCGTCGAGCGCTCGATCGAGACCGTCCCGTCGCCGGTGAACATCGCCGAGATCCGGCTCGAGGTGCCCGGCCGTCCGGTCGGGCCGCGGCTGCTGTTCGAGGACACGCTGCAGCCGTTCGTCGAGGTGCCCTGCAGTGCAGCGATCGGCTACGCGCTCGCGAACCGGGCGGGGATCGCACGGCTGAGGGGCGACTTCACCCGAGCGCTCGCGCTGCTCGACGAGAGCGAGCAGCGGTTCGCTGCAGCGCAGGACGATCAGGGCGTCGCGACCGCGCTCGTTCGCCGTGCCTACACGCATCTCGCCCAGGGAGATGTGCGGGCGGCGCAGGCGGAGCTCGAGCGTGCGCTCGAGCTCCGTGCGAGGCTCGGCGACCGGCGTGGCCGCGGCCTCGTGCTGGCCGGGCTCGCCCTCGTGGAGATCGGCACCGGCAGCTTCGACCGGGCGGACACGCACCTCGGCGAGGCATGCGATCTCTTCCGCCGCGCGGGCGATCGCTGGGCGTTGACGTCGACGCTCTGGCGCACAGCCGACCTCGCGCTCGCACGGGGCAACGTCGACGACGCGGAGGCGGCGCTCACGGAAGCGTATGCGGTGATCCATGCGACGCAACGCGACCGATGGCTCGCGAACACGCTGCTCGGCCTCGCCGAGATCTCGACGCTCCGTAACGAGCCGGCGCGTGCCGCGGAGATCCTGGAGAAAGCGCGCGAACATTACGCGGCTCGTCGCGACGCGGCCGGCGTCGAGAATGTCGAGCAGCGACTGCACGAGTTGCAAATCCTGCGCAAAGAGCGCTGAAAGAGCCGGTCGGTACCACTCCTTCAGTCCAACGACTGAAAGGAGTCGACATGACCGACACGCTCTCTCCCGTGCTCGGCGAGGCAACCGTGCAGGAGCTGCGCGAGACGGTGCACGGCCAGGTGCTCGCGCCTGGCGACGACGGCTACACCGAGGCGGCCCGGATCTGGAACGGCTCGTACGACGGACGCCGGCCGGCGCTCGTCGTCCGGTGCTCCGGCGTCGCCGACGTGATCGCCGCCGTGGGCTTCGCACGGAGCAACCACCTGGCGCTCGCCGTGCGCGGCGGCGGCCACAGCGTCGCCGGCTTTTCGACCTCGGACGGCGGCGTCGTGATCGACCTCTCGCCGATGCGCGGCGTGCGCATCGACCGCGAGGCGATGACCGCGAGCGTCGGCGGCGGCGCAACGTGGGCCGACGTCGACCACGAGACGCAGGTGCACGGGCTGGCAACGACCGGCGGCCTCGTCTCGACGACCGGCGTCGGCGGCTTCACGCTCGGCGGGGGCATCGGCTGGCTGATGCGGAAGCTCGGACTCGCGTGCGACAACCTCGTCGGCGCGGACGTCGTCACGGCCGACGGCCGACTCGTCCACGCAAGCGAGACCGAGAACCCGGATCTGCTCTGGGGGCTGCGCGGCGGCGGCGGCAACTTCGGGATCGTCACGCAGCTGGAGCTGCGTGTGCACCCGGTGGGGCCGATGGTCTATGCGGGCCCGATCTTCTACCCGGCGTCCGCGTCGCGGGACCTGCTGCGCGCGTTCCGCAGCTGGGCGGACGATGCACCGGACGAGATCACGGCGCTCGTCAACCTGACGACGGCGCCGCCGCTGCCGGTGATCCCCGCCGACTGGCACGGCAAGAAGGTTGCAGCGCTCGTCGCCGTCTCGACCGTGCCCGACGACGGAGCGGCGCTCGTCCGGGAGTTGCGAGACGTGGCGGAGCCGATCGCCGACCTGCTCGGGCCGATGCCGTACCAGGCGATGCAGACGCTGCTCGATCCGCTCTGGCCGAAAGGCATCCATGCGTACTTCAAGGCGACGAACCTCTCGCGGCTGGACGACGATCTGATCGACCGCCTGTGCGCGACGCACCTCGCGGCACCCGGGCCGCAGTGCGAGCTCCACGTGCACCAGATGGGAGGCGCGGTTGCACGGGTCGCCGAGGGTGCGACCGCCTTCGGCGAGCGCGACATGCCGTTCGTGCTCAACGCCGTCACCGGCTGGCACGACGCGGCAGACGGCGAAGCACATCGCAAGTGGGCCCGCGATGCGATTCGCACGGCGGCTGACGCGTCAACCGGTCGCGCGTACGTCAACTTCCTCGGCGACCGCGACGCCGCTCGCACCTCGTACGGCGAGGAGACGTACGCCCGCCTCGTCGCGCTGAAGACGGTCTACGACCCGTCGAACCTGTTCCGCCTGAATCAGAACGTCGAACCGCGCTGAGCGAAGGCGTCGGGCGCGATCACCCGTTCGCGCCCGGCGCCGCCGCCGCAGTAGCCAACTTTCTTGACTTTCAAGGAGCTTGACGTTCTCGCGACGACGCGCGATCATCCGACCATGGCGGACGCGGACGACGTCCCGATCCCGGCGCTCCTCCGCGCCTCGCGCGGCGCGTACGGGCATGCGATCCGGCAGCGCCTCGCGGCGGCGGGGTTCGACGACTTGCCCCGCTCCGGGCCGTACGTGCTCGGAGGGATGGCGAAACGCAACGGCTCGCCTGGGCAGCTCGTCCGCGAGCTCGGCGTCAGCAAGCAGGCGGCCGGCCAGCTGATCGACACGCTCGTCGCGCGCGGGTATCTCAGCCGGCAGACCGATCCCGACGACCGCCGCCGACTCGTGATCGAGCTGACCCCGCGCGGCCGGGCGGCGGCGGCAGAGGTGCGCGAAGCGGTCGACCTCGTGGACGGCGAGCTCGCGCGCAAGCTCTCGCAGGACGAGCTCGCGGGCTTCCGGGCGGGCCTCGTCGCGCTGACCGAGATCCGCGAGCGGCTCGAGTCGGCCTCGTGACCCCCCGCCTGTGGGCGCGCGCGGCAATCGGCGGTATCGTCGCCTACGTTGCGATCGACGTCGCGCTCGTGTTCCTGCGCCCGCATTTCAGCGTCCTCCACAACGCCGAGAGCGACTACGGAAGCAAGGGCCGATACGCATGGCTGATGGACCTGAACTTCGTCCTGCGCTGCCTGCTCAGCCTCGCCGTCGTCCGCGCGCTCGCGCTCACCGTCGAACGGCCGCGCCTGCGCCCCGCACTCGGGCTGCTCGCGGTCTGGGCGATCTGCTCGGGCCTGCTCGGGTTCTTCCCGGACGACCCCGTCGGCACGCGGACGCAGGGACTTGCGAAGGTGCATCTCGCGCTCGCCGGCGTCGCGTTCGTCGCCGTCGCCCTCGGCACGAGGCTTGCGACCCGTGCTCTCCGGGTCGAGAAGCGCTGGCGGCCGGTGATCGCACCCCTCGCCGTGCTCTCGTGGGGAGCGGTCGTTCCCATTGTGCTGCTCGGTCGCTCGCACCTCCGGCCGCACACGCTCGGCGGTCTCTACGAGAAGCTGTTCCTCGCTCTCGAGCTCGCGTGGCTGCTCGTCGCCGCGACCTGGATCTCCGCGCACCCTGCCGCCGACACCGTCGTGTCCGAAGACGAGCCGCCGCTGGCCGAGGCGTTGCCGCGATCGCCGTGACGCCGCGGCGTGGGGCGCGTCGCCGCGCCCCACGCCGATGCTCGTCGCTACGACGGGCAGGGGTTCGACGGCAGGACGTTCCGGAAGTCGTTGAAGCGGGAGAGGTCCCCGCTCGGGTCCGGATAGTCGAACCGCACGAGCGGCCCGTACTCGGCGGTCGAGGTGCCGCCGAAGTTGTTCGTGTTGCCGGGGAAGTTCGGGCCCCCGAGATACCAGAGGCAGGCGCCGCCGACCTGCTTTGCCACGTAGATCGGATAGAACTGCGCCCCGTTCGGCGGGTCGACACAGCCGGTCCCCGACGGACTGAAGCGCTGGCAGTTGTTGTTCGGAGAGAGACCGGTCGCCTCGATGCGCGGCAGGTCGGTCTCGAACGCCACGCGCGAGTACTGCTGCGACCCATTGAACGTCGGGCTCGAGAAGATCACCGGCCCCGGAGTCGTGTCCGTGCTCGCGTTGCCCGAGATGCCCGGCCAGACCTTCTGATACGCGACACCGTCGAAGTCCTCGTCGCTGTCGGTACAGCCGCTGACGGGGACGAGGAGCGACACCGACGCGGGTGCGCAGATGTCGTCGTCTGCGTCGAGGCTCGAGTCACCCGCGCCCGCGCTCGTGCAGGGGAAGGGGAACGCGCTGAAGTCGACGGCGTTGCAGTACTCCCAGTGTCCGATCTCGTCCGAGAAGGCGACGTTGTAGCCGTGCGCGGCCCAGAGGACGCGCGTGTTCTCGCTCGAGGTCGAGTACATGGGATGGAAGTCGAACGGGATCAGGTTGCACGACTTCCCCTTCGGGGCGTACTGGATCGCACCGAAGCCGTTGGCAGCGCTCGCCGTCATCGTCCCGGTCTGTCCCGTCGTGGCGTCGTGGATCACGGTCTGCAGCCCGTTCGCCGTGTCGTGCAGGGCGACGGTCAACTGGTCACCCGGGTTCATCAGCATCAGGTCGCTCGAGCCGACGTTGAACGAGGCGTCGTCGACCTGCAGCGGGTTCGGCGGCCCGAGCGGCGTGCCGCTGTGCGTGAGGTACGCGAAGTTGACGTACTCGGTTCCGCCGAAGAGCCGATCGGCGCAGCTCGCGTTGAGAAACTGGTTCGTGTTCTCGTTCAGGGCATCGGAATCGATCGTGAGCGCTGCGCACCATTGCGTGCCGCTACAGCTGTCGGTGATCGTGTTCGTCCATCCCGGCGGATAGAGCTGCAGCTCCATGAACGCCGTGCCCGGATGCTGCCCGAAGTAGTTCGTGCCCCCGGACTCGGTCGGCGTCAGCCCGGTGTAGATGTTGGAGTCGCTGTCCGGCCGGCACGGGACGTTCGGCCCGGCGAGCTTGCTGCCGCCCGGGTTCGGCGCCGACTGGTCGTCGCAGAGCGCCATGCCGAACCAGAAGGTCGGATGGAGCTGGAAGTTCCAGGTCCCGCCCGTCCCGTTCTGGGTCAGGAGCTTCGTCGAGTCGACCGGGATCTGGAGGTGGTACAGCTGGTTGTTCCCCGCACCGGGGGTGTTCGAGTAGAAGAGCAGCGACGGCTCGTCGTGGCCGATGTACGTCCCGTCGTAGGTGTACGGGTCGAACGGCTCGGTGCACAGCATCCCGTTCTCGTCGCACTGGAGCGCGACGTGCTGGCTTCCGCTCGAGCCGGAGCCGACGGCTCCGGGAACAAATACGCCCAGCACCGCTGCCGCCATCAGCAGCGTGAGCAGGAGTTTCGGACGCATTTGCGTTGGTCTCCTTGACTGGATGCAGACGATCCCGCACGAATGCGGGCGATCGAGAAAAGGCTCCGGGCATCACCCCCTCGGACGGATGTGGCGAGTCTCCGACGTCGTCCGACGCATGTCAAGCGGCGGCGCCCGCCGACATCTACGGTAAGAGAACGCTGATGAGGTCGCGGGGCTGGTTCCAGCGCCGGCGCGTCGGTCTCGGCTGGCGCCCGGCGAGCTGGCAGGGGTGGGTGACGTCGCTGCTCGCGGCCGGCGGGTTGATCGCAGTGCTCACGCTGCTGCGCGGATCGTCGGCGCGCGCGCCGCTTGCCGCCCTGGTCGTCGCCGCTTACGCGGCCGTCGCCCTCGCGACGGGCGGGACGAGGACGCCCGAGCCCACTCCTTCGGTCGCGGAGCCGAGCGAGGAGAAGCCGAGTACGAGCGGCGCGGAGCAGCGGCAGGCGCTCCGCACGCTCACGTCAGGGCGAGGCGGGCGCGCTCGCGAGACAACGGCCCTGGACGTCACGCAGCTGACGAAGAGGTTCGGCGAGCGGGTCGCCGTCGACGACCTCTCCTTCAGCGTCGCCTCCGGCGAAGTCTTCGGCTTCCTCGGACCGAACGGAGCCGGCAAGACGACCACCGTCCGCATGCTCGCGACCCTCATCTCGCCGACCTCCGGCTCCGCCGTCGTCGCCGGCATCCGGCTCGACGCCGACCGGGCGCTCGAGATCCGGCAACGGATCGCGGTCATGCCCGAGAACCCGGGGCTCTACCTGCGCCTGACCGTCGCGGAGAACCTCGAGTACTTCGCCGGCCTCTACGGGATCGTCGACGCGAAGCAGCGGATCCTGCACGCGCTCGAAGCGGTCAATCTCGCCGGACGCGCCGGCGACCTCTGTGGCAGCCTCTCGAAAGGACTGCGTCAGCGCGTCGGCCTCGCGCGCACGCTCCTCAACGATCCTGCGATCGTCTTCCTCGACGAGCCGACCTCCGGCCTCGATCCGGTTGCGAGCCGCGACGTCCACGAGCTGATCGACAACCTGCGCGGTCACGGCGTCACGGTCTTCCTCACCACACACCGGCTCGAGGAAGCAGAGCGGCTCTGCGACCGCGTCGCGATCCTCAACACGAGCCTGCGCTCGGTCGGCCGCCCGCAGGAGCTACGCGACCGGCTCTTCGCCAAGGCCCTCGTCGTCAGAACGGCAGCACCGCTCGCGGACCCCCGCCGGACGTTCGCCGTGCCCGGCATCGAGAGCTGGAAGGCCGAAGACACCGCCCGGTATCTGCTCTCCGTGAGCGACGCTCGCGTCGCGGCACCCGAGGTTACGAGGGCGCTCGTCGCGGCGGGGGCCGATCTGCTCTCGCTCTCCGAAGCCACGCACTCGCTCGAGGATGTCTATCTCGAGCTCGTCCACGACGACGTCGAGGCACACCGTTGAGCCGCGAGCGGATCGCGGCGGTGGTGCGCAAGGAGATCCGCGAGTTCCGGCGCAACCGCTTCGTGATCGGGACGATGGCCGTGCTGCCCTTCGTCTTCCTGATCACGCCGCTCGTCACCATCTTCAAGATCCCCGAGTCCGCGACGGGCCCGCAAGTTCGTGCCGCCGTCGGGACGATCTCGCTCCTGATGCTGATCGTCCCGATCGTCCTGCCACCGGTGATCGCCGCGTACTCGGTCGTCGGCGAGCGCGACCAGGGCACGCTCGAGCCGGTGCTCACCGCGCCCATCCGAGCCACCGAGCTCCTGCTCGGAAAGGCGGCGGCGGCGTTCCTCCCGTCGGTCGGGCTCGCCTACGCGATCTACCTCGTCGTTCTGCTCAGCGTCCGCTTCGGCGCGGCCCGTGTCGTCAGCGACGTCGTCTGGCACCCGCCGCAACTGCTCGCCCAGCTCCTCTTCACGCCGCTGCTCGCGCTCTGGTCGATCTGGGTCGGGATCGGCATCTCGACTCGGGTCGGCGACGTCCGCGTCGCGCAGCAGCTCGCGACACTCGCCGGCCTGCCGCTGCTCGGCTTCACCTCGCTCATCTCCTTCCAGCTGATCAAGCCGTCCGTCCAGCTCGCCGTCGGGCTCGCACTCGCGCTGCTCGTCATCGATAGCGCCGCCGCGCGCGTCGTCGCACGGCTCTTCGATCCCGAGCGCCTCGTGACCGGCCGTAGCATCGGCGCTCGGCCGGCAGCCGAGCGTCAGGGGTAGTGCCACACGGCGCTGCCGTGCGGGCGCGAGCCGATCGTGAAGAGAGCGAACATGCCCTGCGCGAGATGGCCGCCGTTCAGGACGGTGCAGCCGACGAGATACGCGCCGGGCACGAGCGAGACCGTCAACCGCGCCGTCTGCCCCGGTGCCACGTCGCGGCTGTGAAAACGAACCGGGCCGTACAGCGCGGTGAAGTTGTGTGGAAAACGCCCGCGGTTGTGGAGCAGAAAGGTCGTCTTGCCCGGCCGCAGCCTCGCAGGCAGCAGGATGGTGTACTCGCGGAGCGTCACGCGCACGACCCGGCCCGACTGTGGCTGCGCCGCCGCTGCGGTGGGGGCGGCGCCGACAGCCGCGAGAGCCGCAGCTGCCAGCGCCGAGCGCACCACCATCAGCCCCAGTTGTACCCGCCCCCGCCGGAGCTCGTCGTCGCGGGTGCCGGTGCGGGTGCACCGCCGCCCGCCACTGCGTGCTTGACGAACGCACCCTTCGTGTTGACGACGTACCACTGCGACAGGAAGCCCTGGCCGTTGACCTGGCCGGCAGCCTTGTCACCGGAGAAGAGGTAGAGCGGGAACCCTGCGTAGGTCACCTGCCGCATCCCGTGCGCCGCCTTCATCGTCCCGAGCAGCCGGGAGGCGATGCTCCCGCCGGCAGTCGGCTTCACGCCGGCTTTGACGAGCAGCGGAGGCCAGTACTTGTTGCACGTCGGATCGCTCGTGCAGCGGTTCAGATTCTTGCGGTCGAGCGTGTACCGGTAGAGCGTCCGGCCGTTCGAGGCGACGAGGATCGTCCCGAACTTCGCGCTCACGGCCGACTTGACGGTGCCGCTCGCATGCGTCCGGGCCGTCGCCCCCATCGCGGCGCCCGCTCCGGCGACCGCGAGCAGCAGCAGCGGCAGGCCGAGACGGATCAGCCGACCCCTCATCACGACTCCTTTCCTTCGATTTCTCATTCCGCAAGGACTACGCGCGGACGTTCGAGACGGTTTGTTCCGCAATCCGCACGTGTCTCCGGGGAGTAAAAATGGTCGTGGCGGTGGATGCAGCGGCGGCGGCAAGAACGACGACCGGCCGCCGGGAATCGGCACGCCGTCCTCTGTCGCCGCTCGTCTTTCTCGGCTTCGCGGTCGCGTCGATCGGAGGGCCGCTCGCGCTGCCGACGATTCTCCCCGGGACGGCGGGCGACGCGACCGACTCCGCCGGGCTCGTCGTGCTGCTTGCGCTCGGCGTCTTCGCCGTGCCGCTCTCCATCTGGCTCGCCTACTCCGGCCGGATCGTCTCGCCCGGAGGGTTGACCGCCTTCGTCGAAGCCGCAGCCGGCCGGCGCGTCGCGATCGCCCACGGCTGGATCTGGGCAATCGCCTACTTCCTCTATCTCCCCTACACCGTCACGTTCGTCGTCTACGACCTGCTTCCGCCGGTCTTCCCGGGGGTCGGCCCGTACCGGGGAGCATTGGAGCTGACGCTCCCCGTCGGGCTCGTGCTCGTCGCGCTCGCGCCGGTCGGGCTCGTGCTCGGAGGTCTCGCCGTTCTCGCGGCCGCGCAACTCGTGCTGTTGCCGGTGCTCGGCGGCGTCGCGCTCTCCCACGTGGGCGCTCGCTTCGCGCAGGCGCCCGCCGCCGACCCGACCGCGCGGGCGGTCGGCGGCACCGCGCTCCTCTTCGTCTGCGCGAGCCTGCCGCTCTATCTCGGCGCGGAAGTGCGAGGAGGCAGCCGCACCGTGCGGCGCAGCCTCGTCGCAGCGGTGAGCATCGTCGGCGGGCTCTTCCTGCTTGCCGCGATACCGCTCGCGACCGTGCCCGATTCGCTCCGTGACGCGGCCGTGCCCGGTGCCGCGATCGCGCAGGCGTACGGCGGCCGCGGGCTCGCCGTCACGGTCGGCCTGCTCACCGCCGGCAGCACGCTTGCCCTGATCGTGGCGGAGTACCTGGCGCTCGCGCGTCTGCTGAACTGGCTGCACGGTCCGCCGTTGCGCAAGGTGCTCGCCTGGATCGCGGTCCCGTTCGTGGCGGCCGACGTCGTCTCGCTCGTCGACCCGGAGCGGTTCTACAGCGACCTGCTGAAGCCGTCGCTCGGCGCGCTCTTCGTCTCGCAGCTCGTCGTCTTCGCGGTCTTTCCCCGCTTCCGTCGGGGGCCGCTCGCGGTCGGCGCCGCACTGGTCGCCTGCGCGCTCGCGGGATTCGGGCTCTACACGCTGTTCGCCGGCGGCGCCTCAACCTGACCGCAGCGGCGGCGCGGTGCGGCAACGAGCGCTTCGGATCAGCCGAGCTGACGGAGCAGCGTTGCGGTGTCGGAGCAGACCCACTCCTCCGTGACGAGGCCGTCGGCGAGGCGGTAGAACTCGTGGCTCACGTAGCCGATCCGGCGCCCCGTCGCGGCAAAGCCGAGGTACTCGCCGGCGTGCGTCCCGTGAAAGGTGAGTCGGACGGCGACGCGGTCCCCGGCGGCGACGATGTCCTCGATCTGCGCATGCAGGTCGGGGAACGCGCGCTTGATCAGCGCGAAGCCCTCGCGCCAGGCCTCGCGCCCCCGGAGCGGCTCTTGCAGGCCCGCGAGGTTCAGGACGAGGTCGGGTGCGATGAGGGCGAGGCATGCATCGAGATCGTCGGCATTGAATGCGTCGAGCCCCTCGCGCACCAGCTCGATGTTGGACTCCATCCTCGAACCTCCCGTAGATCGTGTAGATTGATCATAATGAACAACCTACACGATATGCGCGGCACGCTCGACCGTGTGCTCGAGCTCGCGTTCCTGATCAACGACGACGCGGCCCGCGACCTGGAGCGCCGGGGTCTCACCCCCTCGCGCGCCCACCTGGTCTGGGTTCTGCACGGCCGGGGGCCGTCCACCCAGCAGGCGCTCGCCGAGGCGCTCGGCGTCACGCCGCGCGCCGTCACCGGGCTCGTCGACGCGCTCGTCGACTCTCGTCTCGTCACGCGCGAGCCGCACCCGGCCGACCGGCGGGCGGCGCTCGTGACATTCACCGACGAAGGCGAGCAGGTCGCGAACGCGCTGGAGCGCGACCACATCAGATTCGCGCGCGACCTCTTCGGCGAGATGCCGGAGACGACGTTCCGCGGCTTCGTGCGCGGCCTCGACGTGCTACTCGCGCGTCTGCACGAGCTGCTCGCCGACAAGGGTCGGCCCTGACGTCAACTGTGCCCCCTCGTCACCACCGCCCGTACCCGCGGTAGCCACGCCCTCCCGAACGCCAAGCGAAGGTGCGCAGGACGAAGAGGACGGTGAGCGGGAAGGCGAGCCACAGGATGTGCCCGCCGGTCGCCGCGACGAGCGCGATCACGAGCGCGGCGACGAGCCCGAGGCGCCAGGGCCGCGGCAGCCACGGACGCGCGTGGCGGGACGACGGCACGTCGCCGGGGAGATCGGCGATGAGCGCGTCGAGATCGGCGTAGGTCCTGGCGGCGAGCGCGCGGTCCAGGCGCTCCTGGAACTCGATCGCATCGAGCCGTCCGTTCACGTGCTCGCGACGGAGGATCTCGGCGACCGACTCCCGCTCGCGATCGCCGACGCGGAGCTTCCGGTCGCGCGGCCCGCTGTGACGGCTGTAGGTGACCTCCGGGTCTGCTGCCATGTCGTGCTCTCTCCTTGTCTATCGACGTGTCTCGGTGGTTGATTCGTCCTGGGCGAGGAGCGAATAGAGCGTCCGCCGGAGACCCGCGAGCGTCGCGGCGGCCTCCGCAAGCTGCTGCGCGTTGCCCACATGCGCGATCTGCGCAGCCGCCATCGCGACGTGCCGCAGCTCCCTGAAGAGCGAGGCGACATCGTCGTCGACCGACTCGCTCATCTCTTCCCAGGGTGCGGCCAGGTCGTCGCGGCGCTCGTCGACGTACGCCCGGCCTGCGTCGGTGAGGACGTACGTGCGGCGGCCGTCACGCTCCTCGACCTGCACGAGGCCTTCGTCCTCGAGCTGTGCGAGCGCCGGATAGACCGAGCCCGGGCTCGGCCGCCACACCCCGCCCGAGCGCTGCTCGATCTCCTGCATCAGCTGGTAGCCGTTGCGTGCCTCCTCGGCAAGGAGGATCAGCGCCGCGGCGCGAACGTCGCCCCGGCGGGCCCGTGGAGCTCGTGCGAACCCAGCGGCCCGGCTCAGGAACAGCGGCCCGCCGAACGGAAAGCCGCCGCGCCCGAAAGGCGGTCCATGGCCGCGCCGGCCGCGCTCGCCGACCGACGTCGCAAAACACGGATTGCCGAAGCGCTCCCAGCTCATGGACGAGACCTCCATGCTCGACTGTCGACGGACTAACTCGATATATCGTTACATATCCTAGCGACCCGGTCGACCGGGTGGTGCTCTAGCGTCGGCAGCATGAGACGGGCCGCACTCGGCGCCGCGGTCATGGCGCTCTACGCGGGCGCAGCCGCCCCCGCAGGCGCCGGCCGTTCGGCGGCCTGCCCGGCCGTGCTGGCATCCGCGCACGATCTCGGCCGGCTCGCGTTCGTCGCCGGTACGCGGATCGCCGTGCTCGACGTTTCCAGCTGCCGCGTGCAGACGCTCGTCGCGAAAGGCGCCGAGCCGCCGCTCCGCTGGAGCGCCGACGGCCGCTATCTCGCCTTCGGCCCCGGGAGCGTCGTCTCGGCGCGCGGCGGGGCACCGGCGCGGCCGCTCGGTGCGCTCGCCCTCGGCTGGCGCAGCGGCTCGCCGGGCTGGGCCTGGTCGCCGCACGGACATCGCCTGGCCGGCGTCACCGCGCGCGGAGGCGTCGTGATCGGCGGCCCAGGCGCGCCGGCGAGGCGACTGCTGCCGGACGGCTGGGGCGCAACGAGCATCGCGTGGTCGCCGAACGGACGCACGCTCGCCGTCTCGCGGTCGCTCTACCTGAAAGCGCCACCGCCCGATCACCAGGAGATCTGGCTGCTCGACCTTCGCAACGGCGCCGGACGCCTTCTCTTCCGACTACCGAAGCCGCAGCTCGCACCGCCGTGGCTCTCCGGCTTCTCGCCGGACGGCCGCTTCATCTTGGCCTGGGAGGACATCCAGAACTCGGCGTCCCTGGCCGCGGACGGGCTGCCGCTGATCGCGCTGCCGGCATCGGGCGGGAAGGCGGTCGACGTCGGCAAGGGCACGCTCGTCTACGGCGACTTTCTCGCGTGGTGCACGGGCAATCTGCTCGCCTACGTGCTCGACAACGGCGGACGCGAGGTGACGCTCGGCGACCGCATCGACTTCGCCGGACCGGGGCCGCGCTGGCCGGTGGTCACGCCCGCCGACCCCGGAGCGCGGGCGCGGCTCAGCTTCATCTCGCCCGCGTGCTCGCCGCCGAACCTGTCCATGGTGGCGGCCGCGGTCGGTCGCGCGGCGCCGGACGAACCGGTCGGGCACGAGCATCGAACGATCTGGCTGCTGGCGTATACCGGCGGCAGCTGGCGCCCGCTCGAAGCCGCGCCGCCGGCCGGCTCGAGCGACGAGCTGCCGCACTGGTCGCGTGACGGACGCTGGCTCGCCTTCGTCCGGACGACCTGGACCGGCAGCGCTGGCACCGGTCGGCTGTATCTACTCGACCTGGGTGCGCGGTTCAACAGCCGCCCCCGCCTGGTCGGGCCGGTCGCGGACGTCGGACGCAGCGGGAACTACTACGGCCATTACGACTGGGCGGCGCAGCTTGCGTGGAGCGACCGATGACGCGCAGCTACGCGTCGCTCGCGGCGCGGCGCGGATACGTCTCGACCGCAAACGACGCACCCGGCCCGAGCTTCTCGACCACGACGTAACGCTCGTGATCTTCCACGATCGACTCCACCTCCGGGTACTCGTGTCCGGGCAGCACGGCGAACCTGTTCGGATGGTCGCGCAGCGCCTCGTACTCCCCGAGTGTCAGCTCCATCGTCTCGGTGCAGTTCACGTCGGCGCATTCGCACAGCCACGCGCTTCCGGTATCGAGCACTTCCTCGAACGCTTCGTTCAACGTCTGGAGCTTTTCGTTGACCTCGCGGTAGAGCGCTTGATTGCGCGCGGCGCGAAGCGTCTCGTCGTCACCAACGTACATTGCAACCTCCTCGGACCTCTGGGCTCTTCCGGGGAGGAGGCCGCGCGCACTCCGCGCTAACGCGGAAGCTTGCTGGTGGGAGGGGTACTCGTGGAGACCGCCTCGGAGTCGCCGAAGCGTAGCGGATGAACGCAAGCTCGGAAGCCGTTGAATGCGGGTGAACACTCGAAAACGCGTCTTACACTGGGCGCCGTGGCGGCGAGCGAGCGAAGACGAGGCCCGGGCCGCCCGCCGGAAGGTGTGCGCGAGGCGATTCTCGAGGCCACGCTCGCCCTGATCGAGGAGATCGGCGTCTCGCGCCTGACGACGAAGGAGATCGCGCGCGTCGGCGGCTTCTCCGAGGCGAGCATCTACTACCACTTCGCCGACAAGGCGGCGCTCCTCGAGGGGGCAATCCTCGAAGGCGTGCTCGCACCGTTCCAGGAGTTCGCTGCCGCGTTCGCCGAGCGTGCACCCGACGGCGACGTCGAGTCGATGCTGCTCGAGTTCACCGCCGCACTGACGGCTTTCTGGGAGCGCATCCTGCCGCTGCTGAGCGCGGTGCAGAGCGACATCGATCTGCGCAGACGCTTTCGGCGGCGCATGAATGCGCTCGACCTGGGACCGCACCGCGCCGTTCGGCTCGTCGGCGGGCTCCTCGCCGGCCAGCAGGAGCACGGGACGATCCGCGAGGACGTCGATCCGTACTCCGCGGCGATGCTGATCTGCTCGACCTGCTACCTGACCGGCTACCAGCGGCACATGCTCGGGGCGAAGGCGCGCAGACAGCTGCCCGCGCTCGAACCGACCGTGTCGGCGCTCGTCGGGCTGCTGCAGCCGCCCCGCCGGGGCTGACGCGATGCGGCTCGAGCCGGTCACGCGCGAGTGGGCCGAGGCACTGGCAGAAGGCGACGACGTCTTCTCCGAGCGCTACGGCGTCCGCGTCGAGGCAGGCTGGGACGGCTTTCCCGAGACGATCGGCTTCCTCCTCGCGGCGGCGAGCTCCGGCGATCCGCCCGAATGGGGGCCGCATCTGTTCTTCGACGACGAGGGAGCCCTCGTCGGAAACGGCGGCTGGAAGGGACCGCCGAAGGACGGACGGGCCGAGCTCGGCTACGCAGTGGCCCCGGCCCGGCAGCGCCGCGGGATCGCGACCGCCGCCGTCCGGGAGCTCCTCGAGCGGGCTCGCCGGGCACGCCTCCGCGTCGCCGTGGCGCACACGCTCGCCGAGCCGACTCCGTCGGCAAGGGTGCTCGAGCGCTGCGGCTTCCAGCGGATCGGCGAGCTGGTCGATTCCGAGGACGGGCCGGTCTGGCGATGGGAGCGCCGACTCGTCGAGGGAGACGAAATCGTCTTGTAACGAGATTATCTCCTCTTGAGACTATGACCGCACGTAGTCTCGTTCGAAAGGAGTGATGCGCCATGAATGGGCGCAACATCGTCGTCACGGGGGCATCGCGTGGCATCGGCACGTACATCGCCCGCGCGCTCGCCGCGAAAGGAGCCAATCTGCTGCTCGTCGCCCGCTCGGAGCACGAGCTGCGCCGCCTCGCCGCGGAGCTTCGCACGCGCGACAACGTCGTCGCGATCGCGACCGTCGATCTCTCACGGCCCGATGCCGCGGAGCAGGTCGCAGCCGCCGCCCGCGCCGAGCTGGAGCACGTCGACGTGCTCGTCAACAACGCCGCCCTCGAGCTGCAGCGCCGGTTCCATACGCTCGCAGCCGACGAGATCGAGGAAGTGATCCGCGTCGACCTGATCACGCCGATCGCGCTGACGCGGCTGCTGCTTCCGCAGATGCTCGAGCGGGGATACGGCCGGATCGTGAACATCTCCTCGCTGGCCGGGCACGTCGGGTTCCCGTTCACCGAGGCGTACGCAGCCAGCAAGGACGGGCTGATCGCGTTCGGCCGCGTGCTGCGCAACGACTACCGGCGCTCGGGCGTCTCTGCCTCGGCGGTCGTGCTCGGCGCGGTGAAGCACGCAGGCATCGGCCAGCGGACGATCGACGAGCTCGGCCTGAAGCAGAACACCGGCTTCATGGTCACTCCGGAAAAGGTCGCGCGCGCCGTCGTGCGGGCGATCGAGAAGGACGCAGCCGAGCTCGTCGTGATGCCCGGCCCGGGCCGGTCGCTCAAGGCGCTGATGGACCGCTTCCCGGGCTTCGGCCCGGCGATCACCCGCATGAGCGGAGGCGGGACGTTCATGGAGCACGTCGCCGACCGGCGCGAGGCCGCCGCCGCGCGGGCGGCGGTCTGAGCCGTCGATGCGGTGGTGAGGTGGGCGGCCGTCGAGGGCCGCCTCACCTCACCGCCGAGCGCCCGAAGACGCGCACCGCCGCACGCGTGAGCGCGAGTGCGAACACCGCGCACACGAGGAGACTGAGGCCTGCCGTCGCGGTCGGGTCGTGCATGCCCCAGATGTCGTGCAGGGCGCTCGGATCGTCCAGCAGCCCGTAGCGGACGAGCGCAAGCCCGTGCGTGAGCGGCAGGAACCGCGCGATCCAGGTCAACGCGACGGGCATCGCCTTGATCGAGAACAGGGAGCCCGCGAGGAACCAGGGCACGATCGCGACCGCGGGGACGCGGGCGATGTACTCCTCGGTCTTCGGGACGCGGCCCGCGAGCACCTCGGCAAGCCCGTACATCCCGACCGTGAAGAGGGTCGCGGCACCGAGGAACCAGAGGAACCCGCCGCCGGTGATGTGCAGGTGGATCCGGCGCGCGTCCGCGATCGCAAGGAGGACTGCGACCTGGAAGGCCGTGGTCGCGAGCGCGACGAGGAGATTGCCGAGCGGGAGCAGCGGCCTCGGGATCGGCGCCGAGAGGAGCTCGCGCTGCGCGCCTGCCTCGCGATCGACGATCACGCTCAGCCCGGAGAACATCGTGTTCAGCGGGATGAGTAGGCCGATCGTCCCCGTGGCGACGAACGCCTCGTAGGCGGCCCCGGTGTGCAGTGCCGCCTTCAGCGCCGGCGCGATCACGAGCGCGAAGAGGACCGGCGTCACGAGCGGAACGAACAGCTCGCGGGGGCGGCTCACCGTGAGCTGGAAGCGCCTCTGCGCGAGCGTCGCGAGCGCGCCGAAGGGGCGCCGCGCGAGGGCCGGGCGCGGCAGCGCGATCTCCGTGGTGATTGCTGACATGTCGAGCTGAACCTCCGAGTTCAGGCGCCGTCGCCGGCGAGGGTGCCGCCGGTCAGTCGCAGATAGACGGCGAACGCCTCGCCGTCGGCGATCCCTTCGTGCTGGAGCCGCGCGAGCGCGGCCTCGCCGCCGCCGTCGATGCGGAGCTCGACGAGCTCGCGGCCGAAGCGGCCGCGAAGGGACTCGGGCGGGCCCGAGGCGACGATCTCGCCGCGGTGCATCACCGCGATCCGGTCACACAGCCGGTCGGCCTCGTCCAGGTAGTGCGTGGTCAGCAGCACCGTCATCTCGAAGCGGAGTCGCAGGTCCGCGATCACGTCGAGCAGCTCGGCCCGGATGCGCGGGTCGAGCCCGACGGTGGGCTCGTCGAGGAAGAGCACGCGCGGGTGCGAGACGAGGGCGCGCCCGATCTCGAGCCTCCGTCTCTGACCGCCGCTGTAGCTCGTCGTCGGCCGGTCGAGCAGCTCCGCGATCCCGACCGTCGCGGCGATCTCCTCGATCCGCGGCTTCGCCTCGCGCGCAGGAACGTTCCAGAGGCTCGCGTGGATCTCGAGGTTGCGCCGCCCCGTCAGGGCCCGGTCGACGACGGGCTCCTGGAAGACGACGCTGCCGACGGCGCGCGCGGCGAGCGGCCGCTCGACGACATCGAAGCCCGCGAGCGCAGCGGTGCCCGAGGTCGGTCGGACGGTCGTCGTCAGCATGCCGATCGTCGTCGACTTGCCGGCGCCGTTCGGACCGAGCAGTCCGAACACCTCACCGGCGGCGACCTCGAAGTCGATCGCTTTCACGGCCTCGACGCCGCCGGGATAAATCTTCGTCAGGCCGCGCACGGAAACGGCGGACACCGCGGCGGCAGCACGACCGTTTGTCCCGGCAACGCGTTCAGCAATGGTCATCGGCTTCTCCCTTCATTTCTGAGCGTATACTCAGGTCACACTCTACTGATCCGACGCTCGGGAAATAGTTAAATCCGAGTCACCACTCAGAAACCACTGATCACGGGACGAACCGGTAGCCGATGCCCCAGACGGTCTGCAGGTGGCGAGGCGCGGCCGGGTCGTCTTCGAGCTTCGCCCGCAGCCGACACATGTGGACGCTGAGCGTCCCGGTCTCGAGCGCCGCACGGTATCCCCAGACGCGATCCATCAACTCGTCGCGGGCGAAGACGCGACGCGGGCCCGAGGCAAGCGTAAGCAACAGCTCGTATTCCTTCAGCGTCGGCCGAACGGGCTCGCCGTGCTTGCGAGCCTCCCGTGCCTCCGGATCGATCTCGAGGGAGCCGAACGTCCGGCGCCCGGCCGCGGAATCGTTTCGCTGGACCTCCACCTTCGCGATCGTGGCTGCGAGACGCATCGGCGATCTCCTCGTGGCGTTCGGACGGTCGCCGTTACGGTCACTCGATCCGACCGCCGCGTTACGCCCTAGCCTGCAGTTAATTTCTGAGCAGACGCCCAAACCCGAGCGGTCGACGGACGAGGCGGCCCTCGTCGCTGCGCTTCGCCGCGGCGACGAAGCCGCGTTCGCCGCTCTCGTCGACACCTACGGAGCGGGGATGCGTCGCGTCGCCCTGACCTTCGTGCGTTCGGCTGCGGTCGCCGACGAGGTCGTGCAGGAGGCGTGGCTCGGGGCGGTGCGGGGCCTCGATCGCTTCGAGGGCCGTGCGTCCCTCAAGACCTGGCTGTTCCGCATCGTCGCGAACATCGCGCGAACCCAAGCAGTGCGCGAGGCCCGCGCCCTCCCCTTCTCGTCGCTCGATCGCGAGGCGGAGTCGGACGCCGGGCCGGCGCTTCCGCCCGAGCGCTTCCAGGGGCCGCACGGCCGGCACCCGGGCGGCTGGGCGTCCTTCCCGCAGCCGTGGCCGGACGAGCCCGAGCGTGCGCTCCTTTCCGCCGAGACACGCGACCTGATCGCCGAGGCGATCGACGGCCTGCCGCCGGGCCAGCGCCTCGTGATCACGCTCCGAGACGTCGAAGGATGGGATGCCGCCGAGGTCTGTAGCGTTCTCGACCTGAGCGAGACCAATCAGCGTGTGCTCCTCCACCGCGCGCGCTCGAAGGTCCGAGCGGCGCTCGAGAGCCACCTGACGAAGGACGCCCCGTGACCGAGCTCAGCTGCCAGGAGATCGTCGAGATCGTGACCGACTACATCGAGGATGCGATGTCGGCAGCCGAGCGCCGGAGGTTCGAGCAGCATCTCTCCCACTGCCCCGGCTGCGTGACCTATGTCGAGCAGATCCGCCGGACGATTCGCCTCACCGGCGAGGCTCCGCGCGAGGAGGGCCTGCCGCCGGACCTGCGGGCGGGGCTGCTGGCGCAGTTCCGCGCCCTCGGACGAATCCCCCCTCCGGGGTAGGCCGGGCGGGCCGCGGCTGCCGATACTTCTGTCAACGAGATCGGGGCTCAGCGGTCACACGAGCCGCACACTCACGCCGCTGTGAACAGCTCGCCAGCGACCCAATCTCTCTCTCCAGCGAACGGCCCGGTGCCCGCCGGGCCGTTCGCCTTCTTCCGTCGGTCGTCCCTCAGCCGGTGACTGGGAGGTCGTCGCCGGCGCCCGCGCAGTAACCGGCGCCCCCCGCGGAGTCGTTGCTCCAGAGGCTCTGCACGGGGTACTGCTGACCGTCGTTGCCGGTGATGTCGTTCAAGCCGCCGGGCACGGTGGACGGGCTCGTGAGGCCCTCCGTGTAGCCGACCCAGGCGCACTTGTCGCCGTTCTCGTAGGCCGAGTAGTCGTACCAGCCGCCGAGGTTCTGGCCGTTGATCACGTCCTCGGCTCCCGGGTCGGTGATCGTCTCCTCGACCTCGTGACCGAGCACGATCGTGAAGCCGTCGAGGCGGCCGGCGTAGTAGCCGGTGTTGACCGAGTTCTGGCCGCACGAGGCCCCCATGTTGAGGACGTACGGCATGTTCGTGAACGAGATGCCGGGCTGCACGCCCGGGTAGTACTGCGGCTGTGTGTAGTCGTGCCACGCGCAGTAGCCCGCGCCGCTGTTGAAGCCGGCCTCGTTGTAGCGCTGCGGCTGCGCGATCACGATCTGCGAGTTGTCGAGATCGGTGATTCCGAAGTGCGCGACCGCGCGTTGTGCTTCCTGTGCCAGCTCCAGGCTGCTCAGGTTGTCGTGGATCGGTGTCGTGTTGTCGTACCAGACGCCTCCGAAGACGTTCGCAGGGTTCTGGATGTAGACGTTCTGGCCGTTCACCGTCTCGTAGTACTGCGTCGAGACAGCGGCCCAGCTCGTCCCGCCCATTGCCTTGATGAACGCCGTCATCCGGGCGGCCGCCCCGTCCGGGTCGTACGTGGGCATCCCGGGCGTCGTGTGATCGAATGCGCCCGGCTCGCCCCAGCCCCAGAAGACGAGGTAGACCTTCGGCGTCACCTGCACGTGGCCGCCGAAGTACGCCATGTTCACGGGCGCGGGCTCGCCCGCCACCGGCGGCCCGGTGGGTGCGCAGCACACCGGGGGCGGTTGCAACGTCGGATTGCCGATGTTGTTCACATCAGGCATGTAGATCGGCTTGTGCACCGCGGTGTCCGCCGACGCCGTCGCGGCCGCAGCGAGGAGGCACGCGACGGCGGCGATGAATGCAACGGAGATTCGCTTCGTCATGAGCACTCCTTCGCCTACTTCGTGACTGTGAACGCCTGCGACGCCGCGGCGCCGGTGTTGAACCCCTGCGTCGCGCGTGCGTAGACGGTGTGAGGTCCCACCGCCGGCGTCGGCACGGCCACGCTCCAGCTCGAGCCGTCGAGCCGCGCCGGAATCGGGTTCGCGAACGATGGATCGTCGAGCGAGACCTGCACCGACTGCGCAAAGCTCGCCGACCAGCTCGGCACGTCGACCCACGACTTGCCGGAGTTGCCGATGAAGCCGCTGAAGACGTACGGCCCTTCGACATGCACGCGCAGGTCGATGCCGCTCAGATCCGCCTTGTCGAGCGCGCCGTTCGGCTGGATCGTGAACGCGACCGGATAGTCGGTCTGGTTCGGCGTGACGAGCACTGTCTCGGAGTCCGAGCCGATCGAGATGCCGTTGCCCTGGTAGAGCGCCTCCATGTCGACCGTGACCGTCAGCAGCCCGGTGCCCGCAGCGACCGGATCGGTGATCCCGAAGCTCTCGAGATCGATCGTGCCGGTGACCGCGCGGCCGGCGTCGAGCGTCAACGGCATGCCGTCCGTCGACGGGTAATCGACCGACGCGCCCTGATCGACGGTACCGCCCGCGCCGACGAACGAGGTGAGGGTGAGGCCGCAGCCGTCGCCTGCATCCGTGCCGGACGTGACGCTCAGATGCGGGTTGTCGCTCGAGGTGCCGCAGCCGTCGCGGCGGAGGTAGAAGCGGGTGGTCTGCGCCGCGGGCGCCGCGAACGACGCACCGCCGGCGACGGCGAGATACGAGTTGTGCCGCAGCGAGATCTTCTGTCCGGCCGACGGGCTCGAGATCGTCGTCGAGGGACCGGCGGCCGCAGCCGCGAAGGTGGCCGCGAACGCGGCCGCGGCGGCCGCCAGCGCGGCCGCCGCAAGTGACTTGCGTTTCGTCATCGCTCTACGCTCCTAGCGTCCGAGGACACAGCCGTTGCCGGTCGCGTCGTACGCCTCGTTGCTCCACAGCGGCTGCACGGCGTAGTCGTGCGAACCGAGCGTGATGTCGGCGGAGTTCGACGCCCATGCGCACTTGTCGCCGTTCTCGTTGCCGGATGCGTCGAGCCAGCCGTCCTGCCAGGACGCGATGTTGTCCGGATCCGTGACCGCCTCCGAGTACTCGTGGCCGGTCACCATCGAGTAGCCGTCGAAGATGCCGTTTCCGAATGCATCCGACGTCGCGTTGATGAAGTGCATACCGCAGCCGGTCGGGCCGATCCCGGGCCAGTTCTGGTTCAGCCAGGGGATGAATGCGTACTGGATCCGGTACGGGTTGCCGAGCCCGTCGACGCTCGACGTCTGCGTGTGGTAGCCGCAGTACACGGGCTCTCCGGTCGCGATCGTCGTCGGCGGCGTGAGGATGATGTAGGTCGCGTTTGCGTCGTAGCCGAAGTGCGCCGACGCCCTGATCGCCTCCTGCGCGATCGGATCGTCGGCGAGGTTCTCGGCGAGACCGAGCGTGACGATGTCGTCCGGCACCGCTGCCGGATCGGTCCAGACGCCCTTCAGCTGATGCGTCGGGTTCGTGATGAAGCCGGCGCCGCCGACGCACGACGTCGAGCCGGGCAGGACGACGTTGCAGTACTGCGTCTGGATGTTCGCCCAGGGACTACCGCCGACGTTCGCGAAGAACGACGTCACGTAGTTCTGGAGCGTCTTCGACGAGTAGAGCTTGCCGTCGGTGTCGGCGGTCTGGAAGCCGGAGGCCCATTGCTGGCCCCAGAAGACGAGGTAGACGGCGGGGGTCGTCTCGACGCCGATCGCCCCGGCGCCGGCATTGCCGCCGTGCCAGAGCAGGTCGTTTGTTGCCGAGTCGGCCGTCGCCTGCGGATCGATCGTCTGGCCCTGCGCCCAGAAGAAGTGCTTCGGCGAGGTCTGGATCGGGCCGACGTCGGCAGCCGCCGCCGGAACGCCGAACGCGATGCACGCGGCGAGGCCGGCGGCGAGGACGAGCACCATGCGGGTCAACGAAGACCTCCTGTCGCGAGAAGGATCAGCGCCCGGGTACCGCTCGGTCGCGTTTTCGAAACCACTCGCAGTGGTGACAGAATTGACCCGTGGATCAATCAGCCGACGCCGCCCCCCTCGTCGCGCTCGGCCTGACCGGCTACGAGGCGCACGCGTATGTCGCGCTGACGAGACGCGAGCGCGCGACCGGGGCCGAGGTGGCGCGGCTCGCGGGCCTGCCCCGGCAGCGGATCTACGACGTCCTCGACGCGCTCGTCGCCCGCGGCGTCGCCACGGTCGAGCCCGGCCGTCCGGCCCGCTATGCCGCCGTCCCTCCGGATGCGGCGGTCGCCGCCCTGCTCGACGCCCGGCGCACCGAGCTCGAGCGGCTCGAGCACGACGCTGCGCTCGCGGTCGCGCTGCTCACACCCGCGTACCACGACGGGCGCCGCGCGACCGATCCGCTCAACTACATCGAGGTGCTCCGCGAGCCGAGTGCGATCGCAAAGCGCTTCGGGGAGCTCGAGACGGCCGCGACGCGCGAGATCCTCGTCTTCACGAAGCCGCCGTACGCGGTCGAGCCCGCGCAGAACGTCGCCGGGCTCGAGCTGCTCGCGCGCGGAGTCGAGGCGCGCAGCGTCTACGAGCGCTCCGTCTACGCCGACCCGGCGGTCGTCGCGGCCGTCGGCTCGTTCGTCGCGGCCGGCGAGCAGGCACGCGTCGTCGACGAGTTGCCGCTCAAGCTCGTGCTGATCGACGAGCGCGTCGCGCTCTTCACGCTCGAGGACCCCGTGGCCGGGCCGACGAACCTGACGATCATGATCGTCGAGCATCCCGCGCTCGCCCGACTGCTCAAGCTCGCATTCGAACACGTCTGGGAGCGCGGAGACCCGTTCCGGTAGCGTCGACGCATCTTCGTCGCGGGCGTCGGCGCGCCGAGCTGACGGCGGCGGCCGATTCGTCTACTCTTTTTCGACACATGGTGCGGCTCGCGTCGATCGTCGGCGCCGCGGCGCTCGCCACGACGCTCGCGTCCGTCCCGGCCGCGGCGTCGCCGTCGAGGTCCGGCCTGTGCCAGTCGGTGTCGAACGTCTGTTACGGGTCGATTCCGCCCGTGCGCAAGAAGGTCGTCATCCACCCGCGCAACGGATCGCGCGAGCACGGGACTGCGTGGATCACGTTCGGCTTCCATAACACTGCCGTCGTGCTCGAGTTCCACGGCGCGCCGCGAGCGGCGACGCGGACGATCTCGCTCCGCCTCGGCGGCTGCGCCAGCCGCCGCGTCGTCTCGTACCTCGGCGGTGTCGCGAACGGACGGAGGGTCGTCCAGGCGAACGCCGTGCCCCGGTTGAGCGGCTTCGCGCTCGTCGTGCGCGCGGGGAGGTCGACCGCGCACGGTCCGATCGTCGCCTGCGGCCTCATTCCGTTCGAGAAGTAGCGCCTTCCGGCCGGTAGGCGAGGTACGCGACGCCGTTGTCGTAGCGTTCGCACGCTGCAAGCGTGAGCTTTGCGGGTGCAGCGCCGTCGGCGAAGAGCCGCGGACCGGATCCGCGGGTGAGCGGGTAGACGTAGAGGTGCAGCTCGTCGACGATCCGGTCGGCGAGCATTGCGCGGACGAGCGTGCCGCTGCCGCTCACGTACAGCTCGCCGTCGACCTTCTCCTTCAGCCGGCGAATCGCCTCCGGATCGTACGGCCCGACAAGCTCCGAGTTCCTCCACGTCGCGGCGGCGAGCGTCGAGGAGACGACGTACTTCGTCGTGTCGTTGAAGAACGGTGCACCGGGGTCGTCGTCTGCCGTGCGCGTCGACCACGCCGGCTCGAACATCTGATACGTGGTGCGCCCGAGGAGGATGGCGCCCGAGCGAGCGGTGAGCGCCCCGATCGCCTCGCCCATGCGCGGATCGAAGCCGTAGTCGAATGTCCACGTCGGCGTGTCGATCACGCCGTCGAGACTCATGAACTCGTGTACGAGGATCGCTCCCACCGTCTCACCCCCTTGTTTCGATCGTAGACGGCGCGCGGAGGTCGAACTCATCGCTCGCGAGGTTTCCCCGCGCGCGATCCGCGCAGGACCGAGACATGCACGGCGACGACGAGATCGAACGGGCGGCTGCCGAGGAGGCGAAGGAGCGCGAGCGTCTCCGGGAGATCGAGCAGCGAGCCGGAGCGCGGCTCGAGCGCGCGGAGCAACTCGACGAGCGCCGCGAGGAGCTCGAGCAGTCGCGGCCCGAGCCCGAGTGATCAGCGGCTGCGCTCGCCCGCGTCGGCGAGCGCATCGACGAGCTCGTCCGCGGCGGTGGCCGGGACGAGCACCGTCAGGCGGTCGCCCTGCTCGAGGCGCTCCCCGGCGCTCGGAGCGAGCGCGCGCTCGCCGCGCCTGATCGCGAGCACGGTCGAGCGAGGTGGCCAGCGCACGTCCGCCAGCCGGCGGCCGACCGGCGGCTGCGGCGTCGCGAGCTCGAGGTCGACGATCCGGTAGCCGCGCAGCCGGGCGAGCGCGCCGCTGAGCCGGCGGTCCTGGGAGGGCCGCTCCGACTGGGCCTCGTCGATGCCGCGCTGCAGGCGCGCGTTGTACGCGCGCAGGACATCGAGATGGGTGAGCCAGCCGATCGGGTTTCCGTCCCGGCTTGCGACCGGCAGCCCCGAGCGGGCACGCAGGAGCGAGGCGAGCGCCGCCTCGAGCGTCTCGTCCGCGGCGAGCGCCGGCAGATCCTGGGCGAGCTCGCCGGCACACGCGTCGAGCGCGTTCTCGCGCATGGCCTGCTCGACCTGCTGCGAGCCGACGGTTCCGCGGTAGACGCCGTCCGGGTCGACCACGGGCAAGCCGTCCGTCGCCGCTTCGCCGAGACGGGCGATCACCTCGTTCAGCGGCGTGTCCTCGGGCAGCGCGGCCGGCAACGGCTGCATCGCCTCGCGAACGCGGAGCAGCTGCATCAGGTTCGCGCCGCGACCGCGCATGATGTCGATCCCCCGGCGGCGCAGCTTCAGCGTGTAGATCGTGTCGCTGCTCAGGACATTCGAGATGCCTGCGGCGAGCGCGATTGCGAACATCAGCGGCAGGATGATCCGGTAGTCGCCGGTCAGCTCGAAGATGATGATCACCGCCGTGATCGGCGCCCGCGCCGCACCGGCGAAGACCGCGCCCATGCCGACGATGCCGTAGGCGCCGGCCGGGCCCGTCATGCCCGGGAGGAGATGGTGCACCCCGACGCCGTAGGCGCTCCCGAGCATCGCGCCCATGAAGAGCGACGGCGCGAACACGCCGCCGGAGCCTCCGATCGCGATCGTCAGGCTCGTCGCGACGATCTTGCCGGCGAGCAGCGCGAGCAGCAGCCAGAGCGGGAGGTCGCCGCGGATCGCCCGCTCAAGCGGTGGGTAGCCGACCCCGTAGAGCTCCGGCAGGGCGAGCAGGACGAGGCCGAGCAGGAGGCCGCCGGCGGCCGGCCGTAGCCATTCCGGGCCGCGCCAGAGCCGGTCGGCGAGATCCTCGGTGCCGTACAGGACGCGGATGAACGCGACGCCGACGAGCGCCGCCAGGAGCCCGAGCCCGGCGTAGAGGAGGTACTCGACCGGCGAGCGCAGCTCGAAGCCCGGCAGATGCAGGAACGGATGCGCGCCGAAGGCGGCCCGGCCGATGATGTCGGCGACGAACGAGGAGAGCACGACGACGCCGAACGACTCCGCCTCGAAGTCGCGCAGGATCAGCTCGAGCCCGAAGAAGACACCGGCGATCGGGGCGTTGAACGTCGCCGAGATGCCGCCTGCCGCGCCGCAGGCGACGAGCACGCGCAGCCGAGACTCCGGCAGCCGCGTCAGCTGGCCCAGCGTCGAGCCGAGCGCCGAGCCGATCTGCACGATCGGGCCCTCGCGCCCGACCGAACCGCCCGAGCCGATGCAGAGCGCCGAGGCGAGCGACTTGACGACCGCGACCTGCGGCCGGATCCGGCCGCCGCGCTCCGCCACGGCGAGCATCACCTCGGGCACGCCGTGGCCGCGCGCCTCGCGCGCGAAGAACGCGATCAGCGGTCCGTAGAGCAGCCCGCCCAGGACCGGCGTGAGCACGACGAACCACCAGCCGATCCCGTGGAAGTGGCCGTAGGCGGCGCGTCCGGCCGCCGAGTAATCGCGGCGGCCGGTGAACAGATACGTGAAGCCGAGGATCAGGTACCGGAAGCCGACCGCTCCCGCACCTGCGCCGGCGCCGACCGCGAGCGCGAGCGCAACGAGGCCGGTGGGCGTTCCGCGCAGCCACTCGTGCACGGCGGCTGCGTGGCCGCGGCTCTCAACGCCGCCGCGCACCGGCCTCCTGGCTCCGTGCAAATACCTGAAAGGTCGCTGCGACGGCGCTCATCGCGTCGGCGAGCTCGCGCCGCTCCCCGCGCAGCGCGACGAACGCCCTCATCAGCTGCCGGTCGCCCTTCGCGGTCAAGCCGAGCACCGAGACGCGGCCGTCCGCCGTCGACGACGACCGCTTCACGAGACCCGCCTCCTCTGCCCGCTTCACGAGCTCGGTGACGGCGGTCTGCCGGAGCGAGAGGCGTTGCGTGAGCTCGGTGACGGTCGAGGTGCCGCCGGCCCCGGTCCTGATCGCGAGGAGGAGGTCGTAGCGCTGGGACGTCAGCCCGGCGGCTCCCGCGAGCTCGTCGGTGCGCGCGAGGAAGCGCCGCAGCGCAGAGCGAAACGCAGCAGCGTGCTCGAGCTCGGTCGACACCGTGCGTTCCACATTTACATCATGCCATGATGTAAACCCGACGCGGTGCGACGGTCAGTCGCCGAGCGTCGCGACCGCTGCGTCGCGGTCCGGCATGTCCTCGAGGAGCACGATTTCCTCGTCGCCCTCGGCGAACGTGAAGACCTTGTAGACCTCGGCCGTGCCCGACCAGTGTGGATCGGTGACGGCGATACCGACGGCGACCCGCCTGCCGCCCTCGACGAACTCCTGTGGCTCGAAGCGCCGCCCGCTCAGACGGTGCTGCCGGAGGAGGTCGACCACCTCCCGCCGGTCGCGTCAGATCGGGGTGCCTCCGTCCCAGTCGCGGCCCGGCACGCCGAGCCACTGGGCATCGGGGCGGAAGAGAGCCTCGAACGGCTCGACGTCGCCGCGGTCGAGGGCGGCGAATGCAGCGCGGAGACGCTGTTCGCGGACGGTCATGCGTGCAGCATAGGCCGCGATGAGTTTCGTCGTCTGCGATCGTCCAAGAGACGTCAACCCCGACGATCCAGGAGGATCGAGATGTCGAAGGTCGCAGCAAAGCTGAACCTGACGCACGTCGGCCGCGTCTGCGTCACCGTCGCCGACACCGATCGCGCTATCGACTTCTACGTCGACAAGCTCGGCTTCGAGAAGGTCGTCGACACGCCGATGGGGCCCGGCCAGCGCTGGGTCGAGGTCCAGCTCAAGGGGACGCCGACGACGATCGCGCTCGCCCCGCCGCCCGAGGGCCGCGAGGCCGGGGGAGCGCAGACCGGCATCATCCTCGACACGACCGACGTCAATGCGGACCATGCGGCGCTCAGGGAAGCCGGCGTCGACGTCGACGAGGAGGTCACGCGCTTCGGCGGGCCGGTGCCGCCGATGTTCTGGCTCCGCGATCCGGACGGAAACTCGCTGATCATCGTCGAGCCGACGTCCTGAGCGCACGGCGTGCGTCTTCAGCACGTATCGATCCCGATCCCGGCCGACGGCCGGGATCGGGCGCTTTCCTTCTATCGCGACACGCTCGGCCTCGAAGAGCGCTACGTCCCGCCGAAGCTCGACGCGGCACGCTTCCTCTGGTTCCGCCTCGGGCCGCCGGACCTCGAGCTGCACCTGATGCTGACCGAGTCGCCGCCGCACGACCAGCGCCATCTCTGCGTGGCGGTCGACGACCTCGCCTCGATCCGCGCGAGGCTCGAAGCGGCGGGCGTCGAGACGAGCGAGGCGACGGAGATCGTCGGACGGCCGCGGTTCTTCTGCCGCGACCCGTTCGGGAACCTGCTCGAGCTCGCCCAGATCGACTCGCCGTAGGGGCCGAGGTCACGACGAGCGCATCAGGAACGAGTAAGGGAACCAGTGCTCGTGCGGATGGGTTTCCTCGCCGCCGATGATGTTCGGATCGGTGGTCAGCGCGCGGGCTGCGGCCGAGACGATCTCTCGGTGCTCGGCGAACTCTTCGTCGTCCTCGATCCGCTCGATCGCGACGTAGCCGTCGTGATGGTCGAGTAAATCGAGGAGCCGCTGTGTTGCCTGCTCCATCGTGAGGGTCATGCGGGCAATCTAGGCGAGCCTGCCGACCGACTCGTCGCCCGGCGGCGACGAGCGCGCTAAAGCTTTCCGGTGCCTGTCTCTTCGTACTTGGTGATGAGCCGGTCGGAAGCCGTCGCGGTCGAGTTGGAGGCGCTCTACCGGAGCCGGTTCCGGGCGTTTCTGTTCACGATGACGGCGGTCCTCGGCGACGGGGAGGCGGCATTGGAGGCCGTCCAGGATGCATTCGCGACCGCGTTGCAGAAGCGGCGGTCGTTTCGCGGGGACGGTTCGGTCGAAGCCTGGCTCTGGCAGATCGTGCTCAACAAGGCCCGTGATCGCCTGCGTGTCCGCAGGGACCAGGCGAGCTTGTCCGGCTACGACGCCGAGGCGGTGGAAGCGACCGAGCCCGATCACGATGTTCGGACCATGCTGCGCCTGCTGCCGGAGCGGCAGCGGCTGATCGTCTTCCTTCGCCATTACGGCGACCTCTCGTACGGGCAGATCGGCGAAGCGCTCGCGATCAGCCCAGGCACGGTCGCCGCATCGTTGAACGCTGCCCATGCCGCGCTGCGGCGACGATTCGAGGAGGTTCCGGGATGACCGAGCTCGACCTGATCCTCGACGAGCTGGTCGCCGACGCCCCGCTGGAGCGCTCCGACTGGGACGACGTACTCACGCGCTCCCGTCGGGGGAACCGCATGCGGCTCGGCGTCGTCGCTCTCGGCGTCGTGCTGCTTGCCGTGGTCGTGGCAGCTCCGGCCTTCGGTGTCGGCAGCCGGCTCCTCGACCTGATCACCGGCGGCGCACCCGTTGCGACCTCGCGGCTCTCCGGGCAAGACCTGCGGATCGTGAGCGCGATGGTGAAGAGCGTCCCGCCGTCTGCGATCCCGCCGTCGAAGCAGGACGAGCTCGCAGCCCTGGGCGGCACCGCGATCAGACAGATCGCCGAGCGCGACGGCCGCGCCTACTTCGTGATCGATAAGCAGGACGGATCCCACTGCTATGCGTCAGGCGACGTGGCTGCGGCAGACCTCTTCGGGGGCATCATCTGCCCACGCTCGCCGGGCTTCCCGTCACCCGAGCAGCCGATCCTCGACATGAGCGTCTTCCACGGCCGGCCGCTGAACGCGGGAATGCCGACGCTCTGGCGGCTGGAAGGCTTCGCCGCCGACGGCGTCGCAAACGTCGGCCTCGTCACTGCAGACGGAACCCTCACGGCCCTCACGCCTGTGATCGACAACGTGTACATCGCAGAGGGAAGCGCGCTCCCCGATGAACCGGTCAAGGAGATCGTCGCACTCGACAGCAACGGCACGCGCCTCTACTCCGAATGCCTGATCGCAGGTCCCGGCCGCTCCTGCTGACGCCGGCCACGCTCGAACAACCTCCTCACGACGACCAACGGCGGCAGGACCTGGAGCCCGATCGGACGCGGACTACCGATCGCGGCCGAACTTCCCAGACCTGGATGCCACTGCCGAGACGGCGTCACCACGCTCGCAGTCGACCCAACCCAAAGCCACACCGTCTACGCAGCACTGCAACAGGGCGGCATCTACACGTCGACCAACGAGGGACGCACCTGGCACGCGGATCACGTCCATCCCGCTCGACGTAGCCACGGTCGCAATCGACCCCGCACAACCGGCGACGATCTACGCCGCGGGCATGCACGTGACGCAAACGGGGAACACGCTCCTTCTTCTCAGAAGCACCGATCACGGCCACACCTGGACGACCGCACCGTGATTCCCGCGTCCAGACGAGACCTCGGACGGGCCGCTGCCGCTCGTCATGCGATCTCGTCTGCAATCGAGATGAGGTCGCTGGGCCTATCTCTCGCTCTGCTGCTCCTCGTTGCGGGATGCGGTTCCGCCGGGGTCTGTCTGAAGAACGGTGTAACTACGTCGGGCACGGTTAGTTGACAGCGCTTTCGATTCGGCCTTCGAAGGTGATCGCGAAGGCGTTGAGGGCGGGCTTCCAACGCGTCGTCCATCGTTGTTGGCCTCGACCCGTAGGGTCGAGGCTGCGGACGGCGAGGTAGAGG
>Ga0209810_1000230_pt1 | contig 155996 bp, 160 predicted proteins | sample Coa_R1_7_FD_187159 | JGI IMG/M metagenome (GOLD analysis project Ga0209810, IMG submission 187159) | Surface soil microbial communities from Centralia Pennsylvania, which are recovering from an underground coalmine fire - Coalmine... | ecosystem: Environmental > Terrestrial > Soil >... | reverse complement strand
GGCGTGGGCGTCGGGGTGCTGGTGGGCGTGAACGTGGGCGAGGGGGTCTGAGTGGGCGCGAGCGTGGGCGTCGGGGTGCTGGTGGGCGTGAGCGTGGGCGTGGGGGTCTGAGTGGGTGTGTTCGTGGGCGTGGGAGTGCTGGTGAACGTGAACGTGGGCGTAGGGGTGCGCGTAGGTGTACGCGTCGCCGTCGGCGTGAACGTGGGCGTCGGCGTCTTGGGGACCGCGTGGACCGGCGGCGGCCCGCCTACGGGCTCCGGGGCAAAAGCCAGCATGCCCAGGCCGGCCAGCGCGGCCACGCCATAGGCAACCAGCTCCGCCCGGCGGAGGCTAGCCAATCAACCCTGCGCTGAACTCAGTCAGTCGCTCGCAGCCCCCTCTCTCAGAAGTCACACCGCCACCCCCACTCCTCACCCAATTGGGGGTAAGCAAGCATCGCTAGTCTACGCCAAATGGGTGGGAAGAGCCAGGGTGCTGCCCCCCATTTGGACCTCTAGGCTAGACCGTCCGGGCTAGTCGCGCCCGAAGCCTGCAACCCGCGGCGCCGGGCGCGCGTCCCACCAATATGAGCAATGCCACGATTGCCCCGGAGACGTCCGCCAACGAGCTGGATCTGGAGCCTCCCCAACCCGTCCCACCTATCGCGCCCGACCAAGCCGCCGCCAGCCTGAAGATCGACGACGACACCGCGGCCCGCATCGGCGCCGCGGTGAGCTCCTTCGTCGAGTCGCTGCTGGCGCTCGAGGCCAAGTCGCCCGAGTTCGAAGCCAAGGTCCAGTCCATCAGCCGTATGGGCAACGACGAGATCCGCCGCTCGGCGGCGGTCTCCCAGCGCTTCCTGGACCGCCCGACGGCCTCGATCAAGGAGGGCCCGTTAGCCCAGGGCTCGCAGGTTTCCCAGGCGCTGCTGGCCCTACGCCGGCAGATCGAGGAGCTGGACCCCTCGCAGCAGCTCAGGCCGCGAGGCTTGCTGGACCGCATCCGCCCCAGCGGACGCATTCGCGACTATTTCCGTCGCTACGAGTCGGCCCAGCAGACCATCGAGCGCATCATTCAGGGCCTCTACCGCGGCCAGGACGAGCTGCTGCGCGACAACGCCGCCCTCGAGCAGGAGAAGGCCCATCTGTGGGCTATGAAGGGCCGGCTGGAGCAGTACGCCTACATGGCCGGCCGGCTGGACGAAGCGGTCACGGCCAAGCTGGGGTCCCTCGAGACGGCCGACCCGGAGAAGGCCCGCGCGCTCAAGGAGGACGTGCTGTTCTACGTCCGCCAGAAGCGCCAGGATCTGCTCACCCAGCTGTCGGTCGATGTCCAGGCCTACCTGGCGCTGGACCTGATCCGGCGCAACAACGTGGAGCTGATCAAGGGCGTGGAGCGGGCCACCACGACCACCGTTTCGGCACTCCGCACGGCAGTGATCGCCGCGCTGGCGCTGGGCAACCAGCGGCTGGTCCTGGACCAGGTGAACGCCCTCAACACCACCACCGGCAACCTCATCGAGTCCACGTCGCACATGCTCCGGCAGCAGAGCGGCGAGATCTCGACCCAGGCCGCCGGCGCGACGGTGAGCATCGAAAAGCTGCAGGCGGCATTCGAAAACGTCTACGCCACGATCGACTCCATCGACCAGTTCAAGCTGGCGGCGCTGGACAGCATGCGCAAGACCATCGACGCCCTGTCTGGGCAGGTGGCCAAAGCGCAGGCTTACATCGAGCGGGCGCGCTCGTCCGAGGCCAGCCAGGCCAGCACCGAGGCGCTGACCAGCGAGCTGCAGCTCGGGCCGGCATCAGACAAAGCTGCCTAGGGAGGACATCCATGAGGTACCTGTTTCTGGTCGTTGGCCTGATCGCCCTGTTCTTCATGGCCATGCCGCTGATGTGGGGCGCCATGCACTGGGTGCTGTTCGGGCTCGCCATCTGGGGCGCGTGCGCCCTGCTGAAGGGGCCGCGGCGGCGCTGGTATTACGAGCCGGTTCCTCCGCGCCGGCCGGCATACCGGGCGTCCTCGCCTCAACCGGAGCCCGCCGCCGTGTCGGAAGGAACCGATGACCTGCCCCTCGACCTCAGCCTCAAGGCCGGCCAGATCCGGCACAAGGCGCAGGAGCTGCTGAAGCAGGCGCATCGCTTCCCGTTCGCGTCGCGCGACCTGTACGTCGTCCGCGCCACGCTCGACGATTACCTGCCACGCACGCTGCAGAACTTTCGGCTCGTGCCGCCCCAGTCGCGGGAGCAGCCCCTGCCCAACGGCACGACGCCCCTGCAGGAGCTGAAGGACCAGCTGGCCCTGCTGGACTCCAAGCTGGACGAGATCGCCGAAGACCTGCAGCGCGAGAACATCGACCGCCTGCTGGCCAACCGACGCTTCCTGGAGGAGCGCTTCGGTCGCGTCGTGATTTAGCCGAGGCCCGATAATGAGCGTCGCATGCTGGACACCAGCGTCCGAAAGGCCGGCCGGCACAAGGCCGAGAACGCGCCCGGCTGGGCGCACGCGATCCTCGAGGCCTTCCGCCGTGAGAACATCCGCAATCTCGTCTTCCTGCCGGACACGGTCATGGGCCGCCTGCTCGCCCTTGCGGACACCGACGCCTTCTTCCGCCTGACGGCCGTCCACCGCGAGGAGGAGGCCGTCGGGATCCTGACCGGTCTCTATCTGGGCGGCCAGCGCGGGGCGATGCTCATCCAGAACACCGGCCTGGGGAACTCCCTCAATGCCCTGGCGTCGCTGGGCATGGCGTACAAGATCCCCTTCCCGCTGCTGATCAGCCTGCGCGGTGAGCTCGGCGAGTTCAACCCCGCCCAGCTGGTCATGGGCCGCGCCGTGCGCGGCTGCCTCGACGCCCTCCGCATCCAGCACTTCACCCTCGGACGCGAGGAGGACGTGGAGGTCGTCATGCACGGCGCCCTCAAGACCTGCTTCACCGCCCAGGAGCCGCTGGCCGTTCTGCTCTCGGCGCAGATGACCGGCTGGAAGGACGAGGAGTGATCGAGCGCCGGAAGGCCACCAAGATGGCCGCCGAGCTGGCCGGCGCGAACCCTATCGTCGGCTCGGTTGGCAACGCCACCTTCGATCTGTATGGCGTGGCCGACCGGCCGGAGAACTTCTACATCTGGAACTCCATGGGTATGGCCTCGTCCATCGGCCTTGGCCTGGCGCTGGCCAGGCCCGACAAGCGCGTGATCGTGCTCGACGGCGACGGCTCGCTGCTCATGAATCTGAGCTCGCTGCCGACCGAGACCATGGCCGGCGTCACCAATCTGGTCCACGTCGTGTGGGACAACGGCGGCTGGGAGATCACCGGCGCGCAGCCGGCCGGGACGGCGTTCGGCGTCGACCTGGCGGCTATCGCCCGCGGCGCTGGCTACCGCCAGGCGGTGACGGTGGACACGCTGGACGATTTCCGCGCGGCTTTTGCCCAGGCCATGCAGGCCAGCGAGGCCTGGTTCATCTGCGCGCGTATTGAGAACACCGGCGCGCTGCACGTCCGGCCGTCCAAGACCCTGACGCGTCTGCGCGACCGCTTTATGGAGGCCCTGGCCTCCTAAATTCCCTCCATGAAGTCTTCCAGCCGGATGCGCTTCATGGCCGACTCGGGCACCCGGGCCATCGTCGGGAAGGCGATGTCCAGCGGCCGCGTGGCGTCGATGATCAGCTTCTGATACAGCATGTGCGTGGTGAACAGGTTGTACTGGTTCTTGAGCACGTCCACGTCGCGTGACGGATCCATGTTGGTCAGCACCGACCACAGCACGTCCGTCTCGTTGAACACGTCGATGTCCTCGTCCACCACCACCACCACGTTGAAGAAGCTGCTCTCCATCAGCGCGCTCATACCGACCCGCTTGGCGATGCCCTCGCGCTCCTTCTTGATGCTCACATAGACCAGGAACCGGCTGCAGCCGGAGGGCGGCAGGTGCACCGCCTTGATGCAGCCGTGCTGGCGCTGCAACGTGTTGAACATGGTGCCTTCCTTGGGGACGCCGCCCAGGTTCCAGTGCTCCTGATGCCCGGAGAACACGTCCTGCATGATGGCGTCCTTGCGATGGGTGATCGCCTTCACATCCAGCCCCTGGCGGATGCACTGCGCCTGGTAGTGGCGCGTCACCTCGCCGAACGGATCGACGACCTCCCTCGCCCCGGGCACGATCTCGCCCTCCAGCACGATCTCGGCGTCGGCCGGGATCATGAAGTCGCTGCCCCAGGTGACCGACGGGACCAGCCGGCAGGGCTCGCCCAGGAAGGAGCCGACAACGTGGTAGTCGTCGGCGCCCCAGGGTGAGAGGGCCAGCGCGCCTAGATAGAAGGCCGGATGATGGCCCAGCACGGCCACGAACGGCGCTCGCTGGTTGCGCTCCATGTACTTGGCCAGGATGCGCTCGCTGTGGGGTGTATGGATCGAGATGGCGCAGTAATCGGGCTGGTCTCGATAGAAGATCTTGATGAACGAGACGTTGTAGAAGCCCTCGTCGGGGTCTTTCATGGCGCAGGCCATGGTCAGCACCGGCGCCAGGTCCATCTCGAAGTGGCGAACGATGGGCATCATGGCCACGTCCACGTCCCTCCCGGTGTGGACCACCTGCTGGACGGGCGCCTCGTCGCGCCTGACGGTGACCGGCTTGACCTTCTCCCGCTCAAGCCGCGCGTACTCCAGTGAGAGCTCCATACCCGCATCCTCGACCCTCACGCCAATCGCCCGGGCAATGCGCTCGCGCGTGCCGAAGACGTTGCTCACGATCGGGAACTGGCTCTCTTGGCCGCGCTGGTTCAGCGTCTTGTGGAACAGCGTGGTCGGATGGCGCCTGCGCTGCGCCAGGTGCTCCAGGATGGCCGTCACGTCGTAGTTGTTGGGGTCGACCTTCTTGTCGATGTGGAGCAGCTCTTCGGGCGCTTCGTCGCGCAGCTCGCGCAGGAATGATTGCAGGCTCTTCGGCATGGCGCACCAATGATAGGCGGGCGGCGCCGCGGGTAGCGTCATGCCTCTTGTGTACTTTCGCGGGGAAGGGCGTTATCCCAGCGTAGGTTGAGGTGGTGGAAGACAGCATAGATGATGCGCTCGCAGCTGGCGTTGTTCTGGAAGCACGAGATGGGTCTGGTACGACGACGGACTTCCCGGAAGGAGCGTTCGATGGCGTTGGTGGTTCGGATGGCCAGCCAGTCTTGGGCCGGACAGCCAAAGAAGGCCAGCAAGCTCTCGGCATCGTCCTCCAGACACCGGACCGCTTTGGGCGCTTGCTCGCGCCACTGCTCGGCCCACCAGCGCAGGCGCTGCCCAGCCTCACGAGCGGTGCTGGCCAGTTAGATGCGCTTGGCATCCCACAGACACTCGCGCTGGATCTTGCGCGGTAGCTTGGCGGCCACGTTGCGGAGTTTGTGGGCCCAACAGCGCTGGTGCGACACCTTGGGGTAGACGATGGCGATGGCCGCGGCCAGGCCAGGAGCGCCGTCAGTGGCAATGAGCCGCAGTTGCGCGCCCTCCAGGCCGCGCCGGAAGAGGTCTTCCAGGAAGGCTTCCCACTGGGCCTGGCTCTCTGACTGACCGATGCGGAAGTCGAGCAGCACCCGCCGGCCGTTGGTGCGAATGCCGTAGGCCGTCAGCACCAGCTTCTTGCCTAGCCCTCCGGGTTGCTTGACCTTCATGGTCACGCCATCCAGCAGCAGATAGCGGATATCGTCGGCCAGGCCGCGCCAGTGGAAGTGCTGGACGGCGCTGTCTAACGCTTGGGTCACCCGCGACACCATCTGGGCTGAGGGCCGCCAGCCCAGCACTGGCTCCAGGACCTTGCCGACTTCTCGGGTGGACACGCCGCGCAAGAAGGCCTAACGGATGAGCTGGTCGACCTCGCGCTGCCGTCGCTGAAAGCGGCCCAGGACCTGTGACGGCGGCTGTGCCAGGCGCGCTCGCGGCATCCAGATGTCCATGACGCCCCAGCGCGTCAGCAGATGGCGCCGGTAGCCGCCGTTGCGATAGCCGCGGCGCACCCCTGTGCGCTTGAAACGGGTGGCCAACACCGTGCGCTCAGCGCTTCTTCGAGGCTGCTTTCGATGACCCGCTGGGCGAGGGCGCGGGTCTGTGCACTGATGTCGCCCCATACGTCTTCTTCGTCCTTGATTTCTCGGAAGCGTTCGGCGACGGTTCTCTGGGTTAGGGCTCTGGCTCTGATCATGGGGGGTATCTCTCCTGGTGTTGTGACACTCACCTGGAAGATACGCCCTTCCCTTGCTTCGCGAATTTACACAGAGTTCGTTACGCCACCAGCGCCGCTAAGTCATTTCGTTTACGGGTTTGAGCAGGCCCCGCTGAAGGGCGGCGCTGGCAGCCGCGGTCCGGCTGTGGACGTCGAGCTTGCCGTAGATCGACCGCAGGTGATTGTTGACCGTCTGGGCGCTGAGCACCAGGCGATCGGCGATCTGGGCGTTGGATAAGCCCTGAGCCAGCAACTGCAGCACCTCTATCTCGCGGGCGGTCAGGTCGAAGGGCGAGGTCCGCTTCGGCAGAGCCTGGGGTGTGGCATCGGGCGGCCGTTCCACGAGGGTGCTCGCCAGGTCCAGAATGTCGCTAAGCGGCAAGGCCCGACCGTCATCGGACAGCCGCTGGAATCTCAGGTTACCGAGTGCCGATTTGGTTGTTTCGAGGTACGGCTCGAAGGTCGCTGGCTGTCCACCAAAAGTCAGCCGCTGCTCACCTTCCGCATTGCGCCAGAACGGATCCGCCGCGCCGTGAAGCAACGCTGCAGGTTCGTGCTGGCCGAAGCCGGCCGCGGCTGCCGCGAGGCAGTCGACGGCGATGGCGGTATAACAGCTCGCGGCTTCGCGCCGCTGGTTCTCGACGATGGCCTGCCGGGCGTAGTCCAGCGCGTCACCGAAACGGCCGCGGCGCAAGGCCAGCCCGGCCAGGTAATCGAGGCCGCCGAGTATCGCCAGACTATGATTGACCGCTTGCCCGTGAGCCAAACCCTGCTGCAACCACGTTTCCGCCTGGTCCAGCTCACCCCTGGCTTGGCTGACCAGGCCTAAACCGGAAAGCGCCCACCACTGCTGCCGATATTCACCAAGTTCATTGTCCAGCCGCAGGGCTTCATCAAAGAGCTCCTGGGCTTGGTCCAGCTGATCCTGCCCGATAGCAGCGTAGCCTTCGACGACGAGACTTCGAGCCAGGCCGGCAGAGTTGTGAGTCGAGGCGTAAAGCGCGTGGGCCTCAACACCGTGCTGGCGTGCCTCGCCGAAGCGGTGCAGGCCCAGGAAGTGCCAGCCCTGGATAACGTGCGCCTGGCCAAGCTCCAGCACCTGGCCGGTCGCTTCCAGCTCGCGACTCACCTCTACCCATGCCGCCTCGTCGAACTTACCTGCGCCGAACTCCCCGGCGGCGGCCAGAAAGCGCGCCCGAGCAGCGAGCGACAAGTCGTTCAGCTGGACGGCTAATTCGAGGGCTGCCCCAGCGCAATCCGAGAGCAGCCTCAGCTCCCCCACTTCCCAGGCCACCGCGGCCATGGCGCTCAGCGCGGCGGCTCGGAGGTCAGGCGGGCCGGCGCCGGCCTTGTCGAGCGCGCGCGACAACCACGTTCGTGCCCCAGCCAAATCGGCCCGTTCCACCCAATACCAGCTGAGCGACGTGGCCAGCTGCAGCGCCTGTTCCTGCTGGCCGCTTTCCAGAAACCAGAGCAGAGCCGCATGGAAGTTTTCCTGTTCGAGGTCGAGCCGGCGCAGGCGAGGCACGTCCCCCACCTTCCGCAGCTGACTTGCAGCCCCGAGCGCAAGGTCGAGGTAGTGTCTGGCGTGTGCGGCGCGAGTCTGCGGCGCCGAGCCGCTGGCGTCGAGCCGCTCGGCGGCGTACTCGCGCAGCACCTGCATGATGCCGACTCGGTCAGAGGCCTCTCGACGCAGCAGGCTCTTCTCGATGAGCTCCTGAACGGCCTCGAGGACGTCGATGCCAGGCACCAGGGTGGACAGGATCTTTTCCAAGTCGTCCAGCTGCGCGCCGCCGGCGAAGACGCTCGAGATTTCGAATATCTGCTGCTCTTCCGCTGTCAGCAGTCCATAGCTCCAGTCGATGGCGGCGCGCAGTGTCTGGTGGCGTACCGGGGCGTCGCGCGGGCCATGTACCAAGAGCCCGAGCCGCCTTTCGAGACGCTCGTTGATAGCCTCGGGCGAGAGCAAGCTCAGGCGTGCAGCGGCCAGTTCGATCGCCAGCGGCAGGCCATCCAGGCGCTGGCACAGGTCGATGACCGCTGAGGCGTTAGCCGCGGCCAAGGCGAAGCCAGGCCTGATTGCCGCTGCTCTCTCGACGAAGAGCTCAACCGCACCGTACTGTGCCTCGCGCCAGTTCCCGCCGACAGGCGGGAGGGGCAGGGGCTCAAGTTCGTAGCGCCGCTCGCTCGAGAGACGTAGCGGTTCGCGGCTGGTGGCCACGGCCTTCAAGTCACCGCAGGCTTCCAGCAGCCGGCTGACGAAGGGCGCGGCGCTCATGACGTGCTCGAAGTTATCCAGGCCGAGCAGCATCTGCTTACCCTGCAGCCAATCGATGAGATCCTGCTCCAAGGTGGCTGGCCGAAGCTGCGGCAGGTCGACACGTCGGGCCACCTCGTGAAGCACCAGACTGGCATCGGCCACGGGGGCCAGGTAAACCAGCACGCGACCGTCCGGAAAGCGTTCTTCCAGGCGGGCAAAGAGCGCTTCGAGCAGCCGGGTCTTGCCCACGCCGGGCGGTCCAGTGAGGGTGACGAGCCGAACATCTTCGTGCTCGACGAGCGTCTCGAGGTCCGCGAGCTCCCGATCCCGACTGACGAGCAGCGGTGGCATGACTAGGCCGCGATTGTAGCTACCCGCTCGTGAACCAAGATGACTCGGTCGCGGCCGCAAGGATGACTCGTTGTGGTCATGACGCGCTGTGGCTCGCGCACTAGCGTGGTGGATGAGGAGTAAACGGCAACGCCGAAAGGAGACGCACATGACAACCTCGACATCAGCCGCCGCGAGCGCGCTGGCGGAGCACAGTAACGCCGCGGTAGGGACGTGGTCGCTCGACCCGGCGGCATCGCTGGTGGAGTTTGAGGCGACCTCATTCTGGGGATTGGCCAAGGTCCGGGGCCGCTTTCGCACCGTTACGGGCACAGCGCAAGTTGAGCCCGACGGTAGGGCGACGGCTGTCCTGGAGATTGACGTGACATCGGTCGACACGAATCTGTCGAAGCGCGACGAGCATTTGCGAACGAGCGATTTCCTGAACGCCGAACGGCACCCGAGGCTGGAGATCGCCGTACGCGAGTCGAGGCTCGATGGCGACCAGAGGCTGGCGGCCACCGGAGACGTCCGACTGCTGGGTCGCACCCAGCCGGTCAGGGTTGAAGGCCTGATGACGCTGACAGTAGACGGGCGGGGGGCCGAAATGGACGCAGCGGCGGAGGTCGACGCCAGGGCCCACGGCATGGGCTCGGGCCTGCTGGGAATGGTTGGCCGAAAGGTCCTGGGCCGAGCGCATCTGGTGTTCCACAAGGACCCAGCGAACGCTGCGGCGGACATCCAAGCCGACGCGAAAGGGGGTGGTTGATGTTTATCGCTTGTTGACGGCGCGTTTCCAGCCGTTTGACGCCGCGGGATGGATGTTTAGTGTGGCGGATCAGGTAAACGCGCTGGCTGGCCTCGCCGAAGTGTTTGGAACCGAAATTCAAAGGACTAGCGAGTCAGATAAGGAGGACCGAAATGCTTATGTACTTATCAAAACACTGGTGGCTGCTCCTGGTGCGCGGCTTGGCGGCAATCGTCTTCGGGTTGCTGGCCTGGACGTTGCCCGCAATGACACTCTGGGCTGTGGTCTTGCTGTTCGGCGCCTACGCCATGGTCGACGGCGTCACCGCAATCGCGAACAGCTTCTCTGGCGCCGGCCGCCAGCACCGCTGGTCGCTGCTGCTGATGGGTCTGGTGGGCGTAGGAGCCGGCGTGGTCGCCTTTGGCTGGCCCAGCATTACCGCGCTGGCTCTGCTTTGGGTCATCGCCTTCTGGGCCGTCCTCACCGGGATCCTGGAAATCACGGCAGCCTTCGGCCTGCCAGCTCCAACCGGCGACCGCTGGCTGCTTGGACTAGCGGGTGTGGTCTCGACAGCCTTTGGCGTGCTGCTGGTGACGCAGCCGGGCGCCGGGCTGCTGACGTTAGTCTGGCTGCTGGGCTTCTACGGCGTGTTCTATGGAGTCCTGGCAGTCATCGCCAGCTTCAAACTGCGCGATTTGCCAGGGGGCCTCGTGCGTGACCTGACCGGTATCGACATGCGGCAACGCACGCCGGTCCACCCCTAAATCCAACCGGAAGCGCCGGCGCAGCAATTTACGCCCGCGCCGGCGCTCCTTGTGCCAAGGCGAGAGGAGGCTGACATGTTCCAGCGCATCCTGGTCCCGCTCGATGGGTCAAACCTGTCTGAAAGAGCTCTGCCTTACGCCAGCTTCCTGGCCCAGGCCAAGGGCGGGCAAGTGGTCCTTATGCGGGCCATCGACACGTGGGCAACCCACGTCGACATGGACGAAGAGGCCGCGCGCCAGCCCAACATCGAGGCGGAACTTTCCCAACTTGCCGCAGGATTGACATCCGAAGGCGTCCGTCACACGACGGTTTCGGTCGCTTTTGGCGAAGCGGCGGGCCTGATCGAATCGACGGCGGCAAGCAACGACATCGACCTCATCGTCATGTCAACGCACGGTCGAAGAGGCCTTGCGAAATGGGCGTATGGCAGCGTCGCCGAGCGCGTGTTCAGGCTCAGCACGCGGCCGGTCCTGTTAATACCGCCCCAGACGCATACTACGTGGTCTATTGACAGCGGTCCAGTGCTACTGCCGCTGGACGGATCTCGCGTCGCCGAACAAGCCCTGCCGTTCGCGAAGAACCTCGCCCGGGCGCTCCAAGCCAAGATCAGCGTCCTGCAGGTTGTCGAGCCAGTACCCATCGCGGTGGGCGCCGGCACCGACGTGGTGCCGCCCATTGATTACGCCGAGTGGGTGCGAGCTGCGGAGCCCTATGCAGCCGACGTCGCACGGCGCGTGAGCGGCAACGGCGTGCCGGCTGTGGCCAAGACGGTGCTCGGTTACGCCGCAGCAAGCATCGTGGACGAGGCCGAGGCACTATCGGCTCGGGCGATCGTCATGGCCAGCCACGGCCGGACGGGGGTCGAGCGAGCCGTGCTGGGCAGCGTGGCCACGGGCGTAGTCCAGCGGGCCAGCCAGCCTGTCCTGGTCGTTCACGCTGCTCACGAGCCCGGTTAGCAGCCTTGAACGCGACTGACATGAACCGGCAATCCTCTTGGCCCAAGCGCGGGCTGTGGGACTAAGTGGCGCGCTCGAACGTCGAGGCTCCCCTAAGACCCGTCGGCAATACGAAGGCGACTGATAGGCAAACGCCGTCGGGCACAGCTGGAGGCGCCGCCGCCTTCTGGGATGGATCACTCGCAGACCTGCTCGAGAGCGCGGCGGCGTCCAGCCTTGGTTTGACAACCGCCGAGGCCAGGACGCGCCTGGGTACTTATGGCCCAAACCAGCTTGCCCAGGTGCGTCGCCTTTCCGCGCTCCGAGAAGTCGGCTCATTTGTGCAGAACCCTCTCGTGACGATCCTGCTGCTATCCAGCGTCATCTCGGGCGTGCTCGGCGACGTCACGGACGCGGCGATTATCGCCGTCATTGTGTTCCTCAGCTTGTTGGTGGATTACGTCCAGACCTCACGCTCGCAGCGTGCGGCCGAGGCGTTGCGCGAGTTGGTGGCAACGCGGGCCACAGCACTGCGCGACGGCGCCTGGGCCGAAATCCGAATGGAGGAGGTCGTGCCGGGCGACGTCATCCGGCTGTCAGCTGGCGACCTGGTGCCGGCCGATGCCCGTTTGCTGGAAACCAAGGATTTAGCTGTCAACCAGTCGGCGCTTACCGGCGAGTCGTTCCCGGCCGAGAAAGAGGCAGCGGACCTGCCCGGGTCGGCGGCACGTCCCCTTAACGAGGCAAGCAACGCCGTATTCATGGGCACGTCAGTGGTCAGTGGCACCGGGACCGCGGTGGTGGCGCTTACGGGGCCACAGACGGAGTTTGGTCACATCGGTCAGCAGTTGCGTGGCCGGCCTGCCCAGACCGAGTTCGAGCGTGGCATGCGGAGCTTCAGCGTGCTCATAAGCCGCACGGTCCTGTTCCTGGTCATCTTCGTCTTCCTCATGAACACCCTCGCTCATCGTGGCACCCTGGAGTCATTCATGTTCGCGGTCGCGCTGGCCGTGGGGCTTACACCGGAGTTCCTGCCGATGATCATCTCGGTCTCCTTGGCTCACGGGGCGCTGCGGATGTCTCGAGATAAGGTCATCGTCAAGCACCTGCCGTCCATCGAGAACTTCGGCAGCATGGACATCCTGTGCACCGACAAGACCGGCACTATCACCGCTGGCCAGATCCAGCTCGAGGGCTCGCTTGACCCGCGGGGCCGGCCGGGCCCTTATCCGCTGGAGTTGGCGCGCATCAACAGCTCACTCGAGACGGGCATCAAGAGCCCACTGGACCAGGCCATCATCGCCGGCCAGCAGCAGACTCCCGCTGCCATCAAGGTGGACGAGATCCCCTTCGACTTTAGCCGGCGGCGGCTCTCCGTGGTGGCGACCGTAGCCGGTGAACGGCAGCTCATTACCAAGGGGGCCCCGGAGAGCGTCTTTGCGGTCTGCACCAAGGTTCATCATCAGGAGGGCGTCCGCCCGTTCGACGAGAGCGCGCGGCAAGCAGCCTCCGCCTGTTTCGAGCGCTTCAGTGCACAGGGCTACCGGCTGCTCGCGGTGGCTTACCGGGCTGTCCCTGAGCGGCCTGGCTACTCCGTCTCGGATGAACAAGACCTTGTGCTGGCGGGGTTCGTCACCTTTCTAGATCCGCCAAAAGACACAGCCGCGGCGGCGATCAAGGCCCTGCACTCAGACGAAGTTGCGGTCAAGATCATCACGGGTGACAACGAGCTCGTGGCCCGGCATGTGTGCGATCAGGTCGGCCTGGCCACTGAGCAGATCGTGCTCGGCAGCGAGCTTGGCGCGCTCACCGATGACGCGCTGGGCTCCTTAGCCGAGCGAACGTCCGTCTTCGCCAGAGTCTCGCCCGACCAGAAAAACCGCATCATCACGTCCCTCAAGGCGCGCGGGCACGTGGTTGGTTTTATGGGGGACGGGATCAACGACGCGCCCTCGCTGCGGACAGCCGACGTGGGGATCTCCGTCTCGAATGCCGTCGACGTGGCCAAGGACGCGGCCGACATCATCTTGCTCGAGAACAGCCTCGAAGTGCTGCACCGCGGTGTCATTGAGGGCCGCAAGTGCTTCGGCAACATCACCAAATACGTGCTCATGGGGACCAGCTCCAACTTCGGCAACATGTTCAGCATGGCCGGCGCGACGGTCTTCCTGCCGTTCCTGCCGATGCTGCCCTCGCAGATCCTGCTGAATAACCTGCTCTACGACTTGTCGCAGGTGACGATTCCCACGGACAATGTCGACCCCGCCTATTTGAAAAAGCCCAAGCGCTGGGATGTGTCCTTCATTCAGCGTTTTATGCTGTTGTTCGGGCCTCTTAGCTCCATCTACGACTTCCTGACGTTTTTCGTCTTGCTGCGGCTGTTCAATGCTTCGGAGCAGCTGTTTCACACTGGCTGGTTCATCGAGTCCCTGGCCACGCAGACGTTCGTCATTTTCGTCATCCGGACGGTTGGGAATCCGCTGAAAAGCCGCCCCAGCGTGGCTCTGGCGGTGAGCGTGCCGCTGTGCGTCGCGTTCGGTGTTGGTCTGACGCTCTCGCCGCTTGCGTCCATGCTGGGCTTCATCGCACCACCGCCACAGTTTCTGGGCGCGGTTGCGCTCATGCTCATGACCTATCTCGTCTTGGTGCAGGGGGCCAAGCGCTGGTTCTATCGGCGCGCATCTCTGTGACGAACCTGGAAACCGAAACATCAGGCCGGGGGTTGAGCCTCGGATCGGCGCTCGAGCGCCTCGAACTTGCTGGCAAGCGCGTCGAGCACCTTGTCCTGTGCGGAAAGGTGCTCCTGGATCTTCACGGCCTCATGGAGGACCGCGTCGGCATCCTCGTACGTCGCCTCGGCGCGCCGGTCGGCCGCCGTGGCCTGGATATTCTGGCCCACCATGATCACCGACAGCAAGACCAATTGCAGGAAGGTCTGCGATATCCAGGAAACGATGACCACCGGGTTGCCGGATTCAATGGCCGCGGGCAGGCTCACGAAGGCGAGGCAGGCAAACAGGTACGCACACCACATCGTGCCCACGCGGTTGGTGACTTGGACGGCCAGCCAGGAATTGAAGCGCTGGGCGGTATTGGCCCGGCGAAGCTGGTCGAGGACTTTGACGGGGGGCGGGACACGGGCGGCCAGTCTGGCCTCGGTCCGGCCATGTGGAATGTAGGTGTAAATAGCGGTGTCTGCCACGTTGTAGCTCCTCTCTTGGTTCGCGGTCGAGGCGCGATCGCGTGGTCCTGAGGATAGAGCCGGGAGGCGGCGGATGCAGGCCCTAACCAGCGAAGCCGTCTCGGCACTCCCCGGCGTTGCGCCGGCGATGCGCACGGCCCTGGGCCGGATCAGCCTGCCTATGAGGCTCTTCCGAAATCATCGTGAGATGAGCCGGGAGGGTTGGACCGGCAGCACAGCGGGTGCCCAGTAAAGCCTCATGTGAGTCCGCAAGCGGGGGCGTCCGGCGAGAAGTAGGGGGCCTGCGTGGAGGAGCGGATACCGATCCTCGGGGCGCACGGGTGGGATCGGTCTGGAGCCGACTGTCAGGCGGCCAGGCGGCGGATGTCTTTCCAGCGCTGGCGCTCGGCCATGGCGACGGCGGCGGCCAGCATGACCAGCAGGCCGAGGGTCAGGCGCCCCGTGACTTTGAGGAGGCCGCGCACCTGGAGTTCGTCGACCAGGCAGCGGTCCTTGAGCCGGCTGTTCACCCGCTCGACCGAGGTGCGCTGGTCGTAGAGGGCCTGCCAGCGGGCTGACTCGCGGGGCACCGGCAGGTGGCGGCGCGGGTCGGCGCCGATCTTGATCTTGACCACCTGGCCGTAGGGCGAGGTGGAGCAGCGGCTCACGGCCCGGTGTTCCTTGAGGCACCACAGTCGGCGGGGCTCAGCGTAGTGCGGGCAGCGGTACTTGAGGTAAGCGCCGTCGCGGCCCCATAAGTTAAACGGCAGACCCGCAGGGCAGATGGGCGTGCCTCGACCATTGGTGATGCCCACCCACTTATCGGCGCTGGGCTGGTGCAAGGGGATGACCGGCATGGCCGCGCGGTCCAACGCGGCGCGGTAGATTTCGCTGCTGTCGTAGGCCGCGTCGGCGATGACCTGGCGGAGTGGCGGGAAGGCACTCAGCCCCTCGTTGGCCTGCGCCTCGAACAGACGCTGGTCGCGCTGCTCGATGAGCGGCAGGGCCTGGGTGCAGTCGGCGGCGTTGGCGGGCGTGATGGTGAAGGCGACAGGCAGCTCGTAGCGGGCATCCACCGCCAGGTGCAGCTTGTAGCCGAACCAGTGGTACTTCTCGTCCTTCTTGCCGCCGGGCAGGCCCTTGACACCCCAGCGGGCATTGGTGTCAGCGGGACGGGTGCGGTGGCCGTTGGCCGCGGCGTGGATGTCGGTGCTGTCCAGCGCCAGCCGCTCGCCGAAGTCGGGTGCCAGCTGATGGAAACGCTGGACGAGGTCCTGGAAGGCGTCCTCCAGTACGTCGGGGTGGGCGGCCAGCACGGCCAGGAAACGGCTGAAGGTGGCGCCGGATGGAATGCGGTCGGCCCGGCGCAGCCCGCACAGCCAGCGCAGCTCGGCGCTGACCTGCAGATGGCGGCGCAGCTCGGCGATGGTCGGGATGCGGTAGATGACGCCGGCCAGCAGGCAGGCCCACAAAGCCCGGGCGCCGTAGCCGCGCCGGCCCACCCAGCGGCGGCGGGCATCCAGCCGCACCAGGAACGCCTCCACGTCCAGCACCTCCAGGACCAGCCGCAGGCGGTTGGTGGCATCCAGCTGGGTGAAGGTCTCGAAGTCGGACAGCGGGGCTTGTAAGCTGTGCATGCAGGCCGTCTGCCCCTCTGGCTGGATTGCTGGTTAGTCGCTTCAATTCTACCAGGCAGGCGGCTTTGCTTTTGGGGTGAAAACCTCGCCCTTGAGCCTCGTTCGGGCTGTCTCCAAACTCAGCTCTCCTGACGCTCTGGGGGTAAACGCGCTTTCTACCGCCCGCAGCCCGAACTCAGAAACCGATTTTGGAACTGGCTCGCGCCGCGGGTGCTGTTGACACGCTCAGCGGCCCCTGCTAAAGTCGCCGAACCGGTGGGCCATCGGGAGGCCCACTCGGGCGCGCAGGCGACGTAGAAGCGGCTCGGGCGCTGAATCCCGGCAACGCCCGTCTGTGGTCGAGTCGGAGGCGCACATGGCTCCGTCACAGGAAACCGACGAGCGCGATCTCTACCCCGTGCTGTACAGCGTCGCGCGAGCCATCAATTCCAGCCTGGATCAGAAAGAGGTTCTGCAGCTCATCGCGCAGAGCGTCACGGAGGCCTTTGGCGTTAAGGGCTGCGCCATCCGCCTGCTGAATCCGGGTCGCGATCGCCTCGACCTGGTGGCCTCGCACGGGCTCAGCGAGGAGTTCCTGAGCAAGGGCATCGTCCGGCCTGATCTGAGCGCCGCGCAAACCCTCTGCTCCGATGGCAAGCCCGTGGTTCTGCACATCGATGACACGGAGCACTGGCAGTACCCCGAGGAGACGAAGCAGGAGGGAATCGCCACCAGCCTCACCGTGCCGCTGCAGCTGGATGGGGAGCCGATGGGCATCCTGCGACTGTACGCCGCTGAGCGCCGAACGTTCAGTCCCCGCGACATGGAGTTCGTGTCGGTGCTGGCCGAGCTGTCGGCGCTGGCGCTCAAGAACGCCCGCGTCTTCGAAGAGGTCAAGCAGAGCCAGGAAATGCTGACCGAATACGCCTTTGGACCGTACACGCGATGAACATCGCCTTGCTCAAGGAGACTTTTCCCGGCGAACGCCGCGTAGCGCTCATTCCCGATGCCGTCGCCAAGCTCACCCAGGCTGGATTGACTGTGCTCGTCGAGCACGGCGCCGGCGAGGCCGCCTTCTTCTCCGATCAGGCGTATGAGCAGGCGGGCGCCAGGCTGGTGAACGGCGCGGCCGAGCTCTTGGCCCAGGCCGAGGTGGTCGTGAAGGTCGGCAAGCCGGCCCCCGGCGAGATCGAGCTGCTGCCGCGCGATTCAGTCCTGATCGCCATGCTGCAGGCGCTGAACAATCCCGAGCTCGTGCTGCAGCTCGCCGAGCGCGGGGTCACGGCCTTCGCCCTGGACATGATGCCGCGCATCAGCCGCGCTCAGACCATGGACGCGCTAACCTCGATGAGCACTGTCGCCGGCTATAAGGCCACGCTCCTCGGCGCCGCCGCCTGCAGCAAGTTCTTCCCCCTGCTGATGACCGCCGCCGGCACCGTCTCGCCGGCTAAGGTGCTGGTGCTGGGCGCCGGCGTGGCCGGGCTGCAGGCCATCGCCACCGCGCGCCGGCTGGGCGCGGTGGTCGAAGCCTTCGACACCCGCCCCGTCGTGAAGGAGCAGGTCCAGAGCCTTGGCGCGTCGTTCCTGGAGATCGATCTCGGTCACCAGGACGCGCAGGACGCGGGGGGTTACGCCAAGCAGCTCTCGGAGGAGGCCCACCAGCGCGAACAGGAGCTGATCCACGAGCACCTGAAGCAGTGCGATGTGGTCATCACCACGGCACTCATCCCGGGCAAGCCAGCGCCCATCCTGATCACCGCCCCCATGGTGGCCGATATGGCGCCCGGCTCAATCATCGTCGACCTGGCCGCCGAGATGGGCGGCAACTGCGAGCTGACCTCGCCCGGCGAGACCGTCGTTCGCGAGGGAGTGACCATCATCGGCGAGCTCAACCTGCCCAGCACGGTCCCCACCCACGCCAGCCAGATGTTTTCGCGCAACATCTGCAACTTCCTCCTCCTCGTGGTCAAGGACGGCGAGCTGCGGCTGGACTTCTCTGATGAGGTCATCAGCGGCACCTGCGTTACTCACAACGGCCAGGTCGTGAACGACGCCGTGCGCGAGCTGGTGCGGGCCAAGGAGCCTGTGGCCGCCGAGGCTGGCAAGCGGGCATGAATGACGCACTGCTGATCGAGCTATACATCTTCGTGCTGGCCGTATTCGTCGGCTTTGAGGTCGTCTCGAAGGTGCCCTCGACGCTGCACACGCCGTTGATGTCGGCCACCAACGCCATTCACGGTATCGTGCTCGTCGGCGCCATGCTGGTGGCCGGAGCGGCCGCCCAGACCGGGCTCGCCTTCCTGGGCTTCCTGGCCGTGGCTCTGGGCGCGGTCAACGTCTTCGGCGGGTTCCTGGTCACCGACCGCATGCTGCAGATGTTCCACCGCGGGCGCTCCGAATCCGAATGAGCCAGGCCATCGCCGCCGCCTACCTGGTGTCGGCCATCTGCTTCATGTATGGCCTAAAACGTATGGGCTCGCCGGCCACCGCGCGCTCCGGCAACGCGATCGCTGCCGCCGGCATGCTGCTGTGCGTCGTGGTCACGCTGCTCGATCAGCGCATCCTTCGCTTCGAGGCCATCCTGGCGGGGATCGTCGTCGGCGGGGCGGTCGGAGCCATCGGCGCGCGCGCTGTCAAGATGACCGCCATGCCGCAGATGGTCGCCCTGTTCAACGGCATGGGCGGCGGCGCGGCGGCTCTGGTCTCAGCCATCGAGTTCCTCGAGGCGCGCCCGGGCGAGCTCCGCCTGGATGCCGCAATCACAATCGCCCTCAGCGCCCTCATCGGCTGCATCAGCTTCTCCGGCAGCCTCATCGCGTTCGGCAAGCTGCAGGCCATCCTGCCCGGCCGGCCCATCGTTTACCCCCTGCAGCGGCCGATCAACGCCCTTGTGTTCACCCTCGTCGTCGCCCTGGCCGCCTACCTGATCGTCGGGCCGGCCGGTTTGCCCGAGCTGGCCGCGCTGCTTGGGGTGGCCCTGGTGTTCGGCGTGGCTATCGTGCTGCCCATCGGCGGGGCGGACATGCCCGTTGTCATCTCGCTGCTGAACTCGCTCACCGGCCTGGCCGTCGCCGCCGCCGGGTTCGTCCTTCAGAACAACCTGCTGATCATCAGCGGGACGCTGGTGGGCGCGTCGGGCACGATCCTCACGCGGCTGATGAGCAAGGCCATGAACCGGCCGCTCAGCAATGTGCTGTTCGGCGCGTTCGGGCAGGTGAAGACGGCTCTCGGTCCGAGCGGCAACGGGCGCTATCCGTCGGACGTGAGCGTGCGCGAGGTCACGCCCGAGGATGCCGCCGCTCTCCTGGCCTACGCCCGCCGGGTGGTAATTGTGCCTGGCTACGGCTTGGCTGTGGCCCAGGCGCAGCACAACGTGCGCGAGCTGGCCGATCTGCTGCAGAAGCGCGGCGTCGAGGTCAGGTACGGCATCCATCCCGTAGCCGGGCGCATGCCGGGCCACATGAACGTGCTGCTGGCCGAAGCCAACGTGCCCTATCCGCAGCTGTACGACATGGAGGCCATCAACCCCGAGTTCCCCCGCACCGACGTGGCCCTGGTGATCGGCGCCAACGACGTCACCAATCCCGCCGCGCGCGAGTCGCCCGGCAGCCCCATCTACGGCATGCCCATCCTCAACGTTGACGAGGCGGCCAACGTGATCGTGATCAAGCGCAGCCTGGCTCCAGGCTTCGCCGGCATCGACAACGAGCTGTACCTCAACCCCAAGTGCAGCATGCTTTTTGGCGACGCGCGCGAGGCGCTGACAAAGCTGGTAGCCGAGATCAAGGCGGCCTAGCCCGATGGCCTACGTCATCACTGAGCCGTGCGTGGGCGTGAAGGACGGGGCCTGCCTGGATGTGTGCCCGATCGACTGCATCTACACCAGCGATGCGGACGACATGTATTTCATCCACCCTGACGAGTGCATCGACTGCGGCGCGTGCCTCCCGGAGTGCCCGGTGAACGCCATCTACGAGGAAGCCGAGGTGCCCCAGAAGTGGCAGCGCTACATCACCCTCAACGCCGCGTACTTCGAGACCGGCCGGTGATCGCTGAGGTCCCGTCCGCTTCTGAAGAGCTGGTGCTGGGCATCCCCGGCTTCGCCTATGCCGACCTCTACGATCCGGCGGGCTTGCGCAGGCTGGCCGAGGCCTTCCACGCGCAGGTTGCCGGGGATGACCACGAGTTGTGGGCCGAGTGGCAGCGCTATCGCGACGGAGCCGAGCTGAGCCCCCCACAGGTTTCTGACCTGCTGATCAGGATGGCCAGGCATCTAAGCCGCTTCCTGATGCGGCTGTTTCAGATCGAGGACGCCACCGGGCCGCTACGCCGCGATGCCGAAGCGGCCGCCGCGATACACAGGTTCAAGCGCGAGTTCGTCATGCGGCGGGCCATCCGCAAGCATCCCAATGCCGACGGGGTCGAGCTCGAAGCGCTGGCCGGCGCCATGAACGACCTCTGCGGGGACGGTCGCGAGGATCCCGAGCTGGCCAGGGCGAATGCCATCCTGGCTCTGCTCGACGAGGAGGCCGGCTGGGCCAAGGGCTCCGTTCCGCCTGAGCTGGCCCAGAAGCTGGACACCTGCGAGCGATGGGTGGCCGCGGCCGCCCGCGCGCGCCGCCAGCGCGGCGAGTTTCGGGATTGGGCCTGCTTGGATGTCCCCGAAGACATGGACTTCCCCGACAACCTCGTCGAATTGGTCCGGCCCGATCCCGCCCAGCCGCGGCTGATCGAGGGACCCGAGCGCAAGCTGCGGCGGCGCGACGGCTTCGGCCTCACGGATCGCCGCTGGGGCGCGCGCCAAGCGCTGGACCACGCCTACTACTGCGTCATCTGCCATGAGCGCGAGAAGGACTCCTGCACCCGTGGTTACCCGCTGCCGCGAAAGGACGAGGGCGTCGCCCGCAACCCGCTCGGCGTGCCCCTCAACGGCTGCCCGCTGGATGAGCGCATCAGCGAGGCCCATCTGCTCAAGCGCGAAGGCGACGCCGTGGCCGCGCTGGCCATGGTGGTCCTCGATAACCCCATGTGCCCGGGCACCGGCCACCGCATCTGCAACGACTGCATGAAGGCCTGCATCTATCAGAAGCAGCAGCCGGTCAACATCCCCCAAATCGAGACGCACACCCTGTCGGACGTGCTGAAGCTCCCTTGGGGCGTGGAGATCTACGGCCTCCTGACGCGCTGGAACCCGCTGAACGTGAAGCGGCCGTACGCCCTGCCCTACAACGGCCTGAACGTCCTCGTCGACGGCATGGGCCCGGCCGGCTACACGCTCGCCCAGTGGCTCCTGAACGAGGGCTTCGGCGTTGTCGGCGTCGACGGACTCAAGATCGAGCCGCTGCCTCCGCACCTGCTGTGGGACGGCGACCGGCCGCCTCAGCCCGTGCGCGACTTCAGCGAGATCGAGGACGCGCTCGACGAGCGCGTCTCGGCCGGCTTTGGCGGCGTGGCCGAGTACGGCATCACCGTCCGCTGGGACAAGAACTTCCTGAAGCTCATCTACCTCACGCTGATGCGGCGGCGAACGTTCCGGGTGTATGGCGGCGTCCGTCTGGGCGGCACCCTGACGCTTAACGATGCCTGGCAACTGGGCTTCCACCACGTGGCCATCGCCGCTGGCGCCGGCCGGCCCACTCTGCTGGACATCAAGAACAACCTCATCCCCGGCATCCGCGCCGCCAGCGACTTCCTGATGGCGCTGCAGCTCACCGGTGCCTTCAAGAAGGCCTCCATCGTCAACCTCATGCTTCGGTTGCCGGCCATCGTCATCGGCGGAGGCCTGACGGCCATCGATACCTCGACCGAGGCGCTGGCCTACTACCCCGTCCAGGTCGAGAAGATGCTCGATTCCTTCGAGGCGGCCTCGGCTGCGCTGGGCGAGGATCGCGTCTGGAACAGCATGCTCCCCGAGGAGCAGGAGATCCTGCGCGAGATGCTGGACCACGGCCGGACGATCCGCGCCGAGCGCCGGAGGGCCAAGGACGCCGGTGAGGAGCCTGCCTTCCTGCCGCTGCTGCAGAGTTGGGGCGGGGTCACCCTGTGCTATCGCAGGCGCATCCAGGACGCGCCGGCCTACCGCATCAACCACGAGGAAGTCGCCGCCTTCCTCGAGGAAGGCGTCCGCATCCTCGAGAACGTCGAGCCTGTGGAGGCCGTGCCGGACCAATGGGGGCGGCTGGCCCAGGTCAGGCTGACGGCCACCGACACCGGCGAGGAGATCACGCTGCCGTGCCGCTCGATGCTTGTGGCTGCCGGCACCAACCCCAATATCGTCTACGAGAAGGAGCATCCCGGAACGTTCCAGTTGGACGGCCGCAAGCGCTTCTTCCAGCCGCACCGGAGAGAAGACGGCCGGCTCGTGCCGGCCGCCGGCACGCTGCAGGATCCTGGCTTCTTCACCAGCTACAGCCAGCACGGCCGCTACGTGACGTTCTTCGGCGACAACCATCCCGCCTATGCCGGCAGCGTGGTCAAAGCTCACGCCTCGTCCAAGCGCGGCTACGGCGAGATCGTCGGGCTGTTCAGGGACGAGCTGTCGCGGCTGGATGAGAAGGACCAACCTCGGCGCGATGACGCCTGGCAGACGCTGGGCCGGCGCCTCGACGATCAGCTCATTGCCCGTGTGGACCGGGTCATTCGCCTGACGCCGACCATCGTGGAGGTCATAGTCCATGCGCCGCAGCACACCCGGCGTTTCGAGCCCGGGCAGTTCTATCGGCTCCAGAACTACGAGGTGCTCTCGCCAGTGGTCGATGGCCGGCGGCTGCAGATGGAAGGGGTGGCCCTGACCGGCGCCTGGGTAGATAAAGAGCGGGGCCTGCTGAGCCTCATAGCCCTCGAGCTGGGCGTCAGCTCGCGGCTGTGTGCCATGTTGAAGCCCGGGGAGCCGGTCATCGTCATGGGCCCGACGGGTGCGCCGAGCGAGATCCGCACGGGCGAGAATGTGCTGCTCGCGGGCGGCGGCTTGGGGAACGCCGTGCTGTTCTCGATAGCCAAGGCGATGCGCGATCGTGGCAATCGCGTCCTGTACTTCGCCGCGTACAAGAGCCTGGCCGATCTGTTCCACCAGGATGACATCGAAGCCGCTTGCGATCAGGTGATCTGGAGCGTGGACGCCGGCGAGCTGATCCAGCCGAGGCGGCCACAGGATCGCACGTTCCTGGGCAACGTGGTGCAGGCCATGATCGCCTACGACGATGGCCAGCTCGGGGAACAGGTCTTCCCCTTGAAGGCGGTCGATCGGGTGATGGCTATCGGCAGCGATCGGATGATGGCGGCGGTCACCCGCGCCCGGCATGAGGCCCTGAAGGACCGCTTGAACCCCCACCATGTCGCCATCGCGTCCATCAACTCGCCCATGCAATGCATGATGAAGGAGGTCTGCGCGCAATGCCTCCAAAAGCACGTCGACCCGGCGACCGGCAATGAGACGGTGGTCTTCAGCTGCTTCAACCAGGACCAGCTTATGGACGAGGTCGACTGGCAGAACCTGAACGATCGCCTTTGCCAGAACACCGTGGCCGAGAAGCTGATGAACCTCTGGCTCGACTCGGTCCTTGACAACGTGCCCCTGGCCGTCTAACGCCCTGGCGGGGGACTCTCGGCGTAACATAGGCGCAGTGTTCCGCGCCCTAGTCGTCGACAAAGAAGGCCAAGGCGCCAAATTGAGCCTTCAGGAGTGGGAGCCCGCCCAGCTCATGCCCGGCGAGGTCACCGTCCGGGTCGAGTATTCCTCCATCAACTACAAGGACGGCCTGGCCACCCGTATTGACGGCGGCGTCGCCCGCGTCCACCCGCTGATCATCGGGATCGACATGGCCGGCGAGGTTCTCGAAAGCGCCGGCCCGGCCCATAAGCCTGGCGACAAAGTGATCGCCCACGGCTACGAGCTGGGCGTCTCCCACCATGGCGGCCTCAGTGAGCTGGCGCGCGTGCCGGCCGGCTGGGTCGTCCGCATGCCCGCGGGCATGACCACGCGCCAGGCCATGGCCATCGGCACCGCCGGGTTCACCGCTGCCATGTCCGTCCAGGCTCTCGAGAATATGGGCCTCAAGCCTGAGGACGGCGAGGTGCTGGTCACCGGTGCCTCAGGCGGCGTGGGATCCACCGCGGTGGCCCTTCTGGCGGCGCGAGGCTACACCGTCGTAGCCAGCACGGGCTCCGAAGACGCCCACGACTACCTCCGAAGCCTGGGCGCGAGTGCGATCGTCGATCGAGCAGAAACCACCGCCGAGAGCGCGCGTCCGCTGGAAAAGGCCCGCTGGGCGGCCGGCGTGGAGGCTGTCGGTGGCGCCTCCTTCGCCTACGTGCTGCGGACGCTCAGACCGGGCGGCAGCGTGGCCATTTCCGGCAACACCGGAGGAAACGCCGCCAGCATCACCGTGCTGCCATTCATCCTGCGCGGCGTCAACGTATTGGGTATCGATTCCGCCAACCTGGCGCTGGACAAGCGTCAGGCTATCTGGGATCGGTTAGCTGGAGACTTGCGGCCCCCGAAACTGGAGGAATCGATCGCTCGCGAGATCGTCCTCGAGGAGGCGCCGGCGGCGCTGGAAGCCATCCTCCAGGGCCAGGTGCGCGGCCGCACGCTCGTACGCCTCTAGCTCCACCGCCGGTGGCACTGGCACATGGTCGTAATGCGGATTCCCGATTGCTCCGTTGCTCATCGGTCTTCTCTTTTAACCTTTAACGCAATCATCGGACCGATGTTGCGCGCGCTTGAGCGTGCCGCAGGCGTTCCCGCCGCTTGGCGGACCGGATCCGATCCGCTTCACGGTGGCGCACCAGCTCCGGGCGCATCTGCTCCCGCGGCCGTTCGACGAAGCTGGGACAATGGCCGATGCGCTTGACCGGAGCGCGATGGTTCAGCAGATTGTACAGCGAGGCCGGCCCGGCCCAGAGGCCCAGTTCACAGATGGTCCAGCGCTTGATCAGGGGCCCGCTGGGCGAGCGCATCTCGTAGTTGGCCCTGAGATCGACGGCGTGGGCGCAATTGGGACAGTCGCTGGCCGTGTAGCGGATCACGTTCAGCGGCCGGTCGAAGGCATCGGCCTGGACTGCGTTCGCAGTTAGGCGCAGCCGCCGTCCGTTCCAGCAACGCTCCGCCGGGCACTGCGCGGGGCCTACACACCCGCTGTAGAGATGGCCATCCAGGCAAGGAAAGCGCCGCTCGTCCATGCGCCGCAGAGTAGGCCCGTTTCATACGGGACGCGACGCTGAAAACCCCAGCCGCCAGAATCTGGCGCGCTGCTTGCTTATGGAGGGGCGCTATGCACGAGTTGTTCAGGCGCTTCGCTCACGCCGCATCTGAGGCTGTCGGCTCACCATGGATGTTCATCGCTGCGCTGTTCGTCGTGGCGGTCTGGGGCATTACCGGGCCAGTGTTTGCCTTTTCGGACACCTGGCAGCTGGTCATCAACACCGGCACCACGATCATCACCTTCCTCATGATCTTCCTGGTCCAGAACACCCAGAATCGCGACGCGAAGGCCATCCACCTCAAGCTGGACGAGCTGCTGCGGGCGGTGCATGGCGCCCGCACGGGGCTGGTCAACCTCGAGGCTCTCAGTGACGATGACCTGGGCCGGCTCCAGAAGGAGTTCGAGCGCCTGCAGGACAAGCGCAGCATCAAACCCAGGCGCGCCCGAGGAGGCGCCGCCGGCTAGCGGCCGCGTCCGCCACGCAGCACAGCGGCCGAGGTCTTCGGCGGCGACGCTCAGAACCTAGCCGAAAGGCTAGTTTTGCTCGCGCATTCTTCTTGAGTACACTTCGATCAACTACAAATTTCGTAGGAAATGCCGAAAGTGTCTCACACCGAATTGCTGCTCCCCTTCCTGGCCCTGGAGGACCGCGTCGTCCTGCCGCATATGGTGCTGCCCATCGCCGTCGAGTCCGAGGAGGGCCGCGCGGCTTTGGCCGCGGCGCGCCAGAGCGAGCGGCTGATCCTACTGGTGCCCAAGATCGACGGCCGCTACGCCAAGGTGGGCACCGTCGCCAGAATCGAGGAGTCGGGACGCCTGCCCGATGGGCGCGAGGCGTCCGTCATCCGCGGGCTATACCGCGGCATCCTGACCAGCGCCGCCAGCGAGCGCGCCGGCGCGCTGTGGATCACCGTCGAGCCGGCGGCCGATCCCAAGCTGGATGAGCTGCCCGGCAAGGCGATGGCCCTGGCCAAGGAGTATCGCGCCATCCTGGAGAACCTGCTCGACATCCGCGGCGCCGAGGGCGTGGCTCAGATGCTGCGCGGCATCGAACATCCCGGCGCGCTGGCCGATATGGCCGGCTATTCGCCCGATCTCAAGCTGAACCAGCTCGTTGATGTGCTCGAGGAGCGCGACGTCGTGGCGCGCCTGGAGAAGCTGATCGGCTGGTCGCGCGACATCCTGGCCGAGGCCTCGCTCAAGGACAAGATCCGGAGCGAGGTCAACGAGGGCCTGGAGAAGCGCCAGCGCGAGTTCTATCTGCGCCAGCAGCTCGAAGCCATCAAGAAGGAGCTGGGCGAGAACGAGGGCGACACCGTCGCCGAGTACCGCAAGCGGATCGAGGAGAAGCCATTCCCCGACGAGGTCCGCCGGGAGGTCGAGAAGGAGTTGGGGCGCCTGGAGCGCACCAGTGAGCAGAACCCCGAGTACGGCTGGATTCGGAACTACCTGGACTGGATGCTCGACCTGCCTTGGGGCGAGAAGTCCGAGGACAGGTTCGACGTGACTGAAGCGCGGCGCATCCTGGATGCGGATCACACCGGCCTGGATGACGTGAAGGAGCGCATCATCGAATTCTTGGCCGTCAAGAAGCGGCGAGAGGGACGACAGCTCCAGCCAGTGGGCGGCCGCGGCTCGGGCGCGATCATCACGCTGGTCGGCCCGCCGGGCGTGGGCAAGACCTCGCTGGGTGAGTCCGTGGCGCGCGCGCTCGGGCGCAAGTTCACCCGCGTATCGCTGGGCGGCATCCATGACGAGGCTGAGATCCGCGGCCATCGCCGCACGTACGTGGGTGCGCTGCCCGGCCGCATCGTTCGCGCCCTCAAGGACGCCGGCACGATGAACCCGGTCATCATGCTGGACGAGATCGACAAGGTCGGCAGCGACTGGCGGGGCGACCCGTCGTCGGCGCTGCTGGAGGTGCTCGATCCAGCCCAGAACCACACCTTCCGCGACCACTACCTGGAGGTCGACCTCGATCTTTCGGATGTGCTGTTCATCCCCACGGCGAACGTGGCCGACACCATCCCGGGCCCGCTGTTGGACCGCATGGAGGTCGTCCAGCTGGACGGCTACACCGAGCGGGAGAAGCTGGCCATTGCCCGCGACCACCTGCTGCGGCGGCAGCTCGAGCGAAACGGGCTTGATCTCGAGGAGGTCTCGGTGACCGACGAGGCGCTGCAGGCGATCATCGAAGGCTACACTCGTGAGGCTGGCGTCCGCGGCCTAGAACGGCAGATTGGCAAGCTGCTGCGCAAGGTGGCCACGGCTATCGACGCGGGCCACGCCAGCACGCCAGTGACCGTCGGCGGCGACGACGTGCAGACGTACCTCAAGCGGCCGCGCTTCTACAACGAGGTCGCTGAGCGGACAGACACGCCCGGCGTGGCCACGGGCCTCGCCGTCACCGGTACGGGTGGGGACGTGCTGTTCATTGAGGCCACCGTGATGGCCGGCTCGGAGGGGCTGACCCTCACCGGTCAGCTGGGCGAGGTGATGAAGGAGTCGGCCCAGATCGCGCTGTCGTACGTGCGCTCGCACGCTGGGGACTTGGGACTTTCGGACGGCGCTTTTGAGGGCAGGCACTTCCACGTGCACGTACCCGCGGGCGCAGTACCTAAGGATGGCCCGTCGGCCGGCATCACCATGGCGACGGCTCTCGCCAGCCTGCTCACGGGCAGGCCGGTGAGGCCCGAGGTGGGCATGACCGGCGAAGTCACGCTCCAGGGCAAGGTGCTGCCGATCGGCGGCGTCAAGCAGAAGCTGCTGGCGGCGCACCGGGCCGGGCTGAGGGAGGTCCTGCTGCCCAAGCGCAATGAGCCCGACCTCGACGACGTGCCCGAGGATACCCGCAGGGAGCTGACAGTGCACCTGGTGGGCGAGATGGCCGAGGTGCTGCGGCTGGCTCTCGAGCCGGCTGCAGCCAGCGGCTCTGAGCTCCGCGCGGTAGCCTAGGACTCGGCCGGCGCTACGTCCACCAGAGCCTCGCAGAACGTCGGGCCGCTTCCAATGTCCCCCAGCGTGTCGCTCGTGAGCGCGTTCGCGCTGGCGCCATCGTGCTGCCAGTGTCCGAACGGCGCCACGAGGGTGCCGCGCATCACCCGGTCGGTCACGAGCGCCTGGTGAGCGACTCCGCCGCGGTCGTCCGATACCCGCACCGTGGCGCCATCCCGGTTTCGCGGCGCGGCGTCATCCGTCGCCATGGATTTCTCGCGGCGCTGGCTCGGCGCGCTGCAGCACAGGCAGGCAACCGTATGGGGAGTTGATCGAATGGTGGCGCTCGGGGGTGAGCAGATGCAGCGGATAGCGGACGGCCAGATCCGGCTGGCTGTACGGGCTCTCGGCGGGCTCGATGAACGCCGGCAGGGGTCCGTGGCCGGCGGCCGCCAGGTCCTCGAACACGAACTCGAACTTGCCGGAGCCTACCGATGTGACTCCGGTCACGGGCGCGGCGTCACGTCCGTAACTAGCCGCCGACTGGTAGTTTGCCCAATACTGAGCGCCAGCTCAGGCAAACAGGAGCTTCAGCCATGCGTCGACTTATCCCCGCGCTCACGCTCGCCCTCCTCGCAGCGGCCTGCGGCGGCGCCGCGCCTGCTTCGGCGCCTGCCAGCTCGACGGCTCCCAAGCCCGCTTCGGCGGCCGGCAGCGCAGCGGCCTCCACCAAACCCGCTGCCTCCACGTCCGCCAAGCCGGACGCATCAGCGGCGGCGTCTGCCAAACCCGCTGCCTCCGCGTCCGCCAAACCGGCCGCCTCGGCCGCGGCGTCGGCCAAGCCTGCCGCGTCTGCTCAGGCCAACCCTACTTTCATCGATGGCACCGTGGCGTCCGCGGATGCCGCCAAGCTCACCCTGGCCGAGGGCAACAAGGCCTTGACCATTACGCCCACGACCACCTTCCGCAAGCTGGAGAAGGAGAGTCCAAGCGGGGTGAAGCCCGGCCAGTTCGTGGCCATCACCGCTAAGCAGCAGCCGGACGGCACAATGCTGGCGAGCTTCCTGCGCGTGCAGGACACTCCTGGCCCCAACGCGAGCCAGTTCCCGATGGACTACATCGCCAACGGCCAGCCGCAGCCCGGAAACGTGATGATTAACGCGCCCATCAAATCGGCCGACGCCAACGGCATGGTGGTCACGCTGCCCGGCGGCGACGCCACCATCAAGTACGCGCCGAATGTCGAGGTCCGGCATCAGGCCGACGGCTCCGCATCCGATCTGGCGCCTGGCAAGAAGGTGCTGGTGATCGCGCGCGGCGACACCGCCGCCTCGATCGGGATCTACGTTTAGGCCGAAGCGTCCTTAGGAGGAGGCCAGAAGCGCACCTCCTCCTTGCGCGCCCACGCCTCATTGGCCAGGCGCAGCTCCCACGACGCGTGCGCCTCGCCTTGGGCGGCGAGCAGCTCATCGACCATGGTCCGTGGGTCACGGTGGAAGGATGCCTGGAGCATGCGCTTCGTGGCGGCTACCGCCGTGCGTGAAGCGTGGAATGCCTTGTCCAGGATCTCGGCCAGCTTGGTTTCGAGCTGATCCGGCGCCGCGGCCCAGTTGACCAAGCCGGCTGCCAGGGCCTCCTCGACGCTGATGCGCTCGTTCAGCAGCGCCAACTCCTTAGCCCGGCCCATACCCACCAGACGCCCGATGCGCAGCACGGTCGCATCCGGCATCAGGCCGTGACGCGTCGCGCCGAACTCCAGGATGGCATCGGTCGACGCCAGCCGTAGATCGCACGCGGTCGCAATCTGCAACCCTCCGCCGATGGACCAGCTGTGGAGGACGGCAATCGACAGCTTGGGCATGTCCTCCAGGGCGTTGGTCGCGCGGGCGATCTCGCGGTAGAACTCGTTGCCGATCTCGCCCGCCGCCAGGGCTGTGCGGTCGATGCCCGAGCAGAAGGCCCGGCCGGCGCCGCGCAGCACCGCCACCCAGACGTTCGGATCCGCGGCTGCTCGCTCGGCGGCGTCCGCCAGCTCGCGCACCAGTCGCGTGTCCAGGGCGTTCAGTACGCGCGGCCGGTTGAGGGTCAGCGTGCCGACGCCGCCGCGCACCTCGTAGAGGACGCTGGGCTGGGACACGCTACGCGGGAAGATCCTCGATGGTGTAGTGCTGAATGACGCTGGGCTGCTGCTGGTAGGGCAGGAACTTCTCCCTGAACGCGTTGTGGCGCTCGGTGCCGCGGTGCCGCTGGTGTGCCTCGACGCTGTCCCAATTGATGATCATTGCCACCCGCCCGGGATCCTCGACGCAGCGCAGGATCTTGCCTCCGTGCGAGCCCTCGAAGGCAGCCTCGTGCCAGGCCCGCTTCCAGGCTTCTATGTACTCCTCGCGTTTAGCCGGTTCGACGCTTGCAAGCACGACTTCGTTGACCATGCCCACACTGTAAACCTCTCGCCTAGGTCGTTCCCTCCAACACCAGACGGCCCTGCTCTGCGCGAAAACTGGTGACGGTAAGCGGCACGTCGCCCAGTAGGTTGTCGGTCCCTACCAGCCCGGTGAGCTGCGCCGCCAGCGGTGCCGGCATGGGCATGCCGGCCAGCTGCATGCCGGTGACCTGGAGCTGAGCCTTTCCGCCGGCCGCGCGCGGCACGGCCGTCATGGTGAATGGCACGGAGACGATGGCCACTTTAGTCGCCTGGCCGCTGATGGTTACCCGGCCCGGCAAGGTGTTCACCCGCACGTCGCTGACCGGCGCCTGCACATCACCCCGGCCGATCGCGGCGTTGATCTTGGCCGTCAGCTCTGCATCCGCGACGGCCAGGCTGACGGGCACGTGCCGGCCCGAGGCGGCGTTCTGGCGGATCGTCGCCTGGGCGGTGGCCAGCCGGGCGTCCAGCGCCTGCGCTTGCGGCGGCTCACCAGCCGTGACCGTTGGGGCCAGCAGGGGCGCCGGCCTGACCACTGAGCGGTACGCCGCCCAACCCACCACCAGGAGCATGGCCAGCCCGATCAGCGTCAGGCAGCCGCGGAGACAGCCCCGCACTTAGCGCCCGGTGGTGAAGGCGCGGATGATGAGCCCGAAGGTGAACAGCGCCGCCACCCCGAGAAGCAGCGACTCGTTGCGGGGTTTCATGCGGGGGCTGTAGCCGAAGGCGTAGCCCAGCGCCAGGAAAGGAGCGATGCCGTACAGGATGTGGAGCGTGTCTCGAGGCCGGAAGCCGCTCACCAGCATGGCCAGGCCGATGACCGCCTGCAGTGCGAATACACCGATGGAGAGAACGTAGGTGGACCGGAATCCGCCGCCGGGCGAGCGATTGATGAGCGCCATGAACAGCCCCCACAGGCCTAGCAGCAGCATGAGCAGCAGCAGGGCGTTCGCCACTATCCGGTGCAGTTCGAGCATGCCTCAGCCTATGTGGCACGCCACGTGCGACCCAAAGGGCAGCTGGCAATGAACGAGATGCTGATGAAGGAGCTGGCAAAGGAACGGCAGGCGCTGCTGGCGCTGGAGCTGACGTCCATGGGCGTCGATCTGCGACGTCTGGGCTTCCTGCGCTGGCTGAAGGAGAATGGCCAGAATCCCGAGTGGATGGACCGGGAAGAGAATTACACCTTCTCGATCTGAGGGCTCGTGAAGCGCGCCTTGTAGGAGCCTTCGCCCTCCCGAATCTCCACAACGGCCCGGCCCTCTGCGTCGCATGACTGCACCACACCCTCTTTGTCTTTGAAGTACCCGGCGACGACGCGCACGCGGTCGCCCGGTTTCAGGCCGCTGATGAAGCTCGGCATGGCTTGATTCTAGATTCGACAGTGGCACGCGGCATGCGTCCCGTGTAGCAGGAGGTGAGCACATGCCCCGAGGAGTAAAAGAAGGCAGCAAGCGCGATCGTCAGTACGAGCACATCAAGCGCTCGTACCGCGCGAAAGGCGTCTCCAAGGACGAAGCCGAGGAGCGCGCCGCGCGCACGGTGAACAAGCAGCGTCGCCAGGCCGGCGAGACCAAGAAGAGCCGCAAGACCTAGATCGAGATCCGCTCAGTAACCCGCCACGTACACTGAGGGCAGGATGAGCGATCTCCCCAAAGAGCCGCCCAGCCGCGAGATCACGCCTGAGCGGCTTTTTTGGCGGCGGCGTGAGTTCATCCGCAACGCCGGCCTGATAGCCGGCACGGCGCTGGCCACCGGCGTCCCGCTCCTGTGGCTGGTGGGCAAGAGCCCGCCTCCGGATGCCCCCGAGGAGCCCCCGCTCGGTGACCTGGCGGCGGCGTCCGCCGCCGAAGCCCAGTTCGAGGTCGACGAGCCGCAGACGCCCTACAAGGACGTCACCACCTACAACAACTTCTACGAGTTCGGCATTGACAAGGACGATCCGGCCCAGAATGCCCGGACGCTCCAGACACGCCCCTGGACGATCTCGGTCGAAGGCGAGGTGGCTAAGCCGCAGACCATTGACATCGACGACCTGCTGAAATGGTTCCCGCTCGAGCAACGCGTCTACCGCATGCGCTGCGTGGAGGCCTGGTCCATGGTCATTCCCTGGCTGGGTTTCCCGCTGGCTCCGCTGATCAAGCGCCTGGAGCCCACAGGCAATGCCAAGTATGTCGAGTTCGTGACCAAGCTGGACCCCATCCAGATGCCAGGCCAGCGCTTCCCCATCCTGAAGTGGCCCTACGTCGAAGGGCTGCGGCTGGATGAGGCTCTCCATCCGCTGACCATGATGGCGGTCGGCCTGTACGGCCGGATGCTGCCCAACCAGAACGGCGCGCCGCTGCGGCTTGTAGTCCCCTGGAAGTACGGCTTCAAGGGCATCAAATCGATCGTCAAGATCCGCTTCACGGCCGAGCAGCCGCGGACGACGTGGGCGCTGGCCGCCCCGGACGAGTACGGCTTCTACGCCAACGTCAATCCCGAGGTGGATCACCCGCGTTGGAGCCAAAAGACGGAGCGTCGCATCGGCGAGTTCCAGCGCCGGCCCACCCTACCCTTCAACGGCTACGCCGAGCAGGTCGCGGGGATGTACGCTGGCATGGATCTGCGCCGGTTCTTCTAGCTTGGCCGTAGCCGAACGCGCCGCCCCGGCGCGGCCGCGGCGAGCAGCCGTGCCCGACCCCTGGCTGAAGCCGGGCATTTTCATTGGCGCGCTGTTCCCGCTGGCCGCGCTGGTCATCCGCTGGATCGACACCGCCCTGGGCGCCGATCCCGTCCGCGAGATCGAGAACGAGCTGGGCCTCACCGCGCTGATCTTCCTCATCGCCTCGGTGGCCTGCTCGCCCGCCAAGAGGCTGTGGGGCTGGACCTGGGCCATGCGTGTGCGGCGCGAGCTGGGGCTGTTCGCCTTCTTCTACGCCGTGCTGCATTTCGGTGTGTACTTCTGGGACCAGTACCCCAACTGGGGCATCATCCCGGAAGACATTGCCAAGCGGCCTTTTATCACCGTCGGCTTTACGGCGCTGCTGCTGTTGGTGCCGCTGGCCTTGACTTCAACTAAGAGCTCGGTCAAGCGCCTGGGCTACGTGCGCTGGCAGCAGATCCATTGGCTCGTCTACCCGGCCGGCATCCTGGCAGTGATTCATTTCATCTGGCGGGTCAAGCGCGACGTCAGCCAGCCGCTGACCTACGCGGTCATCCTGGCGGTGCTGCTGGCGTTCAGGATTGTGTGGTGGCTCGGTCGAAATAGAGCCGCTCGGCAGCGATAACCCCGTCGCGCATCTCGAGGACCGTAACCCAGCGCGAGTGGCGCTGGCCGTCGCTGAACAGGCCCTCGACCACGATGTGCCGGCCGTCCTGGCCGGCCACGATCAGGCGGGCCTCGAGCCGCCCGCTGCCGGCCTTCCGCTGGTCCTGCTCGAGGTGCGCCTGCCGCGAGACCAGCGGCACGGCTCGTCCGGGTGTGAGGTAGGTGACGTCCTCGGCGAAGCAGGCGCCGTAGGCCGGCCAGTCGCGGCGGTTGAAGGCGTCGATCCAGCTGTGGACGAAGGCTTCCGGATCGGGCGGTAGGTTACCGTTCATGGATGCCCATCTTCGCCTATGACCCCGCCGTGCTGGCGCGCTACCCCTCGGTGGTCGGCGGCGTTGTCCTCGCCCGCGGGGTGCGCAACGGGCCGTCCCCGCCCGAGCTGCGGCGCCGCTTCGCGGAGGAGCAGCGCACGGCCGTTGCGGGCATTGGCAGCACGCCCTTGAGCGATATCCCCTCGCTGGCGGCGTGGCGTAAGGCCTTCCGCGGCTTCGGCGTCGATCCGACGCAGTATCGCAGCGCGGCCGAGGCCCTGCTGCGGCGCCTGACCAAGAGCGGCGAGATCCCGTCCATCGGCACCCTGGTGGACGTGGGCAACCTGGTCAGCATCCGCCACGCCATTCCCACGGCCGTGTTCGACCTGGACAAGCTGGAGCCGCCGGTGACCGTTCGTTTCGCGAACGGCGACGAGGACTTCCACGACATCGGCCAGAGCGTGTCCGTGCACCCCGAGGCGGGCGAGGTCATCTTCGTCGACACGGCCAACGTGGTGGTGGCCCGCCGCTGGTGCTGGCGCCAGAGCGAGGAAGGCGCCGTTGGCCCTCAAACGCAGAACGTGGTCATCACCACCGAGGCCCACCATGCCGAGGCCCGCTGCGACGTCGAGGCCGCCGTACGCGACCTGCATGAGCTGCTCGCCGCCTACGCCGGAGGCAGGCTCAGCAGCGCCATCCTGGACGCCGGATCGCCCGAGTTCAGCCCGCCCCGCGAGTGAAGTCCGCCCTGACCACCAGGTGGATGATCGCCAGCCGGCCCGCCTGAACCTCGCGGATGGCCTGCTCGACTGCCGGCCGCAGCTCCTCCGGCCGCTCCACCCTCGCTCCGAAGCCTCCATACAGCCGGGCCAGGCCGGAGTAGTCGGTCTCCGGCGCGATGGGGCCGCCGTAGTGGATGCCGGTGCGCGCGGCAGCGCCCTCGGGGTAGTAGCGCAGCAGCGCCGCTTCCATGGCCACGTAGCTGCGGTTGTCGAACACGAACGTGAGCGTCGGCAGATTCGCTTCCTGGGCCAGGCCGAGGCACGACAGCACGGGGTTGTAGTAGAAGGCCCCGTCGCCCATAAGAGCCACCACCAGCTTGTCCGGCTGGGCGTATTTCACGCCCAACGCCTGGCACATCATGACCCCCAGGCCCCCGGTGATGCGGCTGTGGAAGTCGCCTTCCTTACGCCGCGGGATGCAGCGGTTGATCAGGCCATGGGTCGTCGTCGTCTCCTCCAGGACCACAGCGTTCTCTGGCAGCAGCTCGGCGATCTGCGAAAGCACCCATCCGTCGCGCAGGGGCACTTCGCCTTCCCACCGATTGATCCGCGATTGGAGGTCGGTCGCCAGTCGATAGTGCTCCGCTTCAGCCCGGCGCCGCCGCTCCTCGAGCATCTGCTCCGATACGGGCCGCTCATCGAGGATCCGTTTCACCGCGGAATTGAGGTCCTCCAGGGCCAGGTCCAGCGAGCCGGCCACGAACAGGTCGGCGGGGTAGTTCCAGGTGGGCATGGTGGCGTTGGCACCGGTCTCGTCAAACACCACCACCCGCGCGCCGCCGGCCGGCCTGCGCGAGGCGGGATGCCACGGTGCCCGCGCTCCGATGAGCAGCACCAGGTCGGCGGCATCGACGTGCGGCTTGGCGTCGTAGCCCACGTGCAGCGGATGGTCGGTGGGGAAGTTAGCGCACGTCGGCACCGTGGATTCGACCACCGGGATCGAGAGCCGCTCGGCAAGCTCCACCAGCCGGGCCATGTTGCCCGGCTCGCGGCCGGCGAACTCGGTCACGATCACGGGCGTCGAGCTGGCTACCAGCTCGCGTGCGACCTGCTCGACGAGAGCGGCCGGCGGCCGGCTTCGCGCCCGTGCCACCGCTGAGGCCCGGACGAGCTCGGCCGGCACCTCGGCCAGCGAGATCTCCATAGGCACGGTCAGTATGACGGGGCCCATGGGGGCCGCCATGGCCACTCGGCAGGCGTGCTCCAGCATGCCGGGCAGCGCCTCGACGCTGCCCACCGTGGCCGCCCATTTGGTGTATGGCTCGGCCTGGACGCTCGGCCCGCCGGGATCGCTCAGCGAGTGCAGCCACTGGCCTCCGGGGTCGCACACGGGATTGTCGCCCCAGGCGCTGGAATCGCCCGCCAGGATCACCAGCGGGATCGCGTCCTGGCGCGCCGTGTGGATCGGCATGGCGCCGTGGAGCACGCCCACGCCGGTGTGCAGGACCACGCAAGGCAGCTTGCCGCTGGCCCGGTAGTAGCCCACGGCGGCTGCCACGGCGAGCTCTTCATGCCGGCAGTTGACGTAACGCGGCAGCTGCTCGCCCTCTTCTCGCCGCCGGGCCAGCGCCTCCCAAACGGCCGGCCAATCGGAACCCGGCGAGCTGAAGATATCCTCGACGCCGCACGCCTGCAGCACTCTCAGGATTGCCTCGCCGCCTTGGACTGTAGTCAGGATTTCGCGATCTGCAATGGCCATAGCTGCTCATAGTACAAGGGGTGCGGCGCCAAGACGCCCGCACCCCTCGTAGAAGGGCTCGCTCAGCCGCGTCAACTACCGGGGAGGCTCCGCATACTCCGATACCCGCTCGGTCGCGGGGGCGCTCGCCGTCTCGCCCATCGGGCTGACCCGCTGCAGCAGCTGCGTAAGGCGCGCCAGCGTCAGCGCGCCCAGCGACAGGCCGAAGTCGCGGACGGCGATGTCGAAGTATTCGGGGATGAGCAGCAGGTTGATGATGATGGCCCACAGCCAGGCCATCACCAGATACCCGCCAACCTGGGGCGCCACGGCCACAATCAGGCCGGCAACCATCTCAATGACGCCCGCGATGAGCATGAATTGGTGCCCGGTGATGCCGGGCAGGTTGTTGCTGATGACGGGCGCCAGGTATTCATCCCAGTTCACGAGGAAATGGAAGAACTTGTCGGCGCCCATGATGATGGGCACGACGGTGAGGGCGATGCGCAGCATCATCTGAAGACCGCTGACGCCGCGTATCACATCTGCCCCGGTCGCTCCCTGGACGGTGCCGCGCTGCACCGTCGTTCCCTCGGCCGCGGTTGGCCGGTAAGTCGAAGCCATGAGAACAATCCCTCCTTTCAGCTCGGCGTTCGCGTCGCTGAGCGAGCCCAACGCCGAGCTTGCCGCATATCGCGCGCCAAGCGGCCGTCGCGCCGCCGCCTCAGGTCTGACCCATTCGTCCTATGCCCATACCCGGCCTAGCGGGCGTGCGCGTTTGCAGCGGCGATGTCTCTCAAGCCGCCCCTTCTGGCTTTCGTGCTCGCCGTTTGCGCCGCCTTCGCCGCCGTCACGCCCGCCCCCGCGGCGACCCCGCTGGCCGTGCTTAGCGCGACCGCGCCCGTCCCCGACAACACGCCGCGCGGCCCCAAGATCTATAAGCTGCCCTATCCTGCCGGGTTCACCTTCACCATGTGCCAGGGCAACAACCAGGGCAGCCACACCGGCAACGGCAAGTACGCCTGGGACTTCTGCATGCCGATAGGTACGCCCGTCACTGCTTCTCGCGGCGGGACCGTTAAATGGGTGCGGCAGGACTTCATGGAGCACGGCCAGGGCCCCGCTTTCGCCGACAAGAACAACTATGTCGTGGTCGATCACGGCGACGGCACTTCGGCCATCTACATGCACCTCATGCACAATGGCGTCCGCGTCAAGCCCGGCCAGCGCGTCGAGACCGGCCAGCTACTGGCCTACAGCGGCAACACCGGCTGGAGCGGCGGCCCGCACACCCATTTCATGGTCATGCAGAGCAGCTCCTACGACTGGTACGCCCCATCGTCGCCGGTGGCCTTTGCCGGCGTGCCCGGCAACGGCGTGCCAACCACCGGCATGCGCCTGCCCTCGGATAACGCGCCTATCGATCCCGCGCTCATCCTCCCGCCGTGCGATTTGGGGACCGATGCCGGGCTCAAGGGGTTTACGCCCTTCTGGGTCGAGAGCTTCCGACCCTCGGCCGTGTGGTCCGGCCCTGATGCCGCGGCCGTCCAGTTCGGACTGGTGGGCAGCTGGGAGTTCTTCCAGGTCGTCGCACCCCAGAGCGGCTCACGCTTGAAGGTGCGCGTGGCGTCGACCGGTGGCGTGGCCTATGTTCCGGCCGCCGACGTCGGCCCGAGCGGGCCGCCGCCGCCCGACGGCAGCTGCCGGCCAGGCGGGTCAGCCGACTGATGCCTGGAAATGCGCAGCCCGCTTGCGAAACATGGCGCAGCCTAGGTGCGTTTTCTCTCATAGAGGGACAACTCACATGAACAACCAACCCGACATATCCGAGTGGCTCTCCACGCTGACCACGCGCGAGCTGGTGATTTACCTGATGGAGCTGCGCCGTGCGCTCGATCAGCAGCCCGAACTGGTCTCAGAGGTGGGCCACGCCTCCGCTGCCCTGCGCGACGAGTTGCTCCGCCGCGAGTGGCCCGTAAGCGCGGGCCGCTAACGTGGTTGCTACGTGACAAAGAGAGGCCCCCAACGGCGGGGGCCTCTCTAGTTCGCGGCGTCTGTTACCAGTAGTACCAGCCGCGGCGTCCCGTGCCTGTGCCGCCGACAAAGAAGCCGATCAGCCACAGGATGATGGCCGCGATCAGCACGTACCACAGCACGTGCAGGGCAAATCCGCCGCCTCCCAGGATGGCGAGGATCAGAATCAACGCGATGAGGGCTGCCATAGTCCTCCTCCTTTCGTAGTGGGCCGGTGTGGGAGGGCCCTGCCAGGCGTTGCGCAAGCCCTGTGCCAGGGCACCGCTCAGTCCTGAAAGATGTCAGTCAGCGGCTGAGCCGCCGCGTCGTTCGCGGTCAGCTGTGGCAGCCCCCATGCCGTCTCAATCGTCCGCAGCAGCGTGTAGTGGTTGGCCGGCGTGTGCGAGACGTAACCTCGCTTCACTCGCGATCCGGCCAGGATCAGCGGCACACGGTTGCCGGCGCTGCCGTCGTCCTCGTCCCAGGTGATGGCCAGCAGCGAGGGCTTCAGCGTGAAAGCCGCGGAGTTCAGCAGCTGCGGCACGTTCTCGGCCAGCCAGCGGTCGCCCGCGGCGACGCCGCAGTCGTGCATATCGTGGCACAGGTTTGGCGTGATCCAGATGAACGACGGCAGCTGGTCGGAGGCTGCATCGGCTGCCAGCTGGCTGTACGGCACGATGGTCTGGCAGCGCTCAGGATCGTTTCTCACGCTGTCGAAATAGGCGAACGGGTTGTGCTTCTGGGCGTAGGTTCGCGTGCTGCCGCTGAAGCACGCCCGCGGCATGTCCTCGAGGTAAGCCTTGCTGCTGATGCCGGCCTCGAAGAGCAGATCGGACAGGTTGCGGGCGGGCAGGTAGCACCGCTCGCAGTTCTGGGTGATGCCGAACGTGTCGCCGCCAATCAGCGCCAGGTAGTTCGGCAGGCTAGGATGGCTCACCGCGGAATAGTTGTCAAGGTAGGTGTAGGCCGCCGCGAGGCTGTTCAGGTAGGCGGCATTGGGATTGCCCATGATCGCCGTCTGGGGCCGGTTTTCCATCACGATAACGGCGATGTGGGCCACCGGGAGGTTGGCCGGCGCCCGAACGGCCAGCGGCGGGTTCTCAGCCGCGCCGGCTGTGGTCGCAGCCGTGCACGCCAGGAGGGCCAGCAGGCCAAGCAGCTTGGCGGAGCGCACCCTTCCACGGTACTCCACCAGGGCGCCAGGTCAACGGGAGGCTAGCCCATTTAGGCTGCGCGCCCTTGGGCCCTACGCTGAGTCAATCGGGAAGCTCTCGGCGAGTCGCCGCGGAGCTGAGGGCCGACAGACACACGCTGGTCTCCATCGTCTCCTCCAGCCCGAAGGCGAGGCCGAGGCCGATCAGCCATAGCTGGCCCGTCACCAATCCGGCGGCGATGGCCGCGCAGCCGAGGGCCTGAGCCACGGATCGGAACGCCCGCAGCCAGGGCGCGATCGCGGCGGACGGCGCCGGAATCGGCCGGCTGCCGGCCCGCGTAGCGTTTCGAAACAGCGCCAGGGCGGCCGCCGCGAACAGGCCGGCCAGGATCCACCGCCGCTCGAAGAGCGCTTCCATGCGAACCTCCTCTCGCCTGCTTCAAGTGTGGCACGCAAGGTGCGGGTGGCCGTGCGCTCAGCATGCCCGACGTGAAGCTCCAGCCGCTCCTGGAAGCCATCCACCCGGACAGAATGCGGCCGGCGCTCGAGCCCTTCTTCGGAGAGCTCGCGCAGGCGCCCGAGCTGGAGACGAGCCGGCTCCAGGCGCCGACGTGCTACTGGGCCGTGTATCGGGCCGGCGGCCGTCGCGCAACCTTCAAGAGCTTCTTCTCGGACGAGGAGTACAACCGCTACCTCGAGAAGCTGCGGGAGCACTACGCCGACCGTTTCGACCGGCCCCGCCATGCCAGCGGGGGCTTGATGCTCTTGCCCGAGTGGAACGCCATCCTGTGGGGTTTCCCCTTCGACCCTCAGATGCCCTACCTCTACCGCTGCCAGGATGTCGATTGGGTGAGCCAGCTTTTCGGCCGTCGGTCTGGACAGCCGCTGCAGGTCGAGGTCGTGGACTACAACCCGGAGATCGGAGCCATCTTCCGCTATCGGAAGGGCCGCCGCATCCGGGCGTACGGCAAGGCCTCACCCGGCGACGAGGGCCGGCTCGTGTACGACGTCATGGACCGCTTGTGGTGGTCCACCGAGCGCGCCGCGGGGCGGTTGCGAGTGGCACAACCGCTCGCGTACGTCCCGGAAGCTGGCTTCCTCCTGCAATCCGCCGTCGGCGGCCGCACGCTGGTGCCGCGGCGCAACAGTAGGCGCTTCCTGGAGCTGGCAAAAGTGGCCGGCTCGTCCCTCGCGCTGATCCATGACAGCGACATCACAGGCGGCGAGCCGCGAACACTGGAGTCGCAGGTAGCGCGGCTTCACGGGAGCCTGCCCGAGCTCGAGCTGACCGCGCCGGGACTGTACTCGACCCTGCGTCTGCTGCTGAACCAGATGGAGCTGCGGATGGAAGGCCGTGCGGACGTCCGCCTGGTGCCGAGTCACGGCGATTACAAGTGGAACCAGTTCCTGCACTGGCGCGGCCGTTTCGCCCTCATCGACTTCGAGCTGTTTTGCCGGGCCGAACGATGGTTCGACCTGGGCTACTTCTGTGCGTATCTCCCGCCCACCAATCCGGAGGACTGGCGCGATGGGCTGGCGACGGAGATGCTCCGCCGCGCCTTTCTCGAGAGCTACGCCGGAGCGTCCGGCATCAACCTGGACCTAGAACGCATCGGCCTGTACGAGGCCGCTACGTTGGCCATTCGGGCGATGACCCAGGTATGGCAGCACCAGGGCGGCTGGCTCCTGCGCGCCTCCTCGCTCCTGGACCTCGCGCTGGAGCGTCTCGTCAGCCCCGAACCGCGCGAGCTCGATCTGGCCCTGGCCGCCGCCGTCTAAGCGCTGACGCCGTTCGCCCTAGCAGGTTCCTCGTCCCTGGCTTGCGCGTATATCAGGCCGAAGAGCGCCAATATTCGCAGACATCACCGTGAACTTAATCACGACACAACCTAGGTATTCACTGCAACCAATCGGTGGGGTCTCCCGGCAAGGAGCCCTAGGAAGCCGCTGAAGTTCACGCTCGGTGCCGGCTCGGAACGCCCTGGGACCGCTTTCGTTACAGGTTGCCTGCTTGGCCCTGCTCAACCGGGAGCTCGCCCGCGGATTTGTGGCCTCTCCACTGCTTGCGCTTGTTGGCATGTCGGAAGAACGACAGCGAGGAGGCAGCAAACAAATGAACAAGAAGCATGTGGAGGACGTTCTCATCCCGGAGGTCATCGGCGAGCTCGAGGACGACTACCGCCCCTATATGCCGCGGTGGATGCGGCTGACCGGCGCGGCCGCGATCTCCGGACTGGCGCTGTTCCGTGTGGGCGGGCTGAGCATCGACATCCCGGGCCTAGGTGGGCTCAACGGTCTGCCCGGGTTGGACAATGCTGACGGGCATCACTTGTTCGACGGCCTGGGCCTGCACCTCATGGACGTCCCACACGCCTTCGCTGATGACGGCAAGCACGGCAACGCCGATCACAAGTCGCCGCCGAGGGCCAAGGACGCGCCCAAGCAGGAAGTGAGGGGCCAGAACCAGCCGGCCAGGCCGAACAATGATCACGATAAGAACGCCACGCAGGCCGGCGCGACGGCCGGCGGCCAGAACGCCGGCCACGGCAACTCGGCCGAGGCTCCAGGCTGCGCCTGGGGCGCCGGCGGCCGCACGGCGCCCAACCCGCCGCATGGTGGCGTTCAGGGCCAGACTCAGACGGCTCCGGGCTGCGGCCCGCATGAACACGCTACGGCGAGCAATGCGGCGGAGAAGTCGGCCAAGAGCGCCAACACGGCGGCCGGGGTGACCAGCGGCACGACGCACAAGGTCAATGTGGCGGGCGTAAACGTCGAGAACAAGTCGGCCAAGAGCGCCAACACGGCGGCCGGGGTGACCAGCGGCACGACGCACAAGGTCAACGTGGCGGGCGTGAACGTCGAGAACAAGTCCGCCAAGAGCGGCAACACGCCTGGCGGCGAGACCGCGGCTGCCAACGTGAACGGCCCTAACAACGAGGCTCCATCGGCGAAGAGCGGCAACACACCCGGCGGCGAGACCGCCCCTGCTCAGAACGTCGCGGGCACGGACCGTTAACAACACCACGAACAACACCACCAACAACACGACGAACAACACCACGACTAACGCCGGCACCGGTGGCGGCGGAGAGAGCAGCCCCTCCGGCTCCGTCCAGGGAGTCACCATCTCCGGCCCGAGCCCGAGTCCCAGCTCCGAGGCTGCTGGCGCGACCATCAACGGTCCCGAATCTGAAGTGGCCGGGGTGACCATCCCCGGCGGGCTGCCACAGACCAGCGCCGGCGGGCTGGCCGGCGGCATCATCGGTGTGGGGTCGGGTGTGGCGCCGCTGGCGGCGGTGGGCGCCTTCCTGAGGAAGCGGATCGTCCGCCGCTAGATGCGGACGATCCCTTTCTTGATGGCATATACGACCGCTTGCGAGCGGTCGTATATGCCTAATTTGTTGTAGATGTTGGTGATGTGATTTCCCACCGTCCGCTCGCTGATCGACAGCTCTTTGGCGATCTCTCGGTTGCGCTTGCCTTCGGCCATCAGCCGCAGCACGGTGACCTCACGGTTGCTCAGCGGCGTAATCGTCTTGTCGGCGCTGCCGGGCCGGCCACCTAGCGCGCCGGCCACACCGTCCAGCACCCGCTTGACGATCAGGGGCGGCAGGTAAGCCTTGCCCTGGGCGGCGTTGTCGATGGCCTCCACCATCGTCCGTGGATCGTCGTCCTTGAGCACGTAGCCGGCCACACCGGCCTGGATTGCCTCGAACATCCGCCGGTCGTCGTCGTAGGCGGTAATGACAACCACGCCCGTGTCCGGGCACGACTCCTTGATCTGCTTGGCCGCCTCGATGCCGTCCATGCCGGGCATGTTGATGTCCATCACGACCACGTCGGGTTTCTCTTTGCGAGCCTTGTCGACAGCCTCTGACCCCTCCGTGGCCTCGCTCACCACCCGGAACTCAGGCTCCAGCAGATCGCGCAACCCCATGCGGTAAACCGCGTGATCATCGGCGATCAGGACTGTGTGTTTCGGCATCTAGCCCTTGCTGTTGGTTTTACTCAGGACGTTTGGGCGAAATCCCCAGGCAGACAAGCAAGTATCGGGCCATGTTCTACTGGAGCGGCAGCACTACGGAAAACAGACTCCCCTGGCCTTCTACGCTATCGATATCGATCCACCCGCCGTGGCCTGCCACCACGGCCTGTGCCTGATAGAGCCCGAGGCCTGCACCCTTGTAGCGGCCCAGCACGTTCTCGCCCCGGTACAGCCGTTCGCACACATGAGGGACGTCGCGCGCCGGGATGCCTATGCCGTTGTCCTGGCAGCGAACAATCGCCGACCGGGCATCCGCGTCGGCGGCCACACTGAGGATCACCCGGCTGCTCATCGGCGAGAACTTCAGCGCGTTGTCCAGCAGCTCCCGAAGGACCGAGACCAGGCCCTCCTTATCCCACTCGCCCACCAGCACCCGGCATTCCGCGTGGAGGTGCACCCGCTCCCGGCCGGTCTTCTGTCGAACTTCGTCGGCCACGCCACGAGCCAGCGCTACCAGGTCCAGTGTTTGGCGGCGAGGCGTGACCGCGGCTGTTGCTCCCGAGCACAGGCGCGCCCGGGCGGCGGCGATCGCCTCTTGCGCCTGGTCGACCGACAGCTCGATCCGGTTGAGGCGATCGACAGTCTGCGCCGGCTCCAGGGCCTCCATCCGCTCGATGGCGCGCTTGAGCGCCTGCACGTTCACCTTGATGGCGGCCAGCGGGTTCTTCAGGTCGTGCGCCGCGACCCTGATGAATTGCTCGGCCGAGTCGGTCAGGATCGCATTCAGCCGCCGCTGCTCGTCCAGCTCCTGGCGCAACCGATCAAGCTCCTCGCGCAGCTGGGCGGCGTTGCCTGCCGGCCGTCCTGACATGGTCGCTCGCTTCCTAGCAAGCGCCATACCATAGACCTATGAAGCTGCTGGTGACTGGCGGAGCGGGCTACATCGGATCGCACACGGTGCGTGAGCTGGTGCGGCTCGGCCATGAAGTCACGGTGTTCGACAACCTCCGGCATGGCCACCGCGCCGCCGTCCAGGCGCCGGTAGTGCAGGGCGATCTGGCCGGCTCGCGGGCCATCGAAGGGCTGCTGCGGGAAGGCCGTTTCGAGGCGGTGCTGCACTTCGCCGCCTACGCAGTCGTTGGCGAGTCGATGACCGATCCGGCGAAGTACTTCACCCACAATGTCTGCGGCTCGCTCAACCTGCTGAACGCCATGCTGGCGGCTGGCGTGCGACTGCTGGTCTTCTCGTCCACATCGGAGGTCTATGGCGAAGCCCAGCACCTTCCGCTGACCGAGGACCATCCCAAGCTGCCCACCAACCCGTACGGCGAGAGCAAGTGGATCATCGAGCAGGCGCTCGGGCGCTACTCCGACGCCTACGGCCTCCGGTCTATCTCGCTGCGCTACTTCAACGCCGCGGGCGCGGCTGAGGACGGCTCAATCGGCGAACATCACGACCCCGAAACGCATCTGCTTCCCAACGCCATCATGGGCGCGCTCGGCAGGAAGGCTTTCGAGTTCACCTGCTCCAAGGTCGACACGCCCGACGGCACGACCATCCGCGACTACATCCACGTCCTCGATCTCGCGTCTGCCCATGTGCTGGCGCTCGAGGCGCTGGCCGCTGGGCATGAGACCGCGGCCTATAACGTGGGGCTGGGTCGCGGTTACTCCACGAAAGAGGTCGTCGAGACGGTGCAGCGCATTACCGGCGTGAGCTTTCCCACGGCGCAAGGCACACCGCGCGAGGGTGAGCCGGCAGCCAAGTTCGCTGCCAACGATCGCATTCGCCACGAGCTGGGCTGGAAACCGCGCCACGATCTGGAGTCCATGGTCCGCACGGCTCTGCGGTGGCACCGCGAGCATCCGGCCGGCTTCCCAGACTGAACCCGCTTGGTGCGGAGCTTGCGATAGGCCGCCCCAGATGCTTTTCGGCCTGACGCAGCCGCAGCTCACGCTCTTCGCCATTTTGACCGTGGCCATCGTCCTGTTGGTGACGGAGGCGCTGCGGGTCGACGTCGTCGCTGTGCTGATCATCCTGGCGCTGTATGTCACCGGCGTACTCAGTGGCGAGGATGCCCTGAATGGCTTCCGCAGCGAGCCGGCTATCGTCATCGCCTGCATCTTTGTGCTCAGCTGCGGGCTTCAGGGCACAGGCTTGGCCGGGCGCATCGGCGATCTCATCGGCCGCTTGGCCGGAGACAGGCTGTGGCAAATGCTGCTGGTCATGATACCAGCCGTCGCCCTCCTGTCGGCGTTCACGCACCACGTCACCATCACCGCGGTCATGCTGCCGGTGGCGCTTAGCCTGGCGCGGGAGCGCCACGTGGCGGCCTCGCGATTGCTCATGCCCCTGGCCATTGGCAGCTCGATGGGCACCGCTATCAGTGTCATCGGCGCGCCGTCGTTCCTCGTTTCCAGCCAGCTGCTGCAGCAGGCCGGCCGCCCGGCGCTGGGCTTGTTCTCGATTTCGCCGATCGGCCTCGCGCTGACCATCGCCGGGACCATCTACCTGGTCCTACTGGGGCGCTGGCTGCTGCCCGAGCGCCAGGGCGCAGAGGACCCGGGCAGCCGCTTCAAGCTGGACGAATATTTCACCGAGCTGCGCATCCTCAAGGACTCGGCTTTGGAGGGCAAGACTGTCCGCGAGATTCACGACATGCCCGACTACGACTTCAAGGTCGTGGCTCGGCTCCACGCCGGCCGGCAGATGCGAACCGGGATCGAGGAGCGGCCGCTGCACGCCGGAGACGTGCTGCTGATCCGAGCCAGCCCCGACGACCTGCTCACGATCAAGGAGCAGCGCGGGGTTGCGCTGGAGCCGGTTGTTCAGTACGGCGACGGAAAGGACGGCAGGACAGGCCAGAAGAAGCAGGAGAAGCAGCGCGAGAAGGATGAGCCCGCCTCCGCGTTGGCCCAGGCGGTAATCGCGCCCGGCTCGAACCTGGGCGGCCGGAGCCTCAGCCAGATCGATTTCCGGCGGCGCTATGGAGCCGTCGTGGTCGGCCTGTGGCGGCAGAAGAAGTTCATGCCCGAGGAGCTGTCGGAGACGAAGCTCCAGACCGGCGACGTGCTGGTCATCCAGGGCGACCAGGATGCGCTCGAGCGCATCGCAGAGGACCGCGATTTTCTCATGGTCATGCCGTTTCGGGGCGAGGGCCGCCAGCACAACAAGGAGTGGCTGGCCAGCGCCATCATGCTCGGCACCATCCTGCTGGCGGCGTTCGACGTGCTGTCGCTAGCCATGGCCACGCCGGCCGGCGCTGTCGCCATGGTGGTCACCCGCTGCATCACCGTCTCCCAGGCCTACCGCAGCATCGACCAGCGGTTGTACATCTTCAGCGCCGGCGCGATTCCGTTGGGCACCGCGATGCAGAAGACCGAAGCGGCCAAGCTGCTCGGAGGCTGGCTCAACGACCTGACTGCCGGCTGGAACCAGGTTCTCGTCTTGCTGGTGATCTTCCTGGCGATAGGCGTGATCGTGCAGTTCATGGGCTCGGACGCGGCCACGGTGGCCATCTTTGCGCCCGTGGCCATTGCCATGGGCGCCGGGCTGGGCATGGCTCCCGAGCCCTATGTGATCGCCGTGGCGATGGCGGCCGTGACAGTGACCCTTACGCCTATGAGCCACCACAACCTCATCATCTACGGGCCTGGCGGTTACAGGTTCGGTGACTACTTCCGGGTGGGCGCGCCGCTGACGCTTATCTCAGGCGCCATTGTGGCCCTCCTCGCGCCGGTGATCTGGCATGGCTGATCAAGGCGGCGCGCCGCTCGAGGGAAAGATCCGTTACTCATTGGACGAAGCGCGAATGCTGGTGCTCGGTGCGCAGGTACTCATCGGCGCCTCCTACCGGGTCGCGTTTCAGATGGAGTACGAGAAGCTCTCGCCGCTGCTGAAAGCAGTTCACGCCAGCGGGCTTACGCTCATGCTCATCGTGCTCGCCCTGCTGCTGCTGACCGGACCTTACCACCAGATCGCTGAGCGCGGCCAGGACACGGAGGATCTGCGCAGCACGGCGAGCCGGATTATGGAGCTGGCCCTGGTCCCGTTCGCGTTCGGCATCGGCGCACACCTCTTCAGTCTCGGCGAGAACGCCCTCGGGCGGCCGGCAGCCGCGGCGGTCGCGGCCGGCGGCGTCCTGGCAGCCCTCGGGTTCTGGTATGCACTCGGGCTCATCGCAAAACGGCGCAAGAGCCCACAGGAGCGGGTCGATCCAATGAGCAGCGAGAAGCAGGAACAGCAGGGACGGACTTCGGTGAAAGACCGCATCGATCAGGTGCTGACCGAGGCGCGTGTCATCCTGCCCGGCGCGCAAGCCCTGCTGGGCTTTCAATTCATCGCCATGCTCAGCGAATCGTTCACCAAGCTGCCGCAGAGCTCGAAGCTGCTGCACGTTGGCAGCCTGGCGGCGGTGGCCCTGGCGACCGTGCTGCTGATGACGCCTGCCGCCTACCACCGCATCGTCGAGAACGGAGAGGCGACCGAGGACTTTTACCGCGTGGCCTGCCGGTTGATTCTCAGCTCGTTAGTGCCGCTGGCGTTAGGCCTCAGCGGCGATTTCTTCGTGGTGCTCGACAAGGTCTCCGAATCCAAGCTGCCGGCGCTGGCCGGGTCGCTTGGCATGCTGGCGCTGTTCCTGGGCTGCTGGTTCGGCCTGACCTTCTTCCAGCGCGTGCGCCAGCGCGGCCAGCCGGAGCTTCAGCTGGCCCGCGCCTGAGCTACTCGACCTGCGCTATCCCCGAACGAATGGCGTACAGAACCGCTTCCGAGCGGCCGTGAATGTGCAGCTTGTTGTAGATCTTGGCCAGATGGTTACCGATTGAGCGCATGCTTAGGCCCATCTCCGCCGCGATCTGTTGGTTCCGCATGCCTTTGGCCAGCAGCCGCAGGACCGCCCGCTCGCGCGGCGTCAGCCTGGAAGAGGCCGGCCGCGGCTCAGGCGCCGCCGCGGGCGCCGTGCCGCTCATTCGCGTGACCAGCCGCTGCACGGCCTCCGGCGGGAGATACGCGCCGCCGGTCGTGACGCTGTGAATGGCCTCCACAATCTTCTCGGGATCCTCGTCCTTGGTGACGTAGGACCGCGCCCCGGCGTCGATGGCCCGAAACAGCTCGTCTTCATCCGCGTCCACGCCGCTGACCATCACGATCTCGGTCTCGGGCAGCTGACGCTTGATCTCTCGCGACGCCTCGATGCCGTCCATGACCGGCATGCGCACGTCCATGATGACCACGTCCGGGTGTGTGCGGAGTGCCTGCTCGACGGCTTCTTCGCCGGTGCTGGCTTCGCCCACAACCCGCACGTCGTCGTGTTCCAGCAGCTCGCGCAGGCCTGCGCGGTACAGCGAGTGGTCGTCGGCAACCATCACTTTCACGCGATCTCGCGTGCTCATACAGTTAAACCCTCCTAGGCAGGTCCCCCGCATATGCCCTGCCAACCTAGGCCCTCCAATCTAGATACGTATGGATACGAGGTGGAGGTTTTCAATGGTCCCTTGGTATCTCATTCTCACCAGCGGCGTAATCACGGCGGCGGCGGTTGCGGTGGCGACGCATCTCGCCGGCTGGCGCGGGCTCGAGTTCTGGTCGTCGGCGCCTGTTGCGGGCGTGCTCATCGTCGGCTGGCGCGCCTTCGCCAACCTGGCAGGCCTGAACACGGATTTCCTGCCCGCGATCAGCGCCGGCGACCTGGGCTGCCTCGTGGCCGGCGCAATCGCGCCGTTGTGCGTGGCGTTGGCCAACGATCGCTTGCCCAAGCGCTGGCTGCCGACCATCGTCGGTGGAGTGGCCGGATTCGTGGTGAACGTCGTCATCCTGTAGGGCTTAGCTCGCCAGGGCGAGGGCCTCCGCCGTTTCCTGCGGCATGGCCGCTGCGCGCCGGCGCCGCTCGATGAGCAGCGTGCTGAGAGCAGCGATCAGCAGCATCATGACCGGCCCCGCCAGCGACGGACGCATGGCGTCGACGAAGGCGCTGGTGAACACGCCGTGAGCCAGCTGCTGAAGCTGCGCCGCGACGTCGGCCGGAACGCCCTCGGGGATGCGCGCGCTCTGCGCCGGTCCGACTTCCAGCCCGGACCGCCCGGCCTGGCTGAAGACCTCGACGAAGCGCTGCCGCGCTTCCGCGGGGAGCTGCCCGGCCGCGGCGATCGCGCGGCTCGCCAGCGCGGACGCCAGCTGGGCCTGCAGGATGGCCCCCACGACCGAGCTGCCGACCACGCCGCCGAGCTGGCGGAAGCTGTTGAACACGCCGGACGCCGCCCCCGCCATCGCCGGGCTGACGTTGCGCATCGCCACGGTGGCCATCGGCGAGAAAGTCAGGCCCATGCCCAGCCCGGCCACCGCGAACGACGGTACGAACCGCGGCGGCGCGGCGTCCGGACTGGCCAGCAGCGCTATCGAGCCAAAGCCCGCGGCCACAATGAGGCAGCCGGTGAACAGGATGTACTTTCCGCCCACCCGATCCGCGAAACGACCGGCCATGGGAGCCACCACCATCGAGACCAGCGAGATGGGTGACGTGACCAGGCCCGCGTGCAGCGCGCTGAGGCCCAGCACCGACTGCATGTAGATGGTGATCGGCAAGAACAGCCCGAACATGCCGAACGACACCGCCACTGCGATCCAGTTCATGATGGCGAAGTTCCGGCTCTCGAACAGGCTCAGCGGCATCAGCGGCTCGGCCTGCCGCCGTTCCCACAGGATGAACAGCGCCAGCAGGAGCGCCCCCGCGCCGATGAGGACCGGGATGGTCACCGGCCCCCAGATGGCGCCCCATTGAAAGCGCTCGCCCTCGATCAGCGCGAAGACGATCGCGAACAGGCCGGCCGTGGCAAGCGCCACGCCCACGACGTCGAGCCGGTGGCGCGCGCCGTGGCGCAGGTCGGGGATGATCAGGAACGTGGCGGCCATGGCCAGCACTCCGATAGGCACGTTCACGAAGAAGATCGACCGCCAGCCCCACTCCGCCACCAGGTAGCCTCCCAGCGTCGGTCCGGCCACCGTGCCCAACCCGGCCACGCCACCCCACACCCCGAATGCGGCACCGCGGCGGTCCGGCGGAAAGATGGACGTCAGGATCGCCAGGCTCTGCGGGGTTAAAAGAGCGCCGCCCACTCCCTGGATGACGCGCGCCGCCTGTAGGTGCGACACGTCCGGCGCGAACCCGCAGTAAGCCGAGGCGGCTGTGAAGATGAGCAAGCCCAGGGCGAACATGTTGCGCTGCCCATAGAGGTCACCCAGCCGCCCGGCGGTGATCAGCAGCACGGCATACACCAGTACGTAGCCGTTGAGCACCCACAGGATTTCGTCCAGCGAGGCCCGCAGGCTGTCGACCATGGTTGGGATGGCGATGTGCACGATGGTCGTGTCGAGCACGATCATGAAGAACCCGGTGCACAGCACCAGCAGGACGATCCAGGGATTGGTCGTCCGGAAACGCTTCAGACCTGCACCTCGTCGCGAAGGATGGCACGCAGTTCCTCGCGGGTGCGTGCGATCACTTCGCGGACGCGCCGCAGCTTCTCGGGATTGCCCAGCGCGCGGCTGCCTTCACGGCCCAGCAGAGCCATCAGCTCGCCCATCTCACGCATGGCCTGGCCAACCTCGGAGCCGCCCTCGCGGCGGATCCATTCGCGCACGCGGCCGGTAATCTCGTCGATTACGTCGCGCCGCTCCTCGAGGATGCGCCGGCCCTCGTCGGTGATGGTGTAGATCTTCCGGCCATCCTGCTGGGTGGACGTCACGGCGCCCATGTCCTCCAGCAGCTGCAGGGTGGGGTAGACCGCGCCGGCGCTCGGTGTGTACAGCCCGCCGCAGCGTGTCTCCAGCTCGCGGATGATGTCGTAGCCATGGCGCGGCTGATCCCTCAGCAGGTCAAGGATGAGGTATTTGAGGTCACCCTTACCGAACATCCGCTCGCGCAGGTTGTCGACCCGAAGATGGTCGCGCCACGCGCGGCGCCAGTGCCGATCCCAAGGTCCGCGCTCCCAAGGTCCATTGAACATGGTGGATGCCCCCTTCGCTATTTCTCGATATATCGAGATATTACACGACAGCTCTAGCAGCTGTCAAGCCGTCCGGTATGATGCGAGGCGATGAAGGTCTCGCAATTCGTTGGTTTGTTCCTGCTTGCGGGCGGACTTGTGGCCTGTGGGGGAGCCGCGGCCCCAGCCTCGCCAACCCAGAGCTCTGTTCCTGCGAAACCGGCCTCCAGCTCTGTCGCCGCAAAACCCGGCGCAAGTGCAGCCGCCTCGGTGTCTGCCAAGCCGGCGACCTCGGCGTCCGCAAAGCCCGCCTCCTCCGCCGCCCCCAAACCCGCCTCCGGCGGCGCCATCAAGATTGGCTACATCAATTCCACTACCGGCTCGCTGGCCAACGTGGGCAAGGACAATAACGACGCCTTCCAGCTCTACCTCGACTCCATCCAGGGCACCGTCGCCGGCCGCAAGATCGAGGTCGTCTATGCCGACGATGCCGGCTCGGCCGATACCGGCCTCACCAAGGCCAAGCAGCTCGTCGAGAGCGACAAGGTCAACATCCTGATGGGCCTCACGTCAACGCCCATCTGCTACGCCGTCGCCGGGTACGTCAAGCAGGCCCAGGTGCCGCTCATCGTCAGCGGCAACTGCGGCGCCGAGTCCCTCATGTATGACGAGAAGACCGCCAGTCCGTACATTGTGCGCTTCACGCAGAACGGCACGGGCATCGCCGACACACTGGCCGACTATGGCTTCAAGAAGGGCTGGCGCAAGGCCATCCTCATGACCTCGGACTATGGCGGCGGGTTGGAGACGGCGGACGCCTTTGGCAGCGCCTGGGTCGGCCGAGGCGCGTCCATCATCCAGGAAGTCCACCCGCCTCTCGGTACCACCGACTTTGGGCCCTACGTCAGCCAGATCAGCAAGGAAGCTGATGTGCTGGTCACCTTCTTCCCGGGCGTGGACAGCCTGCGTTTCGCCGAGGCCTACTCGACTTATGCCGGTGGCAGCAACCTGCCCCACCTCGACCATTTCGGCGGCTTGATCAGCGGCACCAACTTCGCCCAGGCCAAGGATAAGGTCGTGGGCGTCGTCGGCAACTACGCCTACTCGCCTGCGCTCGACACACCCGGCAACCAGGCTCTGCTGAAGGCCTGGAATGCCAAGTATCCCAACCGGCCCGTCTCGACCGACACCGGCGTGGGCTGGTCGGCCGGCCAGATCCTCGAAGCCGCCGTCAAGGCGGTGAACGGGAACGTCGAGGACAAGCAGGGCTTCATGAACGCCCTCTACGGCCTGAAGGTGGATACGGCTAAGGGGCCGCTCAGCCTGGACAAGGAGCACGACGTCATCCAGAACATCTACTTCTGGCAGGCGGTCAAAAAGGGCAGCGACGTGGGCCTGGAGGTGGTCGACACCTACAAGGACGTGGCTCGCACCTGGGACCGCAGCCAGGAGCAGATCGCCAAATTCCCGTTTGGCACCTACAAGGGCAAATGGGTGGGCATGACCAAGGACCAGCTTGGGAACGTGCTGACGCTCAAGACCTGAGCCCGCCATGAAATTCGGCTACTTCACCCTCAGCGACAACCCGCCCGCCTACGAGCCGAGTCGCCGCGACCCCAACCAGTTCCTGCGTGAGATCCTGGACGAGTGCCTGGCCGCGGAGGAGCTCGGCTTCGACTCTGTGTGGGTGCCGGAACACCACTTCGGGCTATTCGGCTGCCTGCCCTCGCCGCCCGCGTTCCTGAGCTACGTGGCGGCGCGCACATCGCGCGTCAGGCTCGGCGCGGCCACGGTGGTGCTGCCCTGCAACCAGCCGCTCCGCGTGGCTGAGGAGTGGGCGCTGCTTGACCTGCTGAGCGAGGGCCGCGCGGTGTTCTGCGCCGGCCGCGGCTATGACGAGCGCGAGTACACCGCGTTCGAGATCCCGTTCGCCGAGAGCCGCGGTCGCTTCGACGAAGAGCTGCAGATCGTCACCGGCGCCTGGAAGAACCGCGACTTCACGTTCGAGGGCCAGTACCACCGCATCCCCCAGCCTGTCACTGTCCTGCCGCGGCCCGTGCAGCAGCCGCATCCGCCGGTGGTCATCGCCTGCTTCAGTCCGCCGACGCTGGAGCTGGCCGCGCACAACGGCTGGGACGTCATCTTCGCGCCCTTCGCCGCGGCAATGATGTTCGGCAGCCTGGAGCTGGCAGCCGACAGGTTCCGCACGCTGGCCGCCGAGGCCGGCCATCCCGAGGCCAAAGTCCGCTGCTCGTATTTCGTGTGCTTGGCCGACTCTGAAGAGGAGGAGCTTCGCGCCCGCGAGCGGCTGCTCTACTATCTACATGGCGTCCTGCCGGCGCTGCCCGGTGATCCCAGCAAAGCCCCGCCCCACATCGCCTACTTCGCCGATATCGTTAAGCGCATCCAGGCCATGGGGCCCCAGCAGCTGCGCGAGCGCAGCATTGTCACCGGCCCGCCGGAGATCTGCATCGAGCACCTCAAGAAGGTTGAGGCCGCCGGTCTGGACGAGGTCATCTGCTACTTCAACTACGGCGGCTTTTCGCACGAGCGCACGCTGGCCCAGATGAAGCGTTTTGCGCGGGAGGTCCTGCCCGCCTTCAGCCCGGCTCTGGCGACGAAGGCCTAGCAGGGCTCGAAGTCGCGCAGCGCGGGCATGACCTCGCGGGCGAACAGCTCGATCGACCGGATCAGCTTGTCCTCCGCCAGGAAACCGATGTTGAACTCGCACATCAGCGTGTTGAACAGGCCCTCGGTTGCCGCCTCGCGGATCTGCTGGATCACCGTGTCCGGTGAGCCGATGAACATCAGCTTGCGATCCATCAGGAAGTCTATGTCGGCCACGTTGCGGGCGATCTCGGCCGCCCCCAGCTCGCCCCGCTTCTCGAAGTTCTTGGCCAGCTCCAGGTAGGACACCCCGCCCCCGTCTCCAAAGCCGAACACCTTCGTGAACGCGTGGATGACGTGCTGGGTCGCCTCCGCGCGAGCCTTCTCATCGGTCTCATCGACGTACACCAGGCTCCAGTAGCCGATGTTGGGCTGGTAAGGGTGCTTGGTCTCAGCCCACCATTCGAGATATTGGCGGTAGCGCGGCGCGACCTCCTGTCGCGGCATGAAGAACAGCGACCCCGTGTGCACGCCCTGCTCGGCGAGCAGCCGCAGGGTCTCCAGGTCGCGGCTCTGGATCCAGATGGGCGGGTAGGGCTTCTGGAGTGGCTTGACCGACAGCGACACCGCCTCGTAGCTGTGGACGGGACCGCTGAAGTCGAAGCTGCCGTCCGAGGTGAAAGCTGTCTGGACCAGCGCCAGGGCCTCCTCGGTCAGGATCCGCCGGTTCTGGAAATCGGCCTTGTAAGGCCGGAAGAACTTAGGCAGGATGCCCGACACCAGCCCCAGCTCCAAGCGGCCGTTGAGGACGTTGTCCAGCATGGCCGCCTCCTCGACGATTCGCAGCGGGTCGTAGAGCGCGACGATATAGCCCATCGGCCCGATGCGCATGCGTTTGGTGTGTTGGGCGGCGCCCGCGCAGTAGATGGCCGGGCTGGCCATCCAGCTCTCCTCGGGCGAGAAATGATGCTCCACGGCGAAGCCGTAGTCGTAGCCCAGCTCGTCGCACAGCTCCAGCTCCCGCCACAGCAGCTCGTAGCGCTGAGCCGCGGTCATGCCGGGCCTGTTCCAGACGTGCGAGAAGTGGGCGAACTTCATGCCCGCTATGATGCCAGGCCATGGAGCTGACGCTCCTCGGCACCGGCACGCCCATTCCGGACCCTCAACGTGCCGGCCCGAGCCAGGTCCTGCGCATCGCCGGCGAGAGCATTCTGGTCGATTGCGGCACGGGCGCTGTGCGGCGCCTCATCGAGGCTGGCCACAGCTTGGCCGGCGTCAATCAGGTCTTCATCACGCATATGCACAGCGATCACAGCATCGATCTCGGGCACTTCATCATCGCCCGCTGGACCGTCTGGCCTACGCGCCCGCTGACGCTCATTGGGCCTCCCGGCCTCCGAGAGTACGTCGACAACCTGCTGCGGCTGCTGGATTGGGACATCCGGATCCGCCATTTCGACCAGCGCCTCTCAGACGAGGCGCGGCGCATCGAAGTGGTCGAGATCGACGACGGCTGGACCATGGAGCGCGACCACTGGAGGGTGCGGGCCATCAAGGTGGACCACTTTCCGGTGGAGCACGCCTTTGCCTTTCGATTCGATGCGGATGGGGCTTCCTTGGTCATTTCCGGCGACACCGCGCCCTACGAGCCGCTGGCGAAGGCCGCCGCCGGCGTGGACGTGCTGGTACACGAGGCCTGGCTGGCGCCTGAGCGCGAGCTGGCCCGCGAGCGCATGCCGCCCGAGCTCGCCGAGGAGTGGATCCGGCAGCGGAACCGCTATCACACCAGCTCGCACGACGTCGGCAAGATCGCGGCCCTGGCCGAGCCCAGGCTCCTCGTCCTGAGCCACCTCGGCCCCATCAACACCAACATCCTGGCCGAGCATGTGTCGGCTGACTTCCGGCGTTTCGTCGTCGGCGCCGACCTGCAGGCCTTCGACGTCTCCGCCGCGAGGCTCACCACCTAAGAGCCCGAGTTCCTGTTCAGCTAGCCGGCCTTCTTCAGCGCCTCCTCCAGGTAGCTCTCGTCGACGATCTTTTCAATCGGTATGGCCTCGCTGTAGTTCGTCGCCTTCTGGTCCAGGAAGTACTTCTGCTCGTCGGCCATGCTGGCCTTGTTCAGCCGAGCGTCCTTCGGCCAGTTCGGGTCTGGCGCGGCCTTCACCACTTCGGGCGCCGTCTTGACCCATTTGTCGATCGCGGCCAGGGCCTCGTTGTCGGTCTTGATCTTGCCGTCGGCCAGCCGGCGGATCATCTTCACGTGGTTGGCCAGGAAGTCGATCACCGCCGGCCGGTGCGATTCGGCCCACTTGCTGTTCGCGGTGATCATGCCCAGCTGAGCCCCTGGCGTGAGCGTATCCGTCAGCACTTTGGCCACGCCCCGCTGCACGGCCTGGGTGGCCACCGGCTGCAGCGTCAACGATGCGTCGATGGCTTTGTTGCCCAAGGCCGTCACCTGGTCTGGCAGCGGCAGAACGACGACGTCGAAGTCGCCAGGCTGCAGGCCGTTGGCCAGCGCCATCTTGCCGATGGTGTACTCGAGAATCGTTCCCTTGCCGTTGATGGCCAGCTTCTTGCCCTTCAGATCCTTGATCGATTTCACCTGGCCCGAATCGATCAGGTCCGTGCGCACCAGCAGCGGCGCCAGCGCGCCGCCCTGCGGCGGATCCTGGTTGGCGGAGGCCACGATCTTCAAGTCCGCGCCGCGCGCCAGGGCGTTGAGCGCGCCCACGCCGAGCGTGATCTGGCCCATGTCGAGCTGGCCGGCGGCCATGGATACCATGATCTGGACCGTGTCGGTGAAGGGCGTGATGCTCACGTCCAGCCCGGAGTTGGCGAAGGCGCCCGTTTCCACGTTGGTGTAGATCGGCGCGCTGGCGACTGAGGGCAGCATGCCGAGCCGGACGGGCGTCGCGCCCGGTTTGGCCGATGGCCCGCCCCGCTGTGCCGACGGCGCCGGCGCCGCCGAACCACTCGCGGCGGCGCTCGCCCCGGCAGCCGTGGATGCCGCGGGCTTCGCGCTGGCCGCTGCCGATGCCGCCGGTTTGGCGCTCGCGCTCGCCGCCGGGCTGGCTGGGGCCGAGGCCTTCGCCGCCGGCGCCTGAGTCGGCGGCGATACCGGCGCGGCCGCCCCGCCGCAGGCGCTGGCGAGTAATGCGACTGCGACACTCGCCGGAGCGAACCGGAGCAACACCCTTGGGTACATCAGTCTCTCCTCAAGACAATATGGCGGGCATTGTACGCCTACCAAACAGCCGTCGTCGGGTAATCGGCTAGCGGGTCGCCCTGGAATCTGGCGGACGAGAAGCTTCGACCGCCGCCCCTGGCGAGCTCTAAGAGGCCTGAACCGCTTCGGGCATGAGCTCCCGCGGCAGCGGCTCGTCACGCTGATACCAGGTGTCCCCCGCGACGACCACCCGCTTGCGGCTTTTGATGGACAGCTTGTCCATCAGCGCCAGCACTTCGGGCTCCTCCTCGGCTGGGCGAACCTCTATCAGCCCCGACTGGACCAAACCATTCCAGAATGTGCGGCCTGCCGCGGTGCGGATCAACGTCAGCGTCCAGCCGTCCTGCCCGAGACCCCCAAGCGAGATATCGGCGTGCTCCGCTGTGAAGTCTGGGCAGTGGTGGCAGTGACTGCGGGCCATGGGCCGCACCTCTTTCAGCGGCACCAGCACTGGCTCGCCGCCGTCTTTGGGATAGACGATGACCTTGCCTTTGATGTTGATCTTGCGGACCTGGTTCACGTCTACCCCACGCTTATCGACCAGCGTCTCGGTGATGAACGGCTCGAACTCGAATGTCTCGCTGCACAGCAAACCGATGATGAGCGCCACCCGCGAGTAGTACTTCTTGACCTTGGTGGTCATCAGCTTGCGGACGAACTCGGTCTGGCAGGGCACACCCATCAGCGCCAGCTTGCCGTAGCCGTCCTTCACCGCCTGCTTTAGCGGCAGCGGTGTCGGCACGTAGGTGTAACGCGACATACCCCCGGCGAGGATCTCCTCGGCCGTCGTGGCGACGTAGGCGCCGCTGTCCAGCGGATGCCACTCCGCGCCGTTGCTGGACGTCAGCACGCCGTCGATCAACCCCGCCTCCAGCGCCCAGATGGCCAGGGTGGAGGCGATGCCACCATCCTGCGTTCGCTCCAGCACGCGTGGGTCGCGCGAGCGGGCGAAGACGATTTCGTCGTACACGCCGTTCAGCTCGTGAGGCTCCTTCGCGCGGCCGAACAGCAGCTTGTCCACGTCGATGGCGGCATAGCCGATGCGTGGACAGGCCCGGGCGCAGGTGTCGCAGCCCTTCTGGCCGTGCACGCAGTCGTCCGGCGTGTCCAGCGTCTGGAACGGCGTCAGGTTCTTATAATCGAGCACCTGGTGCGGGCAGACGACCACGCAGCCTGAGCAGCCGGTGCACAGCCCGGTCTGGACGACGTCGTAGTACAGGTCGCGCCAATGAGCGTGGTCGGGCTTGGTCGAGATTGGCAGGGGCATTCGAGCCGATTGTAATCGTCAAGCTCGCCGCTACAATCGCAACTTGAGAGCAACCATGGCCGTCGATACGAAGCAGCAAGACCAAGCGCTGGCCCGGCACAGCCGCGAGGAGCTCCTGGAGCTCCACCATTTGATGCTGCTGAACCGCCGCTTCGAGGAGAAGGTCGGCGAGATGTATACGCGGGCCAAGGTGGGCGGCTTCCTGCACCTGAACATCGGGGAGGAGGCGACGTTCGTCGGCGCCATCAAGGCGCTCCGCCCCGGCGACTACGTCTACAGCACCTACCGCGAGCATGGCCACGCCATCAGCCACGGCGTCGATCCCAAGCGGGTCATGGCCGAGCTGTTCGGGCGGGTGGACGGCACCAGCAAAGGCCGCGGCGGCTCCATGCACCTCTTCGACGCCGAGAAGCGATTCATGGGCGGCTATGCCATCGTGGCCGGTTCGATTGCGCTGGCGGTCGGCACCGCGCTGGCCGTCCAGTACCGTGAGGGTAACGAGGTGGTCATGTCCATCTTTGGCGACGGCGCCACCAACAACGGCACCTTCCACGAGTCGCTGAATCTGGCCAAGGTCTGGAAGCTGCCTGTCATGTTCGTATGCGTGAACAACCAGTACGGCATGGGTAGCGCCGTCGACCGCGTGTCCGCGGTCAAGGAGATGTACCGCAAAGCGTGGGGCTACGACATCCCCGCGGAACGCGTGGACGGCATGGATGTCGTGGCCGTACTCGACGCCACGCGCGCCGCCGTGCAGCGCATCCGCGAGGAGCAGACGCCCTACTTCCTCGAGGCGCTGACGTACCGCTATCGCGGCCACTCCATGGCCGATCCGCAGGTCTACCGCTCGAAGGAGGAGGTCGAGCAGTGGCGCAAGCGCGACGCGATCGAGGGCTTCCGCCACCGCCTGCGCGAGGCGGGCATCGCCGGCGATGAGGACTTCGAGGCCCATGAGCAGGACGTCGAGCGCATCGTCCAGGAGGCGGTGGACTTCGCCGACGCCAGTCCCGAACCCGAGCCCGCGACCGAGCTCTTCAACGACGTCTACGTGGGCGACCTGCCGGTCACATGGCGGTAATCACCTACCGCGAGGCTCTTAACCAGGCCCTGCGCGAGGAGATGTTGCGCGACGAGAGTGTGATGCTCATGGGCGAGGACATCGGCGTCTTCGACGGCTCCTTCAAGGTCACCCAGGGCCTCTACAAGGAGTTCGGCGAGCGGCGCGTCAAGGACACGCCCATCTCAGAGGACACCATCGTCGGCGCCGGCGTAGGCGCGGCCCTGGCCGGCCTGCGGCCAGTTGTCGAGATCATGACCGTGAACTTCTCTCTGCTAGCCACGGACCAGGTGGTGAATCACGCCGCCAAGATCCGCTACATGTTCGGCGGGCACGCCAGCGTGCCCATGGTCATCCGCATGCCCGGCGGCGGCGGGCATCAGCTGGGCGCACAGCACTCCCAGAGCCTGGAGGTGTGGTACGCGAACATCCCCGGCCTGGTGGTGGTCGCGCCTGCCACGCCGGCCTGCGCCAAGGGCCTGCTCAAGACCTCAATCCGCGACGACAACCCGGTGGTCTTCATCGAGAATGAGGGCCTGTACAACACCAAGGGCGAGGTGCCGGAGGAGGACGAGTACCTGCTCCCGTTGGGCAAGGCTGCTGTCCACCGCGAAGGCAAGGACGTGTCGCTGATCAGCCACTCGCGCATGGTGCTTCTGTGTCTGGAGGCTGCCGATCAGCTGGCTGGCGAAGGCATCGAGGCCGAGGTGGTCGATCTCCGCAGCCTGCGCCCGCTGGACGCGGCCACGGTGCGCTCCTCAGTCGAGAAGACGAACCATGCCGTGGTGGTCGAGGAGGGCTGGGGGAGTTACGGCGTCACCGCCGAGACGGCCGCCCTGATCTACGAAGCGGCCTTCGACTTCCTGGATGCGCCAGTAGTGCGCATCTCCGGCGTTGAGGTGCCGATGCCTTACGCCAAGCGGATGGAGCAGGCTTGCATCCCCAGCGTGGAGCAGATTGTCGCGGGAGCCCGGAAGGCTCTGGGCAAAGCCATCTAGCCTGCATGCCCGAGCAAGTGTTCATGCCTCGGCTGAGCGACACCATGACCGAGGGCACGATCTCGAAGTGGCTCAAGCGCCAGGGCGAAGAGGTCAAGAAGGGCGAGCCGATTGTCGAGATCGAGACCGATAAGGCCAACATCGAGCTCGAGGCCTACGCCTCCGGGAAACTGGCGCGTATCGTCCTGCACGAGGGCCAGTCAGCGCCAGTGGGCGAGGTCATCGGGGAAATCGCGCTGCCGGGCGAATCCGGCCCGCCGGCGGCTGCCGCCCCCGAGGGTCGGGCTGCCGCCGCACCGTCCGTCCCTCAGGCCGAGACCGCTGCCGCGGCGCCTGTGCCGGCTCCAGCTCCGGCGAGACCTGAGCCGGAGGTGTCGCGGCCACCCGCCCCAGCCGAGCCCGAGGGCGGCCAGCTCCGCGCTTCGCCCATGGCCCGCCGCCTCGCCCGCGAGCTGGGCGTCGATCTGGCCGCCGTCAAAGGGACCGGCCCGCTGGGACGTATCCAGAAAGAGGATGTCGAGGCCGCCGCCCGGAGGAAGCCCGCCGCCCCGGCGCCTGCCGCCGCCCCGGCCCCCGCCGAGGCCGCGCTCGCCGCCGAGGACGTGGAAATCGTCGCCCTCTCACGCATGCAGCAGACCATCGCCCGGCGCATGGTCGAGGCCAAATCGCAGGTTCCCCATTTCTACGTCTCGATGGAAGTCGACATGGACCGCGCCTTGGCCAACCTGGACGATCTCAACGAGGGTGCGGCCAAAGAGAACGCCGTCACCATCAATGACCTCATCCTGCGCGCCTGCGCCCTGGCCCTCCGCGATTACCCCGACGTCAACTCCTTTTACCAGGACGGCAAGCTCATCCGCAACAGGCGCATCAACGTCGGGTTCGCCGTGGCTGTCCAGGGCGGGCTGATCGAGCCCGTCATACGCGATGCCGACCAGAAGGGCCTCAAGCAGCTCGCCGCCGAAACCAAGGCCCTGACCCGCAAGATGCGCGAGGGCAAAGCCGAGCCGCATGATTACGAGGGCGGGACGTTCAGCATCTCCAACCTCGGCATGTACGACGTGACCGAATTCTCAGCCATCATCAATCCCCCACACAGCGCCATCCTGGCCATCGGCGCCGTGCAGGACAAGGCTGTCGTCGTCGACGGCCAGCTGCGCGCCGGCAAGCGCTGCACGCTCACCTTGTCGGCCGATCACCGCGTGTTCTATGGCGCCACCGCGGCCGAGTTCCTGCGCGCCGTGAAGCACAAGCTCGAGAAGCCGCTGCAGCTGTTCACGTAGTGCGCTACGCCGCGCTCCTGCGCGCCGTCAATCTTGGCCCGCACGGCAAGATCTCCATGCCCGACCTGCGAGCTCTCGTGACCGGGCTGGGCTACCGGGACGTCCGGACTGTGGCCAACAGCGGCAACGTCGTCTTCTCGGGTGACGAGAAGCGCGCCGCCGAGCTCGAGTCCGAGCTCGAGCAGGCCCTGGCCGGTAAGCTTGATCTCCGCACCGATGTCATGGTCCGGGATGTGGACGGACTGGCGGAGTTAGTGGCCGCGAACCCGTTTCCCGAGGCGGCGGAGCGCGACCCCGGCCATCTCCTGGTCATGTTCCTGAAGGCCGCTCCGGAGCCAGCGGCTGTGGAAGCGCTGCGGGGCGCCATTGCCGGCCGCGAGGCGGTCCAGGCCGAGGGCCCGCACCTGTACGTGACCTACCCCGACGGCATCGGCCGCTCGAAGCTGACCAACCAGGTCATCGAGTCCAAGCTCGGCACACGCGGCACCGGCCGCAATTGGAATACGGTGCTGAAGCTGAGGGCTCTGGCTTAGACTTAGAGGCTCAACTCCACGTGGTCGGCCGGCGCGGCGCAGCCGCTCGAGCCGGGGCATACCGGCAGCCTCGCTCCGGTGCGTGGGTCGTACAGTCCGATCGCCAACTTCGCGTCGCCGGCCGAGGGCAGGTCGTAGGTCGCCGTCACGAACTCGCCCGGCACCCAGTTGTCGGTCCCGGCCATCACATCCACCTGCGCGCGTATACGTCCGTCGTCTCCCAGCGCGTGCACGAACACGGAGTACGACACCGGCGTCTCGCTCAGCGCCTTCCACACCATCCGCACACGCAGACCCGGCTCCGCCGGCTCAACGTCGTAGCCCAGTAGCTGGGCGACTTCGCCGAAGCGCGCCGAGAGCGGGCGACCGAGCGCCGGCGGCGCGAACTGGCGCTTGGTCGGCAGCACCCGCACGTTCGCCAGTCTGACGTCGCCGACGAGCAGGGGGTATGTCCCCGGCGCGAGTCCCGGCGGCACGCGGATGGTGAGCCGGTCGCGGACGACGTCCGCTGGCTGCCATTCGGTCGTGGGGTAGGAGCCGCCGCCGATCTGGTGGGCGACCTGCACGGGTCCCAAGCTGACCGGCGCCGACTCCGGATCCATGGCCGGCCCGCCTGTCCACAGCAGCGTCAGGCCGAGCTTCTCGCCGGCTGGAATCTCCGCGGGCACGTCGGCGCCCGCCAGCTGCTCGGCGCCGACCAGGGCGCCGATGGCGGGCATGCCGGAGGCCTCTGGCCGCTGAGGAGCTGAGTGATCGACCCGCACCTCCTGCAGGTCCACTGGCGGGCCAAGCGGCCGTCCCGAGTCCGCCTCGTAGGCCACCAGCTGGAGCCGGTACGCACCGGGCACAAGCCCAACTGGAACCAACAGCGCTCGCCGGTCCTCGCGCGCGCTGCCGGCCCGCCAGGCTGCCTCCCAGAAGCCCGCGCCGGCCGGGCTGTCGTCCTGGCTCACGATCTCGCCCGACCGGTCGATCAGCCTCAGCGAGACCTTGAAGGCCGCAGGGTTGTTGTGCTCGGCCTTCCAGATCACCCGCAGTGGAACCGCTCGGCCGGCCGGAACGGCGCTGTCGAGCCGGCTGGCCTGCGCCAGGGTCACGCCGTCGAGCCTATGCGCGATGTCCCGCAGTGGCCCGGGCTCGGCCACTGCGTAGTAGTCCAGCCGCTGCCCGCGGAAGGCTCGGCTGGATGCGCGGAAGTGCTCGCGCGCCAGGATGCGCTGCGTATCCAGGTTGGGGTCGTAGCGCAGGCTATCGTCGTCGATGAGCCAGATGCCTGTGCTGTTCCTGACGACGTTTGCCAGGCCCTTTTCTGTCTGGGCGAGGTCCACCGGCGCGCCGTCCGCGCCGCCGCCGTCCGCCTTGAGCGGCATGATGGCCGCTGGCTGGCTGATGCCTTCACGCAGCTGGGCGTAGTACCAGTACTGGATGTGCTGCGAGATGCCGTCCAGCACGACGGTTTCGCCGGGCATGACGTGCCGCGCCAGGTAGGCCGCCAGGCGGCTGTAGGCCTTGTCCGTGAACTGGCCGCTGAAGATGGTGTTGTGGATGGCGAAGCCCGCCATGGCCCCGATGGCTGCCAGTGGTGCGAGCGTCAGCGCCGGCCTCCTCGCCAGGTAGACGATGGCGCCGGCAACGACCAGCAGGTAGCCGGGCGAGCCGAGGAACAGGAACCGCGCGCCGAACTGGGTCGTGTGGACCAGCGTGGCCAGCCCGAACAGCAGTGGGGCCACCTGGTACCCGAGGCTTATGCCGAGCGCTCCCTCGCGTCTCAAGCCCATCACTCCGAGCGCCAGCAGGGCGCCGGCACCGACCGAAGGCCAGACCACATCGCCTGGGCGGAAAGCCGTCCCGAAGTTGTAGAACTGCCACGCCTGGAGCAAGCCGCCGGCAGCGATGTCCGGCGTGCCATGGCCGGGCTCGTAGTTCGCGACGGTCCGGAGCGAGTACGCAGCCCAGGGCAGGAATACGGCGGCGATGGCGGCGTCGGCCGCCACCCAGCGTGGCCAGCCCTTGAAGCGCCGCCGCCAGAGCCAGCCGAACAGCACCATCTGGCCGAACAGGACGACGGCGATGGCGTAATAGTGGCTGAACATGGCCAGCAGCGCGGCGGCCGCGTAGGCCGGCAGCAGCCGCGGGCGGTGCAGTGCGCCCAGCAAGAGTACGAACGAGATCAGCCCGAACAGGCAGGCCTGCTCGTAGTTGCGCGCGGTCTGCGAGTAGAAGATCTGGTAAGGGTTGAGCGCCGCCACGGCGGCGGCCGCCAGCCCAAGCCACTCGCCCGCCAAGCGCCGCCCCAGCTGGTACATGCCGGCCACGAGCGCCACTCCGAAGAGCACCGACAGGAACCTGACGGCGTACTCCGTCACGCCGGCCGGCGCCATCCACCCCTGCAGCATCGCCAGGTAGAGCGGCGGATGCGGCTCGTCGGATCCGGCCAGCTGGACATAAGTGCCGTTGTGCGCGATCTGCACGAAGAACGCTTCGTCGTCGCTCAGATCGAGCACGCCGAGCCCCAGCACGCGTACGCCGAACGCGGCTAGAAGGATAAGGACAAGGAGGGGCAGGCTAGAGGGAGCTCCTCCCTAACGCGTGCGGCACGAGCGTTCCCAGCAGGTACGTCAGGAGCGCGGCCGCCAATCCGATGCCGACCACCTCCAGGCCGCTGCGCCAGTAGTTCCGGTGCGAGATGGCAGCCTTGCCGAGGCCAATTCCGAACAGCGCCAGGATCGTGAGCCCCACTGACAGGGCCAACGCCGGCCTGACCGCCAGGAAGAGGTAGGGCAGGATGGGCACCATCGCACTGACCACGAACGACGCGCCCATCACGAAGGCGTTGCGCGCCGGGCTCTGGAACTCCTCCACGCGCAATCCCAGCTCTTTCTCCACGTGCGTTCGGAACAGCAGCTCCGGATGCTGCGACAGCAGGTCGGTTACCGCTTCGGCGTCGCCGCGGCTCAGGCCCTCGCGCTGGAAGATGGCCCGCATCTCGTGGTACTCCTCGATCGGCTTCTCTTCAAGCTCCTGGCGCTCTTTGGCGATCTCCGCCTCGTGCAGCTCCTGCTGCGCCTTGGACGCCTGGTATTCGCCGGCCGCCATGGCGATGGAACCCGCCACCGCCTCGGCGAAGCCGGCCACCAGCACGGTCGTGTTGTCGGACGTCGCGCCCATAACGCTGGTGACCACGCCCAGGGTCGTCAGCAGGCCGTCCTGCATCCCGAACACGACCTCGCGCACCTGGGACAGGTTGGCGATGCGCTGGCGTTCGCGGAACAGCTTCTCGACCGGCCGCCTGGGTGGCGCCTCCGTCTGGGCCATTGCTCGAAGCATACAGAGAAGGCCGGCTTACGCCGGCCCGATCGAGAACCCCCGATCCGCTGTGATTATAGGCGCGACGGTCTGAGCGTCAGGCGCTGCGGCTCCTTATCGAATCCCAGGCTCTGAAGCGTCCGCTGGACCTCGGAGCCGATGATCGGCCGCCCGTCCCAGGTTTCGACCTCCAGCTTGCGCAGCCTGCGCACGCGCGGCGGCGCATCCAGCAGCCGCGGCAGGAGAGACAGGCCGTTCTCGCTCGCGCCGTCGAGCGGCCGAAGGTCGCGGCCCTGGCCCTCGACGGCGAGGACCGGCCGGCCGTCGACGAGCGCGACGTAGTTCGTGCCCAGCCGAGTGACGCGCTGTTCGCCCTCGAAAGGCAGAAGCGAGCCGTAGGGATTGGCCGGATCGGTCGCGTTCAGCAGCAGGCGCGATTGGCGCGGCTGGCGCAGCCGTTCGACCGCGTCGGGAAGCGCGAATTGGGCGCCCGAGAGGCCCCTCACGAAGTAGCCGCGGCGGACCTGTCCCAGCGCCTCCATTCGCTTGAGGACCTGGTAGACCGCCGCCCACGGCGCGGGACCGTCCTCCGCCAGGGCCATCTCGCGGGCAACTACCCCATACCGCGCCAGCAGCTGGCGCGCGTAGACTTGCGCCTGATCCTCGGCGGAGGCGGCCTCGCCAGGTACGAACAGCGACCAGCGGCCCTGGCCGGCAGGCAAGCCTGGCCGCCGGAAATCGCGCCGGTACGACCAGTGGCGCGGCCGTCCTCCCAGCGGAGCCGGGGTAACCGCCGGTTTGGGTGCGGCGGCTTGTGGCCGGCGTGGCGAGCGAACCGGGTCGAAGGTATCGTTCGTGGCTTCGCCGGCCCACACCAGCTCCCACAGCGCGTCGTACACCTGCGGCTGGCCCAGACCCGTGCCGTTGGCGATGTCCTGGAGGAAAGAAGCGCCGCGCGCGTATAGCCAGTCGCGCACCCGGCGGGCGTTCTCGCTGAGGCTGCGGGGCGGCCCCTCGGACGGAAGCAGCAACTCAACATCGTCCCGGAAATAGAAGGCGATTTTGCCTTTGCCGCCGCCAGGCGTGGTGCTGCCCAGCCAAACGATCTCGCCCGAGGCGCAGAGCTGGTCCAGCCAGGCCGGCTGGTAGTTGTTGAGCCGCCGGTTGAACACCTCCGGCTCCCACACATCCATCGGCAGCGCCACGCCCTGGAGCTGTTCGATGACCTTCCGCAGGCCAGACACCCCGCTGCGCACCGGCTGCAGGCTGGCGCCCTGCCAGTCGGCCAGGAACGCGGCGAACTGGGCGGCGTCGCGCGGCTCGATCTGCTCACGAAGGATGGCCAGCGACTGCCGGTGAAGCTGGCGGAGGTTGTCCAGCAGGCACCATTCCTCGCCCGTTTTCCCGGGCGTGAAGGCGCCGCGGAGGGCGATGCGCTCGGCCGCGAGAGCCTCCAGCTCCGGCAGGGGATCGAAGCCGTAGCGGGCCCGGATCGCGCCGGCGGGGAAGGGTCCGTGATTGGCGGCGTAAGTCCGGACAAGGCGCAGCCTGGCTTCGTGGGCTCCGGACTCCCGCGCGGGGACGCCTGCCCCCGCGGTCGCCCGGCTCGTGGGTCGCTCCGCGTCCGTTGCACGAGCAACCGGCTCCTCGATGGCGACGCGCTCTTCGCGTCCGCCGCCGGGCGCGGGGGCCTCCGGCACGGGCTCCGCTCCGCCAGGGGCGTCCAGTGCCGCCTTGAACCACTCGGCATACTCCGCCGGAAGCAGCCGGTCGCCGGCGGCCACGATCTGTCCGCTCGAGCGCAGCTCCGTAAGCGCGTCCGCGGGGTCGCCCTCGTAGCGATCGCTCACTTCGACGGGCGTGAGGTCCACCAGCCGCAGGAACACCTCCATCAGCTCGTCGGCCGATTCCGCCTTCCAGCCGGCCAGCGTGCGCTGCAGCCGCCCCTCGAGCTGCGCGATGGCCGCCGGCTCGAGGAGGTCGCGTACCGCGTTGGCGTCCAGGACTTCGGCGAGCAGGTCGCGGTTCAGGCTCAGCATGGCGCTCTTGCGCTCCGCGCGAGGGGCGTCCGTGCCGTACATGAACGCCATCACGAAGCTGAACAGCATCTCGGCTGCGAACGGCGACGCGACCGGCGTCTCCACCTCGAGCACCTCGATCTGGCCGCTGGCGATCCCATCCAGCACCTGGCGCAGATGCGGCACGTCCAGCACCTCCTGCAGGCACTCGCGGTAGGTCTCGATCACGATCGGGAAATCCTGATAGCGCCGCGCCACCTGGAGCAGGTCGGCGGCTTTGATGCGCTGCAGCCACAGCGGCGTGCGGCGGTTGGGGCTCTGCCGCGGGAGCAGCAGCGCCCGGGCGGCGTTCTGGCGAAAAATCGTGCCGAACATCGCCGACTCGCCGACCTCGGACACGATGAGGTCCTCGGCGTTGGCGGCGTTGATCTGCCGCAGCAGATCCGCCGGCGGCTGCGCCTCGGCCGGGAAGCGAAAGACGATCCCGTCGTCCGTGTAGAGCTGCTCGACGTCCATGCCAGTGCTCTCGCGGATGCGAGCAGAGAGCGCGAACGCCAGCGCGCCGTTAACCCGCTCGCCGAACGGCGAGTGGATGACAACGCGCGGCTCACCCAGCTCGTCGGAGAAGCGCTCGACGATCAGCCGCTTGTGCGTAGCGAGCGCCCCGACTGCCTCCTTCTGCTCGGCGAGGAATCCGGCCAGGTTCTCGCTTGAAACGCCGTCGAGGCCGTACTCGGCCGCCAGCCAGGACGCCAGCGTCCGCTCGCCTCCCGGCGACAGCCGAGCCTCGGCCTTCTGCGCGAATCGCCCGACCGTCTCGCCCAGCTCGAATGGCCGGCCGAGCCCTTCACCATGCCAGAACGGCAGCGACGCCGGCCCAGGCGGCGCCGGCGAGACCAGCACACGATCGTGTCCGATCGCCTCGATGCGCCAGTTGGCGTTGCCCAGCGTAAACGTCTGACCAACGCGCGACTCGTAGACCATCTCCTCGTCCAGCTCGCCCAGCTTGAGCATGCTGTCCGCCAGGTACACGCCGTAGTAGCCCCGGTCGGGGATGGTCCCGCCGTTGATGATCGCCAGCATACGGCTGCCGTCGCGGGCGCGAATGCGGTCGTTCTGGCGGTCCCACGCGATGCGCGGCCGTAGCTCTCCGAACTCGTGCGACGGATAGCGGCCGGACAGCATTTCCAGCACGCTGTCCAGCGCCGGGCGAGTCAGCTCCTGATACGGGTATGCGCGCCGAACCACCTCGAACAGCTCAGGCACAGCCCAGTCGCCCTCGGCAGACATAGCGCATACCTGCTGGGCGAGTACGTCAAGGCAGTTGCGCGGGACATGCGTCTCCTCGACCTGCGCCTCGCGCATCTCGCGCGCGACAACGGTCGACTCCAGCACGTCCGAGCGGAACACCGGCAGGATGCGCCCAACCGCCACCTCGTCCAGCCGATGGCCGGCGCGGCCAATCCGCTGCAGGCCGCGCGAGGTCGCTTTCGGCGAGCCGATCTGCAGCACGAGGTCGATGCTGCCCATGTCGATTCCAAGCTCCAGACTCGACGTGGCCACGATGGCCGGAATCTCGCCCCGTTTAAGGGCCTTCTCGGCTTCCAGGCGTTTCTCCTTGGAGAGGCTGCCGTGGTGGGTGCGGGCGATCTCCTCGCCGGCCAGCTCGTTGAGGTTGGCCGTGACGCGCTCGGCCACGCCGCGGTTGTTCACGAAAATGAGCGTGGTCTTTGGCGGCGGGCGGCCGTCCACGCCGTTGCGCATGTAGTCCAGCACGCGCTGGTACACACCGTTCCAGGCGGAGTGGTCCGGCAGGTCCTTGAACGTCTCCACCGGCGAGACGACGCTCAGGTCCAACTCCTTGCGCGTGCCGGCGTCCACGATGTTCACCTCGCGGCCGGCGCCGCCCAGGAAGCTGGCGATCTCGGACAGCGGCCGCTGGGTGGCTGAAAGGCCGATGCGCACGAATGGCCTGCCGGTGAGGTGCTCCAGCCGTTCGACGCTCAAGGCAAGGTGCACGCCGCGCTTCGTGCCGGCCACGGCGTGGATTTCGTCGAGAATGAGATAGCGGACGCCCTCGAGCATCTTGCGCGGCCGCTGCGAAGTCAGCAGCAGGTACAGCGACTCGGGCGTGGTGATGAGCACGTGGGGCGGCCGGCGCAGCATGCTGGCCCTGTCCGAGGTGGCGGTATCGCCGGTGCGAACCGCCTTGCGGATCTCCGGCAGCTCGATTCCGAGCTCCGCCGCTTTGGCGGCGATCCCCGCCAGCGGCTGGTCGAGGTTCTTCTCGATGTCGTAATTGAGGGCCTTCAGCGGCGAGACGTACAGCACCTGCACACCCTCGGCGGGCTCGCGATAGAGGTGGTCGAGGCACCACAGGAAGGCCGCGAGTGTCTTGCCCGACCCGGTGGGCGCCAGGATGAGCGTGTGCTTGCCGGCGGCGATCGAGGGCCAGCCCAGGCGCTGCGGCGGGCTGGCTTCGCCGAACTGCTGGCGGAACCAGGCGGCGACCGCCGGATGAAACGCCGCCAGCGGGTCTTCCATAGACGGATGATACCACTGCACATGTGAGCAGCTATATGATGGAATGCGTGAGCAGGTTGGAATCGCTGCGGCGCATGGTCAGCGGAGATGTAGAGGCGCCGCCGGTGGCCAAGCTGATCGGCTTCAAGCTGGCGGAGATCGAGCAAGGCCGGGCCGTCGTCGAGTTCAAGGCTGAGCCCCGCCACTGGAACCCTCAGGGCACCCTTCACGGCGGCATCACCTGCGACATCGCCGATGCTGCCATGGGCATGGCCTACGCCAGCCTGCTCGAGGAGGACGATAACTTCACCACCATCGAGCTGAAGATCAACTACCTCCGCCCGGTCAAGCAGGGGCTGATCCGGGCCATTGGGACGGTGGTCCGCGCCGGCCGGACAATCGGCTACACCGAGTGTGAGGTGACGGATACTGAGGGCCGGCTCGTGGCCAAGGCCGCCAGCACACTCATGACGCTGCGCTAATCATTGCTTGCCAGCGCTGCCTCTAAAAGCGCCTTGGCCATGGGCGCTGCTTGCTCGGCCCCCTCGCCCTTGTGCTCCCGGATGATCGTCACCACGTAGCGCGGCTGGTTGGCCGGCGCAAAGCCCGTGAACCAGGCGTGTGGCGCCAGCCCGCCCCCTGTTTCGGCTGTGCCTGTTTTGCCCGCCACCTGGACGTTGGGGATGCGCGCCAGCTGCCCAGAGCCGTGCTCCACAACCTCGACCATCATTTGGCGGACCGCGCCTGCCACCCGGCCGTCGATCGGCGAGCCCAGGCTGCCGCCGCCGAAGTCGGCGACAGCCTGTCCGGAGCGCGTCGACTCACGCGCGACCACGTGCGGCTGCGGCATGCCGCCGCCGTTGGCGATGGCGGCCGTGATAAGCGCCATCTGCAGCGGGGTGACCGCCAGCTGGCCCTGGCCGTAGGCGGTGTTGGCCAGCAGCACCCGCGTGCGATCCGCGTTGGCGTCGTGCAGCCGGCTGGTGCTCACCGGCACATCGAAGCGGATGCTCTTGCCGATCCCGAATGCCTCGGCTGCTTGCTCGAAACGATCCCACCCAAGCTGCACGCCCAGCTGGGCAAAACAGGGGTTGCACGAATACTGGAAGGCCTGCGTCAGCGTGGGATTGCTCAGGCCCCGTGGCAGGTTGCTGCCTCGCACTGTGAAGCCGTCCACCACATACGTCTCGCCGCTCAGTCGGATCTGCGTGTCGGGCTGGGCGGCCCCGCTGCTGAGGACTGCGCTGGCCGTCACGATCTTGAAGGTGGAGCCGGGCGGGTAGAGGCCCTGCGTTGCCCGCTCGACGAGTGGCGCGGCGGCGTTGTTCTGCAGCTGGGGCATGTCGCTCTCGATGCGGTTGGCGTCGAAGGAGGGCTTGGTGGCCATGGCCAGGATCTCGCCCGTTTGCGGCTTCATCACGATGGCCGCACCCGCCGCGTCGCCGAGCGCCTGCTCGGCCGCCTGCTGCACCTTGGCGTCGATGCTGAGGGTGAGGGTGTCGCCCACTCGCGTGCGGCCGAGCACCACGCTGGTCAGAGCTTGCCCAAGGTCCCCGGACGCGCCGGATAGCTGGTCGTTGTAGGACTTCTCGAGGCCCGTCAGGCCGAAGCGCACGCTCGCGTAGCCGATCAGGGCCGAGAGGCCCGGCATGGCATATTGCCGGGTGAAGCCGTTCTGACTTGTGACGCTGCGGGCCAGCACCGTCCCATGGCGATCCACAATCAGGCCGCGGTCGGTGTCCTGTTGGAGCTGCGCGGCACGCGGGTTGCCCGGCCTCTGGGCCAGCTCAGGCGCGCGGATCACCTGCCAATACACCAGGGCGGCGCTGACGAGCGCGAAGCCCAGCACCATCAGGAAGGCGACGTGCTTGATGGTGCTGGTCAGGGCCTAAACCCCGCTGATTTCCTCCCCGGCATCGACGTTGATCACGTTGCCGCTGACCCAGTGCGAATCGGGCCGCGACATGAGCGCGATGAACGCGGCCACGTCGGCCGGCGTGGTCAGCCGCTTGGCCGGATTGCGGCGCTTGGCCTCGGCGAAGAGCTGATCGCTCTCCGGGATCATCCGCGCCGCCGGCGTGTCGGTCACGCCGGCCCTGATGGCGTTGGCGGTGATGCCGCGCGGCGCCAGCTCGACCGCGAGCTGGCGGATGTAGGCCTCCAGGCAGGCCTTGGCCGCGGAGACGGCGCCGTAGCTTGGGATCGCTCTCGTCGAGCCGCCGCTGGTCATGGCGAAGATGCGCCCCCAATCGCGCATGAGGTCCCGCCGGACAAGGTCTTGTACCCAGTACACGAGGCTGCTGGCCATGACGTCGAGCGTCATCTCGATCTGCGCTTGCGAGAGCGCAGCCCCTGGCTCGTCGGCGATCATCGGCTTGAGCGCGCCGAACGCCACGGAATGCAGCAGCACGCGGACTGGCTGCCCTGCGCACAGCTTCTCGGCCTCGTCCAGCATCGAGGCGCGCTTCTCGGAGTCGGCCACGTTCATATTGAAGAAGCGCGCCCGACGGCCGGCTTCCTGTATCTGGCCGGTGATGCGCTCGACGTTCGGCAGCGTCGAGCGCCGGTCGAGGTGTACGCCCAAGATGTCGAACCCCGCCCTGGCCAGCGCCAGCGAGGTCGCTTCGCCGAAGCCGCTCGACGCGCCCAGGATGAGCGCCCACTCAGCCATGTGCCGATCTTAAGGGAGCACGCTCAGCGGTCCGATCGTCACCCCGGATTCGCCGCTCGGCGTCAACAGCGGCTGGGCCTGGCCATTCTCGAGGGAGTACACGCTCACGAACAGCCGGTACTCGCCGGGCGCGAGCGACGCCGGCAGCTTCAGCGCGTGCGGATCGTCGATCTCGCGTCCGGCGGGCCATTCGATGGTCGGGAACCAGCCGTCCCACGGCCAGCTGTCGCGCTGGGCCAGCTTGCCGTTGGCCTCATTGCCGAACTGCACTGAGACGGTGTACTGCTGATCCGGCGGCTGAATGGCGCGCCAGCGCAGCCGAACCGTCAGTGGCTCGCCGGCGCGGACCCGCTCGGGCGCTTCCCAGCCTAGCAGCTCGATCTTGCCTCCGAGCTGGGCGGCCATGGCATGCGCCGGCGCGGCAGGATACTCGCCGCGCCTCAGCAGCAGCAGCCCGTCCCCCTGGTAGAAGGCGCCGTACGCCGGGTCGTGCAGGACGCGGCGCAATGCCTGGTCGTACTCGTTGTAGGTGGCCGGATAACCGTGCCAGCCGCGCCAGCCGATGAAGTCGATCACGAACACGTCGTTCGGGATGAGCAGCTCGGGGAAGATGCTGAGCTGCATCCGGTGCGATAGGTGGGCGATGATTTGCGGCGTCGCCGACACGCTCAGGTCCGGCGGAATGCTGGCCGCCAGCGCCTTGGCTGCGTTGGCCTGCGGCGTCACATCGTAAGCCTGCCAGGCGTAGGTCCTCGTGCCCGGGCCCGCGCCGAGTTGGTAAAAGCTCAACGCGGCGGCCGCCGTCAGGTAGCAGGCCCACACCGCCGCCGGGATGAACCGCCGCAGGGCGCGGATGCCCTCGATCGCCGCGAAGTAGAGGAAGGGGAGCGCCGGCATGGGGTACCAGCTGTTGGGGTTGTAGTAGCCCTCGCCCATCAGCAGGTACAGGAGCGTCGGCGCGGCCAGCAGGGCCATGCGCCAGCCGGCCAGGGGCAGGAGCCCCAGCGGCACGAGCAGCGAAGCCACGAAGTAGGGACGCGGCTCAGCCGCCATGTGCTGGAGCACCACCAGTGGGTGCAGCAGGGCGCTGCGTGCAATCTCGAATGGCGTATTGCCCCCCAGGTAGCCGTAGGCGTTGGCCCAGTACATCCCCCGGCCGCCGTTGAAGTGGGGGATGATGACGCCCAGCGTCAGGGCTGCCCAACCCACGCTCACGGCCAGCATGCCCCAGCCCGCCCGCTGCCGCTGCGCGATCAGGGCGTACAGCCCCATGCCGAACACGGCGAACGAGATCTCCTCGCGGACGCCCAGCGCCAGCGCCAGGAACAGGAACGCCCGGCCCCAGCGCTGCTTCAGCTGGAAGTAGAACGCCCACGCCAGGAAGGGCACCTCGAGCGCGATGTGCAGCGTCAGCAGGTCGTTGCTGTTGGCGATCACGGGGTTGAGGAGAAAACTGGCGCCGACCAGCACCGCTGCCAGGCCGCTCTGCAGCCGCTCCCCCGCCCAGAGCGCCAGCGGCACGGCCGTGAGGCCCGAGCCAACCACTTGGGCCACGATCAGCACCGCCGGGCTGGGGATCAGCAGGTAGAACGGGCTGAACAGCGCCAGGATCGGCTCGAAGTGGTAGGCCAGGAAGTTCTCGAAGCCGCCCTGGAGGGTGGTGTGCATGAAATGGCCGTGCAGCGTGGCCCAGGTGCGCTGGTCGATCTGCGCCACGTCGGTGGCATGGAAATTGACGGCCTCGTAGTGCAGGACCCCGAACGCTGAGAAGACGGCGCTGAACGCGCCGACGAAGGCCAGCGTGATGGTCAGCGCCGCGCGCCGCGAAAGCTCCAAGCGCCAGGGCAGCAGCATCGCCAGCCGCGCGGCTGCCCCGCCGAACAAGCCGCCCAGCAGCGGCAGCGCCAGGATCACCGGCTAGGAGGATACAATCCGGCCGCGCTGGCAGTGTGAGCCCGCTCCTGGCCGGCTGCTTAGAGCTCGCCCGAGGCGGCGGCCAGCTCCCTCCGCTTGGTCTCGCACTCGGCGCAGGGACACATCATGCGCAGGTTGCGGAAGGTGAAGATGCCGGTGTGGTGCCCGTCTTGCCAGATCGGGCTCATGCCATACCCGCCGACCAGCTGAAGGTCCTCCAGCGTGGTCTGGTGCGGTGTCAGCTCAGCGGTCGTCGCCAGCGTGCCGGGGACGCCGCCCTCGCCGGCGCACGAGGCGCACGGGCAGTGCCAGCGCAGCCATTCGTACGTGAGCTCGCTCTCGTGGCCGTCGTTCCAGGTGATGCGCATGGACTTGCGCTGTGCGTCGCCGGCGATCGAAACCGGGGCAATGCCCTCGAAAGGCTCCCTCCCGCTCACCGATGCCGAATATATCGCGCCTAGGCCGTGGTAACGCCGAAGCTGGCGCCGTCCGGTCCCAGTGGCGAAGGCGCGACCCGGATGTTGCCCGACAGCGCCGAGGCGATGCCCCACGCCTGCGGATAGAGCTGCGCCGGGATGGCCGTGACGCCGTTGGCAACGGCGCTCATGTTGGCGAAATTCGCGCCGGTCACGGTCGCCAGCGGCAGCAGCCGCCCGCCGCCCAGCTCCGGCCGCTCCACGATCCACTCGGCGGTTGAATGCGAGGAGGCGTACTGGACCTGGCGTTGGAACACGTTGGGGCCGTTCACCAACGTTATCTGCCACAGGTTGAACTCCAGCTCGCGGATGTCGATCAGCACCCAGGCGCTGGGCTGAACGTCCAGCACCACGTTGCGCGAGGGCTGCGGCAGCAGCTCGTACCAGGCGTGCGTTATCACGCCATTGGTCGAGATGATCTGCTCCACGCCCGCCTGGATCACGTCGTTCGGGGCGTTGCCGATGCCAACCCAGGAAGCCACCACCCCCGGCGGCGATGCGGCGGCGGGTGTTGGCGTTTGGATGAGGGCGCTGACGGCGCTGTAATAGGCGTTGCCGGCCACGTAGCCGGCCCAATTCGCGCTGGGGTGGACGTTTGGCGCCGGCGCCGCTTGCGCCAGCGCCATCCCCGGCGCGAGCGCCGTCGCCAGCGCGAGGGCAGCAACCAACCGACGCATAATCGAAACCGCTTCCTGCAACCTTCATACCAGAAGGCCCTCGATCTCGGCGGCCGGTCGCAGAGCGAGCGCTAAGATCAATCAGGCATGAACGACTTCTACAAGAAGGTCGAGGACCTCATCAAGCAGGGCGAGACCGTCGCCGTGGCGACCATCGTCAACGCCCGCGGCTCCGTGCCGCGCGAGGTCGGCGCCAAGATGCTCATCCGTCGCAGCGGAGAGTTCGACGGCACCGTCGGCGGCGGCTGCGGCGAGGCCGAGGTGTTCCGCACCGCGGTCGACGTGATTGAGACCAAGCAGCCTCAGATGGTCCACGTCGACCTGACAGACGAGATCGCCATGCGCACCGAGGCCGTGTGCGGCGGCCACATGGACATCTTCGTCGAGCCTTGGTTTCTGCCGGCGCAGCAGTCCTAGCTTGCTCGAGCTGACCGGGGCGATCACCGCCGCGCTGGAGGCCCATCGCGCGGCGGCGCTGACCACCATCGTCTCGGTCAAGGGCCGCCCGCCTGTCGAGGTCGGCGCCAAGATGGTCCTTACCTCCGAGGGCCAGCGCACTGGCACGCTGGGCGACGCCTCCCTCGACGAGCGCGTCCTGGAGGACCTGCGGCGCGTGATGGAGACGCGCCAGGTTCAGGTCAAAACCTACGAGCTGGCGCAGGGCCAAACAGCCGATGTGTTCTTCGAGCTGTTCATGCCGCCGCCGCAGCTGGTCGTCGTCGGCGCCGGTCACATCGCCGTGCCGCTGGCGGCCATGGGCAAGATGCTCGACTACGAGGTCGTGGTCATCGACGACCGGGCGACCTTCGCCAACAAGACGCGCTTTCCAACGGCCGACAAGATCATCGTCGGGGATTACGAGGAGTCGATCACCAATCTCGACCTCACGCCGTCGACGTTCGTCGTGCTGGTCACGCGCGGGCACCGCCACGACGTTCTCTCTTTACGCAAGGTCATCCAGAAACCGCTGGCCTACATCGGCATGATCGGCAGCCGCCGGCGGGTGTTCGCCGTCCTCAAGCTGCTGAAGGACGAGGGCGTATCCATCGATCACCTGGCCAAAGTCCGCGCGCCGATCGGAATCGACATCGGCGCGCAAACGCCAGCGGAGATCGCCATCTGCATCCTGGCCGAGATCATCAATGTCTGGAACGGCGGCAAGGCCGTCGGCATGTCCGACGAGGCGCGCCCCAAGTTCCTGCGCGCCCTCCAGAAAGGCGACCCGGAACCCGAAGGCTAGGCGCTACCCCGGCTGCGGTACGGCCATGACCTCGAGTCCGTCAATGCCGCTGAAATCACCTGGGTTGCAGGTGTACAGGGGCAAGCCGTTGGCGATGGCCGTCGCCGCGATCAACGCGTCGTACGCCCGCGCCGAGGTGGTTCTCCCTGCGCGACGAAGGCTGACGGCCACGCCGGCGAAGGCGCGTGCGGCGGCAATATCGAACGGCAGCGGCTCAAAGTCAGACTCAGCTTGCTGGAGATGGCGCAGGCGCTCCGCCCGTTCAGTGTCCGTTTGCGCCAGCAGCGGACCGGCTGAGAGCTCGGCAAGCGTGACCGTGCTGACGGCGGACTGTATAGGCAGCTGCAGTGGGTCTGGCAGATGGCGAAGAAGAATGATCACGGACGTGTCGAGCAGGCCGTGCTCAGGGTGGGGCGTCATAGCCGTGGGTCGATGATTTGGTCCAGTTCCTTCCGGAGCTGGTCGAGGTCATATGGCGGCAAATGGCGCCAGCGGCGGAGAAGCTCCTCCGTTGGTACGAAGCGCCTCCGGATCGGCCGCAGTTCTGCCACCGGCTCGCCGTGCCTCGTAATTGTGATCAGCTCGCCCCGCGCGGCGCGGTCCACGATCTCGCCGCCGTGGTTGCGCAAGTCCCGAATGCTTACGTTCGCCACGGCGGGAACTGTATCACGTGTGATACAGTAGCCGGCCATGGATCTCGGCCTGAAGAACAAGGCCGTCGTGCTCACCGGCGGCAGCATGGGTATCGGCTACGCCTGCGCGCACCTGTTCGCCCAGGAGGGTGCGCGGCTGGCCATCGCCGCCCGCCGGAAGGACCGCCTCGAGGCCGCCGCCCAGCGCATCCATGACGAGACCGGCGCCGAGGTCGTGCCGGTGTCCGCCGACATGACCAGCAGCGAGGACGTGACCCGGTTTGTAAGCACTGCCCTGAAGCGCTTCGGGCGTATCGACGTGCTGGTGAACGTCGCCGGCTCCGCGCCGGGCGGGCTGGTTGAGAACCTCACCGACGAGACCTGGTGGAGTGCCCTGAACCTGAAGTTCCTGGGCTATGTGCGCCTGATCCGCGAGGTGGCCCCGATCATGGTCCAACAGGGCGGCGGCCGCATCCTGAACCTAATCGGCAACGACGGCAACAAGCCGGCCTATTGGGAGCTGGCGCCCGGCGCGGCCAACGCCGCCGGCCACAACATGACCCAGGCTCTGGCCGAGCAGTACGGCAAGCACAACATCCTGATCAACGCGGTCAACCCCGGCCCGGTCTCAACGGAGCGCTGGGACGGCCTGGAGAAGGCCATGGCGCGCGACAAGAACATCAGCCAGGAGCAGGCCCACCAACTCGCCGTCCGCAGCCTGCCGCTGGGCCGCATCTGCACCCCTCAGGAAGTCGCCCGGCTGGTGGTCTTCCTGTGCTCGGAGATGAATACCTACATCACCGGCGCGCTGATCCCGATCGACGGCGCGCAGCGCAAGGCCTTAATGGACGTCTAGGCCGGCAGCGCATCGATCGGATAGCCCAGTACGTACTTGACATACACGCCGTCGTAGTACAGCCAGCGCTTCTGCGTGCCCTCCCGCACCGCCTGCTTGACCGCCTCCTGGATCTCGGGCGTGGTGGCGTACTTGCCAACCAGGTCGTAGATCCGACTGCCATGCTCCTGGTCGGCCTCGTAGTGAACGTCGAAGAAGCGCAGCTCGTGGTCCGTTAAGCCGTACTTCTCGCGCAGCGCCGGCAGGATCTTGGCGGCCATCGTGGGCATCTGCGACTCCATGCCAATGTGCATGCCGGCGGCCGACTCGATCCACGACTGGCGGGTTGAGATCCGCGTCAGCCAGTCTTTGAGACCCCACGTGGTCGGCAGCGGCTTGGAGGCTTTGATCTCCTCCGGCGAGACGCCGCACGCCGCGGCGAAGCTCAGCAGGATGTTGATGTGCGGATCGGCGGGGTCCTCTTCCTCGGTGAGGTTCTCCAGGATGGCCGCGCGGGCATCAGGATGGGGGCAGTTGGCGTAGGTGGTGGCCAGGAAGGCCTGCAGGTCCTTCGTGAAATGGTAGTGCTCCTGGGCCCAGCGGCCCAGGACCTCTTTGGGCAGGGTGCCCGCCGCCCAGGCCTCCACCAGGGGATGGTGGATGCAGTGGCGTGAGTCGACGATCTGTTTGAGCTCAGCTTTGAACGCTTCGGGGCTTTGCATGCTCAGCACGAAATTATCTCGCGCGGCCTTGAACTTGCGGTCCCTCCAGCATGGATGTTGCGTTGGGCACCTGTATGCACTGCGGCGTCGAGATCGTCGACCCCACGACGCGCATGCAGCATGGCGGACGTGCTTTATGCTGCCCTAAGAAGTCACGCTCGTCAGAGCAGGGACTTCAGGGTCCTACGCAGGCTGCACCCCCCGCTCGCTAGTGCGCTGAGACTTCTTGTCGGCGCGCTCCTTCTCCAGCTCCCGCCGACGAGCCCAAGACGCCTTGCGTTGAGCGGGGTCCATTTCCGGCGACGCTACTCCTTGGAGCAGCTCTTCGGGCACCTTCTGCTTCAGCTTGAGCACTGGTTCAAAGAGGTCGCCTGAGCGAGACACCCGCTCGAGAACGTCTTCCGCTTCGAATACCAGCAGCGCGGCGTCCTTAGCCTTCCAGCAGCCCGCGACCTCCTCCCACATGAGCGGAGTCGACACGGTCGGCCGTGGGCGGGCGCGCAGCGAGTAGACGTTGATCGTGGTCTTGTGCTCGTCGTTCTGGCTCCAGTCGATGAACACCTTCCCGCCCCGGCGGGCCTTCTCCATCATGTGGACCACCGTGTCCGGGTGCTCTCTCTCCAGCCGCTGCGCCAGCCCCAGGGCCGCCGTCTTCGTCGTCTCGTAATCCACTGCCGTGTTCAGCGGCACGTACAGCTGCATACCCTTCGAGCCGGACGTCTTCGGGAATGCCTGCAGACCGAAGGACGAGAAGATGTCCCGCAGCCACAGCGCCACCTGGCAGCACAGCACGATGTCCGCCGGCGGACCGGGATCCAGGTCGAACACCAGCGCCGTTGGCCTGTCGAGCTTGGGCGCCCGCGAGAGCGATGTGTGCAGCTCGAGCGCCGCCAGGTTGGCCACCCACACCAAACTGGGCAGGTCTTGAACCAGTCAGTAGTCCTGCCAGCGCTGGTTCTGCCCGCTCCACACCTTGGCCGTTTGGATCCAGGTCGGCCTGTGCGAGGCGCAGTTCTTCTCGAAGAACGACTCGCCGTCGACGCCGTCTGGGAATCGCTTGAGGGTCAGCGGCCGGTCGCGCAGGTGCGGCACGATCACCGGTGCGATGCGGCTGTAGTAGTCGACAACCTGGGCCTTGGTGAAGCCGGCTTGCGGGTAGAGGACCTTGTCCAGGTTGCTCAGGCTGAGCTCGCGGTCTCCGACCTGGACGTGGACCCGCTTGGACGCCATCCCTGTCATACTATCCCCGCTCATGAGCCAGCCCGTAATCGATGCCGATACGCACGTCGACGAGACCGAGGACACGTGGGAGTACATCGAGCCCGGCGAGGAGGCGCTGAAGCCCTACACCGCCTATCCCTCCAATCCCGATCCCAACCGCCGGCCCACGCGCTACTGGATGATCGACGGCCGGCGGCAGATGCGCATCACCCGCGACGATGCCAGGACCCACACCACGGTTGAGATGCGCGAGCTGCTGGACGTGTCCGCCCGGCTTCGCAAGATGGACGAGCTGGGCGTCGACGTGCACGTCATCTACCCCACGACATTCCTCGTCGAGGGCACCGACAAGCCTGAGGTCGAGCTGGCCATCCGGCGCAGCTACAATCGCTGGCTGGCCGACCGCTGCTGCCAGTCCGCCGGCCGGTTGCGCTGGATCTGCGTGCCGCCCCTGCGCAGCATGGATAAGGCGCTGGAGATGCTGCGCTTCGCCAAGGACCACGGCGCCTGCGGCGTGCTCAAGAAGGGCAATCAGGAGGCCGAGCGCTGGCCCAGCGATCCCTACTTCTTCCCGCTCTATGAGGAAGCGGAGAGGTTGGACATGCCCATCTGTTTCCACACGGGCACGGGCGTGCCGGACTTTTCGCCCGCGTCGGAGTTCCTGCTGAGCGCCTTCCTGCGCATGACGATGCCGGTGCCGAACGCCTTCGAAGCCATCATCGCATTCGGCCTCTCGAAGCAGTTCCCGAAGCTGCGCTGGGGCTTCGTCGAGGCCGGCGCCTCGTGGATCCCCTTCCTCGTCTACCACCTACGCCGGCGGCTGGAGAAGGTCGGCGAGGGCACGTTCGGCATGCGGCACTACGATCTGCCTCGGGACGTCCTCAAAGGGCACAACCTGTACGTCACCTGCCAGGTGGACGAGGACCTGCCCTACATCCTCCAGTATGCCGGCGAGGACAATCTGCTTGTCGGCTCGGACTTCTCACACGCCGATTCGGCCCAGGAGCTTCACTTCCGGGACCGGCTGCAGGAGCGCGCCGGCCGCGGCGAAATCAGCCCCACCGTCGTCCGCAAGCTGATCAGCGACAACCCGCGCGCTTTTTACGGGATCTAGGCCGGCCGAAACTTCGGCAGCGTCACCTCGGGCGTGACCTCGTCGAACCAGGCCCGCACCTTCATCCCCACCTTCACCTCTTCCCACGGCGCGTCTGTCAGGTTGCCGGTGATGACCACCTGCCCGTCGCTGCCGTCGATGGCTACTTTGGCCACGGTGTAGGGCACCATGTCGGCGAACGCCGGGTTGGTCGCCTGGTGGACGACCACGTATGACTCAACCGTGCCCGTCTCCGGCAGCTTGGTCCAGGCGAAGTCCCAGCAGTAGCAGCTCGGGCAGAAGCCCTGCGGCGGGAATCGGAAGCGCCCGCACTTCGAGCATTTCTGCGCTCGCAGCTCGCGCGCCCTGGTCGCCTCCCAGTACGGTTCGCTGTCGGGATCGGGCGCCGGCAGCGGCTTGGCGTAGTCGGCCATGTTCAGGCCCTCCTCAGGATGAGCGAGCTCTGGCCGCCCTCGCCGCAGGTGAGCGCGATCTCGGGGTCGCGCACCTGCCGGCATTTTGTGCGGTCGTAGGTGTGCGGTCCCTCGCACAAATCGTCCACCACCCCGCCAGGCCGGAGCTGCTGCACAGCCTCGATGACATGGTTCAGCCCCTGCGCATAGCATTCCGATAGCAGCCCGCCGTGGGTGTTGACCGGCACCTCGCCGTCGAGGCTGTTCTTGCCGGCCGACACCCAGCCGCCGACCTCGCCCTTAGGCACCAGTCCGAAATCCTCCATATGGGCCATGCACATAAACGTGAACGGGTCGTACAGCTCGGCCAGGTCGACATCTTTGGGCGTGATCCCGGCGCCCTGGTACAGCTGTGGCGCGGCGATCGCGCCGTAGGTTGTGTAATTGTTCGGGAAGGGCTCGCAGCCGCCCATCATCGACATGATGTAGACCGGCGCTTGCCTCATGTCCCGCGCCCGCTCTGCGGAGGTGACCACCAGGGCCACGGCGCAGTCCGAGTCGAGACAGCAGTCCAGCAGCCGGAACGGATAGACCACCCAGCGCGAGCTCTGGTGGTCTTCGACCGTGATCGGTTCGCGCATCATGGCCTTCTTGTTCAGGCTAGCGTGCTTGCGCTGCGTGACTGCCAGGTGGGCGAAGTCCAGCGTCGACGTCCCGAACCGGGCCATGTGCGCCGTGGCGTAATGGCCGAAGCTGGCGGCGGCGTGCATCACACCGTACGGAGCCGTGAACTGCAGCGGGCCTTGCGCCTCGCGAGAAGCCGCCGCGGCCGTCGGGCGGCGCTGGCTGCGGCCGTTCATGGCGCGGAACACCAGCACGTTCTTGCACAGCCCCGCGTACACCGCCAGCGCCGCCGACATGACCGCCGCGCTGGCCCAGCCGCCGCCTCCCTGGTTGTTTAACTCGAAGTTGATGGTCGGGATGTGCATCGCCTCGGCCATGTCGCGCGGGCTCGGCGTGTCCGGCCGCCAGTAGTAGGTCACGACGCCGTCGATGTCCTTAGGCGAGAGGCCCGCGTCCGCGATGGCCATCAGGCTCGCCTGCGCCGCGAGGTTCTGCACCGTCGTGCCTGAGTTGCGGCTGAATTCGGACCAGCCGATCCCGGCGATGGCCGTCTTGTCCTTGATCGGCAGGGTCAACGGAAGTTGGCCTTGAACAGGTCGGTCCAGTCCTGCAGCTGCTGCTGCAGCTGGTCACTGTTCTTGCCCGCGTCGATGGGCCACACCTTGAACGGGAATTTCTCCGTGCCGCTGCTGTAATAGTGCGCCTTCAGGACGGCCTGCCCGTCACCAAGGAGATAGTCCAGGTACAGCATGGCGGCGTGGGGATGCGGCGCCTTGGCCGCCACGCCCACTTTGGTCACCAGCGCGGCCACCGGCTCGATGGGCACCCACTCGATGGGCGCCCCCTGGTCCTTCGACTGTCGCACGTGGTCGCGGAAGATCGTCGGCGAAGCCGGGACCTCGCCCTTCGCGATGAGGTCCTGCAACGCTTTGCCCGAGATCTGCTGCACCGACGGCTGCTGTTCGGCGAAGCGCTTCAAGAACTCTTTGCCCTTGTCCTTCCCTTTGGCCTCCAGGATGGAGCCGAGCCAGTTGGAGCCGGTTGTCGAGCCCGCCAGCGACATTTTGCCCTTGAGCGCCGGGTTCAGCAGGTCGTCCTGCGTCTTCGGGACAGCGTTCTCGGGAATGAGCTTGGTGTTGTAGCCAAAGCCGATGAGCGTCGTCCAGTCGCTGGCGCCCATCACCAGCTTGCCCTCCGGGAGCATCTTCAGGTCGTCGGGCACGTTGGCCAGCGCCGGCGACCAGAACGGCGTCAGCAGCTTAGCGTCGGCCATCACCAACAGCTGGTTGCCCTCGAACAGGTCGAAGTTCTGCCGGCCGGCCTGTGCCTCCTGATTGGCCTTGGTCATCAGGTCGATGGCGTCGGCGCGGAAGATGTTGACCTGCATGAACGGGTACTTCTGCTTGAAGCCGTTGCCCAGCGCGTCCATGGCATCGCCGGCGATGGACGTGTACCAGGTGACCGTGCCCTCCTTGCGGGCCCCGGCCTCGAGAATCTGCTGGCGGTCGGCGCCCTGGTATTTCGCGATGTCGACCGGGTTCGTCGGCGCGCCCGAGGTTTGTGCCGCCGCACCGCTCGAGCCCACGGCGGCGCTCGAGCCCGCCGGTCCGCTTGGGGCCGGCGCAGCCGAGCCTCCACAGCCCGCCAGCAGCAAAGCCGCCACTATTCCGCTAATCAGCTTCCGCATCGGTGCTTCTCCTTTCGGCTTACGAGGGAACGTCGCTCTCCGAGAGTCCGTAGAACCTCAGGGCGTTGTGGAACAGGATCTTCTCCTTGGCGCGATCCGGGATATCCCTGCGCTCGACGAACTCCGGGATGTCGCCCAGGAAGTCCTGTCGGTCGCGCTCGTGAGGATAGTCAGAGGGGAAGAAGATGTTGTCCTCCCCCAGCAGCTCGATGGCGTAGGGCAGGGTCTTCTCGTCGACCTCGCACGAGTAGTAGAGATTGCCGCCCTTCATGTACTCGCTCGGCTTTTTCGTCAAGTACGGCGACCAGCGCTTGGCGCGGCGCTCGTACTCCTCGTCGAGCCGGTCCATCATGTACGGCACCCAGCCAATGCCCGCCTCCAGGAAGGCCACGCGCAGGTTGGGGAACAGCTCGAACACGCCGTCCAGGACCATGCTGGTCAGCTGCAGCATCTGCGAGAAGGGATGCTCCAGGGCGTGCGTCTCGATGAATTTGTCGATGAAATCGAAGCCCCAACCCTTGCTCGGGGCGCCGTGGCAGGCCAGCACGCAGTTGAGCCGCTGCGCCTCCTCGTAGATGGGGTGGAAATCCTGGTGCCCGTATGCTTTGGCCAGGCCAGTCGCCGCCGGCAGGCAGGCGCCGGGCATGCCCAGCTCGGTCACAGCGCGGCGCAGCTCCTGCACCGCCGCCGGCACGTCGTGGATGGGGATGAGCGCCAGCCCCTTGAAGCGGGGGCTGACCTGCATGTACTTGTGGTACAGCCAATCGTTGTAGGCACGCGCCAGGCCGATGGCCCAATCACGGTCCTGGATCAAGCCGAAGGCCAGCCCGGAGGTCGGGTAGAGGAACGTCATCTCGATGCCCGTATCGGCCATGAAGCTGAGCCAGCTCTGGGCGTCGCCCTCGCTGAGCTTGTCGCTCATCACCCGGAACCAGCCGTCCAGCGAGGGGAAGAAGGGCATCACGCCCACGCCGGACTTGCCCTTGACGGGTTGGCCGCAGTAGTAGGCATATTCGGCGAGCTCGCTGTCCCGTTCGATGCAGTGGCCATCGCCGTCGATGACCCGGAACTTCTTGCTCATGGCGGCCATTGTAATAGGTCACATCTTGCGCTACGATGCGACCTGTTATGTCCGAGGAAAGGATCCCTATAAATGAATTTCGTGCCCGAACGGCCGAGATCTTGAGAGCCGTTAAGGAAAACAAGGCGACCTATGTGCTCACCAGCCGCGGTCAGCCGGTGGCCGAAGTCGTGCCCTATGGCACGCCGATCCGCAAGCGGGGCAAGCCCATCCTGGGGATCTTCGACGACGGGACCTGGACCAATCCCTGGGAAGAGGAGGGCATCTCGGAGCAGGAGTGGCAGGATCGGGAACGGGCAAAGCGCATCGCCTACCAGGAGTGGCGCGCGGAGAAAATCCATCGCCGGTCTCTGGGATTGCCCGAGCAGGATGAGCCCATGCCGCGGTACGAGTGAGGACTTTCGTCCTGGATACGTGCGGGCTGCTGCCCATCGTGTTCCGGGTCAGGGATCTGACTCGGCTCGGCCGGGCCATTGTTGAGCTTGCGCAAGACTATCAGGCTGAACTGGTTGTCCCAACGATGGCTCTGGTCGAGGCTGAGCGTGAGATTCGGCGGCGCCAGGAGCGCACGAACCGCACGTTCGCAGACTTCCTGGCAGCCATCATGGCAGCTGACTACATGCGCATTGAGCCGCTGGCCACGGAACAGGTGGCTCTGCTTCCCCAGCTTCTGGCCATCCCCGACATGCACGACCGCGTCATCGTGGCCCATGCACTTACCAATGACGCGCCACTCATGACCAACGACTACCACATCCGCGACTCGGGCCTCGTAGAGACAGTCTGGTGAAAATTCCACACCGAGTACCTGACCCTGTCACAGACGAAAGCTCGACTTCGGGCCGTGGCAGCGGATCTACTACGCCGAATTCGACGGCCGCCGCCGCAAGCGCCTGGTCGTCAAGGTCATGGGCGAATGACTGGCATAGCCCTTGCGCAGAGTGGCCCGATGGCCACAGACGATAAGCTGCCCCGCACCCCGGTGGGCGGCCCCCGCGAGGATGAAGAGGACAAGGAGCCGCCGGCCCCCAACTTCCAGGGGTCCAAGCCGGCCACCGAGCATCGCGAAGACATGGTCGACGAAGCCTCCGAGGAGTCCTTCCCCGCCAGCGATCCGCCGGCCTGGACTCCCGGCAAAGCCTAAGCACGCTCGCCGGCGGGCACAATGTAGCCATGCCCGCCGCAACGCTGCCGACGCGCTCCGACATCGCTCCCGAGTTCACCTGGAATCTGGATTCCATCTATCCCGACGCTGATGCCTGGGAAAGGGATTTCCGCGACCTGGAGCAGCGCCTGTCCGAGCTGGCCGGCTTCGAGGGCAAACTGGGGAGCTCGGCCCAACAGCTCGCCGCCGGCCTGAAGCTGCGCGATGAGCTGGGCGTCACGCTGGGCAAGCTGTACAGCTACGCCCACATGAAGCACGACGAGGACACCACCCAGCCGGCCGCCCAGGCGCTGCACGACCGCGTCGTGGGCCTGTACGCCCGCTTCGGCGCCGCCTCGGCGTTCTTCACGCCGGAAATCGTCGCCCTCGATCCAGCCACCGTTGAGCAATGGCTGAGCGACGACCCCGACCTGGCCACCTACCGCTTCCTGCTCACCAACACGCTCCGCCAGAGACCGCACGTCCGTAGCTCGGAGGTGGAGGGCCTGCTGGCGCAGAGCGTCGAGATCGGCCGCGGGCCGCACGTCATCTACGACATGCTGCAGGACGCGGACATGAAGTTCCCGGCCATCCGCGACGAGCAGGGCAACGAGGTCGAGCTCACCCACGGCCGCTACATCCCGTTCCAGCAGAGCGCCGATCGGCGGGTCCGCAAGGACTCTTTCGAGGCTCTGTACGGCACCTACGCCGCCTTCCGCAACACCATCGCCGCCAGCTATGCCACCTCGGTCAAGGGCGACGTCTTCTACGCCCGCGCGCACAACTACGCCTCAGCCCAGCAGGCGGCCATGGACGGCGAGAACATTCCGCTGGAGGTCTACTCCAACCTGGTCGAGACGGTTGAGAGCCGCCTCGACCTGATGCAGCGCTACCTGCGGATTCGGAAGCGCCTGCTCGGGCTGGACGAGCTGCACATGTACGACGTGTATGCCCACCTGGTCCCCAGCGCCAAGAAAGTCATCCCGTATAGCGAGGCCCGGGAGCACGTCCTGGCCGCCGTGGGCCCGCTCGGCAGCGATTACCGCGAGGCCGTCGACGAGGGGCTTCGTTCGCGCTGGGTGGACGTGTATGAGACCGCCGGTAAGGCCAGCGGCGCCTACAGCTCTGGCTCGTATGGCACGCAGCCGTTCATCCTTATGAACTACCAGGACAACCTGGACGGCGTCTATACGCTGGCCCACGAGCTGGGGCACTCGATGCACAGTTTCTATACGCGCGCCGCGCAGCCGCCCGTCTACGCCGATTACAGCCTGTTCGTGGCCGAGGTGGCCAGCATCACCAACGAGGCGCTGCTCACCAACCATCTGCTCAGGCAGGACATCGACATCGACACGCGCAAGGCGCTCATCAACAACGAGCTGGAGAAGTACCGGGGCACGCTCTTCCGGCAGACCATGTTCGCCCATTTCGAGGCCGAGACCCACCGCATGGTCGAAGCTGGGGCGGCCCTGACCTCAGAGGTCCTTAACCGGCTCTACTACGAGCTGGTGAGCAAGTACTTCGCACCCGAGTGCGTTGTCGACGACCTGATTGCCTTCGAGTGGTCGCGCATCCCGCACTTCTACCGGGCGTTCTACGTGTATCAGTACGCCACCGGCATCTCGGCCGCCACCGCGCTGGCCAAGGCCATCCTGAGCGAAGGCCAGCCCGCGGTGGAGCGCTACCGCCGCTTCCTGGCCGCGGGCGGGTCGGATTATCCGATCAACCTGCTGCGCGACGCCGGCGTGGACATGGCCTCGCCCCAGCCGGTCCGCGCCGCGCTCGACCATTTCGGGGCCCTGCTGGACCAGTTCGAAGCGCTTCTATAAAAACAGGCTCGCGTCGACGACCACAAGCCGGCCATCCGAGGTGAGCGCCAGCGGATTAATGTCTAGTCCCTGGAGCTTGCCGGATAGCGCGACCTCGGAGATCGCCATCAGTATTCGCGTGAGCTCGCCCATGTTCACCGGCGGCAGGCCGCGAGCGCCCTTCAGCAAGGGCGCGCTCCTGAGCTCCGCGGCCATGTCGGCCACGTCCTCGGCCGCCAGCGGCGCCGGCCGGATGGCCACGTCCTTCAGCGCTTCGGCCCAGACGCCGCCCAGGCCCAGCAGAACGAGCGGGCCGAACGCTGGATCCATATGGAAGCCGGCCAGCAGCTCCAGCTTCACGTCCACCATCCGGGACACGAGCACCTCCGGGGCGGGCATCGCAGCGTAGGCCGCCCGCACCGCATCGGCGTCACGCAGGTTGAGCCGCACGCCGCCGGCTTCCGTCTTGTGAGTGATGGCCGGGTCATGCACCTTGAGCGCCACGGGGTGGCCCAGCTGATCGGCGGCCCTCTCAGCCTCGTCCGCCGACCTCGCCAGCCGTTCCTCGACCACCGGCAGGCCCAGCCGCGCCAGTAGCCGTTTGGCGGCATACTCGCCTGCTCCCAACTCCTCTCCGAGTGCCAGCTTTCCGGCCTCAGCCGGAACCGGTGGTTTCGGGCGCGGCCGCTGCCCGGCAAGCCCGAACCGGCGGAGCCCCGCCAGCGCCTCCACGGCCTTCGTTGGCGACCTGAATACCGGCACGCCGCATGTCCGCAGCACATCCACGGCGGGCTGCGACTGCGGGCCGCTCAGGATGACTTGGAACACCGGCTTACTCGCGCCGGAAGCAACCGCCGCCAGCGCTTCCGCCCGCATCCGCCCCGGCTGGCCCGATCCGGGATCGACGGCCAGCACGGCGTCAATCCCGTCATCGGCGAGCATGAGAGACGCCACGCTGCCGACCGTGCCCGGGTTCTCGATGAGCTGCGCCGTGGCGTCGAACGGGTTCTCCACCGCCACCGTGAAGCCCGGCAGGAAGGGCCGCAGCCGCTCGGCCAGCTCGGGACTGAACGGCGGCGTCGCCAGACCCAGCTCCTCGGCCCGATCGGCCGCGGCGGCGCCGGCTCCACCGGAGCCGGTGATCACGCCGATGTTTGGCCCCACCGGCCGGTGCCTGGCCGCGGCCGCCGCGGCAAGATCGACCGCGTCGTCCAGGTCCGGGGCCTCGATCACGCCGAGTTGGCGGAATACGCCCTGCAGCGCCTCGTATGAGCCGGCCAGGGCGCCCGTGTGTGACCGCGCCGCGGCGGCGCCGGCCCGCGAGCGCCCAATCTTGTAGGCGATGAGCGGTTTCCCGAGCTCCAGCAGCCGCCGGCCAAGATCCATGAACCTGGGCCCCTCCCGGATCTGCTCCACGATCAGAATGAACGCGTCCGACGAGCCCTCGTCGGCCAGCCACTCCAGGACCTCGACCACCGTCAGGTCGGCCTCGTTGCCCGTCGCCACGCCGTAGCTCATGGGCACGCCGGCGCCGTAGGCGCGGTTCGAGATGGAGCCCATGAGCCCGCCGCTCTGCGACACAATGGCGATTCGCCCGGTTTTGCGCAGGTCCATGTCCTCGCTGGAGGTGAACGACAGCGGGACGAAGTCGACGAAGTTGAGCACGCCGATGGTGTTCGGCCCCAGCAGGACCATGCCGCTCTCATGGGCGATCTCGGCCATGCGCTGCTGCTGCGTGGCGCCCCGCGCGTCGATTTCGGCGAAGCCGGAGCTGATGACGATGGCCGAGCGCACGCCGCGCGTGGCGCAGGCTTCCAGGGCCGCCAGGACGTGCTGGTTGGGGGCCACGATCAGCGCCACATCCGGCGTCTCGGGCAGCGCGGCGATGCTCGGATAGCAGGGCAGCCCGGCCACCTCCTCGCGCTGCGGATTGATCGGGTAGATGGCGCCCGAATAACGCTGCCGCTGCAGGTTGGCCAGTGGCCGGCCGGCCAGCGACTCCGGCCGGCTCGACGCGCCGACGATGGCGATCGAGCGAGGCCGCAGCAGGGGCGAGAGGTCTCTAGGCTTTGGCGACGATGCGGCTCCGGAGCGTGCCGATCTGCGGCGACGAGACCTCCACCACGTCGCCCACCTTGAGGAAGCGGTCGGGCGCCGTCGTCCCGTCGGGGTTGCGCGGGCTCGAGTCCTGCGCGGTGCCCGCCGCCGTCCCGCCGCTGACCACGTCCCCCGGCAGGAAGGTGAAATCGCGCGACAGGTACTCCAGGAACTCCCAGTAGCTGTAGACCATCGTCCGCGTGTTGTACTTCTGCCGGACCTCTCCGTTGATTACTGTCTGGACGTCGATGTTCTCGGGGTCGAGCTCGTCGACCACGATACACGGCCCCATCGAGACGCTGCCGTCGAAGTTCTTGCCCATGGAGAAGGCCGCCGTGGTTGGCCGTTCACCGCCGTCGCGGATGCTCCAGTCCACCAGCAGGGTCACGCCCCAGACGTACTCCTTGCCCTTGCTGGCTGGGATGTCCTTGCCGGCTTGGCCCAGCACGATCGCGGCTTCGCCCTCATAGTCGAGGCGCTTCGTCCGGGCGGGATACATGATTTCGCCCTCCGGCCCAAGCGCGTCGCGATTGACCTTCCAGAAGCCCCACATGCCACGCTTCCGAATCTCCTCGTGGAAATGGTCGACCGACACTTCCTCGCCGCGCGATCTGGCCATGCCCGCGCTGTGCTCGGCATAGTTGCCGCCGGCGCAGGCGATGCGGCTGCCAACCGGCCGCGGGGCGTGCAGCTTCACTTCACCGGCCGCGCGGACAATCGTCTCGCCCTGCACGCCGGCCTTGTCGCTGGCCTGCTTGAGGACGTACTCCAGCGTCCGCTGAGAGTGGTCCAGCGCCCGCCGGCCGCTCTCGATGAAGCCCATGAGATCGGCAGGCACCAGCGCCGCGGCGACCTCGAGCGGCCGCCGCTCGTTGTCACGCTCCTTCAGGTACTTGGCGTAGGCGCCGCTGAGGTCGACCACCTGGTCGCCTTCCAGCGCTCCCACGCGCCTGTGCGGCCCAAAGACGACGATCTTCATGCCGTCACCTCCCGCTCATAGGGCTGGATGCCGGGCCGGATGCGTTTCTCGTCCAGGAACTGCCGCATGCCGGTCTCGCGACCGCGCTCGGGATCGCGGAAGCGCAGCTGATCGCCCTTGGCCCGCAGGTACTCCTCGGCTTGTTCGTAGTCCATGTACCAGCACGTCTTGAGCGCCTCCTTAGCGGCGCGCAGCACGTACGGGTTGAGCTTCTTCAAGTCTGCCGCCAGCTCCATCACCGCGTCGTGCAGCTTGGCCTTCGGCACCACCTCGTTCACCAGCCCGATCTCCCTGGCGCGCTGGGCGTCGAAGTTCTTGCCCGTGAGCGTGTAGTACAGGGCGTCGCGGTAGCTCATCATCAGCGCCAGGTCGCGGCTGACCAGGCCGCCAGGGAAGATGCCCCAGTTCACCTCCGAGAGCCCGAACACGGCCGTGTCGGCGGCGATGGCGAAATCGCAGCCGGCCAGCGGCGTAAACGCGCCGCCGAAGCACCAGCCGTTGACCGCGGCGATGGTCGGCTTGGGGAACATCTTCAGCTTGAAATGGGTCCAGGTGCGCGTGGCCCAGCGGGCCTTCATGGCCGCCGCCGGATCGTTGTCCAGCGCCCGGAAGTACTCGCGCAGGTCCATGCCCGCGCTCCACGCGTCGCCCGCGCCGGTGATGACCAGGACGCGCGTCTCCCGATCGCCCTCCAGCTCGGTCAGGCAGTCGACCATGTCGGAGTTGAGCTGCGGGTTCATGGCGTTCTTCTTCTCGGGCCGGTTCAGCGTCACCCACGTGACCTGGTCCTCGCGATCGACTTTGATGGTCTGATAAGGCATGGGCCTTAGGATAAGCCCCGTGGACTTCGCCCTGACGACCGAAGAGAGGGCCCTGGCCGAGGCGCTGTCGCAGAACCTGGCGCGGGTGTGCTCGACGGCGTGCATTCGAGCCTGGGAGGCGGAGCAGGTGTCGTTCGACGACGCCTTTTGGGCTGCTATCTCGGAGGGTGGCTTTCTCGAAGCGGGGCTGCCATGGGGCGATGCGCCGTCCTTTGGCATGCTGACCCAGCTGGAGGAGGTGGCGGGGCGTTTCCTGGCGCCTCCGGTGTTGAGCTGGCACTCGGCCTTCGCCGCCCTCCTCTTGGGCGAGCGCTTGGCCGGGGAGCTGGTTGCCCCGGTTCCGCCGGGCCGTGCGCAGCTCACGCTGGATGGCGGCCGCCTGAGCGGCGAAGCCGGCGGCGTGCTGTTTCTTGATCGGGCAAGACGCGTCCTTGCCCTGGCCCACGGCTCGGCGGCGCTCGTCGATACATCCGCCGTCAGCGCCACCCTGGTCCAAACCCAGAGCCTGGTCCCGCAGTGGAGCGTCATCTTCGAAGACGCTCCCGCCGAAGTGCTCCCGGCGCCCGGCTGCGAGCAGGCCCTCGCGCGTCTACGGACTTCTCTGGCCGCCTGGGCGACCGGCGCTGGGGCGCAGGCCATCGAGCTCGCCTCCGCCTATGCCCGCGAGCGCGTCCAGTTCGACCACCCCATCGGCTCTTACCAGTCCGTCCAGAACCGTCTGGTCGACGCGGCCATCCAGGTCGAGCAGGCTCGCATGCTCGTGTACCGGGCGGCCGCCCTGATCGACGCGCACGACCCACAAGCTGAGGCCATGTCATGGCTGGCCCGCCGTCACGCCGGCAAAGCGTTCGTCCAGGCCTCGCGCGCCGGCCTGCTGACCTTCGGCGGCTATGGCTTCACCGTCGACTTCGATATCCAGCTGTACTTCCGCCGCGCCAAGGAGGCGCAGCTCGGCTTCGAGCCGCGTGTCCCGTGGGCGCTGGCGCCGGCCTTCCGGAGCTAGGCAATGGACTTCACCTTCACCCCCGAGCAGGAAGCCTTCCGACAAGAGGTGCGCGAGTTCTGCGCCCGGGAAGTCACGGCCAAGGGCCGCGATCGCCTCGTCACCGCCGAGCAGCACGATGCCGAGTTCTACAAGCTCCTAGCCGAGCGCGGCTATATCGGCATGCAGTGGCCGCCCGAACACGGCGGCCGCGGGCGCAGCCACGTGGACATGTCCATCTTCTACGAGGAGATGTCCTACGCCAACGCGCCGCTCGGCCGCTACACCGGTTCGGTGGTCTTCGTCGGCGAGTCGCTTACGGTCTACGGCAGCGAGGAGCAGCGCCGCGAGTACCTGCCCAGGATCGCCCGAGCCGAGATCACCTGCTGCTGGTGCCTCAGTGAGCCGGGCGCGGGCTCCGACGCGGCCTCCCTCATCACCAAGGCCGAGGAGTTGCCGGGTGGCGGTTTCCGGCTCAACGGCCAGAAGATCTTCACCAGCGGCGCCCATCGCGCCGACCTCGGCATGGTCGCCGCCCGCACCAACCCGAACGTGCCCAAGCACAAGGGCATCAGCCTGTTCTTGGTCGATATGCACGCGCCGGGGGTCACCGTCCAGCCGCTGTGGACCATCGGCGGCTGGCATGTCAACCAAGTCTTCTTCGACGGCGTCGAACTGCCGGCCAGCGCCTTGCTCGGCAAGAAGGACGAGGGCTGGCCCAACATCCGCATCACCCTCAACCTGGAGCGCTCGGCCATCGGCAAGGTCGGCCTGTTGATGCGCATGTTCGACCTCATCCGCGCCTACGCCGCCGAGCACGAGGTTGCGCCCTCGCTCCTCGACCGCCTGACCGACCTGCGGGCGGAGATCGAGGCGCTGCGCTGGCTGTCCTACCGGGTAGCCTGGCTGCAGGACCAGGGCAAGGTGCCGGATTCGCTGGCCTCGATGAGCAAGCTGCGCTCGAGCGAGCTGATGGTCGCCGTGAGCGAGCTGGGCATGGACATCATCGGCCCGCGCGGGATGGAGCGCGGCCCGGATGCGCCCATCGGCGGTGAAGCCGAGTTCCTGTACCGCAATGCGCCCTTCCACCTGGCCGGTGGCGGCACCATGGACATCCAGCGCATGGTCATCGCCCAGCGCGGATTAGGGCTGCCCCGGGCATAGTCCAAATGGGTACTGCCCGATGTAGGAAGAACGTCGGGTTCCTAGGCAAAGAGGCGGCGGTGCCTGTAAAGTGCTGATGCACTAGACAAGCTACCTAGCCCGTTCGGGTCAGGGGAGGGGAAAGTATGGAGCGCAGGCATTTCTTGAGACTGGCCGCCGGAGCGGCCTCAGTGGTGTTGGCCGCCTGCGGTGGCGGCGTGCAGTCGAGCTCACCGGCCGTGTCCGCAAGCGCCCCGCCGGCGAAGGCAAACGCGGCCACCGCGGCCGCAAGCGAGGCGGCGCCAAGGGCCAGCGCGCCGGCCGCGGCCAGCCAGGCGGCGGCATCGAGTGCGCTGGGCTCAGCCGCCGCCGGGAGCCCATCGTCGCCGAGCGCCAGAGAGGCTGACATCGCCATCCTCAACGGGGCGATCGACATCGAGCATCAGGCCATCTGGACGTACAAAGCGGCGGCTTCGACGAAGCTTCTCCAGAAGCCGGTGCTCGATGTGGCTGTGACTTTCCTGGGCCAGCACGAGCAGCATCGCGACGCGCTGGCCGACGCCGTGGTCAAGCTCGGCGGCAAGCCCGCGCAGACGAGGGACCGCTACGAACTGCCTGAGATGAAGACCCAAAACGACATCCTGGCCTACGCTGTGAAGCTCGAGGACACCGCGGCCAAGGCCTACGTTGACGCCGTGGCCAAGCTGACCGATCGTGAGCTGGCCAAAGCCGCGGCGAGCGTAGGCATCGTCGAGGGCGAGCACGCCTCCATCCTGCGTGAGACCCTCGGGCAGCCACCGGTGCCTGCCGCATTCGTGGTGTGACCATACGCTGAATGCCGCCGCCAGCCATTCGTTACCGGCAGCCCAAAGACCTCAATGTCGACGGCCGGCGGGCCGTCTGGGCGTTTCAGATGGGCCTGCCACTGGCGCTGTTCTGGCTGCTGCACAGCGACCCGCTCATCGACCAGTCCAAGCGCGACCCTGACGCTCACTTCGCGGTTGTCTCGGCGGCGGCGGTAGTCGGTCTGCTGGTCGCAGCCGTGGTCGCCCACGCTGCGCGAAGCCATCAGGACGCCCGGGTGTTCCTGATCAGCTTGGCCCTGTTCTCGATCGCCGGCATCTTCTTGATGCACTCGCTGTCCACTGAGAACCGGCTGCTGACTCAAGGGCAGGCGGGTTTCATCTGGTCGCCGCCGCTGTGCTTGGCCGTCGGCGGCGTGTTCTTCCTGCTCAGCTCGTTCCGGCTGCGCGAGTCACTCAACGCCTGGATCACCATCAACCAAAGCCGTTTGCTGGCGGCCCACCTCGGTGTAATCGGCGGCTACGCGGCGCTGCTGCTGCTCAGCCCGTCGCTGCTGATCGACGGCCTCGGCCTAGTCAGCACCAGGGCGGGCGGCTACAGCATCACCGGCGAGGGCGGTACCGCGGACAAGATCATGATCGGGCTGCTGGTTACCGCGGTGGCCTGCTATGCCATTGCTTCCCTGCGGTTCTACGCCGAATATCGCCGCCGCCGGTCGGTGGTCCTGATCGCGCTGATCACGGGGCTGGTGTTGCTGGCCCAGGCCGATGCGATCATGTCCTTCTCGGATGCCTGGCGCCTTAGCTGGTGGCTCTATCACGTCGTGATGGCGCTGGCCTTCTTGATGATCGGCTACGGCCTGCTGGTGCAGTTCATGAAAGCCGGCTCCATCCACGGGCTCTTCGAGGACATCTTCCTGCGCGAGAAGCTGGAGCGCCTCGATAAGGAGTACAGCGGCGTAATCGTGGCGCTTATCAACTCGCTCGAAGCCAAGGACAAGTACACTCGCGGCCACTCCGCGCGCGTGGCGCAGTATTCGACCATGCTGGCCCGGGATATGGGCTGCAGCGAGGTTGAGATTCAGCGCGTCGAACAGGCCGCGTTGCTGCATGATCTGGGCAAGCTGGCCATCCCCGACGCCATCCTGAACAAGCCCGGCAAGCTGACGCCGCGGGAGTTCGCCATCATCAAAGATCATCCGGTCCGCGGCTGCGCCATCATCCAGGCGGTGGAAACGCTGCAGGACAAGATCCCCGGCATCCTGCACCACCACGAGTGGGTCGACGGCAGCGGATACCCGATGCAGCTCGCCGGCGAGGATATCCCGCTGGACGCGCGCATCCTGGCGGTCGCCGACGTATTCGATGCCCTAACGTCGCCGCGCGCATATCACCGGCCCCTGAGTCGCGCCGAGGCGCTGGACTACCTGCGCGCGGCGGCCGGCCGGCACCTCGACGCCCGCTGCGTGGAGACGTTCGTCACCAGCATCGAGCGGCATCCCATCCAGCTGGCTGACTTCACGCCGCAGGTACCAGTCGATAAGCTCGTCGAACACTACGAGCGGGCGGCTCTCGGCTAGCCCTCTCCCCTGGGGGCTGGTCATCGCGGGCGTGACGGCCGCGCTGGGCGTGCTGGGGCTTCTGACGGTCTACCTGCCGGCGCGCCAGGGCAACGTGGTGCACGTTCAGGATATGACGGTGCGGCTCACGGCCGAGCCTGGGGCAGGCGGGGAGCACGTCGTGGACCTGGCGATCGCCATCGAGCCACCGCCGGGCAAGGACGCCACGATCGAGGTCATCCCGACCATGCCCACGCACAGCAATATGGGCGCGAACAGCACTCAGTGGTGGCAGGCTGGAGAAAGCGCCTACGAGGCGGTTGCGGACCTCGGCATGAGCGGCCCGTGGGTCGTAGCGGTCGTGATCCGCCGGCCAGGACGTGAGGATGCGGTGGCGCGGTTCCGGCTGAACGCCTAGGCGATTACGGCCATCGCGTCGACCGCGATGGGCCCCTTCTCGGTCAGCAGCAAGGGATTTACGTCCAGCTCCAGAACTGAGGGCTGGCCGAGCATCAGCTCGCCGGCCTTAACAATAATCTCGGCTACCTCGCGCGGATCGTGTTCCGGCAGGCCGCGGAAGCCGCGCATCAGCTCGGCCGCCTTGGTCTCCTCGATCATCTCCAGCGCATCTGCCCGGGTCAGCGGCGCCATGCGCATCGAGACGTCGTGATACAGCTCGGTCATAATCCCGCCGGCGCCGAAAACGACCACCGGCCCGAACACCGGGTCGCGCCTGGCGCCCACGATAACCTCGACGTCGCCCGGCAGGAAAGGCTGGATGAGCCAGGCCGCGTCCGGGAAGCGGGCGTGCATGCTCTCCCAGGCTGCCTTCAGCCGTTCGATGTCCGGAATGCCGACCGCCACGGCGCCCATCTCGGTCTTGTGGATGATGTCGCGGTGGATGGCCTTGAGCACCACCGGAAATCCGAAGTGCGTGGCCAGCTTGCGGATTGGTGTGAACTCGTGCCGCCCGGGCCCGGTGACCAGCGTCTCGGGCACGACAGGGATGCCCCAGCGGTCGAGCAGCCGCTTGGTCTCGTACTCGTCCATGACGCCCGAACCCTCGATGTTCATCGGCGTGACGCTGCGCGCCGCCGCCGGGGTACGCTTGCGCCCCCTAGCCCTCGCGTAATCCACGAGGGCCTTGTAAGCGTGCACCGCCCGCTCGGGCGTCGGGAAGTTCGGCACACGGCCTTCCAGCCCGCGCAGCACGGCGGGCGCCGCGATGACGCAAGCCGTCACCGGCAGCCGTTCGGAGGCGGTCGCGAACGCCGTCCCAAACTCGGGGAAATCGCGCCCCACATTGATAAAGACGAGCCCGTCCACCGCCGGATCCGCGGTGACCGCCTCCACGCAGCTGGCGATATTCGCCGGATCCACCTGGGGCGTCATGTCCACCGGGTTGCCGCTGGCGCCAAAGTCTGGGATGAGCTCCCGGATGCGTCCCTGGGTCTTCGGCGCCAGCACTGGCACCTCCAGGCCGGCCTCCTCGCAGGTATCGCTGGCGATCACCGACGGTCCGCCGGAGATGGTCATGATGGCGGCGCGCTTGCTCGTCGGCAGCGGTCGGCCCTCGTAGGCCGACAGCGCCACGATGGTGTCGAAAAACGCCTCGGTATCACGCGCCAGGATCGCGCCGGCCTGCTTGAAAGCTGCCTCATAGACCTCGCGCTCGCCGGCTAGCGAGCCGGTGTGAGACGACGATGCCCGGCTGCCGGCATGCGTCCGCCCCGCTTTGAAGACGACGACCGGCTTGCCTGCCTGCCCTACCGCCTCCACGAACGCCAGGCCGTCCGTGACCGCCTCCACGAAGAGGGCGATGACGGCGGTCTCGGGGTCCTGTGCCAGCCAGGCGACCGCGTCGGCGTGGCTGACGTCGAGCTGATTGCCAATGCTTGCGAATTTGCTGACTCCGATGCCGCGCTGCTTGGCTTCCTCGAAGAAGATTCCCCCATACGCGCCGCTCTGCGAAACGAAGCCGACCCGTCCTTTTGATCGGGGCAGCTGCCAGAAGTAGGTCCCGTTGAGGTCGGCGTCGACGTTGTAGACGCCCATGCAGTTGGGGCCGAGCACCCGCAGGCCGGAGCGCCGGCGGACCTCGCGAATCCGTTCCTCAGCCTGGCGCCCCGCCTCGCCCGCCTCGCCGAATCCCGAGGAAAGCACCACCAGCGCCTTTGCGCCGCGTTGGGCCGCCTGCTCCACGACGTCCACGACGGCCCGATTCGGCACCGTCACCAGCGTCAGGTCCGGTGCCTCGGGCGTGTCCAGCACGCTCCGGTACGCCTTGCGCCCCAGGATCTCGGTAGCGTTCGGATTCACTGGCCAGATGTCTCCGGGGAATCCGTACTCCTCCAGGTTTTGGAGGAGGATGTGCCCGAGCTTCGCCGGGTCGGAGGAAGCGCCTACCACCGCCACGCTCCGCGGCCGGAACAGGGCGTCCAGTCCGCTGAGATTCGGCTCGCTCACTGATCGATCATACGGAGGAATGGCCCTCCTCTACCAACGCCTCCTCTTGCCCCTCCTCACCCTGCCCGAGGCCGAGGTCAGCCACAACCTGATCCTGCGGCTGCTGCAGCTCGCGAGTCCCCTGGCGGGCGCCCTGCAGCCCGCCAATTATCCCCGCTTGCGCGTATCCGCCTTCGGCCTCGAGTTCCCCAACCCTATCGGCCTGGCCGCCGGTTTCGACAAGAACGGCGTGGCCGTCCCCGCGCTGGCCGCTCTCGGCTTCGGCCACGTCGAAGTCGGCACGGTTACCCCACGCCCGCAGCCCGGCCGCTCCAGGCCCCGGCTGTTTCGCCTCGCGAAGGACCGGGCCCTGATCAACCGCCTGGGCTTCCCCAGCCGGGGCGCCGAGGCCGTGGCCCGGAACCTGAGCCGTCTAAAGAACCGCCGGTTCGTGCTCGGGGTCAACGTCGGCCCCAACGCCGGCAGCGTCGGGGTCGAGGACTTCGTCCAGGCGGCGACGATGGTTGCGCCGTACGCCGACTACCTCACCATCAATGTTTCGTCGCCCAATACCGCCGGGCTGCGCGGCATGCAGCAGGCCGAAACCCTGGCCGGCCTTCTGGCGGCGCTGGACTGGCTCGACAAGCCCCTGCTGGTCAAGATCTCGCCCGATCTGAGCGATGGCGAACTCCACGAGATCCTCGACGTGCTGTGCGCGAAAGCGGTGGCAGGCGTCGTCGTGGCCAACACCACTGTCGACCGCCCGCCCCACTTGCAAGCCAGCGCGGACGGCGGCCTCAGCGGGCGCCCGCTGCGCGAACGCGCCACCCAGCTCGTCAGCAAGGCCTACCGCCATACCGCCGGCAAGCTGCCGATAATCGGAGTCGGTGGCGTGGCTACTGCCCAGGACGCCCTGGACAAGATCGAGGCCGGCGCCTGCCTCGTCCAGCTGTACACCGGCTTCGTCTACCAGGGTCCGTTCGTCGCTCGCGACATCGCGCTTGGCCTGGTGCGCGAGCTCGAGCGGCGGGGCGCCGGGAGCATCCAGGGGCTAATCGGCTCGGCGAGCGACTAGCGTCACCCAATCGCCCGACTGGACCCGCCGCTCGACAGTCAACCCCACCCCCGAGAAAGCTTCCACCACGGCCGCCTCGTGATCGACGATGATGCCCGAGCCCAGCAGCCGTCCACCCGGCGCCAACACACTCGCCAGCTCGGCGGCCAGCTCGATCAGCACACGGGCAATGATGTTGGCCAGCACCAGGTCGAACGTCTGGGGCTCGGCCAACGGCAGAGAACCGGCGCTCACCTTCACCCGATCGCCGAGCGCGGCCGTGTTGGCCGAAGCCGTCTGCACGGCGATGGCGTCCGTGTCCAGCGCCAGGATGGGTCCGCTGCCGAGGCCGGACGCGGCCAGGCTCAGGATGCCCGAGCCCGTCCCTAGATCGAGCACCCGCTCGCCGCCCCGAACCAGGTCCTCCAGCAGCTGCATGCAGGTCTCGGTCGTCGGATGCAGGCCGGTGCCGAAGGCCATCCCCGGGTCGAGCTCGACCACCACCTCGTCCGGTGCCGGCTCATACGCCAGCCACGACGGCTTGATCACCAGCCGCCGGCCGACCTTGCGGGTGTGGTAGTGCTCCTTCCAGGCGTTGGCCCAGTCCTCCTCCCGCAGCCGCCGTGTAGACACCTGGCCGACGCCGAAGCCGTTGATCTCGATCCGGCTGAGGTGCCACAGGCCCTCTTCGATGGCCTGCCGGCGCGCGCCTTCGGAGCCATCCACAGGCACATACGCGCGCAAGGTTACGGGGCGGCTGGAGTCCACGTGCGCGCCCTGGCCGTCGACCTCCTGAGTGACGGGCTCCTCGATGGACACTCCGCCGGGCGCGTGCTGGCTCATCACTGCGTAGGCCGCCTCCGAAGCCTCGTGCGAGGCCTCGACCGAGATCTCGAGCCAGTCCACTCAGTTCCAGAGTAAGCTCAGCGCGTGGCCGGACCGGCATCAAGCGCCATGGAGGCGCTGCGGCGGGTGGAGCTGTTCTCTGGGCTTGACACCGATCAGCTCGCCGAGCTGGCGGGCAAGCTCCGCGGCAAACGCTGCGCCGCCGGCCAGGTGATCTGCCTGCGCGGCGATCCCGGTAATTCGCTGTACCTGATCCGTTCCGGCCGGGTGCGCGTCGTGCTGACCTCGCCGGCAGGTAAGGAGGTCGTCCTCAATCTCCTCGGGGCAGGCGATTTCGTCGGCGACCTGGCCCTGCTGGACGGCGCGCCGCGCTCGGCCGACGTCATAGCCCACGACGACTGCGAGCTGCTGGCGCTGGACCGCTCCGATTTCATGGCGTTTCTCGACACCCATCCGGCTGCCGCCAAGCATCTCCTAGCCGTGATGAGCAAACGCCTGCGCCACAATGCCGATCTGATCGAGGAAGTGGCCTTCCTTGACATCGGCGCCAGGCTGGCGCGCCTGCTCCTGGCCCTTGCCTCGGAGCGGGGCCAGCGGCACGGCGACGAGATCGTCATCGGGAACCTCAGCCAGAGCGATCTGGCCGGCATGATCAGCGCTACGCGCGAGAGCGTCAACAAGTGGCTGGCGGCCTACCGCCGGCGAGGGCTGGTCGAGTGGCGTCAGGGCCGTCTAGTTATCCTGCAGCCGAAGCGCCTGGACCGGCTGGCCGAGGTGAGCTAAGCCAGGGCGGACAGCGTCTCCGCCTGGCCGGGCTCCCACAACCGGCCCACCATGAACACCACACGTCTTTCGTCGCCCACGGGAGCCTGGATAGCCGCCAGCGCCTGCTTCACTTCCGCCAGGCTGGCCAGGGGCACCAGGTACACGTGCGCGCTCGGGGTCTCGGGCGGCATCTCCTGGGCCGGCGGCAGGGCCCCCGTCCGCCGAGGCTCTTCCCTAGGACCCGACGCAAGCTGGGCTGCGAAGGCGTCCGTCACCGCCTCGAGAGCCTGCTCGTGCTGGCAGTAATACTGCGTCTTGGCAATGCCCAGCGCACGCTGCACCTCGATAGGCGCCATGGCCTCCACGTAGCGGAGCTGCATGATGCGATACGGCCGCCACATGGCCTCGCTGATCTCGGGCGCGACCTCTGGCCGGATGCTTTCGATGGCCTGCAGAAGGGCCTGGCGCAGCGCCTGCCCGGCGGCAGCGGGGGTGGAATCGCGCCCACCAGACAGACGCCACGCCAGTGGATGGCGCCGCAGATGGATCGGGTCGTAGAGGTGCATCAGCGCATTGCGCACCTGCGACTTCAGCGCTTGGCGTGGATCCGACGGTGCCATCGTGGCGCCAGCCTACGCCCGGGCCCCGCCACAGGCTATGAAACGCTTCACACGAGGTGAAGGGCGGTCAGCCGAAGACTTCTTTGACCCTGTCGAAGATGCCGCCGCCCTTGTCGCCTTTCTCATGGGCGGCGTTGGGCTTCTTGCTGATGGCTCTGAGCTGCTCGAGCAGCTCGCGCTCTTTGGCGCTCAGCTCGGTCGGCGTAACCACACGCACGTAGACGTGCTGGTCGCCGCGGCCGCCCCCACGCAGGTGCGGTACGCCCTTATCGCGTAGACGGAAGATCTTGCCGCTCTGCGTCCCGGGCGGGATTTTCAGCAGCACCTTGCCGTCCACGGTCGGCACTTCGATCTCGTCGCCCAGCGCGGCCTGGGCGAAGTTGATCGGCAGCGTGTACAGGATGTCGGCGCCGTCGCGCTCGAAGAACGGATGCTTCTTGACGGTGATGGACACGTATAGGTTGCCGTTCGGGCCGCCCCGCGGGCCGGCTTCGCCCTCGCCGGTGAGCCGGATCTGCGAGCCAGTGTCCACGCCTGCCGGCACCTTGAGGGACACGTGCTTGGTGACGCGCACGCGGCCGGCGCCATGGCACTCATGGCATGGCGTGGTGATGACCCGGCCCTCGCCCTGGCAGCGCTCGCACATCACCACGTTCACGAACTGGCCGAAGATGGACTGCTGGACGCGCCGCAGCTCGCCCGTGCCGTTGCAGTTCGGGCAGCGCGACGGCTCTGTCCCCGGCTCGGCGCCACTGCCGCGGCACGCGGGGCAGGTGTCAGCTCGCGGGATCTCCAGGTCCTTCTCGCAGCCGAAGACTGCTTCCTCGAACGTCAGCGTGAGGTTGTAGCGCAGGTCGGCGCCGCGCTGGGGGCCGCGCCGCCCGGCGCCTGGGCCGCCGCCGCCGAAGAACGTCTGGAAGATGTCGCCGAACCCGCCGAAGCCGAAGTCGCCAAAGCCCGCCCCGGCGCCCAGGCCCGGCCCGGCGTGCCCAAACTGGTCGTACATCTGGCGCTTCTGCGGGTCGCTGAGGACCTCGTAGGCCTCGTTGATCTCTTTGAAGCGGGCCTCGGCGTCCTTGTCCTTGTTGACGTCCGGGTGGTACTGCCGCGCCAGCCGGCGGAACGCCTTCTTGATGTCGTCATCGGAGGCGTTCCGGGCTATGCCCAGGACCTCGTAGTAGTCGCGCTTCGATGCGGTCGCCAACTAGCTAGACCTCTTTGAACTCCCCTTCGACGGTGTTCTCATCGTGCGGCTTGCCCTCTTCCTTGGGGGCCTCACCGTTGGGCTGGCTGGCCGACGCCTGTTGTTGGGCGGCATACATCTTCTGCGAAACGTTGTGCATCGTCTCGGTTAACGTCTCAACCGACTTCTTGATGCGCTCCACGTCATCCGTGCCCAGCGCCGAGCGCACCTCCTGGACCTTTTCCTCGATGGACTTCTTGTCGTCCTCGCCGAGCTTGTCGCCCATGTCCTTGAGCATTCGCTCGGCCTGGTAGGCCAGCGAGTCAGCGTTGTTGCGGATCTCGACCTCTTCCCTGCGCTTCGCGTCCTCAGCCGCGTACTGCTCGCTCTCCTTCACCATGCGCTCGATCTCCTCCTTGGAGAGGCCGCTCGAGGCGGTGATGGTGATCTTCTGCTCGCGGCCCGTGCCCTTGTCCTTGGCCGAAACGTTCACAATGCCGTTGGCGTCGATGTCGAACGTGACCTCGATCTGCGGCACGCCCCGTGGGGCCGGTGGGATGCCATCCAGGATGAAGCGGCCGAGGCTTTTGTTGTATTGAGCCAGCTCGCGCTCGCCCTGCAGGACATTGATCTCGACGCTCGGCTGGTTGTCGCTGGCGGTCGAGAAGATCTGGCTCTTCGACGTCGGGATGGTCGTGTTGCGCTCGATGAGCTTGGTGAAAATCCCGCCCAGCGTCTCGATGCCCAGCGACAGCGGCGTGACATCCAGCAGCAGCACATCCTTGACGTCGCCCGCCAGCACGCCTGCCTGGATGGCCGCGCCTACGGCGACGACTTCGTCCGGGTTGACCCCCTTGTGCGGCTCCTTGCCGAAGATCTTCTTGACCAGCTCCTGGATGGCCGGCATCCGCGTCTGGCCGCCGACCAGGACCACCTCGTCGATTTCGTTCGACGAGCGCCCAGCGTCCGCCAGCGCCTGGCGCACGGGGCCGCTGGTCTTCTCGATCAGGTCCTCCACCAGCTGCTCCAGCTTGGCCCGGGTGAGGGTCATGTTCAGGTGTTTGGGGCCGCTGGCGTCGGCGGTGATGAACGGCAGGTTGACCTCGGTCTGCATAACCGTGGACAGCTCCTGCTTGGCCTTCTCCGCCGCCTCCTTGAGGCGCTGCAGCGCCATCCGGTCCTGGCGCAGGTCGATGCCCTGTTCCTTCTTGAACTCGTCGGCCAGCCAGTTGATGATGCGCTGGTCGAAGTCGTCGCCGCCCAGATGGGTGTCACCGTTGGTCGACTTGACCTCGAACACGCCCTCGCCCAGCTCCAGGATGGAGATGTCGAAGGTGCCGCCGCCCAGGTCGTAGACGGCAATTTTCTCGTCGCTCTTCTTGTCCAGCCCGTAGGCCAGTGAGGCCGCGGTCGGCTCGTTGATGATGCGCAGCACCTCGAGGCCGGCAATCTGCCCGGCATCCTTGGTGGCCTGCCGCTGTGAGTCGTTGAAGTAGGCCGGAACCGTGATGACCGCCTGGGTCACCTTCTCGCCCAGGTAGGCCTCGGCGTCGGCCTTGAGCTTCTGCAGGATCATGGCCGAGATCTCGGGCGGCGAGTACTTCTTGTCGCCGATCGCCACCCAAGCGTCGCCGTTGTCGGCCTTGATCACCTGGTAGGGCACCATCTGCTTGGTGCGGCTGACCTCGGGGTCCTCGAACTTGCGGCCCATGAGGCGCTTGATGGAGTAGATGGTGTTCTCCGGGTTGGTAATTGCCTGGCGCTTAGCCACCTGGCCAACCAGGCGCTCGCCGCTCTTCGAGAACGCCACCACGGATGGCGTCGTGCGTGCGCCCTCCGAGTTGGGGATGACCACCGGCTCGCCGCCTTCCATGACGGCTACGCACGAGTTGGTGGTGCCCAGATCGATTCCGATGATCTTCGGCATTCGTTAACTCCTCCTGGAAACCTTCACCATGGAAGGACGGATAACTCGATCGTGGAGCTTGTAGCCCTTCTGGAACTCCTCGATCACACTGTCCTCTTCGTGCTCTTCGGAGACGTCGTGGGCCACCGCCTCGTGCAGGTTGGGGTCGAACCTCTGGCCCACCGCCTCGATGGCCCTCAGGCCCTCGCGCTCGAGGGCTGCGCGGAGCTGCTTCTCCGTCAGGGTGATGCCCTCCACCCAGCTGTGGCCCTTGAGGTCCTCGGGCACGGACGCCAGCGCGCGCTCGAAGTTGTCGAGCACCGGCAGCAGCGCCTTGACCAGGCCCTCGTTGAACATCTTGGCCAGCTCCGCCCGCTCCTGCTCGGTGCGGCGCTTGAAATTGGCGAAGTCGGCCGCGGTGCGTCGCCACTGCTCGAGGTATTCGTTGGCCTGGGCCTCCCAGTCGACTTGCGCCTCTTCGGGTGGCGCCGGCTCGGCTTGCGGCGCGCTGGCGCCATCCTCCGGCTCCTGCGTCCGTTCGAAGGTAGCCGCCGGCCCTTCCACCGGCTCCTCCTGCCTGGGCGGAGTCTCCTGTGCCGCCGCCCGCTGGCGGGCGTGATGCCTCTGTGTCTCGTTCATGTGCCTGTCCTGTGATTAGGAACCGGTCCCGTACACCTGGTGGACCAAGTCCTCGAGAATGCCGGCCGTGTAGCGCACGGTGGAGATCACGCGCGAGTAGGGCATTCGGGTCGGCCCCACGATGCCCAACACGCCTTCCGCCTCGCCGTCGCGGCCATAGCGGCTCAGCACCATGCTGCATTGCCGCATGTCGTCGCTCTTGTTCTCCGAGCCGATGATGACGCGTACGCCGTCGCTCGTCAGCGCCTCTGCCAGGACGCCCTCCAGCAGCCGGCCCGACTCGAAGATGTTCATAAACTGCCGCACGCGCTCGGTCTGCGCAAACTCCGGCTGGGCCATGATGTTGAGCAGCCCGTCGCGCACGATCTGCTCCGGCGTGGGCGTTTCAACCTCCCGCATTTCAGCCGCCAGCTGGTCCACGGCCTCGCGCTCGAAGCCCTCGAATTGATCGAGCTTGCGCTTGATGCCGCGCAGGTTCCGCCCGCCGAGCTCGGCGTTGATCCTGTTGCCGATTCGGTTCAGCTCGTCCTGCGTCAGTTCCATGTCGTCGTGGCTGATGAAGCGCTGGCGCAGCAGCCCGCGGTCGAAGACCATCACCATCAGCGTCAGCCGCGGTTGGACCTGCACGAGCTGGACGTGCTTCAGCTTGATATCGCTCAGCTTCGGCGCCGTGATGACCGCCGCGTTCATGGCCGCGCGGGCCAGCACCGCCGCCGCCAGGCGCACCCACTGGTCGGTATCCAGCTGCACCTGGTAGAACTGGTGGTCGATCATCCGCTGTTCTTCGGGCGAGAGCGCCTGCTCCGGCATGAGGAACTCGACGAAGTAGCGGTAGCCCTTATCCGACGGCACGCGCCCGGCCGAGGTGTGGGGCTGCATGATGTAGCCCTCGTCCTCCAGAGCGGCCATCTCGTTCCGGACCGTGGCCGAGCTGACCGGCACGGTCATCTGCCGGGCGATCGCATCGGACGACACCGGCATGGCGCCGTCCACGTAGTCCTCGACGATGAGCTTGAGGATGTCTTTACGGCGGTCGGTGAGCATAATTAGCAGTCAACACCCCTGAGTGCTAACCGCTCAAATGCTAGCACTCGGCAGGCTCGATTGCAAGCGGGTTCGGGGGCGGGTCTAGGTGCCAGGTGGAGACGCGGGGGCTCGTTCAGTTGAGCCATGATCGGGTCTTCAATCCCCTCTGTCACCTTCCGCCATCCGCGGGCGTTGTAGTCCTCAACAGGATGGCAGATATGTTGATGTGGCTTATGGGCGGGGGGCGCAAACTGCGTCATGCGAAGGCGGAGACGCCGTCGAGCGCGGCATATTCCGGCCCGCTGGTCCTGCCCACGAACCCCAGCCCCGAGCAGGCCATGCGTCTAGGCCTCTTCGCCCTGCAGTTCCTCCACTAGGGTCTGCTCCGCGCTCCTCAGACCCCAGGGCATCGCTCGAGCGTTCTGCGACACGCCATAGCGTCCGTCGGGTGCCAGCAGAATCAGCCCGCCTGAGCCGTTCAGCCGCCCGCGCAGCAGCTCCACCGCCGACCGCGCGGCGACGTCGGGCGAGGTCCCGCCCCGCACCTGGTCCACAGCCCACTTGGCGAGCGCCAGCTTCATGATCGGCTCCCCCCAGCCGGTGGTCGAGCACGCCCCAGCCTGGTTGTCAGCGTAGCCGCCGGCCCCGATCAGGGGCGAGTCGCCGACCCGGCCCGGCGCCTTGCCAACCATGCCGCCCGTCGACGTGGCCGACGCCAGGGTTCCCTGGGCGTCCAGCGCCACGGCTCCCACTGTGTCGCCCGAGCGGTCGGTCGCGTGCGCTCGCAGGCGCTTGCGCTGGCGCTCGGTGATCAGGTCCGCGTTCGAGCACAGCTCCAGGCCGAGCTCGACGGCCAGAGCCTCGGCGTCCCGCCCTGCGAACAGCACGTGTGGGCTGTGCTCCAGGATGAGCCGCGCGGCGCGGATCGGGTTGCGCAGCCGCTCCACGCAGGCAACTGCCCCTGCCTCCAACGAAGCGCCATCCATGATGAGCGCGTCCATCTGGACGCGACCGTCGGCGGTCAGGCAGCTGCCATACCCCGCGTTGAACGTCTCGTCATTCTCGAGGGCGATTACCGCCGCCTCCACGGCCTCCAGGGCGCTTCGGCCGTCCGCCAGCGTTGCCCAGCCGCTGTCCAGGGCGGCGCGAATTCCGCGAGCGGCCTGCTTGCGCGGCTTCCGCTGCCACACGCCGGCGCCGCCATGGACCAGGAGGATGGGAGCAGGCACGCTCCCATTTTCAGCGAGGGCGGCGCTGAGGGCTCACGTTCGACGAATCGTCGCGGTCGTGCGGCGTCTTGCCCTTGTTGAGCGGCTTGCGCAGCGAATCGTACGGATCCGGCGCGTAGGGATCGAAGCGCTGCCGCGTGCTCTGCGGCCCGCCGGCCGAGCGAGGCAATCGTTTGCGCGGCATCGGGAATCCAGGTGCGCAGGACGCGTGCCATTCAATCCTCGCCTGCATCGTCACCCCAGGCGCCTTCGCCAATCAGGGGCACGAAGCGCACCGGCCCGAGATTGTGCTCCTCCAGTCCACCGGGCCCCTTCTGCAGCACCACCAGCCGCTGCTCGTAGCGCGAACCGACCGGCACGACCATCCGCCCGCCGCGCTTCAGTTGGGCCAGCAGGCCCACCGGGATGCGCGGCGAGCCCGCCGTCACCAGGATGCGGTCATAGGGCGCCTCGTCAGGCCAGCCGGCGCTGCCGGATCCGGCGTGCACGGACACGTTCGCATAGCCGAGCCGGGCCAGCAGCTGGGCCGCGTGGTGAGCCAGGCGGGCGTGTCGCTCGATGCTGATCACCTGCCGGGCGAGCTCGGCCAGGATGGCCGTCTGGTAGCCGGAACCGGTGCCGATCTCCAGCACCTTGCTGTCTTGCGTCAGCGCCAGCGCCTGCGTCATGAGGCCCACCACCAGAGGCTGCGAGATCGTCTGCCCCTGGCCGATGGCCAGTGGCGCATTCACGTACGCCTGGTCGCGGGTGCCTTCCGGCACGAACAGCGCCCGGTCGACTTTGCGCATGGCAGCCAGCACCAGCTCGTCCTCCACACCCTCCCGGCTAATGGTCTCGACCAGGCGGTCCAGGGCGTCCACGGCCGCTTCCCCCGAGGATATACTTCGCTTTCGTGAGTTTGAGAATCCGCCTGAGCCGTGTGGGGGCCAAGAAGCAGGCAAGCTATCGCATCGTCGTGGCCGAATCCACGGCTCCTCGGGATGGCAAAGCTATCGCCATTCTGGGCCATTACAACCCGCTCACCGATCCGTACACGCTGAAGGTCAACGAAGAGAGCGCCATCCGCTGGCTCCGAAACGGCGCCCAGCCCACTGAGACAGCGCGGGGGCTGCTGTCCAAGGCAGGCGTGCTGACCGCCTACGAGTCGGCCCGCTCCACCGGCAAGCCGAAGGCCAAGAAGGCGGCGGGCGAAGCGGCCGAGGAAACCAAGGCTCGCCGCGCCGCGCGTGCCAAGCGCACGGAAGCGCCCCGGCTGGTACGGCCGGGCAAGAGGCCCGAGGGCGAGGTAGCCGAGGCCGCCGCGCCCACGGCCGGGCGCAAGGCAGCCGCGGCCAAGCCGGCCGCCGGCCGCACGGCAGCCAAGAGCGAGGCCCGCAAAGGCCCCGCCAGCAAGGCCAAGTCCGGCGCCACGAAGACCGCCGGCGGAGCCCGCAAAGCAACGTCCGAGTCGCGCGCTTCCAAAGCCAAAGCCCAGAAGAGCTAGCCCCGTCCACTCATGAAGGACCTCATCGAGTTCGTCGCCAAGAACCTCGTCTCTAACCCGGACGAGGTCAAGGTCGAGGAGGTGCCATCCGGGCGCCAGACCGTCATCGAGCTGACCGTCGACCGCGGCGACATGGGCAAGGTCATCGGCAAAGGCGGCCGGACGGCCCGCGCCATCCGGTCGCTGCTCAAGGTTGCCGCCGCCAAAGAGGGCAAGCGCGCCGCCCTCGACATCCTGTAACCACGCCCGCCGCGCCCGACTGGCTGGTCGTCGGCAGGATCGTCGCCGCCTTCGGCACAAAAGGCGAGGTCCGGGTCATGCCGCAGACCGATTTCCCCGAGCGCTTCGAGGTGGGCGCAGAGCTGTGGATCGAGCACGAAGGCGGTCCCTTCAAGGTGGAACGCGTGCGCTGGCAAAAGGGCCAGCCGGTCCTCAAGCTGAGCGCCGTTGATGACCGCGACCACGCCGAGAGCCTGCGCGGCCGCTACCTGCGCGTGCCCGGCAGCCATTTGGCCGAGCTCGAAGAAGGCGAGTTCTACCTGTTCCAGCTCATGGGACTGGAGGTCGTCACGGACGGCGGCCGCCAACTGGGCCGTCTCAAAGACGTCCTCCAAACCGGCGCCAACGACGTCTATGTCGTCGACTCGCCGGCAGGCGAGTTGTTATTGCCGGCCATCGCCGACGTTATCCGTGATGTGGACCTGACCGCCGGCCGGATCACCGTTCACCTCCTGCCCGGACTCATGCCGGGTGAGGCTGAGGAAGTGCGATGAAGTGGCTGGCCCTCGCGTCCGTCCTCGTCGGGCTGCTCGGCTGGCAGCTCGGCGAGCCGTTGCTGAATCCGAATCAGCTTCGTCTTCCGGCTCAACAGCAGGTCCAGACGCGGCTGCCGAAGCTGGGCGTCCACACCCGTCTCACTGACGAAGTGGAACAGCGCAAGATTCAGCGCACCTTCGAGATGGTGCGCGGCATGGGCGCCGCCTGGGATGTGGAGTACTTCCCCTGGAACTACATCCAGCGCGACGGCCGCGACGGCTGGAACTGGGCCCACGCCGATCTGGTTGTGAACCATGCCCGGCAACAAGGCCTGCGCCTCATCGCCCGCATCGACGGCGTCCCGGCGTGGGCGCGCCCGGAGCTTACCAGCCCCTCGCTGCTGCAGCGCCAGCGCTACCCCGATTTCGCCCGCTTCCTGGCCGCCTTCGCAGCCCGCTACCGGGGCAAGGTCGACGCCTACGTCATCTGGAACGAGCCCAATGTTGCCTATGAATGGGGCTACCGCCGGCCTGATGCGACGGCCTACGCCGATCTGCTGCGGGCCGTCTATCCGGCCGTCAAGCAGGCCGATCCGAGCGCGCTCGTGCTCGCCGCTGCGCTGGCACCCAACGGCGAGCACAGCGACCAGGCCCTGGACGACCTCGACTACCTGGGGCAGATGTACGACGCCGGCGCGGCGCCCTTCTTCGACGGCCTGGCGGCGCACGCCTACGGCTGGCGGCATCCCCCGGACGAGGCGCCTGCGCCGAACGAGATCAACTTCCGGCGGGTGGAGCTTGAGCGGCGGGTCATGGTCGAGCGCGGAGACGCCGCTAAACAGGTGTTCATCACCGAGAGCGGCTGGAACGACTACGCGCGCTGGGTCCGCTCAGTCACACCCGCCCAACGGATTGAGTACACCATCGAGGCGGTACGGCTGGCTTCGGGATGGGATTGGCTGACGGCCATCTGCGTGTGGGACTTCCGCCTGCCCTCCACGGCGCACAATTACAACGACGCCTGGACGCTGGTCCATTACGACTTCAGCCCAAGCCCGACCTACGTCGCCCTGCAGCGGCTGGCCAGCCCGGCGCAGCCCGCCGCCTGGGAGCCGTTCGTGGAGCAGCCGGCATCACCCACGCCCGCCGAGCGCATTGGGCCGGCCTTCGACGCCCTGGGCCGCTGGCTGGACGGCAGGCGCTACCAGCTCCGCTGCCGCTTCTCCGGCTGCCGCGTGCCGCCTGATATCTCCCTGGAGCAGGTTCAGCAGGCCGGTGTGCTGAAGGTGGTGCTGGACGCCAGCTTTCCGCCCCTGGAGAGTGTCCAGCCGGACGGCAAGCTCGCCGGCATCGACGTCGACGTGGCCGCGGCCATCGCTCGGCGGCTGGGTGTCCGCCTGGAGCTGGTCAACATGAGCAGCGATGGGCTCAAGGGCGCCGTCTGGTCCGGCAAAGCCGACGCCATCGTGTCGTCCTTCCAATACGTCCACGAGTGGCGGAAGGAGCTGGCTTACTCGACACCGTACTACGAAGACGCCATTCCCGTCACCTACGGCCTGGACGCGGCCGGCAATCCGGCTACGCGCGTGGACAACGTCCAGTACACCGTCGTCGTGCGTGGCGGCCGCAACAAGCTGCTCCAGGCTGTCAACGCCGCCCTGGGCGAGATGATGGACAGTGGCGAGCTGGAGGCCATTACTGGCCAGCCATACTGGCGTTAGTGCACATCGATATCCTGACGCTCTTTCCGGAGATGTTCTCCGGCCCCTTCGACGCCAGCATCATCAAGCGTGCGCGCCAGTCGGGAATTGTGGATATCTCTTTACATAACATCCGCGATTTCACGTACGACAAGCACCATGTTGTCGACGATGCGCCGTTCGGCGGCGGCGAGGGCATGGTCATGAAGCCCGAGCCGATCTTCGAAGCCGTCGAAACTGTGCGGCGGCCGGACAGCTACGTGGTGCTGCTCACCCCGCAGGGCCGTCTGCTGGACCAGGCTGCTGCCAGGCGGCTCTCGGAGCAGGCTGCGCTGCTGATCATCTGCGGCCGCTACGAAGGCATCGACGAGCGCGTCGGCAGCCTGGTGGATGAGGAGCTCTCGATTGGGGACTACGTCCTCAGCGGGGGCGAGCCCGCGGCCATCGTGCTGGTGGACGCCATCGTGCGCCTGCTTCCCGGCGCCATTGGCGCCGAGACCGGCACGGTGGCCGACTCGCACGCTGCCGGCCTGCTGGAGCATCCTCAGTACACGCGTCCGGCCGAGTTTCGCGGAATGGCTGTGCCTGAGGTGCTCCTGTCGGGCAACCACCAGGAGATCGCCCGCTGGCGCCGCCGCCAGTCGCTGCTGCGGACGCGCGAGCGCCGGCCGGACATGCTGGCGCGCGCCGATCTCACGGATGAAGACCGGCGGTTCCTCGAAGCCATGAACACTAGCTCGCCGGCACCGCCTCCTTCGGCTTGAGCGTCTGGCTCACTAGCTGCGCGTACTTTTCCACGTAGTCCTGGACGGTAATCAGCACCTCGGCATGGCTCCAGGTCAAGGGTGAGACCGACAGCGGCTCGTCGGTGTAGGGATTCACCTGCTCGGCCAGCACGCCGCTCCTGAGCCCGTGCTGTTCCACCCACTGCAGCGTCGAGACCGTGGCCTGGAGCTCGCGCAGCGTCGTGGCCCGCGCGATGCGCCACTGGGCCAGCCACAGCGTGCAGATGAACCAGGGATTGCCCGGCACGTTGGCGATGTCCTGCGATACCTGGTGGTAGTAGTCGTTCTCGTAGCGGGCCACACCGCCGACTGACGTCTTCACCACCAGGCGCTCCTCGATGGCCTGCATGGTGGCCACGATCTTGGGGTCGTCGGGCGCGAACATGCCGAATTTGAACAGCGCCCACATGCTGCTGTCCAGCGTAGTGTCCTTGGTGCACGTGCCGTCCTCGTGGAACTGGATCATGCGCAGGAAGCGGCCCAACTGCGGGTCGTACAGGTGCTCGAGCGTGGCCTCTTTGATCTCGTCCGCCGCCTTGCGGTACTTGGCCGACAGCTCGCGCTCGCCGAATGTGTCGGTGAAGCCTGCCGCGGCCTGCAGCCCGGCCCACACCGCCGCCACGGTGAACGCCATCACGCCGCGGCGCTCCTCCCACAGGTCCCAGGAGTGGCGCGGGAGGTTGGTTCGCTTGTCCCGGTACTCCACCATCCACTCGGCGGCGGACTTGATCAGTCGCAGGTAGAGCTCGGCTACGAACTCCACGTCGTGGTGCCGCTTGTAGCGCTGCCACAGCGACCAGATGACCAGCGCTGTCTCGTCTTCCTGCACCGGCATCATCGGGTAGCCGTCTTTCGTTACCCAGGGGTGCCAGCTGCTGCCCAACGATCCGTCCGGGTTGTACTTGTGCAGCATGTAACCGTCGCGCGTGATCACGTCCCGGCAGAAGAGGAAGAAGCGGCGCGTCGTGTCCACATGTCCGGCCACCACCAGGGCGTAAGCGACAAGCGCGCCGTCGCGCGGCCACACGTAGCTGTAGGTGTCGCGCGCGAACTGCGAGATGTCGCTGTCGTTGGCTGCGAGGATGCCGCCGTGGCTGTCGATCTGGGTCCGCAGGATCAGCAGGCTGCGGCGGTACATCCGGCAGATCTCTTCCGGCAGGTCCGCGAACGAGGTCATCTTTTCGTGGATCCAGGCTTTCCAGTAATCGCGCGTGCGCTGGATGAACGTCTCCGGGCTGCGCTCCAGGATTGCCTGGTTGATGCGCTCCACGTCGCCGTAGCGTTCGCCGGCGGCGATCCAGTAGTAAACGGTCCCGACTTCGTTGGGCTGCAGCGGCAGGTTCACGCAGCCGGTGCTGTCCACCGACCCCTGGGCGATAGGGTTGCCCTCCAGGTGGCCGTCTTCGGCGTCGCGCCAGGTGCCCTCCCTTCCGTCGACCTCCTTCGTGCCGGTGGCGAAGCTGTCGAAGCCGTCGCGCTCGACCTCGCCCACGGCCACGTTGCACATGAACCAGCGCTTGTTCTTGTAGTGGACCAGGCAGCGATGCCGCGGATCGAAGTAGGCCGTGTCGCCGACCTCGGTGCCCATGATGTGGAAGTTGTGGTGGAAGTACAGTCGGACCTCCCGGGCCTTGGCCGAGCAGTTCTCTACGTCCACGCGCCGCAGGTACGCGTCCCGGTCGAAGTCGACCGTGTCATGGCAGCGCAGACGCAGCTGGAGCCGCTCGTTCAGCAGCTTCACGTCCGTGACGAGCGTGTCCTCCTCGTAGGCCATGTCCCGCTGCCATTCGGGGTTCTCGATCCACGAGAACAGCCCGTCCACCCACACGCCGAAATGGCTGGGATGGCCGAGAGTCTGATTCTCCATACCGATGTAGGGGTAGTAGAGGTCGCGGACGCGGTAGTCGCTGTCGAAATTGACCAGTAGCCGGCCATTGGCGATCGGTAGGTCCCGCGGCATGCTGGCCCTAGGCTACCAAGCTGTGAAGGCGCGCGCCAGCTCGCTAGGAAAGCCGGTTCGGGCTGCCGGTACTCAGGCCAGCGCCGGCGCGGCGGTATGCACCGAGAGCCTGAAGCCGCGCACGCGCGGCAGGAGCGCGAGGGCGCCTGCCAGCGCGCAGGCGCCCAGGCCTCCGGTGAAGGCCGACAGCTCCGCGCCCAGGGCTGAGGCCACCAGCCCGGACTCGAACTGGCCGAGCTGCGGGCCGCCATTGGTGAACACGCTGTTGACCGCCGTCACGCGGCCGCGCAGATGATCGGGCGTCAGCAGCTGGTTGCTGGTGCCTCTGAGGATGGCGCTCACGGCATTGCCCGCGCCCGTGCCGGCGAGCATCAGCAGCGACAGCCAGAGGACATGCGACACAGCGAAGCCCATCATGCACGCGCCGTAGAAGGCCACCCCGATCAGCACCCACCTCCCCGCTCGATCGATGTGAACGCGGCCGCTCAAGGCGAAAGCGGTGCCGATGGCGCCCACAGACGGGGCGGCGTAGAGCAGCCCCAGGCCGGTCGGGCCCGCGCCCAGGATGTCCCGCGCGTAGACCGGCAGCAGCGAGTTGCTGGTGCCAAAGAGCGTCGCTCCGAAGTCCAGCACCATGAACGACAGGATGACCTGCTGCTTCCGCACGAAGCGCGCGCCGCCGGCCAGCGCCTCGAAGGACATCTTGGTCCGGCTGGACTTTTGCAGAGGCGTGCGGATGAGCAGCAGCGCCAGCAGCATGGCCAGCCAGGAGGCCGTGTCCACGCCGTAGCACACTGCTGGGCTGCCGAAGGCCAGCGCCACGCCGGCCAGCGACGGCCCGGCGATCATTGCCACGTTCCGCTGGGTGTTGCTCAGGGCAATCGCCGGCCGGAGGTCCTGTCCTGCCACCAGGTTCGGCACGACCGCTTGCCGCGTCGGCGTCTCCACCGCGGTGCCGAGCGCGAACAGCACCGATGCCGCCAGCAGAGCCTCAGGAGCGATGAGCTGCATGAGCGTGAGGAGGGTGAGTCCGAGCGACACGATGCAGGTGCCGAGCTGCACCGCCATGAGCAGGCGCCGCCGGTCGAGCGCATCGGCCAGCATGCCGCCGAACAGGGCCAGGGCGATTTGCGGGATGGCCCGGCAGAGGCCCAGAAGTCCGACCTGCAGGGCGGAACTGGTGAGCTCGTACATCTGCCAGGCCATGGCGACCGTCGTGAACTGCGTGCCCAACTGCGACACGATCGCCCCGCCCAGGAACAGCCGCAGATCGCGGTAGCGGAGCACGGACGGCAACAAGGCGTGCCGAGAATAACACCGGCCGCCGCCGTGTCATCCGCATGGTAGCGGCTGACCTCGGCCCGCGGGCTCTGAATCACGCCGCGTCGCGCCTAAGCTTTTCTTCGCATGAAGCTCACCCTGTCCGTGCTCGACCAGTCGCCGGTGCGCTGCGACGGCACGGCCGCCGACGCGCTGCGCGAGACTGTCGAGCTGGCCAAAGCCGCCGAGCGGCTTGGGTATGCCCGCTATTGGGTTTCAGAACACCACAACACCGCCGGGTTTGCGGGCACCGCGCCGGAAATCCTGGTCGGCCAGATCGCCGCCGCCACCCGGCAAATCCGAGTCGGCAGCGGCGGCGTCATGCTGACCCATTACTCCTCATTTAAGGTGGCCGAGCAGTTCCGCATCCTCACCGCCTTCTACCCAGGACGCATCGATCTGGGCATCGGACGCGCGCCGGGCAGCGATCCGCGGACGGCCGCCGCCCTGGCCTTCCCCAAGCAGCCGTCCGACGTCGAGATGTTCCCGCGGCAGGTCTTGGATCTGGTGAACTACATCCACGGCATCGTCGAGGAGGGCCACCCCTACGGCAAGATCCGCCCTCAGCCCGGCCCGCCGCCCGATGACGTGCCGGACATCTGGCTGCTCGGCTCCAGCGACTACAGCGCCCGGCTGGCCGCGCGCCTGGGGCTGCCGTTCGCGTTCGCCGACTTCTTCGGCACCACCCATCACGTTGGGCCCGCGGTGGCCAGAGTGTATCGCGATGAGTTCCAGCCGTCGCAGTTCCTCAGCGAGCCCAAGCTCAACGTCACCGTCCAGCTCATCTGCGCCGAGACGGAAGAACGGGCGCGCTTCCTGGGCGCTAGCCGCAACCTCTCAAAACTGTCGGCCATGATGGGCCAGCGCACCGGCCTGCTGCCGCCCGATGAGGCCGCCGCCTACCCGCTCTCCGAGCAGCAGCGCTACGTGATGGAAAGCTTCATCGCCGGCTACCTCGACGGCGATCCCCAGCAGGTCCGCGAGAACCTGCTCCAGGCTGCTGAGGAGTACGGCACAACTGACGTGAGCATCGTCACCAACGCCTACAGCTTCGAGGTGCGGCTGCGCTCCTACGAGCTGGTGGCCGATGTCATGGGCCTGGAGCCCCGCCCCTAGCCCTTATCCAACCCTCGCTCGGCCGCGCTCCTGACGAAGCTGTCATCGAGGATCTTCCCGATCTGGAAGCCCTTGGCCTTCTCGTTGCGCTTGGCCACCTCATCGAGCGCGTCGGCGAAGTGCTCCGGCTTGGGGTACGGCAGCGCCGGCACAACGTTGAGCGCGTAGAAGTTGTACGTGTAGTCGAGCGCCTTCGGATCGTCGAGCTTGAGATGGCTCTTCAGCACTGACTCCCCGAATGCCCGATCCTTCTTGGTTCGCGCGGTGGCCTGCACCAGCGAATCGACGACGGCCTGCATCGTGGCCTTATTGCTGTTGATCCAGGCGCGCTGGGCGACGATCGTGGCCTGGCAGGCAGGCAGCTTCAGCTCTGTCAGGTCCCACAGCGGATGGAAACCTTGCTCCTCGACCTGCAGCGTGCCGGGCGGGTCGGTCATCGCTGCCTGGATCGAGCCGCTGAGCAGCGCCGCGAGGCGTGTCTGCGAGTCGCCCAAAGTGATCGTCGAGACATCTTTGTCGGGGTCGATCCCGTTCTTGCGCATGACCACGCGGCCGGCGATGTCGGCCGAGCCACCGGTGGTGGCGATGCCCAGCTTCTTGCCCTTCAGGTCGGCCGGCGCTTTGATGCTGGGCTCCACTTCCATCTTGTAGGGGTAGACCGGCGAGACCACCGCAGTGATCACCAGGTCGGCCCCCTCGGCCGCGGCGCCAATCACCTCGCTGCCGCCCACCTCGGCGATCTGGATCTGGCCGGCCAGCAGCGCGGCGACGGTCTTGGTGCCGCCGCTCATGAGTTGCTCGTCCACGTCCACGCCGTTCTTCTTGAAGTACTCGCCCTGCTCGGCCGACCAGGCGGCCAGGGCATTGCCCGTGATCTGGCTGTGGCCCAGCACGAGCTTGGGCATGCCGGAAAGCCTGGCGGCCGCGGCCGCGGAAGGCGCCGCCGAGCTCGGCGGCGCGGAGGGAGCGGGCGCGGCGGTACCGCCGCAGCCTGCCAACGCCAGGACGGCCAGGAAAAGGGCAAATGGAAATTTCATGACCGTTTTACCGCCCGGATGACACAATGTCGTCATGCAGCAAGGGCAGCCCGTGCGGGTCGGTTTTCTCGGGTTCGGCACCATCGCCACGCGCGTTCAGCAGCTTATCGCCCAGAAGGCGCCGGACCAGATCGACCTCGTCGGCGCCGTGGTGCGCGACGTGAGCAAGCCTCGCCCTGAAGGCGCCCCGAAAGTGTTCGCCACTCTGCCCGAGCTGCTCGCGCTCCGGCCCGAGGTGATCGTGGAGTGCGGCGGGCACGACGCGCTGCGTATGTACGGCGCGGACGTGCTGCGCGCCGGCGTGGACCTGCTGATGGTCAGCGTCGGCGTGCTGGCCACGCCCGGCCTGCTGGAGGAGATCACCGAGGCCGCCCGCCAGGGCAAGGCCCGTGCGCGGGTCGCTTCTGGGGCTATCGGCGCGCTGGACGCTATCTCCTCGGCCGCGGCCGGCGGCCTGGCGCGCGTGACCCACACCACCCGCAAGCCGCCGCGGTCGCTGTTCTCGCCTGAGGAGGCCGAGCGCGTCACTCAGGTGACCGAGGTCTATCGTGGGCCGGCGCGCGAGGCCGCCCTCAAGTTCCCCGAGAACGTCAACGTCTGCGCCGCCGTCAGCCTGGCCGGCGTCGGCTTCGATCGGACGGAGATGTGCATCGTGGCCGACCCGGGCGTGGAGCGCAACCAGCACGAGGTCGTAGCCGAGGGCGAGTTCGGCCGCCTCCGGTTCGAGATCCAGAACATCCCCACCGAGAAGCCCGCCACCGGTCGTCTGGTGGCTATGAGCGTCTTCAAGGAGCTCATGGCTCGGCGGGCGCCGTTCCTGATCGGCTGATGCCGGCCTGACGATGACATGATTTAGCCGATGCTCAGTCCCGAAGACAACGCCCTCCTCACCCAGTCGGGTCCCGGCACGCCCATGGGCGACCTCATGCGCCGCTATTGGATCCCGTTCCTGCTGTCTGGCGAGCTGCCGGAGCCGGACTGCCCGCCCGTCCGCGTGACCCTGTTGGGCGAGAAGCTGGTCGCTTTCCGCGACACCAATGGCCAGGTCGGCCTGCTGGGCAATCACTGCCCGCACCGCGGCGCCTCGCTGTTCTTCGGGCGCAACGAGGAGTGCGGCCTGCGCTGTGTCTATCACGGCTGGAAGTTCGATCTCGACGGCAACTGCGTCGACATGCCGAATGAACCGCCGGAGTCCAACTTCAAGCACAAGATCAAGCACCTGGCCTATCCCTGCCGCGAGCGCGGCGGCATGGTGTGGGCCTACATGGGCCCGCCGGAGCTCATCCCCGAAACGCCCCAGTTCGAGTTCCTGGCCGTGCCGGACGATCACCGCTACATCACCAAGCGCATCCAGGAGTGCAACTGGCTGCAGGCCCTGGAAGGCGGCCTCGACTCCAGTCACATCGCCTTCCTCCACCGCGGCAACTACAGCGACGACCTGGGCGAGATCTACTACGGCGATCCGGCGCCCAAGTTCTTCGTCGTGCCGGCCGAGTACGGCCTGCTCATCGCGGCCCGACGCAACACCTCAGGCGGCCAGTACAACTGGCGGAACACCCCCTGGATGATGCCCTGGTACATGCTCATTCCCTACCCCGAGGGGCAGGCTTTCGGTGGCCACGCATGGGTGCCCATCGACGATCACAACTGCTGGAACTGGACCTTCAGTTGGCGCGCCGACCGGCCGCTGAGCGAGCAGGAGATCGCCGTCTGGGATTCCGGCGTCAACATCCACTCCCGGCTGATCCCCGGCACTTTTCGGCCCGAGGCCAACAAGGACAACGACTACCTGATCGACCGCGAGCTGCAGCGCAGCCGCAAATCGTTCACCGGCATCTTTGGCTCAGGTCCCCAGGACGCCGCCGTGCAGGAGGGCATGGGCCCGATCTACGACCGCACGCAGGAGCACCTGGGCGCCAGCGACGCCGGCGTGATCGCCGCCCGCCGTCACCTGCTGAAGGCCCTGCGCGACCCTGCGCTTGTCCTGGGGCTCGATCCCGCCACGCACCACGTCCGCGCCGTGGACATGAACCTTCCGCGCGACGTGGACTTCATGGAGGGCACGCGCGAGAAGATGACGGCTGCGGCCGTCTAGAGCGCGCCCGCGCCCACCCAGGGGTGCTCAGTGGTGTCGATGACCACGCCGTCCGGGCCGCGGTGCTTGACCTCGAAAAAGCTCGTCGGCACCGTCGGCCGCTCGCGGAGGCACTCCGCCCCCAGCTCCTCTTCCAGGACGCGTGACGACTCGTCCAGGTTGTCCACAACGAAGCCGAAGTGGTGCAGCCCGACGTGGACCTTGGTCTGGCCGAGCCCGAGCTGGTCGTCGTGGAAGTCCAGGATGGCCATGTTGATCACGCCATCCGAGATGTAGATGCCCTTGGCGATGGGGCTGTCGGTGCGGCCGACTTCCTCCATGCCGAACGCCTTCTTGTAGAACTCAGCGGTCTTTTCCGGATCGCGAGTTTCGATGGCGATGTGCCGCAGCTTTCCCTTAACCATGGTGGCAGAATCGTACCCTATGAGCTTGCTGGAGCGGCACCGAAAGGTCATGCCGAGCTGGATCGGCCTGTATTACGACGAGCCCATCCAGCTGGTCGACGGCCGGGGCTGCTGCGTCCGCGACGAGCACGGCCGCGAGTACCTGGACTTCTTCGGCGGCATCCTGACCACTATGGCCGGCTACAACGTGCCGGAGATCGTCCAGGCCGTGCAGCGCCAGGCCGAGCGCATGGTCCACACCTCGACGCTTTACCTCATCGAGCCCATGGTCGATCTGGCCGAGCTCATCGCATCCCTCGCGCCGTTCCCGAACGCCAAGGTGTTCTTCACCGCCTCGGGAACCGAGGCCAACGATCTGGCGTTGATGCTCGCCACCACCGTCCGCCGCGGCAACCAGGTGCTGGCCCTGCGCAATAGCTACCACGGCCGCTCCTTCGCCGCCCAGGCCATCACGGGCATCCGCGCCTGGTCGGCCTCGAGCCTGTCGCCGCTGAACGTGAGCTACGTCCACAGCGGCTACAAGTACCGCAGCCCGTTCCAGCATCTGGATGACGACGCCTACGCCGCGGCCTGCGCGGCCGATTTGCGCGACGTGATCATGACCTGCACCAGCGGTGACGTCGCGGCATTCATCGCCGAGCCCATCCAGGGCGTGGGCGGGTTCGTCGTGCCGCCCGCGAACTACTTCCGCGCTCTCAAAGAGGTCCTGGACGAGTTCGGCATCCTCTACATCTCGGACGAGGTCCAGACCGGCTGGGGCCGTACCGGCGAAGCCTTCTGGGGCTGCCAGGCCTACGGTGTGCAGCCCGACATCATCACCTTCGCCAAGGGCGTGGCCAACGGCCTCACCATGGGCGGCGTGATCGCGCCGGCGGACATCATGGACTCGATCAAGGTCAACTCTATCTCCACCTTCGGCGGCAATCCTCTGTCGAGCGTGGCCGGGCTGGCCACGCTGCGGTATCTGCTGGACCACGACCTGCAGGCCAACGCCAGGCGCACCGGCGAGCACATGCTCCGGCGGCTGAAGGCGCTCGAGGCGCGCTTCGCCTGCGTGGGCGAGGTCCGCGGCAAGGGGCTGATGATCGCCGTCGAGATCGTGGAGCCGGATGGGTCGCCCTCCCCGGCCAAAGCCGGCGCCATCCATGAGGCGACAAAGCGCCGCGGGCTGCTGCTGGGCAAGGGCGGCTTCTACGGCAACTGCTTCCGCATCGCCCCGCCGCTGTCGGTCAGCATCGAAGAGGTCGACCGCGCTTGCGACATCATCGAAGCCTCGATCGGGGAGACCGAGCCGCCTTCCGTGGAGTCACGAAGGTGACGTGCCTGTGCACCGAAACCCGCATGCAACCTGCCCGACCAGCAGGTCATTCGAACCGAGCCGCGCTGGCGGACGTCCGCATTCAACAGTGTCCGGTCAGCAGGTCGTGCTCGAGGAGCAGCGACTTGCGGGTCCCAGCCGCAGGGTAGAGCCCGCTGGAGTACGGCCTGATCCTGCCCTCCTTTGGGCAAACCAGTAGCCCCGAAGGCATTGAAGCCGCTGCCGAGGCGGCGCGGAGTCTTGGATGGTCCACTGTCTGGGCCACCGACCACGTCCTCGTCCACGAGAGCGACGAAGCCTACGGCCACATCTATGGCGTCCTGAGCACGCTCGCGTACGTCGCCGGGCGCTTCGCCGGCCTGAAACTCGGCGCCAGCGTCATCAACATCCCGCTGCGCAACGCGGTCGTGCTGGCCAAGGAGCTGGCCAGCCTCGACGCGCTGAGCCGCGGCCGGCTTATCGTCGGGGTCGGCCTCGGCGACGAGGACGACATCCCCGAGTTCGAGAACCTCGGCGTAGGCCATCTCTATCACCAGCGCGGCGCCTTCCTGGACGAAGCCATCCGCCTGTGGCGGCACCTCTGGTCGGGCAGCACCGACCCGTTCGACGGCCGCTTTTACCGTCTGCGCGACTATGCCTTCGGCCCCCTGCCCGCGCAGGGCGCCCGCCTGCCGATCCTCGTCGGCGGCCGCAGCCGCGCGGCCTACCGCCGCGCTGCGACGCTGGGCGACGGCTACCACGCCACGCGCTGCTCGCCGGCCGAGCTGGCGATCGCCGCCCCTCAGCTCTTGGCCGCCGCCCAGGCCGCGGGCAAACCGCCGCCCCCCATTTCCCTCCGCGCTCGGGTGAGGTTTGGGCCGTCGGTGGCCGGCCCCGGCCCATACGTCATCAGCGGCTCACCCGAGCAGATGCTCGCGGAAGTCCGCGCTTTCCGCGAGCTCGGGGTCGAGCACCTGGCGTTTCTCCTCCAGGACAGCTCGCCAGAGGGCGTAGTCGCGTCGGCCGAGCGCCTCCAGCGCGACGTACTGGGCAGTATTTAGAATCGGATCACAGAACGCTAGGCACCGATGTTGCTGGTGCCAACCTGCACGATTTTTCAATGGGAGGACGTATGACAAAGCTTCACGTCTGGAGTAGGCCAATCCTGCTGATCGGAGGCGGGCTGCTTCTGGCCGCCTGCGGCGGCGCCGCTGCGCCCGCGTCCAGCGCCCCGGCGAGCGCCGCGGTCAAGGCGTCGGCGGCGGCCAGCCCGGCGGCTTCGGTAAAGCCGGCGGCGTCGCTGGCCGCGTCGGCGTCTGCCAAGCCGGCCGCCTCTGCAGCCGCCTCGGCCAAGCCCGCCGCGAGCGGGCCCGTCATCGGCACGGCCTTCTCGTTCGAGGCGCAGGACTTCACCTTCAACGGCCCCGCCACCATTCAAGGCGGGCTCGTGACGCTCCAGTTCAAGAACACGGGCAAGGAGCCGCACCACCTGCAGCTCCTGAAGCTGAACACCGGCGTCACCATGGACCAGCTCACTTCGGCCATCGCCACCCAGGGTGAAGAGGCGGTCTTCAGGCTGGTGAGCTTCCAGGGCGGCGTGGGCACGATCGACCCGAACGGCAACGCCGAAGTGGCGCTCAATCTCCCTGAGGGGCAATACGTGATCGCCTGCTTCATCAGCGGAGCCGATGGCGTCCCGCACCTCGCCAAGGGCATGATCAAGCCGCTCAACGTGACCGCCCCCGCCAGTTCCGCGGCGCCCAGTGTGCAGGCGGCGCAGACCGTGACCATGAAGGACTTCACCTACGACGGGCCGACGACGCTCAACGCCGGTCGGGTGATCGTCCGCGCCGACAACAGCGGCCCGCAGGTGCACGAGATGAACGTCATCAAGCTCGCCCCGGGCAAGACCGTGCAGGACGCCGTCAATTTCTTCAAGCTCGTGGCCGCGCCGCCCGCTGGCGGCGCCTCGGCTAAGCCGGCCGCGAGCGGCGCTGCCGCTAAGCCCGCGGCCTCTGCCGCGGCTGGAACCTCCGCCAAGCCGGCCGCCTCGGCCGCGGCCGGCGGCGCTTCGGCCAAGCCTGCGGCCAGCGGCGCGGCGGCCGTCGGCGGTCCGCCGCCGTTCACGGACGTGGGCGGGCTGCAAGCCTTCAGCCAGAACGGGTCGGGCTGGGCCATTCTCAACCTGGAGCCCGGCGAGTACGCCTTTGTCTGCAACGTGCCGGATCCCAGTAGCGGGCAGCCGCACACAGCGCTCGGCATGGCCAAGCAGATCTCCGTCAAGTAGTCCCGGACACAACAAGAGCCGCCCGAGCTTCGGGCGGCTCTTTCAATTTGTGGAGATGGGGGCGACTCGAACGCCCCGTCCAGAAGTGTCGAACTAGTGGTGTCTACAAGCGTAGCCGGCTCTTATTGTTCTCGGGTGGCGTATCTCGGCCGGCCGAATTCGGCCACCCCAGCCGCTGAGTCTTTCGGAGCCGCCAGCGGCGTCACGGCTCCGGCACCCTGAACTCTCGACGCCTGTCCCCGAACCGTCAGGGAAAGTTCGGGGCAGACGCGCGGACTAGATTAAGCCGCGAGCGCTAAAGCTTCGTTGTCGTTTCCGACGTTTGCCAGTTGTTTAACGGGGACGATATTGACTGGCACCCCGGCTTGCAACCACTAACCCGTCAATCCTGTCGAAACCTAGCATCCCCGTTTCGAAGGCTGATGAGCTAGCGAGTTCGGGCCCGGACGGCCCGCTCGATATCTCTTGCTGCCTCCTTTTCTGCCATCGCCTGACGCTTGTCATACATCTTCTTCCCTTGAGCGACGGCAAGCTCAATTTTGGCACGGTCACGGGTGATATACAACCGAACGGGCACCAGGGTAAGACCCCTGGATCGAGTCTGCCGATCGAGGTCGTCGATCTCTGTCCGGTGCAGCAGCAGCTTGCGCTTGCGCACGGGGTTCTGGGGATTCCAGCGGTCGCCCGCTTCGTAGGGCGCGATGTGCATGTTGTGCAGCCACAACTCGCCGTTTTCCGCCTTAGCATAGGCCTCGCGCAGATTGACCCGCCCGGCCCGCACGGACTTGATTTCCGTGCCCGTCAGCACCAGGCCGGCCTCGATGGTCTCCCGGATGAGATAGTCGTGGTAGGCCTTGGTGTTGACCGCGATCACCTGGAGGGCGTCGCGCTCGCTCTTGCCGCCGGCTGCCTTGGGCTGGGCCACAACAGCTATTTAAGCGCCCAGGTCCCGTCCTTGTTGAAGACGTATGTCACATCAGCCCGGATCGTCGTCGAGTTGCCGTCGCCGCTGATCGAGCCGGTGAAGCCCGCCTCTGTGGTCACGCCCAATCCCAGTGCCTGCCGGACGTCGGGATCGGAGGCCCACAGCCAGCCGAAGCCTCGTCCAGGCCGGAACTTGGCCCCGATAGTCGCCCCCAGGTCCGGATCGCGGCCCTCCATCCACGTGTCCGGATAGACCTTGAACTTGTTGTCCAGCGTCATGACGTAGATCTGCTTCAGGTCGTCACGGTACAGCATCGAGCCGTGCTCGAACGGCTCCACGCCGATGATGGCCGCGTGCGGCTGCGTGCTCTCGGGCTGGAAGGGCACGGCCGCGACGGGCGTCAGGTTCGGTGGAATAGTGGGCGTGGGTGGGATTGGGGTCGGAGCTTGCGAGCCTGGCGCGCTGGGCGCTGGCGTGGCCGCGGCGCTCGACGAGGCCGGCGCCGTCGATGGTGAGGGGCTCGATGCCGCGGCGGACGGCGCCGAGCTTGGCCGCTGCGCGGTGGAGATGCTGGTGGTCCCGCCGGGCGGAGGCAGCTCCTGGACGATGAGCTTGCTCGCCGTCTGCAGGACGACGAGCCACAACCACACGCCGATGCCCACGCAGGCCACTCCCACCAGGCCGAAGACCGTCGAGCGCAGCACGTACGCCCGGCTCGGCGCCGCGATCGGCCAGATGGCGACGGCCAGGAAAACCAGCCCCACCATGCACAGAGCCGTCGGCAGGATCGTGTCGAGAGCAAGCAGCTGCGTCTGGGTCAAACGGCACTCCTGGGTGGCCTAGAATAGGCCGCCGGAGCATAACATGCGCAGGTCCCTTCCTTGCTGATGAAGCAGCCATGATCGAACGCCTTCGCACGCTCGCTCACCTGCCCGGCCAGCTGCTGTTGAGCTGGCGCCTGTTCCGCGATCCCAGGGTGCCCCTGCTGCCCAAAGTCATCCTCGCTGCCGGCCTCCTGGTGGTGTTCTCCCCGCTCGATGTCTTCGAGTGGCTGCCGCTCGGCCAAATCGGCGGGCTGGCCCTCCTGGCGCTGGTGCTGCGCAGCTTCATCAACGCCGTGCCGGAGGACGTCCGCGCCCACCACATGTCGCTTCTGGGCTTGCGCAGCGGGTAGTTGGAGCACGTCCGCCAGCGGATCCTGGCCTACCTGCGCGAGCACATCACCATGACGCTGGCCACGGCGCGCGACGGCCAGCCCCGCGCCGCCACATTGTTTTACGCCAACGATGGCTTCGACCTGTACTTCATCTCCGATCCCGACAGTGTTCATTCCCAGGACGCGCTGGCCAACCCGCGCGTGTTCGTCACCGTCTCGCAGGACTATGCCGACTGGCAGTCGATTCAGGGCATCCAGCTGCGGGGTCGCGCCGAGCTGCTTCAGGACGCGACACGCGCCGCCGAGGTCTACGGGGCCAAATTCCCGTTCGTGGCGGCCTTCCCGTCAGAAGCCATCACCTACTGGAAGATCACGGCGGAGTGGGTGCGCATGATCGACAACACCATCGCTTTCGCCCACAAGGACGAGATAGACCTCACTTCAGGCGCGGAATGACGCGCTCGCCCACCAGCCGGACCGTCCGCTCTACCAGCTCCAGCGGCACATCGCCGGGCGCGACCCGCAGCTCAAACCGCGTCACGCCGGCCTCGACGTAACGCTGCACCGCGCATAGCGCCTCGTCTGGCGTGCCCACCAGGCACACGTCGTCCAGGGCGTGCTCCAGTAACTGGGGATCGTCCGCGCTGTGCGCCCCCAGCGCGCCGCGGCTGGCGTAGGCTCGCAGCACCTTCGTGACGTAGGGCCTTCCCTGTTCTAAGGCCTGGTCGTGCGATTCCGCGACGAAACACAGCCGGTTGATGGCGACCTCTGCACGTTCCGCGGGCTTGCCTAAGGCCGCCAGCGCTTCCCGGTAGCGGCGCACCTGGTCCACGACTTTGGGAAAGGCGTACTGCGTGGCCGCGTACCAGCCGTCGGCAAATGCGGCGGCGCGCCGGGCCGCCCGCGGCGAGAGCCCGCCCACCAGGATTGGCGGTCCGCCCGGCTGCAGCGGCAATGGCGCGATCGACTGGTCAACCTGGATCAACTGCCCGCGCCAGCCACGCTCGCCTCGCCACAGCGCCTTGGTAGCCTGCAGCAGCTCGTCGAAGCGCTGGCCGATGCTCGCACGCTCGAGGCCGAAGCGCTCCCAGTCGGGCGGGTTGGCCACCGCGATACCCAGAAAGAACCGCCCGCCGGAGATCTGGTCCAGGATGGCGCCGTCGTAAGCCAGGTTCAACGGCTGCCAGGCGGGCTGGAGCGTCACGCCGGTGCCCAGCCGCAGCTTGGTTCGAGGGACCAGCGCAGCCAGCACCAGGAACGGCGAGGCTACGTGGAGCGAGCCCGGCCGGGCCGGGAAGCTCTGTCCCGCCACCACGGAGTGGAAGCCATAACCTTCCGCCGTCCGTAGAACCTCGGCGTACTCGTCCAGCACCTCGTTGAGCGGCGCCCGCTCGGTGCCGAAATCCAGTGCCAGGCCGAAATCAGCCATCGACCAGCTCGTAGACCCGCGTTGGCGTCAGGCAGTACAGCCTCCCGTCGGGCGAGTACACCATCTTGAGGCACCGGCGGTCCTCGAGTCCGGCGTCCAGCGTCAGCCACAGCAGCCCACCGTTGCGGGTCATGACAGCCCCCGTGGTGGTGCCGACGGCGACCGTCTTGTCGTCCCTGAACTTGGGCGAAAGCGCAATCGACAACACCACGGCGTTGGGATCATGCAGGATGTCACGCTGCCAGGTATCGCCCGGCCAGGCCGGCCGGAAGAGCGAACCGCCGGTGCCCGCAAAGAAGCCCGCCGGCCGCCTTGCGTCGGCGCGGTAATCGTCTGGAAGGGCCACGCTCAACCACCGCGAGCCCTGGTCGCGGTCGAACATCCGCTCCACCTCCTGTGAGCTCGGCCGGTACCGCACGATCGACGTGCGCGTCCCCTGCCGGAGTGTCACCAGCAGCAGGCCCTCGTCCCCTGGGTACGCCGGCGAGAACAGCACGTCGATGGTTCGCTCGCGCTCGGAACGGGGCACGTCCTGCCAGCTGCCGCCGAGCCGAAGATGCAGCGCCGTCTCGCTGAGCGCGGCCAGGTCGCCATTGGGGGCGGCCCGCAGCAGCGTGACCTCGGCGAGTGGCGCGAGCTTGCCTTGAGGCCCGAAAATCCCTTCCGTCGTAGCCACAACGAGGTCGCCCTGACAGATGGCCGCCGCGCGAATGTCGCCTGGACCAGCGGACGGTACGGCCTGCCACTCGCCGTCTGCCAGCCGTCGCAGGCCATCCATGGCCACTACCAGCAGGCCGTGCGGCGTCCACAGCATGTCCAGGGCGTTTGTCGATTCCAAGCCGTCGTTGGCCGGTTGCCATTTACCGCCGGCGAGCTCGAACAGGCCCGCCCGGTAGGCCCCTGCCAGCACCAGCTCGCCGTCCACGGCCACGGACATGACCGCCGCCGGCAGGGGCGGAAGCTCGGTCCAGCTGGCACCGCCGTCGCGCGACTCGTACAGCCGCCCCACGCTCGTCCCGGCGATCGCCCGTTTGCCGCTGGCGGCCAGGGCGTTGATGCCGCCGTCGATGCCGGCGCACTTTTGCCAGCTCGCGCCTCCGTCGCTCGACTGGAACAGCCCCTGGTCCTCGGTGCCGGCCAGCAGTTCGCCCTCGACGCTGGCGAGCGCCGTCACCACGGCTTCCAGCGGGAGCTTACGCCATGTTGCGGCGGACTCGCGGCGCCACAGCCCCTGATCCGTGCCGGCCAGCTTGTCCCCGAGCGCTGCCAGCACCATCTGGCCTTTGAGGCCGCAGGCGCTCCACGTGGTCCCGCCGTTCAGCGATAGAAAGGCTCCGCCGGTGTCGGTCCCCGCCAGGATGCTGGCTCCGCCGATGCCCAGCGCCGTTACGCGCCCGCTCGTGCCCAGCTCGCCGCGCCGCCATGCGGCGCCTCCGTCCTCGCTGACGTCCACCGCGCTTCCGGCGCCGGCCGCCACGAAGCTGGCCGAGTCGCTGCAGGCGATGGCCTGGATTTCGGTCGCCGCCAGCTCCAGCCGGCACCAGGCGCCGCCGGCGTCGCGCCTGTACAGCCCGGCGGCCGTGCCCGCCAACGCCAGGCCCTCCCGCGCGGCCAGGGCCGTCACCGAGTCGGTCTCGCGCAGCGGCGCAAGCGCGCGCCAGTAAGGCTCGGTCATGGGCGAGGCCAATTGTAGAAAGCGCCGAACGTGGCCTAGCTCAAGTTGGATGGCGTGAGGACTAGCGGCAGGTCCATCCTCATCACTTGGAGAAAGGGATGCTCGCGTAACAGCTCTTCAACAGGACGGCGGTTGACGAAAGGTCCGTTTCTTTGGCCCATGCGCTCGGCAGCTCCCTCGAAGTCCTGCAGAGCCTGGATAACCTGCCATACCTTGAGGCGCCGTGCCGGCATCGCAGTCGAGCCCCCGTACGCTGACTCTACCCGCTCGCGGTAGGCTTCGAGAACTACTTCTCTAGCCACTCCCGGCGCCGCGCGTTACCCTTGCGCCTAAACATATGACATTGTCTGCTCGCTTAATTGTGGGCGTACTCGTCGCGCTGGCGGTCATCGCTGCCGTCCCGCTCGGCGCCGCGGCGGCCGCCGCCGACTTCGCCGTGGCCGGCGGCTGGTACTACACCGAGACCGGCGGCGGAAGCGGCAAAGGCTTCAACCTCCTCGACAGCGGCACCGACGGACGCGGCCAGGTCACACGCTTCTACGCCGAGTTCAATCGACTTGGCGGCGTGCCCGTGCTGGGCTATCCCGCGTCGAACGTCTTCACCTTGCCGGATGGCTTCATCTATCAGGCCACGCAGGCCGCCCTCTTGCAGTGGCATCCCGAGGATCCGCCCGCGGGCGCCGTCGAGCTGGCCAACGTGTTCGACATGCTCAGCCGCGCCGGTCGCGACAAGGATCTCCAGAGCCTGGGCATTCCGCCACCCATCACGGACGACGGCTCCGCCGGCAGCTTCGCGCGGGCCGTCGACATCCGCCTGGGCTGGCTGACCCAGCCTGACATCAAGAGTCGCTTCCTGGCCAACCCCAACCCGGCCGCCATCAGGAGCTGGGGCGTCATGAACTCCATCCAGCTCTATGGCCTCCCGACATCCCAGCCGCAGCGCAGCGGGCCGTTCATCGTCCAGCGTTTCCAGCGGATCGCCTTCCAGCTATGGGTGGACGCCGTTCCCGGCATGCCCCCGCCTGGTTCCGTGGTGCCCATCCTGGGCGGCGATCTGGCCAAGCGCTTCGCGCTCGTTCCCGCCAGCGCACAGCAGCCGCAGGATCCGGCCTCGCCGGCGGGCCAGCCGGTCATCGTTCAGACCGTACCGGCGCTCCAGCCCGCGGTCAACCTGCTGCTTCAGTACGACCAAGCCAAGGGCACCAAATACATGCAGAACCTGGCGGAGCACCGCACCCAGGTCATCGTGGCACCGATCAACGATCCCGGCGCGCTCGGCTACTACAGCCCGGACGAGAACGTCATCCGCATCAGCAATACCCTGGCGAACCAGGACCCGCACGACCTGGCCGACCTCATCTCCCACGAAAGCTCCCACGCCCTCGACTTCTGGACGGGAGTGGATATCACCAGCCCGCAGGGCTGCTACGACACTGAGTTCCAGGCGTTCAAGCACCAGACGGACGTCTGGCTCTGGATGTACCCCCGCTTGAAGCCCCAGCCTCTGAACCAGCTAGACCAGTTCCTGAACTCAGTGGCCCAGGCCGTGACCAGTAACCCGGACGCCTTCCTCAAAACGCTGACCAACGTCTATCACCACCAGTGCGTGATCTAGAGCCGCTTTTTCGCCGCTAGCAGCACGTAGCCCGCGACGCCGTCCTCTATCGTCTGCCTGGCCTGGAGGGCCATTTGACGGGCGGCGTCCAGGTCCACGCCGCCCACGTCGATCTGCTTGATGGCTGCCGCCAGGCGAGCGAGGTCGATCTTCTTCTTGATGTCCTGGACCATGGCCGACAGATGGCGGGACTGATCCTCCTCGACGAAGTCGACGAAACCAGCCCGCCCCAAGATCTGACGGTACTCGGCGACAGGGCGAGCGTCGCCGATGCAGGCCACGACGCCCAGCAGGTTGCGCAGCCCTTCCGGGACACGTTCGGGCTGAAGCGTTATGTCGGTCAGCCCGAGGCGCCCGCCCGGGCGCAGCACGCGGAACATCTCGGCGGCCGCCGCCGGCTTGTCCGGGAAGATGCAGAAGGCGCACTCGGAAATGACCGCGTCGAAGCTGCCCTCCTCGAACGGCAGCCGCTCGGCGTCGGCCTGGTGAAACTCGCACAGCGGATGGGTGCGCGCGTTCGCCTCGGCCACGTTGCCCGCGCCGTACTCCACACCGGTCACGCGGCAGCCGAACGTGTCCGCCAGGACGAAGGCGGACGTTCCCGCACCGCTGGCCACGTCCAGGACGTGATCGGCGGGGCCCAGGCCCAGCTGCTCGCCTAGATGGCGGGTGAGCTCGGCGCCACCCGGGTGCAGCGAGTCGCCCAGCAAGAGGCGGACGTAGTCGCTCTGGTAGATCGCAGCGCAGCACGCCTTGACCTCCGCTGCGGCCGCGGCTGAGCGCACGTCCTCGTCAGCCGCCGGCATGGGCCGCTCGCTCCCCACGCCGCCGTTTGCTCAGCTCCGCCCGAACCTGCTCGCGGTAGCCCACCGTGTTGTACGCGCAGAAGGGGATCTGCCGGCCATCGGGCAGCAGGAACTCCTTGCAGCACTTCATCAGGTTCTTCACATTGAACGTCCACGGGTCCATGAAGTCCGTGATCATCACCATGAAGATGCGCTTCTTCAGCTCGGCCAGCTCCAGCGCCGGCAGGCTGCAGGCCGAACAGGCCATGCGGAACTTGGTCGACACGTTGTCCGTCCCCGGGACGGCCGTGGCCGACCACAAGCCCTCCAAGGCAGTCTTGATCTCCTCCGCCAGGTCCGGCACGCTGCGGTTCGTGAGATAGTCCAGGTAGTTGTCGACGTCGACGAGGCGGGTTATCGGCAGCACCGTCGCGCCATCCACCCAGGCGTACGTCACGGAGTTGCAGGTAGGGAAGCAGCACGGCACCGGCACGAAGTCGTCGGCCCGGAACATGCCCTCGCACTGCTCGTCGATGGCCCGCAGCACGTCCGGCACCGTCAGCCGCTGCAGCGGGTCCGCGGCGATATGCCGGCCGGCGTGGAACATGGGCTGGAGGTTGATGCCCTTGACGGCCGGGTGCTGTACGCCGAATTTGACGATCGCGCCCACCTCGCGCAGATTGATGCCCCGCTCGATCGTCGGCACCAGCACCACGTCCAACCCGGCTGAGGCCAGGCGGTCAAGGGCACGCAGCTTCTCCGGCAGAAGATTGCGCTCGCGCCGGAGCGTCCACGTCGTGCGCTCCTCGAACCCGTCGAACTGGAGGTAGATCACCGGCCGGACCTGGGCCAGTTCGGTCAGGAAGGCGTCGTCCTGGGCGATACGCCGCCCATTGGTGTTGAGCATCACGTACTTGATGCCCTTGTCGACGGCCATCCGCAGCATGGGGATGATGTCGGGGTGGATGGAGGGCTCGCCGCCCGAGAACTGAACGACTTCCGGATTGCCCTCCGTCTCGACGAAGTGGTCCAGGATGCTCTCGACCTCGTCCAGCGTCAGGTTGAAGCCGGGTCCGGCGTCCGAGAAGCACACCGGGCAGTCGAAGTTGCAAGCGGTGTTGACCTCGATAATCCCCAGGCAGGTGTGCTGCTGGTGCTCCGGGCACAGCCCGCAGTCGTGCGGGCAGCCCTCCTTGATATCGGTCGAGAACGTCAGCGGGATCGTGCCCGGCTTGTTGTACTTGAGCGAGCTGGCGTAGAGCTGGGCGTCGTTGTAGACGAGGGCTTCGAACCAGCCGTGCTCGGGGCAGCGCTTGCGCATGATGACCTGGTTGTCGCGTAGGCGAATCTGGGCGTCGATAATGCGGCGGCACTCCGGGCACATGCTGCGGGTCAGCTCGAAGAAGATGTCAGGGCGGTCTGTTTTCTGCACTCCGCCCGGATGATACGCTTGGCCGAGCCCCTTGGTTGACTTTCGAGCGCGCCTCGACGAAGCACGGCGGCGAAAGAACAGCGCCGTGTGCGTCGGCCTGGACCCGCGCTTCGAGCTGCTGCCGCCCGAGCTCCGGCAGCTCTCCCGGCCCCAGGCGCTGCTGGCCTTCAATAAGGCCGTGCTCGACGTTGTGGCTGACGTCTGTATCGCCGCTAAACCCCAAGCGGCCTTCTACGAGCTGTATGGGGCCGAGGGCTTCCGAGCGCTTATCGAGACCGTGAAGTACGCCCGCTCGCACGGCCTTCTGGTAATCGTCGACGCCAAGCGCAACGACATCGGCTCCACAGCCGAAGCCTATGCCCAGGCCTTCCTGGATCCCGACGGGCCATTCGACGCCGATGCCGTGACGGTGAACGGCTACCTCGGCAGCGACGGCGTTAGACCTTTTGTGGATGTCGCGCGGCGGCACGATAAGGGGGTGTTCGTGCTAGTCAAGACGTCCAATCCGTCCTCGGGCGAACTCCAGGATCTGGTAGCCGGCGGCGAGCCGGTGTACGAACGCATGGCCCGGCTGGTCGATGAGTGGGACTGCGAGGCCGTGGTCGGCGGAACGTACCCGGAGCAGGCTGCGCGGGCCCGCGAGCTCATGCCCCGCGCAGCCATCCTCGTGCCCGGGTACGGTGCCCAGGGTGCCACGGCGGCCGACGTCGCTCCGGCCTTCCGGAGGGACGGCAGCGGCGCTGTGGTGAACAACGCCCGCGGCATCATCTTTGCCGCGGAGGGTCCCCGCGCGGCGGCCCTGGCGATGCGCGACGCCATCAATCAGGAGCTGAACCGTGGCTGACTTGCTGAGCGTCCCCTCGAACCCTGCCAGGCGGCTCCGGGACCTGCTGGCCCAGCCGGGCCCCGTCGTCGCGCCCGGCGCCTACGATGCGCTCAGCGCCCGGCTCATCGAAGCCGCCGGCTTCCCGGCCGTGTACATGACCGGCTTCGGCACCTCCGCTTCCTATCTCGGCCGGCCCGATGTCGGACTGATGTCCATGGCCGAGATGGTCGACCAGGCCCGGCGCATCGCCCTGGCCGTCAATGTGCCGGTCATCGCCGATGCGGATACCGGCTACGGCAATCCCATCAACGTCGTCCGCACCGTTCGCGCCTACGAGAACGCCGGCGTGGCCGCCATCCACATCGAGGACCAGGTCATGCCCAAGAAGTGCGGCCACATGGAGGGCAAGCAGGTCATCCCCGCCGGCGACATGGTCCAGAAGGTGCGCGCCGCCGTCGCCGCCCGAAGCTCGGCCGATTTCGTCGTCGTGGCGCGAACCGACGCGCGGGCCGTCGAGGGCTTCGAGGCAGCGCTGGACCGCTGCCGGCGCTACCGCGAGGCCGGAGCGGACGTCATCTTCTTCGAGGCGCCGCAGACCGAGGACGAGATCGCAGCCGTGGCCGGCGCCTTTGAGGGCACGCCGCTGATGTTCAACTGGGCTGAAGGCGGCAAAACGCCGCCCGTCTCGCTGGAGCGCCTGCGCGAGCTCGGATATGCCATAGTCATCTTTCCCATCAGTGCGCTGTTGGTGGCAGCGCGGGCCGTGCAGGAAGCACTAGGGAAGATCCGCCATGCCGGCACGCCACGTGCGATCAGCGACGGCATGCTGCCCTTCTCGGAGTTTCTCGAGTTCATCGGCCTGCGCGAGATCCGCGAGCTCGAGCAGCGCTTCCAGAGCTCCTAAGGGTCACCTCGCCGGCATGACTTTCGTTCCAGGCATTCGGATGATGCGTCTTCTCGCGCTCGCAGCCGTGCTCCTTGCCGCTCTCGTGCCTGCAGGCGCCCTGGCCAGCGCGGCATGGGGTCCGAGCCAGGTCACCCTCGCCAAGCTGCCCGATGGCTCCTTTCAGTATCTCGTCGACGGCCAGCCCCAAGTGTTCATCGGCATGGGCTACGACGCCATCTATCGCTACCTGCCCGATGAGGAGCGTGCGGCCATGTACCGGCGCGATTTCGGGATTCTGCGCGACGCCGGCGTGAACACTATCACCGGCTGGGATGCTGATAAGGGCTACGAGCAGGACAAGTTCGACGAGCTGACCCTGGCCGTGGCCGACGAGTATGGGCTTGGCGTGGTCATGCCCCTCAATCTGCCGCCGGAGGGCGACTACCGTGACGAGACGTTCGTCCAGGCACTGCTGGATCAGGCGCGGCAGAAGCTGGATCGGTTCCGCGACTTCCACGCCCTGCGCATGTGGGGCGTCGGCAACGAGGTGCTGTGGGAGATGAAGCCCGACATGCACCCGGCCTTTCTGCGCGCCTACCTGCGCATCGTCGACCTCTTCCACGAGCTCGATCCCAACCACCCGGTCATCTACCGCGAAGCCGAGGACGTGTACATGCCCGAGCTGATTTCGGCGCTGCGCGACAGCGGCGACATTCGCCCGTGGCTGCTGTTCGGGCTCAACATCTACAACAAAGACGTCCGGCCCTTGCTTCGCCGCTGGCCAAGCTACGGGCTCGACCGGCCGGTGCTGGTCAGCGAGTTCGGCGCCGAGGCCGACTCGCCGGACGGCCGCGCGGTGGCCTATCTCGATATGTGGCGGGGCATCCGCTGTTACCCGAGCTTTGTGCTCGGCGGCGCGCCCTATGTCTGGACGACGGAAGGCCCTGAGCCCACGGACAAGGTCTGGGGCCTGATGGACGGAAACGCCTGGCCAGTCGACGGCACCTTCGCCACGCTCAGCTCGGTCTGGCTTAACGAACCGGCCGCGCCCGCGCCGGACTGCGACGGCGCCCCGATGAGCGTGCCCGAGCGGCCCCAGACCATCAGCCGCCCACGCCCCCCCGCTCCTGCCCCGGTGGCGGAGGCGGCCATCGTGAAAGCGCCCCTCGTGGTGAGCGCACCGGCGCCGGCGCCTCCGCCGCTGCCGTCACCCAAACAGGCGGTGAACCCGGCGCCCTCACCGGGCAGCAGTCCTAAACCCTCGGCCTCAGCGGCGCCCGCTCCGGTACGCGTCCCGACGGTGACCGTACCCAAGATCACGACCTCGCGCTGCACGCTCCAGCACAAGCGCTGCCGTTAGCCGCGGGCGAGCGCCGCGGCGGCTTCGCCGATGCGGCGCAGCGCCTCTCGCAGGTTCTCCTGTGAGTTGGCGTACGACAGCCGCAGGTAGCCCTCGCCGGCCGTGCCGAAGGATGAGCCCGACAGTGTGGCCACGCCGTGCTCCAGCAAGAGCCTGTCGGCCAGCTCGGCGGAGCTGAGCCCCAGCCCGGCGATGTTGGGGAAGGCGTAGAAAGCGCCTTTGGGCCAGCGGCAGCTGATACCCGGGATCGCGTTCAGGCCGTCGATGACCAGCTTGCGGCGAGCCCGGAATTCGGCCAGCATGGCCGCCACCGGCTCCTGCGGCCCTTGCAGCGCGGCGATGCCGGCGTGCTGCGTGAAAGCCGCTGTGCAGGACGCCGAGTTAACCATCAACCGCGTAACCGGCTCGGTGAGCTCTTCGGGCATGACGCCGTAGCCCAGCCGCCAGCCGGTCATGGCATAGGTCTTCGAGAAGCCGTCCAGGATGATGGTTCTTTCGCGCATGCCCGGCAGCGAGGCGATGCTCACGTGCTCCCCCTCGTACACCAGCCGCCGATAGATCTCGTCGCTGAGCACCCAGCAGTCGTGCCGCTGCGCAAGCTCGGCGATATCCTGGATGGCGCGGCGGTCCAGCACGCCTCCGGTCGGGTTCTGAGGCGAATTCAGGATGATCAGCCGGGTCTGAGCCCCAACCGCATGGCGCAGCACGTCTACATCGAAGTGAAAATCGGTCGCTTCACGCAGGGGAATAGGGACTGGCTTCGCGCCGATGAAGTTGATGACCGACTCGTAGATCGGGAACCCCGGGTCGGGATAGACCACTTCCTCCCCGGGATTGACCAGCGCCAGGAGGCTGAAGAACAGGATCGGTTTCGCGCCGGGCGTGACCACCACCTCCGAGGCCCGCACATCGATGCCGCGGCCGCGGCCGGCATCCTCGGCAATCGCCTCGCGCAGCTCGGGAATTCCTGCCGAGGGCGTGTAGTGGGTCGCGCCGCGATGAAGGGCCTCGATGGCCGCTTCGATGATGTGCGCCGGTGTGGGAAAGTCTGGCTCGCCGATCTCGAGGTGGACGACCAATCTGCCCTCCGCCTCAACCGCTTTGGCCTTGGCCAGCACCTCGAAAGCCGATTCCGTACCCAGCCGGGCCATGCTGTCGGCCAGCCGCATAAGGCCTAGAGGACCGGGAACTTCTTGACTGGTGTGTTGTCGGCCGCCGGCGGATGGGCATAGGCCCAGTCGAACAGCTTGCGGCTCTCGGTGAAGTGCCGCTGGCTGCCCAGTAGAACGATCAGCACGTTGTGGCCGTTCCGGCCGCCGGCGGCCACGATCGTGTAACCGGCCTCGTCGGTGTAGCCGACCTTCACCCCATACGTGCCGGGGTAGTCCCACAGCAGGTCGTTCAGGTTGATCGGCCGGAACCACTTGTGGCTGGCGTTGCCCGGGATGGCGATCTCTTTGGTTGCCACCACGGCGCGGATGAGCGGGTAGCCTCGCAGGGCGGCGTTGGCCAGCACAGCCATGTCATAGGGCGTGGTCAGGTTCTGATCGTCGATCCCCGATGCGTCCACGAAGCGGGTGTTCTTGAGGCCGAAGCTGGCCGCCTTCTCGTTCATCTTTCGCAGGAACGAGGCGCGGCCGCCCGGCAGCCCATCGGCCAGGGCTTCCGCGGCGTCATTCCCGGAGTCCAGCAGCAAGCCATACAGCAAGTCTTGCACGCTCACTTGCTCGCCGTAGGACAGGCCCATCTTGTTCGGCTCCTGGTTGGCGGCGTCGCGTGAGACGCTGATCACCTGCTGCGGCCGGGCAATGTCCAGCGCGACCATGGCGGTGACGATCTTCATGATGCTCGCCGGCGGGCGCCGCACGTCCGGGTTCTTGGCGTACATGATCTGCTGCGTGTCGCGGTCGACCACGATCGCGCCGGTAGCGGTGATGGGCGGCGCGTCCAGGCCCGGATGCGTCTGCACCCAGGTGCCGCTGAAGTATTCAGGTTCAGACGTGGCGGTGGGTGCCGACGCCGCCGAGGACGAAGCCGGCGCGCTCGACTGAGCTGGGACGGCCGCCGCCACGGTGGCTGCGATCTGGAGGGGTGCGGACGGGTTCTCAGGCTGCGGCCGCGTGGCGAACAGCACCGCGGCCGTGGCGATGAACAGGAACAGCAGGACCGCCTCAGCTCGCCTCAAGCCAAGCGGGATTATATGGCGGGATCAGTCTAGAGCGACAATCCGAGCCTCAATCTGCCCATCTGACAGGTGCAGTAGACCCATGGTGTGGCAGGGCTGCCGCCGGCGATCCGTCGGCGAGCCCGGATTGAACAGCAGCAGATGGTCGTGCCACTCGATCACTGGGATGTGCGAATGGCCGAACACCACCGCGCGCGCCGTCGGGAACCAGCGCCGGAGACGTGCCGGCCGGCCCTCGCGCGGGCCGCTGTCGTGCACCAGCGCCAGCTCGATCCCTTCCCAGCACAAGCACAGCCGTTCGGGCAGCTCCAGGCCTCGGTCGTTGTTGCCGAGCACGGCATACACCGGGGCAATGCGTCGCAGCCGCTCCAGCACGTCCATCACGAGCACGTCGCCCGCATGCAGGATGGCGTCCACGCCATCTAGATGCTGGTACGCTTTTGGCGGCAGGTCCTGCGCCCGCTTGGGGATGTGGGTGTCTGCTAGAACGCCAATTACCATGTCATCCTGAGGAGCGACGCGACGAAGGACCCTGCCCGGCGGGCAGCCGGACCGGAAAGGCCCTTCGCTGCCCCCAGCATGACACGAGCCGGCATGAACGAAGTCCGGGTTGGCCTGCTGGGGCTGGGCACCGTCGGCTCGGGTGTGGCCGAGATCCTTACTCGCAAGCGGGCCGACGTCGAGCGCGAGATCGGTCTGCCCGTCCGCCTGTGCCGCGTCCTAGTGCGCGATCCCGAGAAGCGCCGGGGCTTCGCCGTCGATCCCTCTCTCCTGACCAGCGACCCGGCAGACATCCTCGACAGCCCCGACGTCAACATGGTCGTGGAGGTCATGGGCGGCGTGGAGCCGGCCGGCCGGTACATCCGCCGGGCCATGGAGTCCGGCAAGCAGGTGGTTACCGCCAACAAGGAGCTGGTGGCCAAGCACGGACCGGAGCTGCTGGCCCTGGCCGCCGAGAGGAACGTCGACTTTCACTACGAGGCCAGCGTCGGCGGCGGTATCCCGCTCATCGCGCCCTTCAAGCAAGATCTGGCGGCCAACCGTATCCAGCGGGTCAAGGCCATCATCAACGGAACCACCAACTACATCCTGACCCGTATGGCCGAGGAGGGAGTGGAGTTCCGGGAGGCGCTGGCCGAGGCCCAACGCCTGGGCTACGCCGAGCCCGATCCCGCCAACGACGTCGAAGGCACGGACGCCGTCTACAAGCTGGCCATCCTGTCGACGCTGGCCTTCCACACTTTCGTCCGGCCGGATCAGATCTACTGCCAGGGCATCACCAAGCTGTCGGCGCGAGACTTCCGCTACGCGCGTGATCTGGGCTACACCATCAAACTGCTGGCCATCGGCCGCGATACGGACGGCGAGGTCGAGGCCCGCGTCCATCCGGTGATGCTGCCCAGCCATGCGCTGCTGGCGCGGGTGGACGGCGTCTACAACGCCGTCCAGGTCGAGGGCGACCTGGTGGGCAAGGTGATGTTCACCGGGCGTGGGGCGGGGGCCATGCCGACCGCCAGCGCGGTTATCGCCGATGTCATCGATATCGCCCAGGACGTCCAGCGCGAGATGGGCTTCATCACGCCCGTCATCCACTACGACGAGAGCAAGCGCATCAAGCCCATGGCCGAGGTTCGAACGCGCTTTTACCTGCGCCTCGAGGTCGCCGACGAGCCGGGCGTGCTGGCGCAGATCACCCGGGTCCTGGGCGACCAGGGCATCAGCATTGCGTCCATCATCCAGAAGGAAGTGAACGACGAAGCTCGCTCCGCGGAGATCGTCATCGTCACGCATTCCGCCCTCGAAGGCGCGGTCGATCAGGCGTTGAAGCTGCTCGCCGGCCTCCCGGTGGTGAACGAGATAGGCTCGGCCATCCGCATCGAAGAAGAGGACTGATGCCCATCCTCGAGGGCTCCTACCCAGTCGACCGGCCGGGCATCATCGCCCACTACCGGGACTATCTGCCCGTCACTGAGAACACGCCGTTGTTCAGCCTGGGCGAAGGCTTCACCCCTTTGATTCATGCCCGCTGGCTGGGCGATGAGCTGGGTCTGAAGCACTTGTACCTCAAGAATGAGGGCCAGAACCCGACCGGTTCGTTCAAAGACCGCGGCATGGTTATGGCTGTGGCCAAGGCCATCGAGGAAGAGGCGGAGGCCATCGTCTGCGCCTCCACCGGCAATACCGCCGCCTCGGCCGCGGCCTACGGCGCGCTGGCGGGCATGCAGGTCATTGTGGTCATCCCCCGCGGCAACATCGCCATCGGCAAGCTCGCGCAGTCGCTGCACTACGGCGCCAGGGTCGTGGCCGTGGACGGCAATTTCGACGACGCCCTGCGCATCATCCGTGAGATCACCGAGCGCCGGCGGGTTACGCTGGTGAATTCGGTCAACCCGATGCGCCTCGAAGGCCAGAAGACCGGCGCCTTCGAGGTCTGCGACCATCTGCGCCGCGCGCCCGATTACCTGGCCATCCCGGTCGGCAACGCCGGCAACATCTCAGCCTATTGGGCGGGTTTCAAGCAGTACCGGCAGCGAGGGAAGGTCAACGGGCTGCCGAAGATGCTCGGCTTCGAGGCCGCGGGCGCCGCGCCCATCGTCGAGAACCGGGTCATCGATCACCCCGAGACGCTAGCCACGGCCATCAAGATCGGCAACCCGGCCTCCTGGGAGAAGGCCGTGGCCGCGCGCGAAGAGTCCGGCGGAGTGATCGAGGCCGTCACCGATGAGCAGATCGTCGATGCCTACAAGCTCATTTCCCGCCTGGAGGGCGTGTTCTGCGAGCCCGCCTCGGCGGCCAGCGTGGCCGGCGTGATGAAGCTGGTGCGCGAGAAACGGCTCGAGGCGGATGCCCACATCGTCTGCGTCCTGACGGGCTCTGGGCTGAAAGATCCCGATACCGCCATTGCCCGCGCCGCCGGCGTGCTCGAAACGGCCGCCACGATCGAATCTGTGGAAGAGGCCCTGGGCTGGGGCGCGCCGGCGTTGGCCGGGACGCGAGCCTGACATGCCTGGCGGGCCGCCGGCGCGAGACATCATCGGGGAGATCAAGCGGGCTGGAATCAGCTTCGTCGTGGCTCTGCCCGACCGAACGACGAGCGAGCGACTGCTCAAGCCCGTCCTGGCCGATCCCGATCTGCGCGTGGTGCAGGTCTGTAAGGAGGACGAAGGCGTGTCCATCTGCGGTGGCCTGTTCTGCGCCGGCAAGCGGGCCCTCCTGCTGATCCAGTACACCGGGCTGTTGGATTCGATTAACGCCCTGCGGGGCGTGGCCGTCGAAGGCCGTAACCCGGTATGCATGATGGTCGGCTTGCTGGGCAAGGAGCCGGGCGTGCCGCCCACGCGGTCGCAGCGCTACGGTCTGCGCATCGTCGAGCCCATCCTCGACGCCATGGGTATCGAGCACCACCTCATCGAGCAGCCAGACGATGTGCGGCACATCGTTCCGGCGGTGGAGCGAGCCTACGACCGCATGGCCCCGGTTGCGCTGCTGATCGGTCAGGAGCCCGCCTGATGGCCATGCCACGCGACGAATGCCTCAAGGTGCTGGCGCGCCACCGCACCGATGAGATCGTGGTCGCGGTGTACAAGGCCGCCCAGGAATGGATCCACATCAGCCACAGCGAGCTCGACTACACCTTCACCGGCGCCATGGGACAGGGCTCGTCGCATGCCCTGGGCCTGGCGCTCGGCCGGCCCGACAAGCGGGTCGTCGTCCTGGACGGCGACGGCAGCCTGCTGATGAATCTGGGCACGCTCGTCACGATCGCCAATGCGGCGCCCCGGAACCTAATCCACTGCGTGTGCCAGAACGGCACCTACGAGTCCAACGGGGCCGTTCCCATCCCCGGAGCCCGGCAGCTCAGCTTCGCCGCCATGGCCCGCGCCGCCGGTTATCTGGCCACGTACGAGTTCGGCCGGCTGGATGACTGGGCGCGAGAGGCCGGCGGCATCCTGCGGCAGGACGGCCCACTGTTCGTCACCCTTCACGTGGTGCCCGGCGCGGACTACCCTGAGGACTTCCGGCGCCTGTACGACGTAGAGCATCGCGAGATCTTCCGGCGAGCGCTGCAGGCGTCTTGAGCGCCCTCGACCTGACCGCCGTCGATACGGTCATGTTCGACCTGGATGGCACGCTGGTGGACTCGATGGATTGCTATTACGCTGTCTTCGTCGAGGCCTTTACGGAGCATGGACTCCCGCTGGTCGAACGCTCCGAGCTCCTGCGCTTGATGAGCAATGGCCGCAACATCCTGGAGGTCCTCATTCCCGGGGATTGGCCCGAGCGCGAGGCCGTCACTGAACGCTGTCGCGAACGTTTCAGAGGACTGTGGGAGGAGCGCTCGCTGACTGACATCGTCCTTCACCCGCAGGTGGAACCTACGTTGCGTGAGCTGCACAGCCATGGACTCACCCTCGGGCTGGCCACGGCCGCTCGGGGCCCGTGGATCATGCACGTGCTCGAGACCCAGGGCGTGGCCGGGTACTTCGGGGCCATCGTCACTCACGCTGACGTGCAGGCGCGCAAGCCGGCGCCCGACCTGCTGTTCGAGTGCCTGCGCCGGTTGAGCGGCGATCCAGGCCGCTCGCTATACGTGGGCGATTCGCCGATTGATATAATCGCCGCCAAATCGGCCGGCGTTCGACCCATTGGGGTCTTGAGCGGGGCAAGTAGCCGGTCGGCCTTGGAGGAGCAAGGGCCGGAGCTCATCCTCGATCACGTTGGCCAGCTGCCGGCAGTCTTACTGAAGCGAGGAAGAGGATGATCAGCGGATCCGATGTGCCTGGCGCAAGCAGCCCCCGGGACGCCCGAGATCTCTCACGTGGTTTCGGCGAGCCGGCGTCGGTCATCTCATCCACCCCATCCGCGGGTGAGGGATCCCCGGAGCTCGGCAGCTACGTCAACAACAGCACCCTGTTCAAGGGCGTCATCGAGTCCAACCGCAGCATCGGCATCGACGGTAAATTCGAGGGCGAGATCCACTGCCAGGCGGACGTGGTCGTTGGCCGCGACGCCGAAGTGCGCGGCAACATCTACGGCGAGACGGTGATCGTCGCCGGCCGCGTGATTGGCAACATCACCAGCTCGATGCTGGAGCTGCAGGCCACGGCGCACTTGCTGGGCAATGTGAAAACGGGCTCGCTGCTGGTCGGCCTGGGCGCGATCTTCCGCGGCCAGTGCCAGATGGGCTCAGAGGAGGCTGCCGCCGAGCTGGAGGCCGTGGCCGAACAGCCGCTGCAGGCTGGGCCGCGCGGCCGCCGCTCGAAAGCCGAGCCTGAGGCCGAACCGATCGCCGAGGTTCAACAGGCCGAAGCCGAAGAAGCTGCCAGCTAGCAGCTGATTGGTTCGGGCCGACCCCGAAAACACCCTCCCCGGTCAACAAGTCGCGCTCGCAGTGCGGCGAGTTGCGGGTCAACGCGCAGTGCGAACCGCCGGCCGGCGCGAAACGACTACCGCGCCGCCACCGGGATCTTGCCCGGGATCTTTGCCGGGTAGACCCCGCCAAAGCCAACCTCGCCACGCTCGCAGGCGTTGCACAGCGAGCAGCCATCCGTCTTGCAGTCCTCGGTGAAGCCGGCCCGTAGCGCGTGATGCCACTCGTCCAGCAGGAAGGCGTCCGTCACGCCGTAGTCGATGTGCGCCCAAGGCAGGATCTCGAGGTAGCTGCGCGGCCGGTTGGCGTAGAACCGCGGATCCAGGCCGCACTCCTCGAACGCCTGCCGCCATAGCTCGAACTTGAACTGGTCGCCCCAGGCGTCGAAGCGGCAGCCCAGCCGCCAGGCGCGCTCGATCACGTCCGCTAGGCGCCGGTCGCCGCGCGCCAGCGTCCCTTCCAGCAAGCTCTCCTCGGGCTGGTTCCAGCTCAGCCGCAGACCGCGCCCGCGGATGTGCGCCTGCAGGAAGCGCACCTTCTCTCCATACGTCTCCATGCTGTCCTGGCCGACCCATTGAAAGGGCGTGTGCGGCTTCGGGACGAAACTGCTGACGCTGACGTGCACGCTGGCCTTCGGGCCGTGGTACCGGTAGCCGATGGCGGCCACGCGCTTGACCACGTCAGCCATCTCGCGGAGGTCGTCGAAGGTCTCGGTCGGCAAGCCCATCATGTAGTACAGCTTGATGGTCTGCCAGCCCTCGGAGAAGGCGGCTTCCACCGTGCGCAGCAGGTCCTCGTTCGAGACGCCCTTGTTGATGACGTCACGCAAGCGTTGAGAGCCGGCCTCCGGAGCGAAGGTGAAGCCGGTCTTGCGCACCTGGGCGATGTCCCGCGCCAGGTCCACCACGAAAGAGTCCACGCGCAGGGCCGGCATGGATACGGCGACGTTGGAGTCCTTGAACTCCTCGACCATGGCCTTGACCAGCCCTTTGGCGTCGCTGTAGTCGCCGGCCGACAGTGACAGCAGCGCGATCTCTTCGAAGCCCGTGTTCCGCGCCAGCTGCCGGGCGATCTCGAGAATCGTCTCCTTGGATCGCTCGCGCGTCGGCCGAGTGATCATGCCCGCCTGGCAGAAACGGCAGCCGCGTGTGCAGCCGCGCTGGATCTCGATGGGTACACGGTCGTGAATGATGCCCGTAAACGGCACCACCGGCGCCGTTGGATAGGGAATCGACTCCAGATCGTCGACTTTGCGGCGCAGGATGCGCTTGGCGGGTGTGATCTGGCGGACCACGCCGTCGTCGCCATAGCTCACCCGGAACTCGGCCGGCCAGTACACACCCGAGATCTCGCTGGCGGCCTTGAGGACCGCCTCCCGGCCCGCCGCCCGGTGCGCCCGGACACATTCCAGGAACTCGATCAGCAGCTCTTCGCCCTCGCCCAGCAGGAACAGGTCGACGAAAGCCGCCACGGGCTCGGGATTGCACGTGCAGTGGCCGCCGGCGATGACTATCGGATCGCCCTCGCGGCGGTGCTCCGCGCGGATCGGGATGCCGCCTAGGTCGAGCATCGTCAACAGGCCGGTGTAGGTCATCTCGCTGGCCAGCCCGAAGCCGACCACGTCCGCCTCTGACAGCGGCCGCCGCGTCTCGAGCGAGTACAGCGGGATCCCGTGCTCGCGCATAGCGGCTTCCATATCAGGCCATGGGCAGTAGGCACGCTCGGCCTGCATCCCCGCCCGTAGGTTCACGATGTTGTACAGGATCTGGAGGCCCATGTTCGAGCTGCCGACCTCGTAGACGTCAGGGAAGGCCAGCACGAGTCGCAGATCGACCTCGTCGTCAGGCTTGACTACCTGGTTCAGCTCGCCGCCCGTATACCGGGCAGGCTTGCTCACCCTGGGCAGCACCCGATCGAGCTGCTCCTGGGAGACTCTCACAAGGAGTGAATGTTAGCTAGTAGCGCCGGGCCGAGCGCGGCCGGCTGGCCGTGAAGAGGGCGTCTATGCCTGCCACATGCCCGGCGCCAACAGCGATGATCACCATTTCGGTCGCGATCAGCAGACCGTTCAGCGGGTAGTTCATGCGGTCCATCCAACCCGCCGCCAGCGCGTAGTTCACGTTCAGGAGGATGCCGGCCAGGGCCGCGTATGGCGTCAGCAGGCCGAGCAGCAGGCACAGCCCCACCAGCGCGTTGCCGACGAGCGTCAGGTAGGAAAACACCGAGGCGTGCGTCAGCACCACGCTCAGCAAGAATTGGCGATAGGCCTGCCATGGAGTGCCCGCAGCCATAGCTTGCACGGCCGCGGCGAAGCCCTGACTCAGGTAAGCGCTACTGGAGCTTATTTGCGGGTAGGCTTCGAAGAGCCACACTCCGCCGACGGCTGCGCGGAGGAGCGCTCCCCAGGCCCCCACCCGGTAATCCCGCATACCCGCGTCACGGTGAGCTGGCGTGCTTGGCCGCCGCTTCTCGGATGCTTCGGGCCCGGCCGGAGTCACCGAAATCGTTGTGGCTCACTCCCAGGTCGTGCCGCCTCAGCTCGTCGGTCTGCCGGCCAAGCTCGTCTTTCAGGAACTTCAGTGGCTCGAAGATGTCGCGGCTGAACCGGTCGATGTCGGCCGATGGCCAATCGCCCACGGCTCCTTTCTGCCTCACCTGCCGGTCCCAATAGTCCAGCAGCTGGCCGCACGCTTTCAGCGTGTCACGCACCAGCCGGACGTGAGCGTCGCGGTCCACTCCGGCGATTGTAGGGTGTTTCTAGAGGACGCCCCTGGCCACTCCTGGACTGCTGGGCATGGGCGAGCCTCGCGCCGGCTCGAGCGTGATCCAGGCCGAATCGTAAGAGTGGACCGACGAATCCAGCTCCAGGGTGCATTCGCCGTCGCCCTGGTCGTCTACCGTGAGCCTCGCGGCTGGCATACGCGCCCCCTGGCGGCCAAGCCAGACCTGGTAGACCTGGCCGGCGGGCGGCGGCGGCAGGCGGCTGGCCATGAGCATGGCCGAGTTCGTCTCACCGTCCATGATCAGCCGGATGGCGGCGCTCGGTGCCAGCGACGTGCCCTGCAGCGGGCGCGTCACCGCCGAGCCGGATGTCACCATCAGCAGCAGATGGCTCTGCTGGGCCAGCCGATTATGGAGCGTGGCCATTTGGCGGCGGTCTTCGTTGAGCTCGCTCATGAGCATCATGTTCCAGCCTGCCAGCCCCAGAACCAGCAGAACCCCCGCGGCTACCGGCGCGAATATCGGACGGCGCAGCCAGTCCCACAGGCTCCCGCTTCCTTGCGGCGTCGGCTGGGACGAGCGGCGCTGGTGTTCGACCCGGATCGTCCGCATGACCCGGTCAAGGCTGGCCTCCGGAGCGGGCCGGTAGGGGGCGGCGTAGGGCAGCAGATGCACTACGTCTGATGCCTCGCGCGCCAGGTTGGCGCAGAACGCGCAGCCAGCCAGGTGCTCGCGTACCAGCTCCATCTCGTCGCGCTCCAGCGCGCCAAGCGCATACGGCGCGATGAGCTCGCGAACGTCGCCGTGACTCACGAGATCTCCGCCCCCAGGTCGCTGCTCAGCAGCAGATCGCGAAGCTTCTGCAGCCCCAGGCGGATGCGCGTCTTCACCGTTCCCAGCGGGTCGCCCAGTCGCGCCGAGATCTCAGCTTGAGTGAGGCCTTCGAAGTAGGCCAGCTCCAGCGCTTGGCGCTGCGCCGCGGGCAGGTCCCCAAGCGCCTGGCGGATGAGCCGCCGCCGCTCCGCATGCCAGACATCGCGCTCCACGTCGGCACTGTCATCCACCAGGTTCAGCTCCGCCTCGTCCTCGGGCCCAAGCGGATCCGATTTCTGCGGCCGGGCTCGCCGGCTGCGGAGCTGGTCGATGGCCAGGTTGCGAGCGACGCTCATCAGCCAGGTGGAAAACTTCCCCCGGCGCGCATCGAAGGACGGCGCCTGGCGCCACACCCGGACGAACGCCTCGTTCAGCAGTTCCTCGGCTCCCTCCCGATCGTTCAACATGCGGTACGTCAGCGAGTAGACCGCGCCGGCGTAGCGATGAAAGAGCTGGGCCAGCGCCTCGCTGTCGCCCGAGGCAACGAGCGCCATGAACTCCTCGTCGCTCATATCGGTCTACGCGGATTCGAGGCTACTGGATTCGCCGGGCGGCGTCGACGATCAGCTCGCACGCCTGCTCGCGAGTAATGAGCCCGGTGTTGATGGTGAGGTGATACAGCGTCGGATCACTCCAGCGTGACTGGTAGAACCGGCTGGTGTAGCTCTCTCGAGCGTGATCGCTGTCTCGGCACGACTTCTCCGCGGCCTCGCGACTGACGCCGCGGGCTTGGGCCACCCGATCGACCCGGATGTCCCAGGGAGCCACCACGTGGACGTGCAGCGCTTTGGGCACGTCCCTCAGCAGCAGGTGTGTCGCCCGGCCGACGATCACGGCGTTGCCCCCCGCGGCAATCTCGCGCACCACCTGACGCACGAAGTTCAGGTACAGCGTGTCGTTCAGGTCGAAGGTGAAAACCGGCGGGTTGGCCTCCAACTCCTGCTCCTCGGGCGCCGGGATGACCGGCGCCGGGACGACGCCCACCAGCGGCGCCAGGCGCGTGCCATCGGCGAAGGCCTGGATGATGGCGTTGGCCACGCGCTTGGCGAACGTGGGGCTCTTCTCTTCGATGTCCGAGATCACCTGCTCGGGCGCATCCATGCGCTGCGCCACGTCGCGGATGATCTCCCGGTCCACAACGCTGACCTTGAGCTCGGCGGCCACGTCCTGCGCAATCTCATCGCCCCAGCTGCCAAGCTGACGCGAGATCGTCACCAGCGGCATGGTGGAGATAGAGTACACCGTACATGGCGCACAAGGCGGCGCTCGTATGGAGCGGCCCCATCGGGTACGACTTCGGGCCACAGCACCCGCTCCGGCCGGTGCGCGTCGAGCTTGCTGTCGAGCTGATGCGCGCCTACGGCCTGCTGAACCGGCCCAACGTCGAGCTCATCCCGCCTCGCCTGGCCTCCGACGAGGAGCTCCAGCTGATCCATTCGGCGGATTACATCGCCGCCGTTCGCCAGGCCGGCGCTCTCAAGCCATCGGAGATCACCTGGGCCAGCGTGCCCAAGTACTGCCTGGGCCCCGGCGACAACCCCATCTTCGCCGATATGCACGACGCGTCGGCCGAGGTCGCCGGCGGCAGCATCGACGCCGCTGACTTCGTGATGCGTGGGCCCGACCACCACGCCTTCTCCATCGCCGGCGGGCTGCATCATGCCATGCGCAGCCACGCCTCGGGCTTCTGCATCTACAACGACGCCTCGATTGCCATCGAGCACCTGCGACGGAAGTACGGCGTCCGCGTGCTGTATCTCGATACTGACGCTCACCACGGCGATGGCGTCCAGGCCGCGTTCTACGACACGGACCAGGTGCTAACCATCTCGTTTCATGAGAACGGCCGCTTCCTGTTTCCGGGAACCGGCTTCGTGAACGAGAGCGGCACCGGCCCCGGCAAAGGCTACTCGGTGAACGTGCCGCTGCCGCCGGGCGCGGCCGATCAGGCGTTCCGGGCGGCTTTCGACGGGCTCGTTCCGGCCCTGGCGCGCGCCTACAAGCCGGACGTGATCGTCAACCAGAACGGCGCCGACGCTTATCAGGACGATCCGCTGGCCCATCTCCGGCTGAGCACCGGCACGTACGCGCACATTGCCCGCACCGTCCACGAGCTGGCACATGAGCTGTGCGACGGGCGCTGGCTGGCCCTGGGCGGCGGCGGCTATGACCTCTACAGCGCCGTGCCGCGCGCCTGGACGCTGGTCTTCGCCGAGCTTGTGGGCGCCGAGTTGGCCAATGAGCTCCCCGAGGGCTGGCTAGACTTCAGCCGGAGCAAGGGCTCGCGCCGGCTGCCGCGGTCGCTGATCGATCCGGAGACGCAGTCGGACGAGAAAGAGATGACCGCGGTGCAACAAGTAGTTGACCTCGTGAAGCAGGAGATCCCGCTACTCCATGCCTAAGCTCGGGCGCAGCGTACGCGACTCTCACCCTGCATGGCCCGAGCACGACGTGCCTCGGCCGAAGCTGGAATCACCAAGTCACCCTCGAATCTCCGCACGCCGGGCGCTCTCGCCGGGCGAAGCCTGACGTATGGCCGACCCACTAACCGCCATTCGCAAGCCGCCCATTCGTATCGGCGCCGGCACAGTCACCATCCAGCCCAAGCCCGAGTGGTTAAAGGTCCGCTGGGGTGGCGGCCCCACCTTCAACCACGTCGAGCAGCAGCTGCGCTCGCATCAGCTGCATACCGTGTGCGAGGAGGCCATGTGCCCCAACCGCGGTGAGTGCTGGGGCCGGGGTGTGGCCACTGTGCTGATCATGGGCGATGTCTGCACCCGGCGCTGCGGCTTCTGCGCGATCGGCAAGGGCCGGCCGGCCCCGCTCGATCCCGGCGAACCCGCCCGTGTGGCCGCGACCGCCGCCATCCTGGGTGCCCGCTACATGGTGATCACATCGGTCGATCGCGACGACCTGCCCGACGGCGGCGCGGCCCATTTCGCTGCCTGCATCCGAGCGGTGCGTGAGCGAACCGGCGCCGACGTCGAGGCCCTCATCCCAGACTTCAAGGGCCTGCGCTCCTCGCTCGAGACGCTGCTGGAGGCCCGGCCGATCTGCCTGGCGCACAACGTCGAGACCGTGCCTGAGCTGTACCGGACAGTGCGGCCTGGGAGCTTCTACCAGCGTTCGCTGGACGTGCTGCGCATGAGTAAGGACGTTTCGCCCGAGACTGCCACCAAGTCCAACCTCATGCTCGGTCTGGGCGAGACCCGCGAGGGCGTCCTGCGCGTGATGCGCGATCTCCGGGAGGCCGGCTGCGACGGCCTGACCATCGGCCAGTATCTGGCGCCCACGCGCGGCCATCTGCCGGTGCGCGAGTACGTCCACCCGGAAGTATTTGCCGAGCTGGGCGACATCGCCCGATCGCTCGGGTTCAGCTTCGTGGCCTCGGGGCCGCTGGTCCGCTCGTCCTACAAGGCCGACGAGCAGTTTCACGGCGAGCGCGTCGGAGCTTAAGAGCGGCGGTGGCGGCCTAGAAGCCTAGGTCGTCGTCCCCGCCGCCGTCGTCCATTGTTGGGTCCTCGCCCCGCTCCATGGCATCGACCATCTCGTCGAACTCGTCGCCCAGGTCTTCGCCAAGCTCCGAGCCCATCTTGCGCGCCCAGGCAGCCACCGCCTTGGGATCGTCCTCGTCGATGCCGGCCAGCGAGCTGGGATCGGCCAGCGCCTCCAGCCGGTCCTCTTCGGAGCGCAGCATGGCCACGCGTGACACCAGTTTAGACAGGCTGTGCGACCCGCAGTGTGGGCAGGTTGGCTGGTTGACGTCGCTGAACGAGCGGAAGAAGATGCTCGAGCGCTTGCGGCAGTCGGTGCAGCGGTACTCGTAGACAGGCATTTCCGGCCAAAAGTGTAGTCACGCTGATGCCGCGCGTCACGGCGTCTGTTTGGCAGCCGTTAACCTGATCGCCATGAGCTGCCTCCGGCGGGTTTCGCCTTTGCAGGTGCTCCTGCTGCTGGTGCTTACCGTGGCCCTCTATTTCGCGGCCGCGTTCTCCGGTGAGCTCATCGCCAGCGAGCGCATTGGACGCCAGATTGCCTCCATCAGCGACGATATCGATCGCCTTAAGGCGGAGAACGTCCGTCTCAAGGCCGCCGTCGCGGAAGCGAGCAGCGACGCATTCGTGGAGCGCGAGGCCCGCGACCGGCTGGGTCTCGTCCGCCCCGGCGACGTCCCGGTCGTCATCACTAACGTTCCAGCCCCGGCCCCCACGCCTCCTCCCCGGCCCCCCATGCCCAGGGCCCATTGGCAAAACTGGCGGGAGCTGCTGCTCGGCTCGTCGCTCAAAGCCAAGCTCTAATCCCCGGCGCGCGTGACGCGCCGCGCAAGGTCGCCGGTTGCCCCCATGCTACGCTCGAACACGTTGCCCACCTTCGAGTTTCCGTCTGAGATCCGGGACAACCTGACGCGCATCGAGAAGCGCTTCGAGTCCATCGTCAACTCGAAGGTCGACCTGGTGGAAGAGACCTCCGGCTACATCCTGAACAGCCCCGGCAAGCGGCTCCGCCCGGCCCTGGTCCTCCTTGCCGCCGACAACCAATCGGCGGTCATGGACAAGCTCATCCTGTGGGGTCTGACCGTCGAGCTGACCCACACCGCCAGCCTGATCCACGATGATCTGCTGGACGAAGCGCCGCTCCGCCGCGGCCTCCCAACGCTCAACGCCAAATGGGGCAACAACATCGCCCTGCTCGTGGGCGATTTCTTCTTCGCCAAGGTGGCCGCCACGCTGGCCGAGCTGGACGACAGCCGGCTTATATCGCTCATCGCCGAGACCATCGGCAGCATTTGCGAAGGCGAAACCTGGGAGCTGCTGACGGCCCGCCGCGCCGACGTGAGCGTGGAGGACTACCTGCGGCGTATCGAGCTGAAGACCGCCACCCTGCTGGCCACGTCCTGCCAGGGCGGCGCGCTCCTTGGCGGCAGGTCCGAGCATGAAGCCCTCGCCTTCCGCCAGTTCGGCCATTTCATCGGCCTCGTGTTCCAGGTCGTGGACGACATCCTCGACGTAACCGCCGACGAAGCCAAGCTGGGCAAGGCCGTGGGCACAGACCTGCGCCAAGGGCTCGCTACCTTGCCAGTGCTGTATGCCCTGAACGATGGCATCAACCCGGCCCCGATTGTGGCCGTCCTGGAAGCGAAGACCCAGCGCGAGGAGGACGTCCTCGAGGCCCTCGAGCTGGTGCGCCGCAGCAGTGCCGTCGAGCGCGCCTACGCCTACGCCGAGCAGCTCAACGAGCAGGCGCGCAAGTGCCTGGCCGGCATCCCATCACGCTACCGCAACACGCTGGAGGCCCTAACAGAGAACCTGCTCGTCCGCGAGCACTAGGCCCGCACCAGTGTCTCCAGAACCTTGGCCGCGTGGCCATCGGCCTTGACGTTGTGCCAGACCTGCTCGATCCTGCCCTGCGGGTCGATGAGGAACGTCGAGCGGATCACACCGGTGGTCGGCTTGCCGTACATCATCTTCTCTCCGTAGGCACCGTAGCGCGCCATGACCGTGCGGCTGCTGTCGGTCAGCAGCGGGAACCGCAGGCCGTACTTGTTCCGGAACCTCACGTGGCTCGCCGCACCGTCGGCTGAGATGCCGATCACCGGTACGTTGACTTGCTGGAAGTCGGGCAGGCGCTCGTTGAACTGGCAGGCTTCTTTAGTGCACCCCGGCGTGTCGTCCCGCGGGTAGAAGTAGATCAGCACGCGAGATCCTCTGAAGTCGCGCAGCGAGACATCCTTTCCGTCCTGATCCGGCAAGGTGAAATCAGGCGCCGCGTCCCCGACCTTGAGCTTAGTCACGAGCCGATCTTACCGGCGACAGTCGATCCCACCGGGGTCGCCGGTCATACGCTGTTCTGGACACAGACCGATTACGACGCATCAAGGAAGCTTGGTTGGTGCTTGTATGAGGGTCGGATGAAGGCGGCGGTGGTGAGGCCGAATGGTGGACATCCACTCCGAAGAGCGGACGATCGACCGGAGTCTCCAGGCAGCGGCCACGTTCCGCAGAACGTGGACCGCCGGCGCTGGCGTCTCCAGAAAGGAGGTGATCCAGCCGCAGCTTCCGCTACGGCTACCTTGTTACGACTTCACCCCAATCACCGACCCCACCCTCGACGGGTCCCTCCACAGGTGGTTAGGCCCCCGGCTTCAGGTGTTGCCGGCTTTCGTGGTGTGACGGGCGGTGTGTACAAGGCCCGGGAACATATTCATCGCCGTGTGCTGACCGGCGATTACTAGCAACTCCGACTTCATGCAGGCGAGTTGCAGCCTGCAATCCGAACTGAGACCGGCTTTGGTGGGATTGGCTCCGCCTCGCGGCTTCGCAGCCCGTTGTACCGGCCATTGTAGCGTGTGTGTCGCCCTGGACGTAAGGGCCGTGCTGACTTGACGTCATCCCCACCTTCCTCCGGGTTTCTCCCGGCAGTCTCGCTAGAGAACAGCTAACTAGCGACAGGGGTTGCGCTCGTTGCGGGACTTAACCCAACACCTCACGGCACGAGCTGACGACAGCCATGCAGCACCTGTGCACGGGTCCCGAACGGGAGGGACGTGTTTCCACGCCTTGCCCGTGCATGTCAAGCCCAGGTAAGGTTCTGCGCGTTGCGTCGAATTAAACCACACGCTCCGCTGCTTGTGCGGGCCCCCGTCAATTCCTTTGAGTTTTAACCTTGCGGCCGTACTCCCCAGGCGGGGTACTTATCGCGTTAGCTCCGGCACCCGTGGGGTCGATACCACGAACACCTAGTACCCATCGTTTACGGCGCGGACTACCGGGGTATCTAATCCCGTTCGCTCCCCGCGCTTTCGCGCCTCAGCGTCAGTGACTGCCCAGTGGGCCGCCTTCGCCACCGGTGTTCCTCCTGATCTCTACGCATTTCACCACTACACCAGGAATTCCACCCACCTCTGCAGTCCTCAAGACCCGCAGTCTCGGACGACCCCTCCCAGTTAGGCCGGGAGATTTCACGTCCGACTTACGCGCCCACCTGCGCGCGCTTTACGCCCAGTAATTCCGGATAACGCTCGCCTCGTACGTATTACCGCGGCTGCTGGCACGTACTTAGCCAAGGCTTCTTCCCCAGGTACCGTCACATCCTTCTTCCCTGGGAAAAGCGGTTTACACCCCGAAGGGCGTCATCCCGCACGCGGCGTTGCTGCGTCAGGCTTTCGCCCATTGCGCAATATCCCTTCATGCTAAACCCCGTAGAGCTCTGGACCATGTCTCAGTCCCAGTGTGGCTGACCATCCTCTCAGACCAGCTACCGATCGTCGCCTCGGTAGGCCGTTACCCCACCGACCAGCTAATCGGACGCAGCCCCCTCCACCGGCGCATCGCTGCTTTCATGCCTGGGGTCGCCCCCAGTCACGCTATGCGGTATTAGCCGCCATTTCTGGCGGGTATCCCCCACCCGTGGGCAGGTTAGCTACGCGTTACTCACCCGGACGCCGCTGGACCGAAGTCCCGCACGACTCGCATTGATTAGGCACGCCGCCAGCGTTTATCCTGAGCCAGGATCAAACTCTCCAACCACATTCAAGGCTTGGTTAGAACGGCCTTCACACAGGCCCCCTTGACCCGGCCCTCACACAAACAAACCAGGCTTCCTGCTTCTCGTCTCTTCGGCTGTTAAAGTGC